>AMWB02002032.1_pt1 | contig 52049 bp, 49 predicted proteins | sample 200311 | NCBI WGS metagenome assembly AMWB02 (sample SAMN02737377, study PRJNA173069) | bioreactor metagenome | biome: anode biofilm in microbial fuel cells | place: USA: California | collected 2010-12-16 | reverse complement strand
AAACGAGGAATTTTGGTCGAGATCAAGGCGCGCGAAAAATTTTACCGGAGGCATAGGGTTGAACTTCCGAGGATAAAATTTTTCGCGCAACGCAGAGATCGAGCAAAATAACCGTTTATGAATGGGCACTTACTAAAAAAGAGGCAAAGGATGCAACACACCGTATCCGTCATCATCCCGGCCCGCAACGAAGGGGAAACCATCGGAAACATCGTCGCCGAGATTCGTTCCCTCCATCCCGATTTCGAGATCATCGTGATCGATGACGGCTCGACCGACAACACCGCCGAAAAGGCATACGCCGCGGGCGCGGAGGTTTACAGCCATCCTTACAACATGGGAAACGGCGCCGCCGTCAAAAGCGGGATACGGCTGGGAACGGGCGATATCTTCGTTTTCATGGACGGCGACGGGCAGCACCATCCCCGGGATATTGCACGGCTGCTGGAATTTTTCCCCAGCTACGACATGGTCGTCGGAGAGCGGGGGTTGAACGGACAGGCATCGTTTGACCGGGCCGTCGGCAACAAGGTCTACAACTGGTTCGCGTCTTACGTGACCAAGTTCAGGGTAAAGGACCTGACCTCGGGGTTTAGGGCCGTCAAGGCCGATATCGCCAAGAGCTACATCTATCTCCTGCCCAACACCTATTCCTATCCGACCACCATGACCCTGGGCGTTCTCAGGGACGGCAAGAGCGTCAGATACATGCCGATCGACACCGGAAAACGGACCACCGGCAAAAGCCGGATCAACATCGTTCACGACGGGGTGCGGTTTTTCATGATCATTACCAAGATCTGCACGCTTTACTCGCCCATGCGGGTCTTTCTGCCGGTCAGCTTCGGGATGTTCGTGGTGGGAATCGCCCGATACGTCTATTCGTTTTTCACCACCGGCCGGTTCACCAACATGAGCGCGGTGCTGTTCATGACCGCGATTATCATCTTCATGATGGGCCTCATCTCCGAGCAGATCTGCCAGATGCGGTTCGAACGGCGCACCAGCGATCGGAAAACCATAAAATTCGATCCTAAACAATGAGTTAAAACATATGAAAAATATTATTGACAAATCCGGCCGATCTGGTATGAGTAGGAAAACCACTCAATCCAGGAGCGTTTTTCTTGAATATCCTCTCCGGCCTGATATCCTCCAAAACGAGAATCAAACTGCTCGTGCGGCTTTTTCTGAACCCCCACAGCAGCTCGTATTTACGGCAGCTCTCCAAGGAGTTCCACCTCTCCACCAATTCCGTCCGTGAGGAGCTGAACCAGCTCACCCGGGCCCATCTCCTCAAATCGAAAAAGGACGGCCGGCAGGTGCTCTACTCGGCAAATCCGGACCATCCGCTCTTTCCGGAACTGAAATCCATCATCACCAAGGTCGTCGGCCTCGACCGGATCATCGACAGCATCATCGGCCGTCTGGGAAATATCGAAAAGGCCTACCTTATCGACGATTACGCCGAAGGCAAGGACACCGGCATCGTCGATCTGCTGCTGGTGGGCAATATCGACCAGTATCATCTCAGCGATTTGAGCAGGAAGACGGAGGGGTATATCGAAAGGAAGATCCGGTCGTTGGTGTTGAGTGGGAAGGAGTTCGAGGATTTTCTGCCGACACTGGAAAATCGACCCCGTTTGTTGGTGTGGGAGAGGCGGTAGGGATTGCAATGAATCTGTTCAATGAACATCGCGACGTCCCAAGAGCACCGACGAAGATGAACCTGGAGCAATGCTGCGCGTCATCGGAAGCGCTCGCGCCGGATAAAAGCAAAGACAAAATCACGACCTACTCTCCGGATTCTTCTCTGAGACGTCCAGTCCAAATGCTGAAGGCGATGTTTCAGGATCTGATTGCCGGACGCGAACTTGCCTGGCAGCTGGCCGTGCGGGACATCCGCGCCCAGTACCGGCAGACGGCTCTCGGGTTGCTATGGGCCTTTATCCTGCCTCTGGCCCATACAGTTACATGGATTTTCCTGAGCGGGTCGGGCATCGTGACCGTTCGAGATACCGCGCTTCCGTACCCTGTATATGTGTTCACCGGAACCATGATCTGGGCCATCTTCATGGATGCCGTCAATGCCCCGCTGCAGCAGACCATCGCGGCCAAGCAGATGCTGGCCAAAATCAACTTCCCGCGCGAAGCACTGGTGGTGTCCGGGATTTATCAGACCCTGTTCAACGGGGCAATCAAGATCGCTCTGATGCTGACTACGTTGTTGTTCCTTGGGATAACTCCAGGGTGGACACTGATCTGGTTTCCACTGGGAATTCTGTCGTTGGTTCTGGCCGGTACTGCCATCGGACTGCTGCTCACGCCGGTGGGAATGCTGTATACGGATATCGGCAAGTCTCTCCCCCTACTGATGCAATTCCTGATGTACATGACGCCGGTCGTCTTTCCGATGCCGAACCACGGATGGCCCAAGGTGTTTTTCAAGATAAACCCCATGACAAGTCTTGTCCTGACCACCCGGGACTGGTTGACTGGATTTTCACCGGATTATTTGGGAACATTTTTCCTAGTCAATGGGTTGGTTGTCGCCCTGCTCCTGGTGGTATGGGTCGTTTATCGGGCGGCAATGCCGATTCTGATCGAACGGATGAGTGCCTGAACAAGCAGACGTGAATAACATGAGTGAAACCCTGGTAAAAGTCGAGAACGTTTCCAAGAAGTTCTGCCGAGATCTAAAACGTTCCCTCTGGTATGGGATGAAGGATCTGGGCAGCGAACTTCTGTGTCGGTCGCATAACGGTGACGGCCAACTACGTAAAGACGAGTTCTGGGCGGTGAAGGATGTGAGCTTTGAGCTGAAGCGGGGCGAGTGCCTTGGATTAATCGGGCGTAACGGCGCGGGAAAGACCACCTTGCTGCGCATGCTTAATGGATTGATAAAGCCGGACAACGGTCGAATCGAAATGCGCGGGCGTGTAGGAGTCCTGATCGCTTTAGGGGCGGGGTTTAATCCTGTCTTGAGTGGGCGTGAGAATATATATGTGAATGCAGCGGTTATGGGGCTTAGCAAAAGAGATATCGATAGGAAATTTGATGATATTGTAAAGTTTGCTGAAATTGGCAAGTTTATTGATACACCTGTACAGAGTTACAGTTCAGGAATGACTATCCGGTTAGGTTTTGCGGTCGCAACTTCGATAGAGCCGGATGTATTAATACTCGATGAGGTATTAGCTGTGGGGGATGCTAATTTTCGGCAAAAATGCTTGCATCGAATATCGCTCTTAATGTCTAAAGCGGCGGTCATATTTGTAAGCCATGACGAAGTGATTCTTAGTAGAATTTGTTCTCGTGGCATATTGCTAAACAATGGTATTCTTGAATTAAATAGTAAAATTAATGAGATTCTTAGAGAATACAGGAGATCCAATAAAAATTCTAAACCTAATGAAGTAAAAATTTTTTCCAACGGGCTTTCTTTTAAAAAAATTAACTACACAAGCCATTCACCAAGGGTATTAGAATTTGGAAATTGTATAGATTTCTCTTTTTCATATCGTGCGTCACATCATTTCCGTGAATGTTTAGTGGCCCTTACCTTTTCATACGAGAATAAATATATATTGCAAGCCCATGAAATTGTGACTTTCTCTTCTGGATTAGGTGAATTATCGCTTAAAATTGAAAGGCTTTATTTGACTCAAGGATGCTTTAGTGTATCTCTTACGGTGATGACACAAAAAGGTCGGTCGACAGTTGCTACTTGGCTTAATTTTGAAAAAATAAAAGTTATTGGTAAAGATGGTTATGGAATAATAAATCAAGCGCCACTCATTGTGGATGTATGTTAATGAAAATTATCAGCACGAAAGCCAAAAGAGCTTTAGAATTAGGAAGAGACATCAAGCTCAATCTTGGAGGAGGTAATACTGTTATCGAGAATATGCTAAATGTTGATATACGGCTACTTCCAACTACGGATATAATTGCTGACCTAAACATGGAGCTTGATTTGATACCAAATAAATCTGTAGTTGATGTGTATTCAAGACACACATTTGAGCATGTTGAAAATCTTGAAATGCTTTTTCTGGAATTGGATAGAATTTGTATAAGTGGTGCCAAATTGAAAATTATTGTGCCACACTTTTCTAACCCCTTCGCATACTCCGACCCTACACATAAGAGATTTTTTGGTATTTATTCGCTATGCTATTTTTCAGACAATAATTACTTCAAATTAAGAAAAAACCTGCCAAGATATAATGCTTCGATTTCATTTTCTATTTCAAAAATAAAACTACGATTTTATAAATATTCTTTGTTAGATAAAGTTATAAATCCAATACTCGAAAAAAAAATTAACAAACATCCATCTTTTTTGGAATTTTATGAATATAGATTAAGTCATTTTTGGCCAGCACATGAAATTGAGTACCATTTGGTTATTCCTAAAGGCTGATCCTGTAAAAGAATCAAATAACGAATTGCTACAGAAAAAATTTTATATTTGAAATAATGATAATAGAAGATTCGAGAAGGTGTTTTTAAGTTTGAAAAATAAGAAGTTATCAATTTTATGGTTCCTTTTTGGTAATCAAAATGTAGCGAGTTCTAGGCTTCAGGGATATTTAATACATAAGGAGTTATTGAGGTTAAGAATAGATAGTCATATTATTTATTCTCCTAAATCTGAATTTACTCCAGATTTTCCAGCTTTTATAGAATTTCCAATATTCATAGATCTCACAGATACAATTTCCATAATTCAAAAATTAAGAGGCTCAAATACGAATAAACTAATATCTTGGTTAAGATATTGTGGAAGTAAAATTGTATATGTGAATTGCGATATAGAATCAAAAAATAAAAGTTGGACAAAAGCTGATTTAGTATTAGCGACATCTGATATTCTGTGTCAGTATCATCGCTCATTCTTTTTGCACCATGTTCAACTTATAAATGAACCCTATGAGTATTATTGTCATCCATTTAACAAAGAACATGATAAAGATCGCAAACCATTGATTTGTATAGTCTGGTTTGGCTACAAAGAAAACTGGGATGCTTTACTTCCGTGGAAACGGATTATTGAAACTGAATTTTCTGAAATTGCAGAATTGATAACATGCTCCAATCATCCTGACTCAACGGTTCAATGGTCTAATGATGCGCAGAGGAATTTGCTTTTGAGAGCTGATATTGGGATCCTTCCCGCAAAAAACACGTTAGAATTTTCTGCAAAATCACCTAACCGACTCATTCAATGCATGGCTATGAGCATTCCTTGTATTACAGGATCATTGAATTCATATCTTTCGATGAAAATAAGTGGGGCTCCAATTTATATAGCCAAAAGTGATGAGGATTTTCGTTTTTATCTTCGTAAATTATTAGACAATAATAGAAGAGCAATAATGGGTTTGGAATCATATCACTTTGTGGTAGAAAAATTTTCACCTAAAAGGGTTGTAAATAAATGGGTTGAAGTATTAGATATAAATGACCAAGTAGGTAATAATACTTTTCCAGAGTTAGATATAGAAAGATTAAGAAAAATTTTATCATTGCTGATGACTGCTGGTTTGTGTATAAAAACATTTAGCAAAATAATACATAAATTATGTCATAGACTGTACAGTAACCGAGGTAATACTTCTCCTTCGGCCCTATTATAAAGTGATAGAATGAATGCATTGAAAGATTTGTAAGCGATCACGGGGGGGTATTTGAAGATTATTAGGAAATCCAGGCCAGATCAGGATTCAGCTCTTTGAAGAAACACTGCACGGCATCGACGAGTACAGGAAAAAGCTTCCTGGACCTGAGCTTGCAAGTATGGCGGAGTGTCAGAATGCGCTCTACCCAGCGTTGTCCTTTTGTACTCTCTGTACCCTGGCTTCGCTTTCGCCGGATGACAGCATAGCGCAACATTCTTTCGGCATGGTTGTTGGTGGGATCAACGCCCTCCTCATCAAGGAATACAAACAGCGATTCAACCTCCTTGTCCAGACGGCGCGCCATTCGCCCGGCATCGTTTTTTTCGTCGCGATAAAGCCCGATCAACCGACAGATCCTTGCATAAAAGGGGTTCCATTCTCCCTGGGTTGGCGGCTTTTTCGCCATGTTGCACAGCCGTTGAAGTTCACTTGTGCACCAGATGCCGAACCTGGCGATGTCAGGATCTTTTCTTTCTCTCAATCCTTTGGCTCTGCGGATCAGATGCGCCAGGCAGGTCCGTCGCTTGGCGGCCCATTTCTGATAAACGCCATAGTCGTCGCTGATCAGGATGCCGTTCCATTTGCAGGTCAGCGCCTCGAAGGCCTCTTTTGAACGGTTCGGATGGATTTTGAAGAAGGCTTCGTCATCGTTGGCCATGACCCAAAGCCACTCGAGGTCGCCGTTTTTGGGGAAGGATGTTTCGTCGATATGAGCCTTGAAAGTCCGCCTGATCTTGCCTCCGATGGCTTCATAGTGAGGTTCGATCGACTGCGACACCCGATCGATGACATTCTGGACCGCGCCGAGGCTGATATGAAAATTCAGGATCGAATCGCAGAATTCCTGGATGCTGGTCCGGCTGTTGCCGTGGTTTCCGGCCAGATCGCCGATCAAAGCGGTCAGTCTGGGGCCGAAACCGGCGCTGTGTTCGGGCTGCAGTTCCGCTCTGTTTTCGATGCCGCAATTCGGGCAGATCGCCGAATGCAGATGGAAGTGCGTCACGTCCATGTTGATTTCGGGAAGCTCGATGACCTGATGAATGTAAAATGGTTTCGTTTTCGGGAAATGCCGGTTGCCGCAGGGACAGCATTCCGGCTTCAAAAGGACGATTTCAGTGGGCGTCAACCGTTTCTGAGTATGCCCTTTGTGCCCTTTTTTGGCGCCACTGCGCTTCTTGACGGCTTTGCGTTTTTGGTTCTTTTTGAATGGATTGTCAGAAGATGGCGGCTTGTTTGAATTCCCGGAGTTCCTGTTGAGGCGGTTTTCAAGTTCATCGAGCCGCCGGCTATGAATTTCAACCTGCTGTTCCAGGAATTCAAAGGCTTTTCTCACAGGTTCGGGAGTAGCCTGCCAGTTTTCTTCTGTGAAAGGTCGATACTTCATCATGGCAATTACAAGTATCAGATAATGACAAAAAAGTCTAGTGAAAAATATTGCCGGACATGAGTGGTGATAAGTTACCCCCGTGATCGCTTACAAAGATTTAATGTCTTCTAATATTTCTGACAATGTTTGACCTATTTTTTCAAAATACGCCCACAATGAATTCAAATGTAACCGTGCTAATGGCAGTATTTGATGGAGAAAAATATTTAAAGGAGGCTATTGAAAGTATTATCAATCAGACCTATAAAAATTTTGAGTTCATTGTTATTGATGATGGTTCCAACGATGAGAGCTTTTATATACTTAAAAATGCATCTGAACGTGATAATCGAATAAAACTTATAAGACAAGAAAACAGAGGACTGGCCTATTCATTGAATGTGGGTATTGAAGTATCGAAGTCACCCTTTGTCGCCCGCATGGACTCCGATGATGTTGCCCATCCAGAAAGGCTGGAAATCCAATTAGCCTTCATGGAAAATAATCCCAACGTCGCTGTATGTGGGAGTGCATTAGAGGTTTATGAAAACCCAGGTGTTTATTGGATTCCCCCCCAAAGCCATGAAGAGATTGTTGCCAGGCAATTGTTTGAAAATCCGATATTTCATCCTACTGTGATGTTTAGGAATTATAAAGAATATCACAATACCATCAAATATGATGAGAGTTTTGATAAAGCCCAGGATTACGAATTGTGGACACGCCTATCTAAAGATTCAAAATACCTTTTTGCCAATTTACCTCAAGTGCTTTTGAAATACAGGACTCACCCCAATAAAAACCGGAACTGTTATAAACAAAAGCAAAGCACCTCAGCCGATATCGTTCGCCAGAGAATTCTAACGGACTTAGGTGTCAGCTTTTCTAAAGAAGAATACGGCCTGCATAGGTTATTGTATTTGTGGCCGCGTATCTTGGACAGACAAACGCTTTCTCGTTGTTCAGAATGGCTTACTTGCTTAAACACTGCAAATGCGTCTAGAAAAATATATGAAAATAATGCCTTGAAAGCTGAACTGAAGATGCGTTGGAAAAAGCTTTGTTTGCATGTTTCAGACTCACTTGCCGTTACCCCTTTTATATTTCTGAAAAGCGAATGGGGAAAAGGTTCATTGTGCAACTTGGTAGATGCTGGAAGAATGGTTTATCGAAATATTAAGAACAAAATTGGAATATGAAAGAATGCCCTGCGTATAGCATCATAATGCCCATATATAACGTCGAGAAGTACGTTGACGAAGCAATAGCGTCTATTCTTTCTCAAGATTACGAAGATTTTGAGTTGATTATAGTTAATGACGGATCAAAAGATACATCTCTCAGTATTGCACAAAAATACGCATCTCACGACGCAAGGATCATAATAATTGACCAATGCAATCAAGGGCTAGGGGCAGCACGAAATGTGGGTGTTCAATCTGCCCGAGGAGACTACATCTATTTCTTTGACGGCGACGACATATTGGAGCCGGATGCCCTTTCAACCTGCATCGATCATATTCAGCGAGACGGTTTTGACCTTATTGTATTTTCGGGCGGTGTTTTTCCATCATTGCCAGAGCTGAAAGTTAAATATCGTTGTTATCAAAAACCAGATCTATTAACATCAATGAATGGTCAGGAATTATATAGCATTCTCGATAAATATGGTGCATATTCTCCTTCGGCTTGCCTGTACATTTTTGCTAAGAAATTATGGATTGACCATGACTTACGTTTTGATGAAGGGGTTTTGCACGAAGATCATGCATTCACTGCACGGGTATTTTGTTATTCACGAAAAACAATATCGTTGAAAAAGAAGTTTTTTCGGCGACGTGTGCGAAATAATTCAATTACAACTTCTCCCTATACGGTATCGAACATTCATGGCTACATTCAAGCTGCAGTATCTATTGGAAAATTAAAAAAAGATGAACTCATTTCTAGTAAAACTTGTTGCATGTTGAATAAAAGGCAGTTTGCCCTTCTAAAAATTGGAGCACATATTGCCGAAGACATTGGAGAGGTTGAATTCTTTTCAGACAGAGTCCGGCAAAAGATATGTATTTTAGAATTGCTGAGGATTGATCCTCTATTGATATTCTATACGCGGGCAAACCACCTTTACATGTCGCTTAGGATTCTGAGGTGGTCTTTTCTAAAACGTTATCAGCGCTATAAAAAAGTAAATGATTTTGGTAAGAATTGAATTCGTTACAAATTATACCCAAGAAACCATTGGGTAAAGAAATTATGTCGGTTGTTGTTTCCGGAAGGGTTCAAGAACTGCAATTTGTTACAGTCATCATCCCTACGCACAATGACTCCTACCGTTTAAAAAAATGCTTGTTGAGTTTGCAAAATCAGAGCTATCCTTTTGAAAAATATGAAATCATTGTTGTTGATAATCGATCCACCGAAGATATTTTTTGGGTAATTCAGGGTTTCGACCATATTAAAGTTCTCCGCGAAGATGAACTTGGTTCTTATCAGGCCAGAAATAGGGGCATCCGCGCTGCGATGGGGCATATTTTAGCTTTTACGGACTCTGACTGTGTTGCATCGAGGGAATGGATTGAAGAGGGCGTAAAATATTTCAGAAGCGATCCGAGCGTTGGAATTGTTGGAGGAGAAGTTCTATTTTATTTTAGAGCGAATCGAAGCCCCAATGCCTACGAGCTTTATGACAGTAACAGATACATGCGCCAGGAGCGCTGCATAAAAAACAAGAAGTTCAGCGTAACTGCCAACATGTTTGTTCGCAGGTCTGTCTTTGATGAGGTTGGTTTGTTTAATGCGGAAATGAAATCTGGTGGTGATGCAGAATGGGGCCAAAGGGCGAACCGTCACGGATATGAGATCGTTTATGGTCCATCCGCGGTCGTTTTTCATCCGGCCAGATATTCATTCAGGCAGATTTACACCAAAACGATCAGGGTGGCTGAAGGCTTAAGCAACATGGAATATGGAACCCTAAAACCCACCCAGGTGATTCGACGAATTGTTTCCAACGATATAGCACCGCCACTAAATAGAATTATCGAGATCTACGCTGGCAAACAGTTCCACGGCGTGGCCATGAAGACAAAAATTGCATTTCTGACCCTGATCTTCAAATATATAACTACATGGTGTAAAGTTTGTTCATACACTCTCAGGTAGCGCTGTTAATACAGATTGATATGAGTTGAGATACCCATGAACCATGTTGGCATGAGAAAAAGACGCTGCCTTTGATGCGGCATTTCGGCTCATTTCCTTTTGCCGCGCCGGATGTTTTTGAAAAAACGCAAACTTTTCAGCCAGATCTTTCTCCAAATCAGGATCAAACAGCATTCCCGTTTTCCCTTCATCGATCAATTCCTGCAGTCCCCCTCTTTTTGAGGCAATAACAGGTATACCGTGAGAAAAAGCCTCGATAACCACCCTTCCTAGCGGTTCATGCCATAGAGAAGGAACGACAAGGACATCGACACTGTCAAAAAACTGATCTGTATGTATCCAACCTTCAAACCTGACATTTTGTGTGGGATATTTATTTTGTAGCTGTTCCAGATAGCCTTGGGATCCTTGACCACCGATTACGGCGAATGTGTTGTCTGGATCCAAACGAGATAGGCTGTTAAGAAAAAGTTCAATTCCTTTTTTAGGATGTAGCCGGCCCAAAAAGCCGAAGGTTAGCCTATTGTTTTTGATTTTTTTTGGAAGCTTAGATGTGGGGCGTTCATAAGAATTATAGATGACCTTTTGCATCTTGCTGTTGGGAAAGTAGCCGAACCTAATATGTCTATCTAAAACAAAATCGCTGATTCCAATAACGGCATTGACGTACCGGCTAAGTAGTTTTTTAAAAAAAGAGAAAAACTTGCATTTAAGGCAAATCTCCTTGCAATTTCCATTGTTTCTAAACATGCTGGCGTGGGGGCACAGCAGGTAATAGTCTCTGATGGTATGAACAAGAGGGCACCCACGACGGCGTGCGGTCAGCCATACTGCGGGTGAAAATCCAGAGATGTTATGGGTATTTATAATATCGGGTTTTTCAACACGAATAATCTTATCCACTATGGAAGCAAGAAAGGGGTTCAGACTGTCCAATAAATGCCAGCATAAGTATTGCCAGGTTTTGTAATGGTTCGATGAAAAGCGGTTGAAGAAGTTACGATGTTTCAAATAGTATACTTTTACGCCATTTTGAATAGAAATGTGATCTCTATCGGTCATCGATATCGAAACGACTGTGACATCATTGCCTGCACGATGCAGCGATTCTGCTAAAAATTGAACTGATCGTTCTGCACCGCCAGTAATATTGGGGTGATATAGCGTATTGATAATTAATATTTTCATGAGGTTTACTCTGTCCGGGCCAATAGGAGAAATTTTCTTAATCGAAAAATTTGGTACGGAATACCCAAAAGTGCACAGAAAAGGATATAGAATAGAAAGAAAGCAAAAGTACCTGATATCAAAAAAACAATGCTTCCATATATGAAGAGATCATAAAGTCCTATATAGAGCCGCTTGTCTCTCACTCTTTCAGGGTGAGGTTTCAGTTTTCTGGCAGGATTCAAATATGAATCAACAATATACATGTATATTAGCCACAGTCCTACCGTAAAAAAAGCTATAGTAGACAGGTGAAAAAGTGGCAGTCCAAAAACATCTGAGTTGGCAGAAAAGAAATATGCAGCAAATAATATGGAGAGGTCTTTAATTCTGTCCGTTATCGGATCCATGGCCGCCGCAAAAGGGTTTCCCCTGCCTGTAAGTCTGGCCAATTCTCCATCGACGCAGTCCAAAACATGAGAGCTTTCAATCAGAAATGCGGCCAGAAGACTATAGTACCATGAATGGAAACAGGTCACGACGGCTGCCAGTAGACCGAGCACAAGGCCTGCCATGGTCACCTGCAACGGGGTGATGCTCGTGTTCGCCAGTAGCGGCGTTATTCGAACGGATATGGACCGTGCGAAGAAGTGCGTCAGCAATGAATCGGAATGCCGGCTGAAATCAGATTTCTGGGTTGGCACAGTGGTGTTTTCCAATGCTATGAATGCGAATATTTGAAAAATATTTCTGGATAGTCGGAAATCTGGAATAGTCAGGTTTTCCGACAGTATAAATCCATCAAATCTCCACTGGGAAATGGCTGCGGCGCAAGGTTGAATGCCAATGCAAGCTTTCTGGCTTTGCTCAAAACACCGGCGATCATCTTGGCGTTTTCGATTGATGCATGGCTTCGAAGCTGTTCTTTTCGACCTTTCTCAATGCTTCCTTGCCTTCCAGCGCGCAGCAAATGCTCCGTATCAATCTCGAAAGGAAGTCCGGCAAGAGTTCCCTGCAGCAAACTCTGTACTTTCAGCGTGTGATTTTCAGCCTGGACAATCAGGCCATATCGCGACAGAATGTTCTTTATGTAGGGCCGGGTGAAATAACTCAGATGTGTGTACATCACATATCGCCAGCGGTTTTTGAATATTTTTGCCGGCCATCCAGAAGCATTCGGAACTGCGATTACCAGTACGCCACCCGGCTTCAAAAGGTTGATGCAGGTCTGCAAGAACGTTAGGGGTTGATACACGTGCTCCAGCACATCCCACAGTGTGAGGGCATCATAGGTGCCTTGTTTTGAATCAAGTTCCTGAATTGTTCCTGTAAATACCTTGATGCCGAAAGTAATCCGGCAGTATTCCGCGGCACTTTGTTGCGTCTCTACCCCCAAAACCTCCCAACCGTCATTTCTCGCCAATTTCAGGAAATGGCCCAGGCCTGAACCAATGTCGATAAGCTTTCCCCGTTTCGGCGCAAGTTTTCCCAGCATGTCAATCCGGCGCCTGAAACCTTCCTCTTTTTCGTTCGCGCCGTGAATAATGTACGGCGGAACATTTTGATAATAGTCATCAATCGCTTTGGGAGCGGGAAGTGGGTGCTGCCATCCCAAACCGCAATCGGCGCACCAGCGGACTTGTCTTCTTCCTTTGCGTTTATCTTTATCCCAGGTCGCTGCCCTGTTCGCTGATTGACAGGCAGGGCATAGGTGGTCATTTGTGTTTGGATGAGGCAAGGTGCCCAAGAATTTTCTCCTCTAAATAAGCCTGTTTTCGAAAAACCATGAAACCGTCTGTTGAATTCCGTCAAATAAGGAGACCCTGGGGCAATACCCTAATTCTTTTTTCGCTTTTTCAATATCGAAGGTTCTGTCTGTAGCTACCGAAAGTATGTTTTTACGAGATACAAAAGGAGCGATGCCGGTCAGCATCGAGCACCTTTCGATAAAAAAGGCCCCAAGATAGGCCAGCGGAAGTGGTACGTAAAGATATGGTCGCCGGATTCCGAGAGCTTCACATATGCGGCTGTGGATCTCTTTCAACGGGAAAGACGTATCGGATGCAACCAGGTAGGCGTTTTCCGGTATACCTTTTTCAATCGCGTTGATCGCGGCTTGAACCACATCCGTGACATGAACAATGGGTGTCAAGTTTTTACCCCTGCCGATCCTTGGAAAGAGGCCCTTTTTGATCAGCTTGCAAATTCTCAGGAATTCACCTGTCCCTCCAGGACCGTATACAAGGCAGGGACGCAGAACAAGCACCTCGATGTCATACTTACGGCCTGAAGCAAAGGCCGTGGATTCGCTCTCTATTTTGCTGCACTGGTAAGGCGTTTGAGGACTGCAAAACGTCGTTTCGCTGATGACGGGCGGCCCTGGCCGGCCCATGGCTGCTGTGCTGCTGAAATGGATGAAGCGCTTCACGCCATGCGAAGCGCACGCGGCAAAAAGATTCTGGGTTCCCAAAACATTGATTTTGTGAAAATATGCAAAAGCTTCAGCTGAAATGGCTGAGACATGACCGGCGGCAGCCAGATGGAAAACGATATCGATCTCGTCTGGCATGTTCCGAAGGGTTTCAGGCTGAATGAGATCACCATGGAAAAATTCAATGCCTTTTTGGCCGAAGAGATCTTTCGCCCGGTCGATCCTCCTTATCAGACATATGACATGGTGCCCCAGATTCAAGAGGCAATCAACCAGATGTGAGCCAATAAAACCCGTCCCGCCAGTAACAAGAATTTTCAAGGTGCGTCCTCTTAGCCAGTGTAGTTGCGGTCTGCCAGCCGGGTTTCCCACCAATAATACACCCACGCCCCATACTCCGAAAGCACCCATCGGATCTGCCGGCCGTCCTTCCACCAGCCGTCCGGATAGTAGGGGTCGCTCTTGGCGGATACTACATGGATGACAAGCTTCTTCCCGAACAAATGTTGCCAGATATGCCGGGCCCGGCGGGTATGGGATTTGCTCGTCGTCAGCAATATTTTGTTCATGCCCCGGTCGAGCAGCGCCTTTCCCACCGCCTCGGCTTCGCTGATCGTATCGAAGGCATCCTCGGCGCTGACGGCGATGATCCGATCCCGGGCAACGCCCAGGAGACCCAGAATCCGGATGTAATCTTCGGCCCATCCGCAGCAGGGGACAAAACCTTTTCTTTCGAGGTTTCTCAGCGTATCCGACTTACGGTTGCCGTCGATGACGATATTTTCCGCCAGTCCTTCGCTGTAAAGCCGGGCCGCTTCGATCAGGCGCGGATAATACTCGACGCCGGTGTACAGCACGACAACGGCGTCCGAGGGCTCCGGGCGTTCATCGTAAACCGGAAACCGGCCGATGCTGGAAAGGATGGAAGGCGCGAACCACAGGCCGGCCATGACCGGCAAAGCGATTGTGCACAATAATAAGATGATGAGATGTTTTTTAAGCTTTCCGGAGGATTTTTTTCTCTGATTCAGAACCATGACTTATCCGTGGGGCTGATGGTTTTGGCGGCGGCTGGCAGCTTCAGCCCGCCCGGACGATGTCTCCCAGCACCCGCGCAAGCGACGGCGGATGCATCAGAATATTGGAATAGGCCTGATTGGCAAGCGGGCACGCGCAGCCGCCTTCTTTGATAAATCGCCTCACCTCGCGCGCCCGGGGGCTGTTCCACAGCGCCTGGAAATCATAATCGTGTTCCCGGAGACTGCCCATGGGCTTGTCATATCCCAGGGTGCAGCAGGCCCAGATGTCGCCGTAAGGCGTCATGTGGGCGTTGGAAATCCCGGCGTAGCAGGGGATGACCTGCCGGTTCGCCCGCATGATGTCGATGGCGAGCTTGTAATATGCCAGCCGGAACGCATGGGTGATGCGCTGAAAGAGCACCTTCCGACGCATGTTGGCTTTGATCCGGCCGACGAAAAAATGGATGGCCGTCTCGTACTGGTCCGGCTCCGGCGTGATCGGCTCGCCCCGGTTGAACATCTCGGAGCGCTGCTCCGCGATCTCGTTTCGGTAGCTGTCGGTGCCCAGGCGGGTGACGAAGGCCGCGATCTTTTCGATGTCCCGGACGTTCCACCGGGAGACCACCGTGCCCAGCTCCGCGTGGAAACGGGGGTATTCCGCCTGCAGGGCCTTGAGACGCTCGAAAAGCGCCATCACCTTCTCGAAATTGCCGGGAACGCCCCGGATCTCGTCGTGTTTTTCGCCGATGTGGTCGAGGCTGGGCTTCACCGTCAGCCGGACATGGGGGCTGTGGCGCTTCAGGTACGTCAGGATCTCCCGTGTCTGGTCAAGGATGCGATCCGCCGCGATGGCGTTGGTGGGGACGTGGATGATGCCGGGGGTCAAATATCGGCAGGCCAGCCGGATGATCTCCGCAAGATCTTTTCGTAAAAACGGCTCTCCGCCGCTGACGTTGAAGACGTAAACGTGCCCCATCGAGCGGAAAATTTGTTCGATCTCGCCTAAGGTCAGCTCCGCCTGCCGTTTTGACAGGTCGTGACGGTAGAGCCGCCATATGGCGCAGGTCTTACAGCGGGACTGGCACAGGTTGGTCACCGAAAAGGTGAGGTTGAGAGGCGTGCCCGGCCGGGCCCCTCCCCTGCGTGCCAGACGGTATCGCGGAATTTTCGGCAAAACTTCCCTGAGATAATTCAACGGCAAAATCCCTGGTCGAAACCTTATGTTAGATCCTTATAACTTTTCTACATACCGTTTCATACACCAGGAAAGTGGATTTGGCAATGGCCGACCAGGAAAAATTATTCGAAATGTTATCTGCTTCCGCCGACAGCGTTCCGAGGCGGTGCGGATCATCGATGCACTGGATGACGGCACGGGCCAGCGCGGCTGGGTTTCGGGGAGGAACGACACATTGCCGGTCGCTGACCAGAGTCGGCAGGCCGCCGACATCCGACACGATCATGGGCTTGCGGAAGGCCACGGCCGTGCCCGCCACCCCCGACTGGCTGTCGAAGTGATGATACGGCAAAATCACCAGGTCCGCGGCCGAGAATAGCCGGTGAACCTCTCCGGACGGAATATAATCGAGAATCGTGGTGAGCTCGGCGGCGATCCCCAGGTTCCGGATCAGCCGGTCATAGGGTTCCCAGCTTTCCCACAATTTCCCTGCAACCACCAATCGAACGCCGCGCACCCTCTTCTTTACCTCGGCAAGGGCCGTAAGCGCCGTTGCCACCCCTTTGTAAGGCCGGATGGCGCCGAACAGCAGAACCACTTTTTCTTCAGAGGATATGCCCAGAGCTTTTCTGGCGCTCTTCTTGTCTGACCGGCGTTCGGTCTGAAAATCCAGGGTGCCGTGGGGAATCCGGCTGATTCGGGAGGCGGGGATGTGGTAATGTGCGATCAACTGGCGCCGGTTCCTCTCGGTATGCACGATGAAATGATCCCCCAACGAAAACAGGAGGCGTGAAGCCAAGACATATGCCGGGGATTTTTCATGGGGCATCACATTGTGCACGGTAAAGACGACCGGTTTTTTTCGCAGCTTGAAGCCGGCGCAGACAAAAAGATAGACCGGCGCCAGGGGAAGGCTCCACCACTGGGCGTGAAGCAGATCGGCATGAATCGAAAATCCTGCCTTTATCCATCCCGCTGGATTGTACCACGTGAGTCGTCGTTGAACCGCGAGTTCGGGATGTCGGACGCCGGGAAGGGTGGGGTCGTCCGCCGGATCTCCACCCGGATACAGGAAACCGGGATACATTTTTTTGAACGAGATGAAGTCCACCGGACAGAGCTCCGCCATGGCGGACGCGAGTTCGTAACAGTATCCGCTGATGCCCCTAAGCGGTGGAAAAGACCCTATCATCGCAATGTTGTTCGGTTTCATGGTCGGCGTCAACCTTGTCCGGTGTATTTCCCGTGATCCTGTAACCGTTGGCGTTCAGTCTTGTGCGCGGCTTTTCACGTATCATGCATATAAGGATTCATCAAGATTTCCAGGATATCCAAAGCCGTCCGCGCGGCTTTAATCTCCTTGATTTATGAAGGCTGTTTGGGTATGAATGGGCAAACAGGCTGTGAAATCTATTATACTATTTACGATAAGAACAGGACGTGATGAACCATCTGCAGACTTTTCGCGTACTCCCCGATATACCCGAACCCCTCGCCTTTCTGGAGGTGCTGTCCCGAAACATCTGGTGGTGCTGGCAATATGACGCCGTGGAACTGTTTCGCCGGATCGATCCCCGGCTCTGGGACGGGTGCGGACGCAATCCCATTCTTTTTCTCACCTATATTCCGCAGAAGCGTCTTGAAGAGCTGGCCGCGGACAAAAGCTTTCTGACCCACCTGGAACGGGTCAAGGCGCAGTTCGATCGGCTCGTCTGCACCCAGCGCAACACCATTGCCTATTTCTCGATGGAATTCGGCATCCACGAGAGCATTCCCCTTTTTGCCGGCGGCCTGGGCATTCTTGCCGGAGATCACCTGAAAGCCTCCTCGGATATGGAATTGCCCCTGGTCGGTGTCGGTCTGTTGTACCGTCAGGGGTATTTCAGGCAGTTTCTGGACCGGGACGGATGGCAGCAGGAGGAATATCCCGAAACCGATATCTACCAGCTTCCCATTGAACGGACGAAAGATGCGCGGGGAGATGACCTGTATGTTTCGGTCGCCGGCCCTGACGGCGAGATCAAGGCAGTCGTGTGGCGGCTCAATGTCGGATGCATTCCGCTGTTTCTGCTGGATACCAATGTCTCCGAGAATCCGAGGGAGGTTCGCGACATCACCTCCAAGCTCTATATCGGAGAGCAGCGGATGCGCATCGCCCAGGAAATGCTTCTGGGCATCGGCGGCATGCGGGCGCTGGCGGCGTTGGGCATCGACCCGGCGGTATGTCATATGAACGAAGGGCATTCGGCGTTTTCAAGCCTGGAGCGGATCGCGCAGATCCGTGAGAAACATCGACTCGATCTCGCGACGGCCCTGGAGATCATCCCCCGCACCACTGTGTTCACAACGCATACGCCGGTCGCCGCCGGAAACGAGGAGTTTCCGGTCGAACTGATCCGCCCCTATCTGATTCCGCTCGAAAAGCGCATCGGCGCCGCAGCGGATGAAATTCTGTCGTGGGGTCAGCCGATCGGAGCGCCGCCTGCGTCGCCGGTCTCCATGTTTATCCTGGGGGCGCGGATGGCCCGGTACTGCAATGGTGTCAGTAAACTGCACGGACGGGTGGCAAGGCGTATGTGGACCCACGTGTGGCCGGAGGTTCCCGAGGATGAAATCCCGATCAGCCATGTCACCAACGGCGTGCACATCCCGTCTTTCCTTTCTCATGAAATCGCGCTGCTTTTCGAGCGATATATCGGTCCCGAGTGGCATTATCACCCGTCCAAGCCCGGCAACGCGCGTCGGGTTGACGATATCTACGAAGAGGAGCTCTGGCGGGCGCACGTCATGTGCCGGGCGCGTCTGATCCGCGCCTGCCGCAGGCTCATGACCCGCCAGTACCAGCGGCGGAACGCACCCAAGGAGATGATCCGGGATGCGGAGCTCGTTCTGGACCAGGATATCATGACCATTGCCTTCGCCCGGCGTTTTGCCACCTACAAGCGGGCCAACCTGCTGCTCCAGGACCCGGAACGATTCGAAGCCCTGCTGTTGAACAAAAACCGCCCGGTGCAGTTCATTTTTGCCGGAAAAGCTCACCCGAGGGATCACGAAGGCAAGGAGCTGATCAAGCGGCTCGTCCAGTTCGGCCGAAAGGCCGAGATCCGAAACCGGATCGTCTTCATCGAGGATTACGACATCAATGTGGCCCGTTTCCTGGTCCAGGGCGCGGATGTCTGGCTCAACACGCCCCGCCGGCCGCTCGAGGCCTGCGGCACGTCGGGCATGAAGGCCGCGGTCAACGGCGTTTTGAATCTCAGCATCCTGGACGGGTGGTGGTGTGAAGGCTACCGCGAAGACCGCGGCTGGCGGATCGGCAACGGCGAGGAATATCTCGACCCGGCCTATCAAGACGCCATCGAGTCCCAGGCGCTCTTCAATGTCCTGGAAGAAGAGGTCATTCCGTGTTTTTACGATCGGAAAAACGGTGACATTCCGTTTCGGTGGGCGAAAATGATGAAGGCTTCGATGAAAATGGGCCTCTCGGTTTTTTGCAGCCATCGCATGGTCGCAGAGTATAACGGCCGGTTTTATGAACCCGCCGGGACGCGGCTTTCGGAGCTTCTGGCCGACGGCGCCGGCGAGGCCGCCGCGCTGGCGGTCCAGAGCGAACGGGTGAAATCCCTATGGGGCGGCATCAAGGTCGCGCCGCCGATTCAGGATGTCGAGGGGCCGTTCAGGGTCGGTGAAAACCTCCATCTCACCACGTTGGTCGATCTGGGGGAACTTTCGCCGGAGGATGTGACGGTGGAGCTGTATTACGGCATTCTCCAATCCGCCGACCGTCTCACCGCCGGAAAATTCCAGAAAATGGAGATGCTCGAGGCTCACGGCGGCGGTCGCTATCTTTATGCCTGCGATATCGCGTGCCCGATGTCCGGCAGATACGGCTTTACGGCGCGGGCGCTTCCGGCCGGAGACGCATGGGCAAGATTCGAGCCGGGCCTGATCCGCTGGGTCTGAACGGCAGCGCGTGAATGGGGCCTGGTCGCCATATGAAGAAAAGAGGAAAGGATAGCCCATGACGGCAACACTAAGGAATCCGAGAATCCTGATCGTGACCCCGGAAGTCACCTATCTGCCGGATCGGATGGGAAGCCTCGCAAATATTCTGACGGCCAAGGCCGGCGGTCTGGCCGACGTGTCCGCGGCGCTGATCAGCGCTCTGTTCGAGCAGGGGGCCGATGTCCATGTCGCCCTGCCGGATTATCGTTCGATCTTCAGCGACCGCCTGGCGCCTTTTTTGAAAAGAGAGCAGCGAACCATCCTGGAGGTCATCCCTGAAGAACGGATTCATCTGGTCGAAGACAGCTCTTTTTTTTACCTCAACCGCATCTATTCGGGAGACGGTCTCGAGAACATCAAACTGGCCCTGACGTTTCAGCGGGATGTCCTCAATTATATCGTGCCCCGGGTCAAGCCCGACCTGATCCACTGCAATGACTGGATGACGGCCCTGGTTCCCGCCATGGCGCGGGAAAGAGGCATCCACTGTCTTTTTACCATCCACAACATTCATACCGTCAAATGCTTTCTGTCCGATATAGAAGACCGGGGCATCGATGTCGCCTCGTTCTGGCGACGGCTCTATTTTGAACGGCAGCCGGTCGATTATGCCGAATCCTGGAATACCAATCTGATCGATTTGTTGACGAGCGGTATTTTCGGCGCGCATTTTGTCAACACCGTCAGCAACACCTTTTTGAAAGAGATCGTCGAAGGCCGGCACGGTTTTGTCGAGCCTTCCATTCGCAGAGAGCTGATTCATAAATACGATGCCGGGTGCGCTTCCGGGATCCTCAATTCACCCGATCCATCCTTCGATCCTCAAACAGACCGGTATATCCACCAGACTTACGGCCCGGAGGACCATGCGGCGGCAAAACGGAAGAACAAGCGGCATATCCAGGCCTCGTTACAACTGATCGAAGACGACAACGCGCCGATTTTTTTCTGGCCCTCCCGCCTCGATCCGATTCAAAAAGGGTGTCAGCTTCTGGCCGATATCCTGTTTCATGTGATATCGGAATTCTGGGAAAACAATCTACAGGTCATTTTTGTGGCGGATGGTGAATATCAGCGGCATTTCAGGGATATCACCAGGTTCCACGGTTTTGAGAACCGCATCGCCGTATGTGATTTCGACGAGCATCTCGAGCACATGACCTACGCCGCCTCCGATTTTATGCTCATGCCGTCCCGCTTTGAACCCTGCGGACTGCCCCAGATGATCGCGCCGATCTACGGCAGCCTGCCGGTGGCCCATGACACCGGCGGCATCCACGATACGGTTTCTCATATGAACGTCCGGGAGAACAGCGGCAACGGCTTTTTGTTCGAAACCTACGATGCCGGCGGCCTTTTCTGGGCCATCCGCGAAGCCATGCGGTTTTACGCCTTGGGTCCCGACGTTCGGGAAACCCAGATCCGGCGGGTCATGAAGGAGGCCGCGGCGACCTTCAACTACGATGTCACGGCCGGACAATATATCGACCTTTATGAAAAAATGCTGAACCGGCCGCTGATCACCGAATAGGACACACATGCCCCAGCTGGACACGCTCGCCGAGCTCTTCCTCGATTATCTCGTGGTCGAAAAAGGCCTTGCCGCGAAAACCGTTGCATCTTACGCCGGCGATCTGGCGTGTTATTTCGCCTTTCTGCGCGGGCGGGGAATCCGCGCGATTTCCGAACATGACATGCAGCACATATCGAATCATCTGGCCGCGCTCGAAACATCGCGACTGTCGGCCCGGTCCCGGGCGAGGCATCTCGTTGCCCTGCGCGGATTTTACAGGTTTCTGGTGCAGGAAGAGCTGTTGGCCGAGGATCCCTCGGCGCGCGTCGAGCTTCCCAGGACCGGGCTCAAATTGCCGGAGATTCTTTCGCTCGACGAGGTGGAGCGTCTGCTCGCCGCACCGGACACGACCCGCATCTCGGGAATCAGAAACGCCGCCATGCTGGAGATCCTCTATGCAGCGGGCCTTCGGGTGTCGGAGCTCGTCCATCTGAAACGCCACGACGTCAACACCGAGGCCTGCTTTTTAAAGGTCATGGGAAAAGGCTCCATCGAACGCGTCGTGCCGATCGGAGAGCACGCCCGGGCAAAACTCGTTTTTTATCTTGAAGCCGCCCGCCCCGCGCTCCTCAAAGGACGGGAGAGCATTTTCCTCTTTGTCGCCAGGGCCGGAAAACCATTGACGCGCCAGGGATTCTGGAAAATTCTGAAAACGTATGCCGTACAAACCGGCATTCGAAAGCATATCACTCCCCACAGTTTCCGTCATGCGTTCGCCAGCCATCTCTTGGAGGGCGGGGCGGATCTGAGGTCGATCCAGATGATGCTGGGCCACGCCGACATCGCGTCGACCCAGATCTACACCCACGTCGCCCGCAAACACCTGCAGGAAATCCACGAAAAATACCATCCGCGCGGATAATGCATCAATATCGAGAGAAAAATTGACGGGATACCCATAGGTTGCTATAATCCGCAGGATAAGAGAAGGGACAAGGGCCGAGGAACAAGGGCAAAGAAAGACCCAAAAGATGTTGCCCGTTTACCTTGACCCTTGTTCCTCGACCTTCCCTTTGCCCTTTTTTGAGAAAGGAAAAATAATGATCTATATCGGAAGCTTTCTTCACACGACCAACCAGCAGGAAGAATCCGAGGCGGACAGAAGGCATGGAGAGTTCAACCTTCTGATCGATGCGCCCGGCAGGGATGCGGCGATGCAGCTGTTCCGGGACCGGATCAATCAATTTCGGGAAACGACCGACCTCTTCGAGGGCGAATGCAGGATATTTTTCTCGCGGCTGTTGGAATTCGATGAAATATCCAAGGAACATGCCGTTCTGACCAACTACAAATCCGTGGCGGGAGATCCGCTGATGCCTTACATCGGCTGTTCATATCCTTCCGAGGAGACGGACGGATGCAGAATTATCGACTGGAACGACAATACGCCGGAAATCGACGGGCGGGGCGGGCAGCTGTTCATGAAATTCGAAGCCCGCAAACAGGGGGCAGGGCATGAGTGATCCGGGAAACAAGGTCATCTACTCGATGATCGGCGTCAGCAAGTTCCACAACAAGCGTCCGATCATCAAGGATATTTCGCTGTCGTATTTCCATGGGGCGAAAATCGGCGTTCTGGGTTTGAACGGCGCCGGCAAGTCGACGCTTCTCAGGATCATGGCCGGCGTGGATACGTCCTACAACGGCGAAACCATCCTTTCAGAAGGATATTCCGTCGGTTTTCTCGAACAGGAGCCCTTGGTCGATGTCGACAAAACGGTCCGCCGGGTGGTCGAGGAAGGGGTCCAGGAAACCGTTGACCTCGTGAACGAGTTCAACCGGATCAACGATCAGTTCGCCGAGCCGATGGAAGATGACGCGATGGATCGGCTCATCGCACGGCAGGGCGAGGTTCAGGACAAGCTCGACGCCCTCGATGGATGGGATCTCGACGCCCGGCTCGAAATGGCCATGGAGGCCCTCCGCTGCCCTCCGGGGGACACGCCGGTCAGCGTGCTGTCGGGCGGTGAGCGCCGGCGGGTCGCCTTGTGCCGGCTGCTGCTCCGGAAGCCGGATATTCTGCTTCTGGATGAACCCACGAACCATCTCGACGCCGAATCGGTGACCTGGCTCGAGCACCACCTCCATGACTACGCCGGGACGGTGATCGCCGTCACCCATGACCGGTATTTTCTCGACAACGTGGCCGGATGGATCCTCGAGCTCGACCGCGGATACGGTATTCCGTGGAAGGGAAATTATTCCTCCTGGCTGGAACAGAAGCACCGGCGGCTCGCCCAGGAAGAGAAGCACGAAAGCCAGCGGCGGAAGACCCTCGAGCGGGAGATGGAGTGGATCCGCATGTCGCCCAAGGGCCGCCGGGCCAAATCGAAGGCCCGCATCAGCTCCTACGAGAGCCTCCTGAGGCAGGAGACGGAAAAAAGAAGCGAAGACCTCGAGATCTATATTCCGCCGGGGCCAAGGCTCGGCAACGAGGTCGTCAAGGCCGATGCCGTCACGAAAAGCTATGGGGACCAGCTTCTGATGGAGGACATGTCGTTTGCCTTGCCCCCCGGCGCCATTGTCGGCGTGATCGGCCCCAACGGCGCGGGAAAAACGACCCTGTTCCGGATGATCACCGGCCAGGAAACGCCCGATTCCGGCGTTTTCAAGATCGGGGAGACCGTTTCGCTGGCTTACGTCGATCAAAGCCGGGACGTGCTGCGGCCCGACCAAAACATCTGGGAGGCCATATCGGAAGGCAAAGAGACCATCACCCTCGGAAACCGGGAAGTCAATTCCCGCGCCTATGTGTCGCGCTTCAATTTTTCGGGATCCGACCAGCAGAAAAAGGTCGGCATGCTGTCGGGCGGCGAACGCAACCGCGTCCACCTGGCCAGAATCCTCAAGGAAGGCGCCAATGTGCTGCTCCTGGACGAGCCGACCAACGATCTCGACGTCAATACCATGCGGGCGCTCGAAGAAGCTCTCGAGAACTTTGCCGGGTGCGCCGTGGTGATCAGCCACGACCGATGGTTTCTCGACCGGATCGCCACGCATATTCTGGCGTTTGAAGGCGACTCCCGGGTTGTCTGGTTCGAGGGCAATTATTCCGATTACGAAAAAGACCGGAAAGCAAGGCTCGGCGCCGACGCCGATATCCCGCGCCGGATCAGATACCGCCGGCTTACACGCACATAGGAAGGGACCTCTGACATGACGGATTTTTCTGCGATCGATTATTCTCCGCTCGATCGGCCCGACGTCACGCGGTATTTGTTTCATCCGCGGTCCGATGAAAGCGGGGGCGGCGCTGAAGACGGGCCCGGAAAAACAGTTCTGATACCGGTCGAAGCCGATGTCGTTGTCGGCGGCTGCTTTTATATCGCCGATCCCGCGGCACCCAATATTTTATTTTTTCACGGAAACGGCGAGATCGTCTCCGATTATGAGGAGCTGGGTCCGATCTATAACCGGCTGGGGATCAATTTCCTGCCGGTCGACTATCGGGGATACGGCCGCTCCACCGGATATCCCACCGTGACCACCATGATGCACGACTGCCACGTCATTTTGGGCTTCACCCTGAAATGGCTCGCGGATCATGCCTGCGGGGGTCCTCTGATCGTGATGGGGCGGTCCCTGGGCAGCGCTTCGGCACTGGAGCTGGCATCGCGGTATGAAGAGATCGAGGGGCTGATCGTCGAAAGCGGGTTCGCCTATGCCGCCCCGCTGCTGACCCTGCTCGGGGTCGATGTTGCGGCGATCGGATTCGAGGAAGCATCGGGCTTCCGAAATATCGATAAGATTCGAAAGTTTACCAGACACTGCCTGGTGATTCACGCCGAGAATGATCATATTATTCCCATGAGCGACGGCCAGGCCCTCTATGACGCCTGCGGCGCCGCCGAGAAGCGGCTGCTCAAGATTTCCGGCGCCGATCACAATGATCTGATGGTTGTCGGCTTTGAAGATTACATGACGGCAATCCGGCGGCTGCTCAATCACCTGTCCACAAAAGAATGACCTGTCCACAAAAAAGATCTGACGAAAGATCTGCCGACATGGGGAAGCTACCAGCAGACCCCGCCGGCCAATCCATGCCGTTTTGAGAGGCACCAATCAGAAAGAGAGAACAAAATCGTTGATGGTTAAAACATTATTCAGCAATATCCGCAACAAACTGAAGCGCCTGGGAAAATCGAAACAAAAAGAGAGCGACGCGCCTGAAAAAGCGCCGCGCGAAACGCTTCGTTCAGACGGGGAAGAGAATATCGACACGGCGACGCGATTCAAAGAACCGGCGGCGCGGCCCGAAGAAACAAAGCCCAGGCCGAAACGGCGGCGGACCCGCAAAAAAACCGCATCCGGCCCCGAGGGGTTGCCGAAAAAGGATGCGGGGGTGATCGCGGCCCATCAGGCGTGGGACATTTCAGAATACGATGTGCCCGTCGCCGCGGACAAGACACGCTTTCATGACTTGAACCTTCCCGGAGAAATCATGCACGCGGTGGCGGATCTGGGATTTCAGTACTGCTCGCCGATCCAGGCCGAGATACTGCCGGCGACACTCATGGGCAAAGACGCCTCCGGACAGGCCCAGACCGGGACGGGCAAAACCGCCGCGTTTCTGATTACGATGCTCGCCACATTCATCAAAAAGCCGATTGCGGGAAAACGGCCCTGGGGAACCCCACGGGCGCTGATTCTGGCCCCCACCCGCGAGCTGGTCATTCAGATTTCGGAAGAGGCGCGCCTGCTGTCGAAATATTATCCCTCCACCATCGTTTCCATCTTCGGCGGCATGGATTACCAGAAGCAGCGGCGGGAGCTCACCGAACAGGTCGTCGATATTATCGTCGCCACCCCCGGTCGGTTGATCGATTATTGCCAATATGAAGACGTGCATTTAGACAAACTGGAGATCCTCGTGATCGACGAGGCCGACCGCATGCTCGACATGGGGTTCATGCCCCAGGTCAGAAGAATTGTCCGCAAGACGCCGTATAAAGACAAACGCCAGACCCTTCTGTTCAGCGCCACCATGACCGGAGAGGTCGAACGCCTCTCGTCGGAGTGGACAAGGGAACCGTTGATTGTAGAGGTCGAGCCGGAGCAGGTCGAGGTGGCTTCCGTCGAGCAACTCGTTTACTTGGTGACCGTCCGGCAGAAGCCGGCGCTTCTTTACAATATCATCGAACGCCAGAACCTGAAGCGGGTGCTCATTTTCTGCAACCGCCGGGACGAAACCCAGCGGGTGGCCGATTTTCTCAACCGCTACGGCATCAACTGTGCCGTGATCTCCGGCGAAGTACCCCAGAAAAAGCGCCTCAGCACTCTCGAAAAATTCCGGGCGGGCAACGTCCGCGTCCTGGTCGCTACCGACGTCGCGGGCAGGGGGCTTCACATCGACGGCATCAGCCATGTCATCAACTTCGCCATGCCCCATGAACCCGAGAATTACGTTCACCGGATCGGACGTACCGGCAGAGCCGGCGCAACGGGCACGTCGGTCAGCTTCGCCTGCGAGGACGATTCGTTCTACATTCCCGACATCGAGGGCTTTATCGGCCACAAACTTGCCTGCACCCAGCCGGAAGACGAATGGCTCAAACTGCCTGACGCGCCGCCGGGAAAAGGCAGTGTCGATCGACGCAAGCCCGGCCCCAAAAGGCGTCCCCGCCGCAGGACCTCACGCCCCAGAACGCGCCGGACACCGCTATAGCGTGTCGTCATGATATTGTTGGGGACTGTTCACTTTGGCGACATTCATGCTGCAGCGTGATATGAAAAGGGATCACGTGGAGATCCTTCGATATTTCCCTGGTCGATCCGAGATGCCAGTTTCCACAACGGGCATGGCCGTCGAGCAATTGATCGACCTGGTCGACGACCCCGCCGACATCGATGCGGGGATGGCGGGAGAAGACCTGGGGAAGGCCGTAGGTCAGATTGCAGGCAAGGCATTTTCCGGGCCTTCTGGTAAGATGAAATTCAAATAGGAGCGCATCGGAAGTCGCGGTTTTGAATGTAAGCGCTATGTCGTACGCACCGTCTTCCGTGTCGCCCAGCAGAGCCTCGAAAAAATCGTCCGCGCGGGTTTCGGGAAATATCTTCGATAATTGCGCCGGTGAAAAGAGCTGAGTGAAATTGATCTGCGACATGCAATGCACCTTTCCTTGTGGAATAATGAAAAAAGCCGGGAGTCCTTATTAGCAAATGCCCGGGCATTGTTCAAGAGGGCGGCCGTCACACTGTTTTACATGCGATACCGACAGGAAGTTTCCCGTTGTATATCCGGCGAAATGGTTTTAAGTTGGACCGGAAACGGCACTGGCGGGTTTGTATGACGACATGGATATGAGAACGGAAAAGATTGAAAATGGAAATTTCAGATGGAAAAGGTGATTGAAATTCTCCGGTTCGCCGCCGTACTTGCTGCGGCGGGCCTTTTGGGCAACTGGTTTATGTCCGAGGTCAGAAAATCGCGTGTGCGTAAGGAGCCCCGCTACAAACCTTATCTGACGGCGCCGGGCATACTGGTGGTTATCGCTGTTCTGGTACCGGTGATCTACTGGGTGTTTATGAAAATAATGGGCTGAATTGAAATAAAATGGCGGAAGTGCATGGGAATCGAACCCACCCGGGACGGTTTTAGCGCCCCACACCGGATTTGAAGTCCGGGAGCCCCACCAGTGAGCTGTGCACTTCCATTTTTGAAAAAGCCTGTAACGCAAGAGCGCTTATTTTAAACGTACGGTCGCTTTTGTCAACAGATTTGTAAAAAAGGAGTTGGTTCGTGGTCAACCCGGAAAGATTGGCGGATACATTCAAATGGCTTGCGGCCATCGACAGTGTTTCGAGGGAAGAGGCTGACATATCACACCGGATTCAGCAACTCTTGACCGACATGGGCGCAAGCGTCAAAGTAGACGATGCGGCCGCCGCCGTCGGCGGGAACGCGGGAAACGTCATTGCACGCTTCGCAGGCGATCCATCGGTTCCCCCTCTCATGCTGAATGCTCATATGGACACGGTTGAGCCGGGGCGGGGGGTGACGCCCATCCTGGCGGACGGTATCTTCAGAAGCGGCGGCACGACCATTTTAGGAGCCGACGACAAAAGCGCCGTTGCGATCATTATCGAAACGATGCGGGTTCTTCGGGAAAAAAGGCTGCCGCACGGTCCCATCGAGGTGGTTCTGACCGTGTGCGAGGAAATCGGACTGCTCGGTGCCAAACATCTCGATTTCGGAATGATCGAGGCGACATGCGGCTATGCGCTGGATGCGTCGAATACGGAGGGCATCATCACACAGGCGCCGGCCGCCAATCGTTTCGAGATTACGATTCGCGGCAAAGACGCCCACGCGGGTGCCGCCCCTGAAAAGGGCATCAATGCAATCCTGCTGGCCGGTAAAGCCATCGCCCGGTTGAACCTGGGACGAATCGATGAAGAGACCACCTGCAACATCGGCACCATCGAAGGCGGCACCGCCACCAACATCGTTCCCGACAGGGTCACGCTCAAGGGAGAGGTGAGAAGTCACAGCACCGCAAAGCTGGCGCAGATCACCCGTTCGATCGTCGCCGTTTTCGAGGATGTCGTTCAGGCGGCGAAATCCGGGGAGCAAGAGGCGCTGCCCGCCGTCGAAATCGATATCCATCACGACTTTCCGGCCACGTCGATCGCGCCCGATCATCCCGTGGTCGCCATGGCCCGGCAGGCGGCCGGAAATCTGGGAAGGGCGTTGGCGCCGCAGATGACCGGCGGCGGGGCCGATGCCAATATATTCTTCGAAAAAGGGATCGTGACCGGCGTTCTGGGTACCGGAATGAAAGACATGCATACCGTTCGAGAGTCGGTAGCACTCGCGGATATGGTGCGCATGACGGAGCTGGTGCTTGAAATCATCCGTCTTCATACCGAACAACATCTTGACAAACAACCAAAAGATCTATAAATTAAATTATAGGTTTTCGATAAGAAAGGTTTTTGAACCCAAGTGAGATCCAAAACCACGCCCATGGCACCTGAAACGGAAAAGACGACCAAAAAGAGCAGCCTCAGAGAAAATATCGAGGCGATCCTCATCGCCGTCGTTCTGGCCTTGTTCATCCGGACCTTTGTTGTCCAGGCCTTTAAAATCCCTTCCGGGTCCATGAAAGAGACGCTCAAGATCGGCGACCATATTCTGGTGAACAAGTTTATATACGGCATCAAGGTGCCGTTTACCGATATGACCCTCGTGCCGGTGACAAATCCGGGACGCGGGGATATCATCGTGTTCAAGTTTCCGGAGGATCCGGACAAGGATTTCATCAAACGGGTGGTCGGGGTTGAAGGCGACACCATTGAAATCCATGACAAACATCTTTTCGTCAACGGCCTTCCGGCCGATTACCCCCAGGCGATCTTCACCGATCCCCGGGAGATCCCCGAAGGCGTGCAGCCCAGGGACAATTTCGGGCCGGTGACCGTGCCGGCGCATTCCCTTTTCGTGATGGGCGATAACCGGGATCACAGTTACGACAGCCGGTTCTGGGGATTTGTCGATCTGAATGCCGTCAGAGGAAAGGCGTTCATGATCTACTGGTCGTGGGACAAAGACAATTTCGGCGTGCGCTGGTCCAGGATCGGGGATTTTCTGAAATAACCGTGCCGGACGATGACAGCGAGAGACCTTTTTTAAACGATCACACAATCCAGCGGGGAGCCGCATGAAGATACTGATCCATGGCGGATGGGTGATCGATCCGGGCCGTCTGGACGGCAGGTTCGATATTCTCGTCGACGACGGAAAGATCGTCCGGCTCGTTTCGGAAGATGGGGGGACGTCGGCATCACCCGGCGGCGAGAGAATGGCCGACCGGATCGTGGACGCATCCGGCCTGATCGTCGTACCCGGCCTGATCGACATGCATGTTCATTTCCGTGAACCCGGCCAGGAACATAAAGAAACCCTCGAAACCGGCATGGCCGCGGCGGCCCGCGGCGGATTCACCGCCGTCTGCACCATGCCCAACACCCGGCCCGCCGCCGACAGCGCCGAGACAATCGGGTTCATCCTGAAAAAAAGCCGGGAATGCGGCAGGGTCAAGGTATATCCGGTCGGCGCCATCACCCGCGGCCTCGGCGGTGAAGATTTGTGCGATTACGCCTCACTCAAGGCCGCCGGCGCCGTCGCCGTTTCCGACGACGGCATGCCGGTGATGAACAGCCTGGTGATGCGCCATGCCATGGAGCGGGCGAAGGCGTTCGATCTTCTGGTCATTTCCCATTCCGAAGATCTCCATCTGGCCGCCGGAGGCGTCATGAACGAGGGAGAAACATCGCGGTCGATGGGGGTGGGCGGCATTCCCGACGCCGCCGAAACCATCGGCGTGCTGCGGGATATCGCGCTTGCCGAGCTCACCGGCGCGAGGCTCCATGTCGCCCATGTGAGTACCGCGGGCTCGGTGCGGGCCATCAGGGATGCCAAATGCCGGGGCGTGCAGGTCACGGCCGAGACCGCGCCCCATTATTTCACCCTCACGGACCGGGATGTTCCGACATACGGCACGAACGCCAAAATGAATCCGCCGCTAAGGTCGCACCATGATCGGGATGCGGTCCGCCGGGGGTTGTCGGACGGCACGATCGATGCCGTCGCCACCGATCACGCTCCGCACGCGGCGTCTGAAAAGGCACTGGGTTTCTCTGACGCTCCAAACGGCATCATCGGTCTGGAAACCTCCCTTGCCGTCAGTTTGCGCCTGGTGCATGAAGGGGTGCTTTCCATGACGCAGTTGATTGAAAAGATGACCGGCAGTCCCGCGCGGATTTTGGGGATCGATAACCGCCTTGCGGTGGGGAATCCGGCCGACATCACCCTCATCGATCCCGAGGCGCCGCACCGAATCGATGCCGCGTCGTTTAGATCGAAATCCCGTAACACGCCGTTTCACGGATGGGAGCTCAATGGTCGGTCTGTAATGACGATAGCCGCGGGCGATATTGTTTTTGAATGAAAGGATAACCTTAAGTCCAACCAATCCTATCGGAGTGACAGCGAATGGCGGAAAAGGAAACTCATATATTGATCGTTGACGATGAAATCAGTATGCGCGAACTCCTCGATTTCATGTTGAAAAAAGAAGGATATGAGATATCGACCGCCGGCGGCGGTAAAGAGGCCATCGCGATGATCGAACGCAGGAATTTTGATCTCCTGCTCTGCGACATCCGGCTGGGCGATATGACGGGAATCGATGTTCTGAGGGCCGCCAAGGCCAGGAACCCGCAGACGGTCGTCATCATGATCTCGGCCTTCGCCACCGCCGAAACAGCCGTTCAGGCAATGAACGACGGCGCTTACGATTATCTGCCCAAGCCGTTCGACAACAATGAACTGAAGCAGGCGGTCGCAAGGGCGTTGGAGATGCGGACGCTCGAGCAGGAAAAGAAGGTGGTGGGCGACGATCTAAGGAAAAACCTCCACTTCGGCCTCATCATGGGCAACAGCCCAAAAATGCTTCGCATCTACGACATGATCCGGCAGGTTTCCCGGACCGTCACCAATATCATGATCACCGGCGAGAGCGGCACGGGAAAGGAGCTGATCGCAAGAGCGATTCATCAGGAGAGCGACCGCGCCGACGGCCCCTTCGTGGCGGTCAATTGCGGCGGCATCCCCGAAACCCTGATGGAAAGCGAGCTGTTCGGACACAAAAAGGGGGCCTTCACCGGCGCCGCCGGCGATAAAAAGGGCCTGTTCGAGACAGCCCACAAAGGCACCCTGTTTCTGGACGAAATCGGCGAAATCAGCATCCCCATCCAGGTCAAACTGTTGCGGGCCGTTCAGACGAAGATGATCAGGCCCGTCGGCGGCAACGAAGACAGCCACGTCGATGCAAGGATCATATCCGCCACCAACCGGAACCTCGAGGAAGAGGTCATCGAAAAGCGGTTCCGGGAGGATCTCTTCTACCGGCTCAATGTCATCGAGATCAAGGTGCCCCCCCTGCGGGAAAGAAAAGAGGATCTGAAGCTCCTGGCCCAGCATTTTCTCGAGAAATATTCAAAAGAGATGGGAAAAGACATCAGCAAGGTATCGGCCTACGCCATCGACCTGCTCCAGAAATACGATTTTCCCGGAAATATCCGGGAGCTCGAAAACCTCTTCGAACGCAGCGTCGCCCTCACCAACACCAACATCCTGCTGCCGGACAGCCTGGCCCTTTCCATGCACAAGCGCAAGGGCATCGACGGCGACAAGGGCGGTTTGGTGGACCTCGGTGCCGTCGCTCGCGGGATATCCCTCGATGAAGTCCTGGACAGGATCGAGAAAGTCTATATCGAAGAGGCCCTCGACATCAGCAGCGGTAACAAACAAAAAGCCACCGAACTGCTGGGCATCAACCTGAGATCTCTCCGATACCGCCTGAAAAAGCTCAATATCAATTGCGATTGACATGGCAGACCTTTTGTGGACCACGCCATCGTTTCCCACCGAGCCGTTTGATTGCCTTCCCGGCGACAATTATTGTATCCCCCATGCCAAAAAATGGGAGTCCCGGCAGATAAAATATAGGTTAATTCAAGTCATTACACCCCTCTCTGTTTAAGCAATTCGCTGAATTTATAAAAGCTTATAAATTTATTCATTTTCCTCTTTTCAAAGTGGCATTCCTTTTGCTATATGATTCTGAAAACAATGATCCGTAAAGCAAAATGATCCACAAAGCAAAAGGGGGTGAATGAGAGGTTCGGGGGATTTAGAGTTCTACACTTGATACAATCGATTCAATGCATCGTAACAAAAAACCGACATACGCAAAGGAGAAAAAATGATCCAGAAATTGAGAAAAAATGAAGGTTTCACTCTGATCGAGTTGATGATCGTCGTCGCCATCATCGGCATCCTGGCCGCCATCGCCATCCCGAACTTCCTGAATTATCAGTGTAAAGCCAAGCAGAGCGAGGCGAAGCAGGCTTTGGGTACGATTGCAAAAGGCCAGGAAGCCTATATGGCAGAGTGGGATACATATGGCGATACGCTTGGGGCAGTGGGTTTCGCTATGAAAACAGGTTCAACAAATCGCTATGCTTATACATTAACTCGTACTGATGCCACTCATTATACAGCGACAGCCACCGGGAATGCAAATACTGGAGTAGATGGTGATATCTGGACTATGAATCAAGATTTAACTTTGGATAATCCCCTAGCTACAAATGCTTGTCAATAATCTAAGGATGAATTGACTATATAACTTAAGTATGTCATCCGTTATGCTAAATTAAAAACAGTAAACATTTGCCCTTATTTCTTAAAACGAGAAAGAGGGCAAATGTTCTCATTCAAGATCATATGAAAAATCCGAGGTTCCTTTTGATGGCCAAAATAGTGAAAAATGTCACATGCAAACATCTCTGCAGATGGCACTAAAATTGCCTCCTCTTTCTGCAAGCATAAAATCTATGACTCAAGGAGGGAGTGAGCATGGGATTTAAATTAGTGGAGAAGCGCGGATTTACGCTCATTGAACTGATGATCGTAATGGCAATTATTTCGCTGTTGGCGTCTATGGCGATACCCCAATATTACAATTTCACATGTAAGGCCAGGCAGAGTGAGGCGAAGGAATCATTGGGAATGCTGGCAAAATGTCAGGAAGCCTATTTTTGTGAATATGATACCTATAGTACAGATAAAAACAGAATTGGTTTTTTTATGAGAGGAAACTCTATTTATAATTATGAAATTGTTTCTGCTGACAATGATGCTTTTGATGGAGAAGCGACGGCAATCTTTCGGGGAATAACGGATAAATGGGCAATCAATCAAACATTGAATCTCAGAAGTATAAACAATGCATGTATATATTAACTAAAATTTTACAGATTTCTGTGTAGTCAACAGCGATATCGAGAATTGCTTTGAATTTTTTTATATTTTTTTTCGTTTTTACAATAACTCCTCAAAATATTAGCGTTCCCTTATACTCTCGGTAAGTCAAAAAATAATTAAATCTCAGTATATTAGTATAAATAAAATATATATAATGATCAGACATATAAAAACAGTTTCTATAATTCTAATATTGGTTTTTTTTTCAACTTTTTTTTTGCAACAACACTATCTTGATAAGAGATATTCAAATCGCATCATCCTGCCCGAATGCCCCTGGTGTGATGCGAATGCAAAGGGAGATGTCGTATATCTTCCGCTCGGCGCATCGATGATGCTGATCATTTCACCGGCTGATCCTGATTTTCTGGCGAATATGCTCTGGATGCGGGCGCTTTATTATTTCGGTCAGCATTCCCTTACCGATCGGCAATATCCCTTTCTGATGAACCTCCTCGATATGATTACCGACCTAGCGCCTCGTTGGGAAGCTCCGTATACATATGGGGCTGTCATACTTGGCGATACGAACAAAAACTCAGACGACGTCATTTATATGATTGAAAAAGGCCTCTCTTATCACCCAGAGAATTGGCAACTCTGGTTTTTTAAAGGATATTATCTCTGGAAAAACGATGACAACATAGAGGCTGCGAATGCACTTCAGAAGGCAGCGGTTCTGCCCGGTGCACCGGTATATATAGCGGAGCTATCGGCGACACTTCTGACAAAAAACGGCAAGAGGGATATGGCCCTAAAATTTCTGGAACAGTCGCTTCAAATAATCAAGGATCCACGGCAGCGTGAATTTATTATAAAGAAGATCAACAAGGTAAAGGCTCACTATGACGGTACCGGCACTTCAATGGAATAATGTCAGTTTTTCGGTGCGGCAGGGATTTTGGATGCGGCGGAAGACCATTGTACGTGACATTGACATGGATGTCCCCAAGGGGACGGCGCTGGGTCTGGTCGGGCCCAACGGCGCCGGGAAAACCACTTCCATCAAGCTCGCCGCGGGACTTACGGCGCCCGACAAGGGTAGTGTATTCATCGACGGGATGCCCGCCATTGCATCCGGCGCCAGAAAAAAACTGGGGCTCCTGACCGAAACTCAATACATCTATCCGCATCTCAAGGTCAGGGAATGGCTGGTGATGCTGGCCGGATTTTCCGGGCTTAACGGTGCGCACCGCAACGAAAGGGTCGCGGCCGTCCTGGCGCTCATGGATCTGACCGACCGGGCCGGCATGATGATGAATACGCTCTCCAAAGGGCAGCTTCAGCGGGCGGGAATCGCCCAGGCCCTGGTGCATGAGCCGGAGATTCTTCTTCTGGATGAGCCCATGAGCGGGCTCGATCCCTACTGGCGATTTCGGCTCGGTAAAATCTTGAAAGACTATAAAGCGTCGGGTGGAACCCTGCTGTTCAGCTCCCATATTTTGGCGGACGTGGAACGGCTCTCGGACCGGGTGGCGCTCATCGAACAAGGACGTGTACGCTGGATCGGCGCCCTGTCCGACATGCCGCGGCAGATCACCGGTTATGAAGCCGTGTGCCGGGTGCAGAGCCCGGAAGCCTTGAAAGTTCTCACCAACGGGATACCGCCCGAACGCCTGCCCAAAGGCGAGTGGCGAATTGTAGTTCCCATTGCCAAAAAAGAGGTGTTGCTGCAGCTTGCGGGGCAGAACCGGCTCACCTTGGAATCCCTGCGGCCGATGCAAGAGGAGATCGAAGAGGTGCTTTTCAAATTTGCCGGCGGGAATCAATCTTCAGGAAAGGAGGCCGTGGTATGAACGTCATTTTCATCCCCCAGATCAAGGCGCTCGCCGTCAATGTATGGCGCGAGGCAACCCGGGACCGGCTCATTCTGATGATCGTCGGCTCGGGTGTGCTGATGATGCTGGTCTCGCTCGTCTTCGGCCAGATGACCGTTGGCGGGCAGGACCGTGTTCTGCAGGATATGGGGTTCTGGATCATGGGAATGTGGGGGCTGATTGCGGTTCTCTACCTGGGATCCGGCGTCATCAAGCACGAGCTTCAGCGCAAGACCGTCTACCTCGTGCTCTCCCGGCCGGTCGACCGGACGACGTTCATGCTGGGCAAGTTTTTCGGCATGATGTTCGTGCTGGCGTCCGCGTTCGGGTCGCTTTCCGCCGCATGGCTGCTCCTGATCGTTTCCAAGGGAATTTCATTGACCGCCGCGCATTTCTGGGCACTGGGCTTTATTCTGGGGGAATGGATGCTCCTGGCCGCCCTGAGCCTTTTTTTCGCAAGCTTCACATCGCCGCTGCTCCACAACTTTTTTCTGATCTCGGTATATTTCCTGGGTCACTGGAGCAACGAGCTCAAAATATTCGCGGATAACGCCAAAACCGACGGCCTGAAATACCTCTTGAACGCCCTGTACTATCTGCTGCCCAATCTGGAGGCCCTCAATTTTCGGGAAGCAGCCCTCTACAATGACATGATCGTTCAAGCCGTCATCTGGCAGGGAGCCTTGGTGCTTCTGGGCTGGACCGCCACGGCGCTTGTCGCGGCCAATCTCATTTTCATGCAGCGCAGACTGCTCTGACAACCGATTCTATATTTCACATGACCCCACGTTTTTCTGAAAATGCGGCCGACAAGAAATTAACCGGCGTTTTATGGATGTTGCTGGTATTCCTGATCGGCTGCATCACCATTCTCGCTCTCGTTCCACCGGTCAGTCGCGATGCGTTGGTCCATCATCTGAACGTTCCCAAACTCTATCTTCAGTATGGAAAAATCGTCCAATTTCCATCGATGTCGTTCTCGTATTTTCCTATGAATCTCGATTTTCTCTACATCATACCCCTCTGGTTCGGAAACGACATTATTCCCAAATTCATTCACTTCGCCTTTGCGTTGCTCACCGCCTGGATCATTTATGGTTACCTAAAGCCGCGTGGCGGGAAAAATTATGCCCTGATAGGGGTGCTGTTCTTTTTATCGATGCCGATCATCGTCAAGCTGTCGATCACCGTTTATGTCGATCTGGGTCTCATTTTCTTTTCGACGGCTGCGCTTCTTCTGCTGTTCCGATGGGTGGAAACCGGATTCAGGCTGACATTTTTGACAGGATCGGCCGTCTGCTGCGGCCTTGCCATGGGCACCAAATATAACGGTCTGATCGTCTGTTTCATATTGACGGCGTTTGTACCCTGTCTGTATTCGGCTTGGAAAAAGGACGCAGAAAAACCGTTCGTCAAAGCCATCGGCAGCGGCGTTCTTTACGTCTCGATCGCACTGGTGGTCTTCTCGCCCTGGATGATCCGCAACTGGCATTGGAAAGGCAATCCCGTATACCCGCTTTACAACAGCGTCTTCCATCCCCCGAAATCTGTGGCCGCAACCTCGAAGGAGGGCAAGAATTCGAAGGCGCCCAAGGGCATTTTCACCTATCGCAGCATTGTTTATCAGGAAACCGAATGGCAGATGCTTCTGCTGCCGGTGAGAATTTTTTTTGAAGGCGAGGATGGGAATGGGCAGTATTTCGATGGAAAACTGAATCCGTTTTTGTTGATCTTTACGATACTGGCGTTTGTCGGGATGGGAAGTGCCTGCGCACGCCCTAACCATTCCGATTCCGATATCTCGGAGCGCTATATTTCCGAGCCGGCCCGCTGGCTTGCTGCGCAGAAAAAATTTCTGCTGATCTTTTCGGTCTTGTATTTTCTGATCGCGCTGTTCAGCACGGTACTGCGGATCCGGTATATCTCGCCGATCGTTCCTCCTTTGGTGATCCTTTCGGTTTTCGGCATGAAAAACGCAATGGCGTTCTTGCGGGCGAAGCTGGGCACGGGCCGTCGATTTGCGGCAACACTCATCGCCGGAATGGTCCTGGCTGCATGTTTCGCCTTGAACATCGATTACCTACGGACGCAATTTGCGGTTGTCGATCCGGTCCCATATCTGATCGGCGACGTGAGCCGGGACGAATACATCACCCGCTACCGGCCGGAATATCCCGTCATGCAGTACGCCAACCAACACCTGCCGGCCGATGCCCGGATACTATTCGTCTTCATGGGAAAACGGGGATACTACTGCGACAGGGAATATGTCATGGACAGCGCCGAAAGCCCGAGTCTGCTGATGAAAATCGTTGCCCGATCTCAAACGCCTGAAGCGGTCGCCGCAAAACTCGGCGAAAGAGGCATCACCCACATCATGCTCCAGTTCGATATCTGCGATCGATGGATCCATGAAGATGTCCCGGAGGAGAGAAGGGAACTTCTGACGGCGTTTTTACGGCGACACACGACACTGATCCAATCTCATCAGCTTTATGGGCTTTTGGCTGTTGAACCTTCGGACCAGGTTTATTAACCTTCTTGCGATATTTTTGTTAAACTGAACCGCGGGTGCGGAGTGAAATTACCGGCCCTAAACTCTTGATTGACGCTGCATCCGGTTCCACAGACAATTCAGGCGTTATGGACACAAAATCCATATAAATAGCCATATTTATATATTGACATTATTCCTATCTGAATATATGATGATCCTGTGAACAAACGATCTGATTTTGATTGGGATTCCAATAAAGACGCGCTTAATCAAGAAAAACATGGAGTTTCTTTTGCCTTGGCACAGCTTGCTTTCTTGGATCATAAGCGTGTCATCCTGGAGGATCTTGAGCATAGCGAGGGCGAAAAGCGATTCTATTGTCTTGGCAGGGTTTCTGGCGGAATTATGACCGTCAGGTTTACTTACAGAAAAAACAAAATCAGAATTATCGGCGCCGGATATTGGCGGAAAGGAAAAAAGATCTATGACAACCAAAATAAAATACACGGATGAACCTATGGGAAAGGTTAAGGTCATTTCCGATTTTCTTCCTTCACCCGAAGAACTTGCTTTAAAGGATGAAACCGTTAAGGTCACAATTGCTCTGAGCAAAACGAGTGTTGATTTTTTCAAAAAAGAAGCAAAAAAATACAATACTCAGTATCAAAAAATGATTCGCAGACTACTGGATGAATATTCTGCACGGGGAGATCGGCATCGTCATAAGTAGCCGTAAGGTGTAATGACTAAAGATAATTCAGGTTTTACCTTCATTCATCCCATTTTTCCCCTGAACTCACCGATCGTCCTGCGATAGTCTCCGCTCCCAAAAATGGCCGACCCCGCAACAAAAACGTCCGTTCCCGCATCGGCGATCCGGGCGATGGTGTTGCTGTTCACACCTCCGTCGATCTCGATCAGCGGCCGCGGCCCATCGGCGTTCGCATTTTTTTCGATCATGGCGCGGATCGCCCGGATCCGGTCAAGGCTGTTTTCGATGAATTTCTGGCCGCCGAAGCCGGGGTTAACGCTCATGACAAGGATATAATCGACATCGTTCAGCACCCATTCCACGGCCGTGACCGGGGTTGCCGGATTTAAAACCACGCCCGCTTTGGCGCCGCTTTCCCGGATCAGGTGGACCGTCCGGTTGAGATGGACGCAGGTTTCCACCTGAACGGAGATCCAGTTTGCGCCGGCCTCGGCAAAGGCCTTGATGAAGTTGTCCGGGTTTTCGATCATCAGGTGAACATCGAGCGGCAGGCGGGTGGATTTTCGGGCCGCTTCGACGATGATCGGCCCCATGGTGATATTGGGAACGAAATGCCCGTCCATCACATCGATGTGAATCCAGTCGGCACCGGCGGCCTCGACAGCCTTGATTTCCTCGCCCAGCTTCGAAAAATCCGCCGAGAGGATGGATGGTGCGATAAGCTTCATGATCATATCTCCTTTGCACGAGTCTTTCGTTCAGATGTAGACGTCGTCCCTGCTATCATGTTTTCCGGATGAAACAAACCGAAAAAAACCCATCCATGGCATCCCGGTGGGGAAAGGTCCTGAGATATCCTTCCGGCGTGATCAGGGATCGCATGTCGGCAGACAGATGGGAAAAATCCTTGTGGACGCTGAATTCCGGATGTTGGTCAAGAAATGCCGCCACCGCCCCTTCGTTCTCTTCTGGCTCCATCGAGCATACGGCATACCCCAGGATGCCCGACGGTCTGACCCACGGCGCAAGACGGCTCAAAAACCGCACCTGGCGCTGTTGATACGCGGCCAGATTCTGTTTGGCGGCGGACCATTTCGCATCGGGATTTCGGCGCAGAACCCCCAGACCGGAGCAGGGCGCGTCCAGTAAAATGCGGTCAAACGATGGAATGCCGCCAAAAAGTGCATTCGGATCGGGTGGGAGCGCTTGATTCAGATCGTAACGGACGGAAGCCGCGATGGTGATGCCGAGCCGCCGCATTTCCCGGGCTAAACTCTCCAGCTTGCGGGCATGGATGTCCACGGCCACGATGCGGCCCCGATTTTCCATCAGTCCTGCAAGATGTCCGGTCTTGCCGCCCAGGCCCGCGCAGGCGTCCATGACGGTTTCACCGGACTGGGGGCCGAAAAACCGGGAAATGAGCTGGGCCGCTTCATCCTGAACCTGAAACAAGCCTTGCCGGAAGGCTGAAAGTTCATGGATGGGTGTTTTGAGGCCGCTGATGATGATCCCGTCGGAAGAGAAGGGTGTGATGACGGCCCGGTCGACCTCGGCTGCCAAGGCCTTCAACAATTCCTCCCGGTTCGTCCGCAGGATATTGGCGCGGAGCGTTATGGGCGGAATCTCGTTGACCGCGTCGCAGAGTCTGGTGGTTTCATCCATTCCCCAGCGGTTCAGCCAGCGTCGGATGAGCCATTCGGGAAACGCCCGTCCAACGGCAAGCGCCCGCACCGGATCGGTCTGGATGTCTGGAAAGGGGATGGACCCGCGGGAACGAACCGCCGCCCGCAGCAGGCCGTTCACAAAGCCGCTGATCCACCGGGGGGCGAAGGTATGGGTGATCTCTACGGCGGTATTGACGGCCGCGGCATCCGGAATGCGGTCCATGTAAAGGATCTGAAAGAGGCCGATCCGGAGAACATTCAATACGGCCGGATCCAGTTTGTGAAGGGGTGTTTTTGAAAGGCGCGCGATGACGTAATCGAGGGTTGCCCGCCGGCGCTGGACGCCGAATACCAGGGCGTGAACGAGGTTGACATTCCGTCGGTCACTTGGCTGCGCTGTTCCGAAGAAGGTATCCAGAACACCGTCCAGGGACTGATTCTCCTCGTCCAGACGATTCAGAATCGACCAGGCCGCTCCTCTCGGACTGTGATCTGGGGAATCACCGCCGGAGGCCGGAGCATGTTTCCGTTCATGTTGACATTGAGGTTTTTTTTTCAGATCGCTGCGCCGGCTTGCCGTTCGGGGCCGGCGGCTCATGTCAGAACGGTTCCCGCCGAAACCGGGCAGCCTCTCAGGAAGTCGTGGACGGCAAGTCGCTTGCCGGAGGCACCCTGAATCTCCATGATGGAAAGGGCGCCGGCGCCGGCAGCGACGCGGAGTTCTCCCGGAAAGCTTTCGATCACTGTTCCCGGCGCCGCGGCCTGGTTGTCCGGCAGGGGCCTGGCCTTGAAAATCTTGAGGCGCCTCTCGCCCAGGAAGGTAAAGGCGCCGGGCCAGGGATCCATGCCGCGGATCAGACAATCGACCAGGGCGGCGTCCATCGTCCAGTTGATATGGCCGTCTTTTTTGCGGAGCAGCGGCGCATAGGTAGCCCGCGCCGGATCCTGTGGGACGGCGCGGCGTCTGAGGAATTCAAAGCGATCGAGGGTCGCCAGTAGAAGTGCCGCGCCCATCCGCGCCAGGCGGTCGTGCAGCGAGTGGGACGTATCGTCTGAGCTGATCGGTGTTGTATCCGTCAGCAGGATGTCGCCGGTATCGAGCCCGGCATCCATGTGCATGGCGGTCACGCCGGTCTCTTTTTCCCCGTTGATGACGGCCCACTGGATCGGGGCGGGCCCCCGGTATTTCGGCAGGAGCGATGCATGAATGTTGACGGCGCCCAGATGCGGCAGATTCAAAAGAGACAGCGGAAGGATGCGGCCGTAGGCGATGACCACGAAGATATCCGGCGTGAGCGATGCCAGGCGATTGAAAAATTCCGGATCACGGATGGAGAGAGGTTGAAGAACCTCATACCCCAGCTCCGCCGCCGCCTGTTTCACCGGCGGAGGATGGACCTTTTGTCCGCGGCCTTTCGGACGGTCCGGCTGGGTGACCACAAGACGCACCGTATGCCGGCTGTCGTGGAGTTTTTCCAGGGCCGGTACCGCAAAATCGGGCGTTCCCATGAAAACGATGTTGAAAGGTTTTGCCATATCGTTTCAGTGCTGTTTCAACTGCTTCATGACGCGTTTCCGGTAAAGCTGCCGTTTCAGGGCGCTGATGCGGTCGATGAACAGCGTTCCGTTCAGATGGTCGATTTCATGCTGCAGAACGATCGACAGAAAATCGTCGCGCTCGATCCGGACGGGTTTGCCGTCCCGGTCGACGCCCTCCACGAGAACGGCCGCATGGCGCTTGACATCCGCCCGGAAATCGGGGACGCTCAGGCATCCTTCATTCTCGGAGATGATCGTACCTTCGGCCTGGATGATCTTAGGATTGATCAGGACCCGAAGCGACGAGCGGTCTTCCCCCGGGTTTCCCTCGAAAACGATCAGGCTCTTGTCATGGCCGACCTGAATCGCCGCAAGGCCGACCCCCGGCGCCGCATACATCGTATAGGCCATCTTGTCGATCAGATCCTGCAATTCACCGTCAATGTTTTCAATGGGTCGGGTCGGTTGCTTCAGAAATTTGTCGGGGAATGTCAGAACCTGCAGGGGTTCCACCGCGGTCGTTTTGTTTGGTGTTCGTAACGGTTCTATCATATATGTCACCTTACATATTTAAAATCGGTATCTTATGATCATCATTTCATGAGACCACCGTTTCATTTAAAATTCTCGCTTTTTAAGGTAAGCATAAAAAATCAATATGAAAGATATGCCGGCAGATGAATCTGAACGTGCGGCTAAAGCGATATGATCTTCCGGGCGACGTCGACATCCTGACGGATCTGGCGGGCGAGGGTGTCGATGCCGGAGAACTTGATTTCGTCCCGAATGCGTTCGATGAAATTGATGCGGATTTTTTCGCCGTAAATATCTTCGTTGAAATCGAGGATATGGACCTCGACGGTGAAGATATGGTCGTCGAAGGTTGGGCTGTAGCCGATATTGGCGACACCCGGAAACCGGTTGCCGGCGCATTCCACCGTGACGGCGTAAACACCGGCTTTGGGAGCCAGTTCATCCTGAAGGCTGATGTTTGCCGTTGGAAATCCCAGGAGCTTTCCACCGCGATTCCTTCCGTGCTCGACCGCGCCGCGAACCTGGTAGTAGCGGCCCAACAGCTTTTTTGCACCTGCCACATCGCCTGCGGCGACCAGCTCACGGATGCGGGTGCTGCTGATTCTTGATTTTCCGTTCGAATGCGATTGAATCCAGTCGGCGACGATCAAATTGAAATGATACCGGCCTGAATACCGCCGCAGGAAATCGAGGTTGCCTTCGCGGTTTTTGCCGAAAGCATAGTCGCCGCCGACGATGAAGGCCTTCATGCCGATTTTGCGGATCAGAATATCCTCGAGGAATGTGCGGGCGGGTATCGCCGCAAACTCGCGGGTGAAGGGGACCGAGATAAGGATGTCGATGCCGGTGCGCTCGATGAGTTCGATTTTCTGTTCGTAGAGCGTGATCAGCGGGGGATGGCTGCCCGGATGAAGCACCCGTAGAGGATGGGGCTCGAATGTCATCGCGACCGAGGTGCCGTCCACCGCCGCGGCTTGTTCGATCACCTCGTGGAAAAGCGCCTGGTGCCCCAGATGGACCCCGTCAAAATTCCCAATGGTAATGACAGCGTTTTGAAAGGGATTCGCTATGTTTTCTATGCCTTCAATCAGCTTCATTATAATTCTGTTTTCCTTTAAAATTTGGCTTGACATCAAATCTGAAACCATATATATACCGCACACTATAAACGAAATCAATCTTTCTTTTTTTGAGTTTTCCACGTCGATGCTTAGTCGACGCTTGATTGATGTCCGGCGGGATCGTCGACCAGGCGGGAAAAGGTTCAGGTAAGATTGACGTTCATCGGGCCGAAGTGGCGGAACTGGTAGACGCGCTAGGTTCAGGGTCTAGTTGCCGTACGGCAGTGGGAGTTCGAGTCTCCCCTTCGGCACCAAAAGCATAAAAAAGGCGCCCCCTTGACAGCGGCGCCTCTTTTATTTTGTTTCAGGCCCTAACTGTCCATAGTATCGTTTCTGTTTAAAACGATATTAAAATTTGCTGCCGTTTCAAAATGGTATTGACATCATCATATCGGGAAACTAATTTGCTTCTGCTCACAAAGACGTCTCTTTGTTGAACCAACGCTCCCCCCGCGTACGAGGATTTTCTCAAACAGCAGTTTCCATTACAATACAATCCAGACAGCGGCAATGAAGGTTGGTGTTACCCTGTTGGGGTGAACTCTCGCTGGAAGAAGGGGAGTCTTGGCGGCAGGCCGTCTTTTCATGTTTTTTGAATTGCTTTCTACATTTTATATTTTCAGGGCCCTGAAAATATAACCTGAAATATAATTGAACACATTAAAGCTTACGCAAAGGGATTGAAACCATGAACAGCGATATCCAAAAAGTCCGAAATATCGGTATCAGCGCCCATATCGATTCGGGAAAAACCACGCTGACCGAGCGGATTCTGTTTTATACCCAGAGAATTCATGCCATTCACGACGTCAAGGGCAAAGACGGCGTCGGCGCCACCATGGATTCCATGGAGCTCGAAAAAGAGCGGGGCATCACGATCGCCTCCGCGGCGACCTTTTGTGAATGGAAGGGGCATGAGATCAATATCATCGACACCCCGGGACATGTCGACTTCACCATCGAGGTCGAGCGCTCTCTCAGGGTTCTCGACGGAGCGGTATTGGTTCTGTGCGCCGTCGGCGGCGTTCAATCCCAGTCCATTACCGTCGATCAGCAGATGAAGCGCTACAAGGTGCCGTGCATCGCTTTCGTCAACAAATGCGACCGCAGCGGCGGAAATCCTTTCCGAGTGGTGCAGCAGCTTCGCGATAAACTGGGCCACAACGCGGTGGCGATGCAGATCCCCATTGGAACGGAGGCAAAATTCAACGGCGTAATCGATCTCGTCTCGATGAAGGCGCTCTATTTCGACGGCGACAACGGCGAGACGGTCCGCGTTGAAGAGGTTCCCGCCGCATTGCTGGACGAGGCCGCTGAAAAGCGGGAGACGCTCATCGATGCGGCCTCGATGTTTTCCGATGAACTGACCGAGGCCATCCTTGAAGAGCGGGAGATTCCGGATAAGATGCTGCTCGACGCCGTACGGCAAGGGGTTCTGAAACGGGAGCTGACACCCGTTTTTATGGGATCAGCATACAAAAACAAGGGGGTTCAGCCGCTTCTGGACGGCGTGAACCGCCTGCTTCCCTGTCCGGCCGATGTCGCCAACGAGGCCCTCGATATGGAAAAGGACGAAGCGGTCGTCACCCTGAGCAGCAATCCGGCCGACCCCGTCGTTGCCCTCGCCTTCAAGCTGGAGGACGGCCAGTATGGTCAGCTGACCTATATCCGGGTTTACCAGGGCGTGATCGCCAAGGGAGAGACCGTGGTCAACGTGAGGACCGGAAAGAAGGTCAAGATCGGCCGGGTCGTCCGGATGCATGCCAGCCAGATGGAGGAGATCGAATCCATCCCCGCGGGCTATATCGGGGCGCTCTTCGGCATCGACTGCGCCTCCGGCGACACCTTCACGTCTCCCCGGCTGAGCCTCACCATGACCTCGATGTTCGTGCCGAACCCGGTCATCTCGTTGGCCATCCTGCCGAAGGACAACAAGTCGCAGATCAATATGTCGAAGGCGCTCAACCGGTTCACCAAGGAAGACCCCACCTTCAAGACCTATGTCGACGATGAAACCGGGGACACCATCATTTCGGGCATGGGAGAGCTGCACCTCGATGTCTATATCGAACGGATGCGGCGGGAATACCAGGCCGAGGTCGAGACCGGCCAGCCGAAGGTCGCCTACCGGGAAACCATCACCCGGATGGCCGAGTTCAACTACACCCACAAGAAACAGACCGGCGGATCGGGTCAGTATGGACGGGTCGCGGGGTATATGGAGCCGGTGGACGAAGCGTTCGTGTTCGACAACCAGGTGACCGGCGGATCGATTCCAACCCAGTTTATTCCGGCCTGCGAAAAGGGATTCAGGGCCTGCATGGCCAAAGGCCCCAAGATGGAATTCCCGGTGACCGGCGTCAAGATCGTGATCAACGACGGGGCCTCCCATTCCGTCGACTCTTCCGAAATGGCCTTTCAGGCCGCGGCGCGCGGTGCATTTCTGGAGGGGTATGCCAAGGCGGCGCCGGTCGTTCACGAGCCGATCATGAAGGTGGTCGTCGAAACCCCCACTGAATTCCAGGGAGGGGCGATGGGGCTGTTGAACCAGCGGCGGGGCATTATCGTCGGCTCCCAGGACGAGGGTCCCATGTGCGTGATCGAGGCGCAGGTACCGCTGTCGGAGATGTTTGGTTTTTCGACCGTGCTTCGGTCCTCGACACAGGGCAAGGCCCAGTTCACCATGGAATTTGCCGCCTACAAGCAGGTCCCCAAGGCCGTTGCCGAGGAGCTGACCAAAAAACTCGCAAAAGACAAAAAGAATGCTGCCTGACATCAGCCGAATTTCATCACCAGCGAAGATTATTTATTTCAGGGAAAGGAACTTCAACATGGAGAAAAAAGAAATCATCCGACGCAATCCCCTCAAAATGATGGGATATCCGTCTGAAGATGTTCTTTCCGAGGGGGGATTCGGCGCGCTCATGGCCCGCGCAGGGGTCGGTAAAACCGCCTTTCTGGTTCAGATCGCCATCGACAAGCTGCTGAGGGACAAAAACGTGCTCCACATCAGCATCGACGAGCCGGTGGAAAAGGTCTGCCTCTGGTACGAACAGGTATTCAGGAACATCGCCGACCGAAACCATATCAAGCAGCTCGATCCTTTCTGGGAGGTCATTTTGCCCAAGCGGTTCATCATGACCTTCAAGGTCGACGGATTCAGCGTGCCCAAGCTGGAAGAGCGCATTACGGATCTGTCGGAACAGGGCATCTTTCTGCCGCAGATGATTCTGATTGACGGGCTGCCGTTCGAGGAGATGGGGCGACAGACATTCGTCGATCTCAAGGCCGTCGCCAAAAATCTGGGCGTGGCCATATGGTTTACGGTCAAGACGCATCGCCGTGAGACGGCCCAGACCGGTGCGATGCCCCTGCCGCTGTCGAATATCGACGACCTTTTTGACGTCGCCATAGAACTGCAGCCGGACGGAAAGGAGATCTACGTCAAGGCCGTCAAGGGCGGTCCGCCGGAATCCGCGGTGGTGACGCTGGCCCTGGATCCTTCGACCATGATGCTGAAGGACACCGGCGACGAGCTTGCTCCCGCCTCCGAATCAGACCGGAAGGTGCAGTAGAAGAACCACGATCATGCAGGGCGCGCTGTTCGGTATCGATGAGGCTTTCAGGATGCCGGACGGCGCGTTGTCGTGAAAGGTCAGGGTTTCAAGGCGAAGTAGATGGTGCGGGAGGGACGATCGATGATCTTGCGGCCCAGAGTGATTTCGCCGGCGCCTTCCAGGGTCAGTTCGCTTCGTTTGAGATTGAGCGTGTCGTCCCGGTCGTTCAATTTGACATAAGTGCCGTTGGTGCTGTGGTCGATCAGGATGAATTGATTGTTCCTGAATTCGATACGGGCATGAGAACGGGATACACGCGTATCGACGATTTCGATGTCGTTATGTCGCTGCCGGCCCATCGTTACGGTCGTGCGATCCGGCCCCATGACAAGCAGAAGACGACCGAGACGCAACTCCAGAAGGTGACCCGGTGCGGACGCGTGCGATGGTGGATCGTCGATCTTTTTTACGGCAGGTGACGAATACCGCAGAATATCGTTGCATTCGCTGCATCGGACAGGCCCCGGTTCCACAACGACCTGATTCGGATCGATATCGTTTTTAGATCCGCATTCCTCGCAAAAAACAATCATTCCTCAACGGTTCCCTCTGAAAACTACTTTTTTTGCGCCGGCAGACGCTGCATTTCCGCCCTCAACATCGAGAATTCATGTTGGATGGTCTGCTGCAGTTCTTTCATGGCGTAGAGTAGTTCCCGAGCCATGTGAGACAAGTCTTTAAAATCCGTCGGAATCTCTCGTGTCGGTGGAGATGGGAAAGAAGGTATTGCGGACGCCGGCGTCCGGCGCAACGGCATTTTTTTGCCCGCGTTCTGTTTTTTTCCGGATTGAATCTCCTGTTTCAGTTTTTTGTATTCCGTCAGGTGGGCGATCAGCATTTTTTTCTTGGCCGCGTCGCTCATCCCCTCCGCGAGCATCGCCTTTTCGAGGCTTTCATATACGGCATGGAGTAGTGTGATGGAATCGACATGGGCCCGGGCGAGTTGTTTGCGGATGTATTTTCCAAGCGATCCAAGAAGTTGCAAAAAAGCCAGCATGATCTTGTCGTTGCGTGAGAAAATCTCCAGCTTTCGGATTTCCTCCTCGAGTTTTTCCATGACCGGATCGCTGATTTCCCATTCCAGGGAAAGGATGATCGATTTCAGTTCATTGATGGGAGAGCTTTCAATCCTGGCGGCATCGACCTTGGGGTTCTCATGTGTCGTTATATCCGTAGCCGCCGTTTCCATGGGATTTTTCTGATGTTCCGATAAGAAGCTGTCGGCGCCGGCAACGTCGTTGCGGCCGGCCCCGGCGGGCCGTGTGGCTGGAGATACTTCCCCGGTCGTCCTTGCAGTTTTCGATGGCATGCTGTCTGCGGGAGTGACATCTTCGTCCCCAAAAAGATCGTCCAGACGGCTGTCCACCTGCTCGGTGATGTTGCTTTCGTCAATATTGCTGTCGTTATGCGGTGTCAACGGTAATCCTCCTGTCGAAGCGGGGGTAGGGAATAAGGGGTTGATCAGGGGGTCGCCATCAATTCCAGATTGCGGAAATCTTTTCAATGGCCTCCGCGACCTTCAAGCGCAACATGCCCAGGGAGACCTTCGTTCCAAAAATGGAAATCAGCAAAAAATCTCTTTTGACCTTGCTGAAATGAATGCTCTCCTTTTCCCCCTTGTGAAAGAGCAGAGAAAATTCATTTTCTCCGACCAGCTTCGCCATGGTATCGACGGCGGCAAAATTGGCCGACGCCAGCGCCGCCAGGGAGTAGATGTCATGATCACAGTCTCCGTTGTCCGCCTTGGCAATGATATTGCCCGCCATATCGATCAGCAAAACACTGTGAGCCCCGCTTTCTATCAGGTCGTTGAAGATAATACTTTCTATGGTCTCAAGCTGTTCCTGGCTGAAGGAATATTCCGTGAAAGCCAGATCATCATCGAATTCGGGTGTCAATGGCCTGCCCTCCTATCTGAGCGTCTTTTGCAAGGAAGTCATGGTTAGCGATATGATTTTTTTGAGGGTCGGGACGACATTTTCACCGGAGAGCGCACTTGCCCCGAACGATGGAGCTCCCAGCTGGCTATTCAGGTCTTTTTCCATCTGCTCAATTGACATAATTTGGGCCCCTTCTGTTTCTAAATCCCTTTTATTGTATTGCATCACGAGGGGAATCTTAAAAATGCTTTTTTTGTATACGGCTAAATTTTCCTGAAGATTCTTGAGAGACAACATATTTTTTTTTCTTTGGTTCAATTGAGAATCAGCGACAAAAACCATTCCATCAACCCCCTTCAGGACGAGGCGGCGTGTGGCATTGTATTTTATCTGACCCGGTACGGTATAGAGTTGAACCCGAACATCATATCCCATTATTTTTCCGATGTCAAAGGGCAGGAAATCAAAAAAAAGCGTGCGATCGCCATGGGTTTTGATGCTGACCATCTCTGATTTGATCCGTTCACGAAATTTGGAAAAGACATATTCAAGATTGGTCGTTTTACCTCCTCGACCCGGGCCGTAATAAATAATTTTAGCCTGTACTTCCTTGTTTTTCAGATTGACGAATGCCACGCCGGATCCCTCCCAGATTCGATGTACCGTTCTCGATGAACCGAAAATCAGGCGTCTCGATCAAAAATTTAGATGCTTGCGGATATTCACGCTGTTCAACCGTGGAAGGCTGAAGCGGTATGTATGGATAACAGAATGTTTTTGCTCTCTATTTGTCATATCTACAATCGATTCGTAATCCAATAAATTAATTTATACCATCAACCGGAAAAAGGGTCAATAACTGGTAATGGTTTTCTAGAAAATTTATTTCGGGGCATCGATAACCGCACTTTTGCATTCTCCCCGGCTCTTCATCATGGATGAATCAATCTATAGCCATGTCTACTCTTGTATAAATAGGTATTTATACCTTTTATATTACATTTATAATATATATACAACAAAATATAACTTTTCTCATCTATATTTAGCCGAATACGCTGAATGGCGGGCGCCCATGGGGGTCGCTTCTGATCATCGGGGTATAGATAAGGTACTCAATGAGATGGGAAAGCAACTCCAGACGGATAAGGAGGACAGATGAAAAGATTCAAGATGTTGACGGCGATTGTCATGGTGGTGGGTTTCGTACTTTGTTTTTCCGGGCAGGTGTGGGCGGAAGACCCGGGTCCGGTCAATATCAATACCGCTTCGGCGAAGGAGCTCGCCACGTTGAACAAAGTGGGGCCCAAGACAGCGGACAGGATCATCGAATATCGCAGCAACGTCAGCAAATTCAAGACGCCTGAGGAGCTGATGAATGTCAAGGGCATCGGCAAGAAGACGTTTGAGATCAACAAGGACCGGATCGTCGTGGGGGTGAGTGCCGCTTCTTCCGAAAAACCGGGAAAAGCTGCAACCGGGAACAACGGATAGGATATATATCCATGACGGCTTTGGCTGCCGCGAATGGACAGCCAAAGCCGTTCATTTTCTTCTCAGCATACGAAACGCCGTTTCCGGCGTCTTCTCTTTTCCGCTCCAGCAATCATACCGTCCTTCCGTCTGACGCGTGCCGGTAAAACGGCGCCTGCGATGGGGAACAGGGCGTGTTGCCCAAAATGAGATCCGCGGCTTTTTCTGCGATCATCATCACCGGCGCATAGATGTTGCCGTTCGTGACGTAGGGCATGACCGAGGCGTCGACGACCCGAAGATTTTCGAGACCGTGAACCTTCATGCTGTTCGGGTCGACAACGGACATGCCGTCCGTTCCCATTTTGCAGGTGCAGGAGGGATGAAGCGCGGTTTCGCCGTCTTTGGCCACCCAGTCGAGAATCTCCTGGTCGCTCGACACCCCGGGGCCCGGAGAGGTCTCGCCGCCGTTGAACTCGGCGAACGCCGGCTGGTTCATGATCTTGCGGGCCGCATGGACGGCCTCGACCCATTCCCGGCGGTCCTGTTCGGTGGAAAGATAGTTGAACCGAAGACTGGGATATACCCTGGGGTCGCGCGATGGGATCTTCAGGCTGCCCCGGGCGTCGGAGTACATCGGCCCCACGTGCACCTGGTAGCCGTGGCCCTCGGAGGGGCGGGAGCCGTCATACCGGATGGCGACCGGCAGAAAATGGAACTGGATGTTGGGATAGTCCACGTCCGCGTTGCTCCGGATGAACCCGCCGGCCTCGAAA
>AMWB02122670.1_pt1 | contig 52115 bp, 53 predicted proteins | sample 200311 | NCBI WGS metagenome assembly AMWB02 (sample SAMN02737377, study PRJNA173069) | bioreactor metagenome | biome: anode biofilm in microbial fuel cells | place: USA: California | collected 2010-12-16 | reverse complement strand
ATCCGAAACTTTAACATATACAATGTACTAGGGATGTGCCCGCGTTTCATTTTTCCAAACTGCAGATCCGGCGAGTTCTGTTGAATCTGCTGGTCAACGCCGCGCAGGCGAGCAGGCCGGGTGCCGAGATTGCGCTTGTTGTCCAGGGCGGTGAAGATCAGGCGGTGATCAAGGTCAAAGACAGTGGCTGTGGTATTCCGGAGGCCACTGCCGGGAAAATTTTTGACTCCCATTTTACCACCAAGGAGAAAGGCTCCGGCCTCGGCCTTGTTTCCTGTCGCCAGATTGTTGAGAAGGATTACGGCGGGACGATCTCCTTTGTCAGTGATCCTCTGCAGGGAACCGTTTTTACCGTCTCCCTGCCTTTGCAGAAAACGAAGTTTTCCCAGACATGCTCCAACGCAGCATAATGTATTTATCCCTTCATAAGGAGAAACCATGAAAAAGGTGGCCCGCGCTTTCCTTTGTTTTCCCGTCGTCTTTGTTTTTTTTCTGGCAATTCCCCTCATCCTGCCTGCTATGACATCCGCCGCCTCGTCTGAGGAAATCAATATCGGTGTCAACGGGACCTTGAAGCGGTTTCGGGAAGAAATCACCGGCGGGGATGAATTTTTGCGCAAAGCCTCGGCTGTGCTTGTTTTCCCCAGTGTCCTCAAGGCCGGTATCGGGGTAGGCGGTGAATACGGTGAGGGGGCATTGCAGATCGGCGGTAAAACAGTCGCGTATTATAATACTGCGGCGGCATCCATCGGTTTTCAGCTCGGCGCGCAATCGAAATCGGTTGTGGTGGTGTTCCTGGATCAAGCGGCGCTTGAGCAGTTTCGAAAAAGTTCCGGCTGGAAGGCCGGGGTTGACGGCTCGGTGGCCCTGGTAAAATGGGGTGTGGGGGAAGACATCAACAGCATTGATATTAAGGATCCGATCGTCGGGTTCGTTTTCAGCAACAAGGGCTTGATGTATAATCTGACCATTGAGGGTTCAAAATTCACCAAAATCGATCGGTAGGCGTGCGGATGGATGCATTGCAGGATCATACGCAGAAGGTGGAAGAAACCGTTGCTTTTTTGCGTCAGCGTCTGCCCGGAACGCCCCGGGTCATCGTCGTGCTCGGTACCGGTCTGGGCAGGCTGGCCGAGCACATGACGGAAGAAGTCCGGCTCCCCTATGAGTCCATTCCGCATTTTCCCCGATCAACGGTCACGAGCCATGCCGGGAACCTGCTTTACGGCACCCTGGGAGGCAAACAGGTCGCGGTTCTGCAGGGCCGTTTTCATTTTTATGAAGGCTATTCCGCCCGGGAGCTGACTTTCCCGGTGCGCGTTCTCTCTTTGCTTGGTGCTGAACTGTTGCTCGTTTCCAATGCCGCGGGCGGTCTTAATCCCGATTATGCGGCAGGCACCCTGATGATCATGAATGATCATCTCAATTTTATTCCGGACAACCCTTTGCGCGGTCCAAACGTGGATGCATGGGGCCGGCGTTTTCCCGATTGTTCCCGGGTTTATGATCCGACCTTAATTGATCTCGCCATTGCCTGCGCCACCGGACTCGACTTGCCGAATGTCGTTTCCGGCACCTATGTCGCCATTCCGGGCCCCAGCCTGGAAACCCCGGCGGAAACACGATTCCTGCGCATGTGCGGAGCGGATGCGGTGGGCATGTCCACCGTTCCTGAGGTGCTGGTTGCCGTGCATGCCGGATTGCGGGTGCTGGGTATCTCCATGGTATCGAATGTCAATGATCCGGATAATTTTCAGCCCATCCGCATTGAAGACATTCTTGCGCAGGCGGAAAAAAGCGAAAAGGATTTTGTCCGGCTGGTTCAAGCGGTCCTGCGCGAACTATAAGGGAAAGGAGAGGTGACGGCAGATGGGTGACGGTCCCATGGTAAAAGAAAAAAAGATGAAATGTGACACACTGTTGTTGGGCATGGTGTTGACCATGGATGACGACAACAGTGTCCATCCCCAGGGGGGGGTGGCGGTCTGCGGCGATTCCATCGCTGCTGTCGGACCGGCGGACGAGCTGCGTGCCCGTTTTGCTGCCGCGGAAACAATTGAAATCAGCAATGGGCTGATCATGCCGGGGCTGGTTAATGTTCATACCCATGCGGCAATGTCCTGCATGCGGGGGCTTGCCGATGATCTGCCGCTCATGACCTGGCTGCAGGAGCATATCTTTCCGGTGGAAGCTACATTGACCGGCGACATGGTCTATCATGCCGCTCTTCTTTCCATGGTGGAAATGATCAAATCCGGCACCACTTCTTTCTGCGACATGTATCTTTTTGCCGGTGATGTGGCCCGGGCGGCGGAAAAGAGCGGCATGCGCGCCTGGGTGGGCGAGGTGCTGTATGATTTCCCCTCCCCCTGTTATGGGGAGCTTGCCAATGGGTATCGTTATGTGGAGGAAATGCTGTCCGCATTTCACGGCCACCCCCTTGTTTCCGTCACCGTTGACCCGCATGCCGTTTACACCTGCGCACCTGATCTGCTTGTCCGTTTGAAGGAGATGGCGGATCGCCATGGGTGCCGTTACGTCATTCATCTCTCGGAAACCGAAGATGAAGTGAAAACAGTGCTGGAGCGCTACGGCAAAAGGCCGGTCGGCCATCTTGCAAGTCTGGGAATCCTTGACGGCAGCGTTGTTGCCGATCATTGCGTGTGGCTGACGGACGATGAGATAGCGCTGCTTGCCGAAAAAAAGGTCAAGGTGGCGCATTGCCCGGAAAGCAATATGAAGCTTGCCTCGGGCGTGGCTCCTGTTCCGGATCTGCTGGCCGCCGGCGTCACCGTCGGACTCGGCACCGACGGCAGCGCCAGCAACAATGATGTGGACCTCTTTGCCGAAATGGACATGTGCGCGAAAGTGCATAAGGTGCATCGCCTTGATCCCACGGTGATGACCGCCGAAGAAACGCTGTCCATGGCCACCAGGGGGGGAGCCCGGGTGCTGGGCGCGGAGCAGGATATCGGCACACTCGAGAGCGGGAAAAAGGCCGATATTATTGTTGTCGACCTCAATAAGCCGCATCTGACTCCCCTTTATCACCCGGCATCCCAATTGGTATACGCCGTCAAGGGAAGCGATGTGGTGCATTCCATGATAAACGGCAAATTTGTCATGCGGGATAGAAAATTGACCTTGCTTGACGAGGACGCGATCATGGCCGGGGTGAACGAGATTGCCGCCGGACTGACGGGGAAAAGCTGATTTTTTCTTTGCGGTTCGACCTGCTTTGCGGTAAGTAGAGAAAGTGGGCTTCGTCTTTACGAGAAATTAATACGGCGCTTTTATGGTTATTTAACAGGAGAGGTTCATTATGTTTGGACTTGGCATGCCGGAATTGATCATCATACTGGTGATCATTGTCATTATTTTTGGGGCAGGCAAGTTGCCGGAGATAGGCTCGGGGATCGGCAAGGGAATAAAGAATTTTAAAAATGCCACCAAGGATGAAGAGCCGAAAAAGATCGACGAATCAGACAAAAAAGATGCCTGATGCTGTTTTGTATACTGTTGTGCGGGAGTCGCGTCACGGGCGTTCGGCAGTGAAACAAGGGTGACAGGGAGGGAAGCTATGTTTGGACTTGGAACACCGGAATTGATCGTCATACTCGGTATCGCATTTCTTGTTTTCGGCGGGAAGAAGCTGCCTGAGATTGGTGCGGGACTCGGCAAGGGAATCTCTTCCTTCAAGAAAGGCCTGAAAGAGGCGGAAGAAAGTGTCCCCGGGGTGAAGGAGGTGTCCGCCCTGAAGCAGGAGGTTGACAAGGTGAAGGAGATCGGCACCGTCCTGAAAAAAACCTGATGCCGCGTGTGGGCGGACAGACGTTTTGTATGAAAGGGGAACAGGCATGAAAGAGAAACCTGTTCCCTTTTTTTATCAATCGTCAAACTCTCCTTGCGGCCCCTTGTCCGTGTCCAGCAGCGCGGCTCGGGCGATGATTTTTTCCTTCGTCCATTCGGCCGGATTTTCAATCCTGTCCGCATTCGGACCCGGATCATACGAGCCTTGTCGAAGAATGGCCTCTATGCCCAAGTCGGCGGTATCCGTTGCGTTAAAGACATTGACGAGCATGTTATAAACAAAATCCTCCACTCTTTTGCACATTCTGGCCCGTATTTCGGCGGGCTGGCCGAACAGTTTGTTTTCAAAAGGAAGATTCAGGCTTTTGTAGCCGCCGCCTTTTAGGCCTTTTTCATTGGCATAGGCGACCATGGACTGCCACATTTCCTCGGTAACCCCTTCGCCTTGAACCTTGATGAAGTTGCCGTCGTTGTCCAGAATGGCGTTGCCGTAATCATTGACCTCGATCCCCCAGGAGATCATCTGCAGGGCGGTTGCCACATTGGCCTTGGTGGTTCGTGTCTTGCCGGCGATTTCCCGCAGGCGGTCCGAGCTGTTGCCCGATGTGCCGTGTTGGGCGCCGTTGACTTTGTAAGGGGCCAGGGCCGCATGGATCTCGGCGGTGAGTTCGACCTGAATCCCCTGGCCGCTCGCCTCGATTCCATGGGTTGTCCCGTTGTTCAAGGCAATCCAGTTCGGGTGGATACCGTGGGCGTTCAGTCCCTGGATGAGAAATCGCGCCTCAGGAATGGAGGAAAGCCCCTGGCTCCCTTTGATTTCGCCCACCTCGGTTTCAAGGCCGGCCCAGTCGGGAATGAATTTGTTTAATTCAATATTGGCCAGCAGGTTCTTGTCATCCGGCATGTGCGAGGCGTCAATGGCAATGGAGGTGATGCCGGCCTCAAATATGGTGGGGATTTCCACGCAGGCAAAGGGCAGGTCCTTTTCCTTCTTGATGCCGTAATGGTCGGCATGGATGGCCACCGGAACGGTGATGTGCAGTTCATTGCAGGCCTGGTCGACCTGTCGGGCCATGTTCCAGTAATTTGTCGGGCAATAGGCATTGGCGCCGCCTTCGGAACGGGCGATTTCAATGATCAGGGCCGCATTGGCCTTTTGGGCCGCCATCAGGGCGCCGCGGATGATGAAATTGTTGCGGCCGTTGGCCGCCATGGTCATGGCCTTGCCCTTGGCTGCCAAGGCGCGGTCGATGTATTTTCCGCTCACCAGCAGGGCTCGGGAATGGGGAAAGAGTTTGACGATATTCGGTGGACGGCCGACTTCAAGTGCTTTGGTAAAATCTGCTGCGCTTACAGTCATAAAGGGTCTCCATGATGTGAAAATTAAGGGCTGGGTGCTTGGATTCCTTGGGGAATTTTGATAATTGTCTTTTTTAACAATACGTTGGAATTATACAATAAAGAAACGACCCTCGTCATTTTTTTTTACAAAAAACAATCTGTGACCGATCTTTCTTGTTTTCGAGGATTACCTGTTGACTGATGGGGCAAAAAGGATAACAACAGTATCTTTTTTGCGCTAATCTTTTTTTTGCCGGAAATTCTTATCCGATGCAACGTGAAATCGTCTGGAACAATATGCGGGCTGATCCTTATTTACTTGCGATAAAAGAAAAACTTGCGGCACGGGAAGAACAGTATCTCAGCCCCCATGCGGAAAGGAGCAGTCATGCCCTGCGCCGTCTGCCCGAGCATCTGGAAGGACATCGTCCTTCCTTTGCCGTGGATACGGACCGGATCCTGCATTCCCGCGCCTATACCCGTTATATCGACAAGACCCAGGTTTTTTACATGGTCAAGAACGACCATATCACCCACCGGGTGCTGCATGTCCAGCTTGTTTCGAAAATTGCCCGTACCATCGGCAGGGTGCTGGCCTTAAACGAGGATCTGATTGAGGCGGTGGCCCTGGGCCATGATATCGGCCATCCTCCTTTTGGCCATGATGGGGAAAAGGTGCTTGATGATCTGTGCCGGCAAAACGGGCTTGTCTCGTTTCAGCATAATCTGCAGAGTGTCCGTTTTCTGGAGCGCATCGAACGAAAGGGAAGGGGCGTGAATCTGACCCTGCAGACCCTGGACGGCATTCTCTGTCATGACGGCGAGGTGCATGACCGCAATCTTACGCCGCTGCGGCTTTCCTCCTTTGCCGAATTCGACGAGAAGATGCGCGGAAAAGCGGCCGAGCCGAAACTGCCCCTTGCGCCCATGACCCTGGAGGCCTGTGTTGTCCGCTTTGCCGATACGGTGAGCTACATCGGCCGCGACATAGAGGATGCCATCGAGCTCGGCATCATAACCCGGGCCGACATCCCCCGGCCGTGCACGGATTTGCTCGGCGACACCAACGGCAAGATTGTTCACAATCTGGTGACCGATCTGCTGAAAAACAGCGGGGATGGTGCGGTGGCATTCAGCAGCGGCACATCGGAGGCGCTGCGGCAGCTGAAAAAATTTAATTATGATCGCATCTATCTCAATCCGCGCATAAAAAAGGATCAGGATAAGATCCGGGTCTGTTATGTCCGGCTTTTCGAGTCCTGTCTTGAGGAAATGGCCTCCGGACTGGGCAAGACGAGTTTTTTTGCCGACTATGTCCGGAAGATGAATCCCGACTATGTCGAGACAAATTCACCTGCCGCAATTGTCTGTGATTTTATTGCCGGCATGACGGATGACTATTTTTTAAGCCAGGCCGGACGGCTCGGTTGCGATATCCCGCATAAGCAATGATCAGGCAGCTCATCAAGACATTTACGCCGGGCGAAAACGCCCTGATGGTGCTCATCGCCTCTTTTATCGGGCTTGCGGCCGGGCTTGCCAATATTCTTTTCCGTTCCACCGAAGAGCTTGTTCATCATTATATTTTTCAGACAGGCTATGGGCTGCTGGTCGGCGAAGGCGGGCTGCGGCTGCTTTTTCTGCCGCTGCTGCCCATGTTCGGCATGGTGCTGCTGATTCCACTTTCCTATTTTTTCCCCGGTGAAGTGAACGGCTACGGCTTTACCGCATTCCTGCGCAAGGTCAATCTGCAGGGCGGAAAGATCAAATTTCGCGCTATTATCCTGAAAACAGTTTCAACCTCGCTGACCATCGGCACCGGCGGCTCCGCCGGCGTTGAAGGGCCGATCGCCCAGGTGGGCGGGGCCATCGGTTCCCAGGTGGGCCAGTTTTTCCGGGTCTCCGGCGACCGCATGAAGGTGTATATTGCCGCCGGTTGCGCGGGCGGCATCGCCGCCATGTTCAATGCGCCCATTGCCGGGGTTTTCTTTGCTTCGGAAATTGTCCTGCTCGGCACTTACGAGATGTCCTCCTTTTCCGCCCTGGTCATCTCTTCCGCCATGGCCACCGTGATTTCCCGGGCCACCTACGGCGAGACTCCCGCCTTTCCGGTGCCGGATTATCAATTGGTCAACCCTGTGCTGGAAATCCCGCTGTATATTCTCCTGGGCATTGTGGTGGGGATCGTCGCGGTGCTGCATATCCGCATTTTTTACTGGATACGGGATAAATTTGACGCCATGCCGCTGAATATCTATGTCAAGCCGGTGCTCGGCGCCTTCCTGGTCGGCTGCATCGGCATCTCCATGCCCCAGGTCATGGGCAACGGGTATGGGTACATCGGCGACGTGCTGCAGGGCAACGGTATTGTCTGGATTATGCTGCTCTTGGTCTTTCTGAAGATCATCGCCACCGCCGTCACCCTTGGATCAGGCGGCGCGGGCGGGGTGTTTGCGCCGTCGCTTTTTATCGGCGCGGTGCTTGGCGGCGCCTTTGGCGGCATGGCCAATTTTCTGCTGCCGGACGGTTCCATTGCCTCAAGCGGCGCTTATGCCGCGGTCGGCATCGGCTCTTTTCTCGGGGCGGTCACCCATGCCCCTGTTACGGCTATTTTCCTGCTGTTTGAGATGACCGGTAATTATCTGATCATCATCCCCATTATGCTGACCAGCATCATCGGCACGGTTGTTTCCAAAAAATTAAACCGCGACTCCATTGATACGGTTGATTTCACCCGGGAGGGCATTAATATCCATGACGGCCGGGAAACGGCGATCATGCGTTCCATCAAGGTCGGCAAGGCCATGACCGAAGACGTCGGTTTTGTCAGCGAATCCGCCAATGTCAATCATCTGCTGAAAATTTTCAGCATGGCCGGTGACAGTTTTTATTTTCCGGTGCTGGCCGATGCCGGCCCGAACGCCGGGCAGATGGTGGGCATTATCTCCCTGCAGGACGTCAAGGCCATTCTGCACGATGAGGAGCAGCGGGTCAATGCCAGTGTCGGCAATATCTGCGCCCGTGATGTCATCACCCTGACCCCGGATGATGATCTCTTTACCGCCATGACCCTGTTTACCGTCAAGGGCATTGAGGAGATCCCCGTGGTGGAAAACCTGCAAGCGCGCTGGGTGGTGGGAATGCTGAAAAGGCGCGATGTGATAGCCTCCTATAACCGTGAGCTGTTGAAACGCGGCATCAGCGGCAAAACAGCTCCCATTCCCCTGTCCTGATCTTCTTCCTCGCTTTCTTTCCCTTGGAAAATCTCCTTCCGCCTTCGGCTGATGTACCATCTTTTTTTGCCATATGTTATTTGTGGTTTGTTTTGGTGCTTTCATTCTTTATTTGTCGATTTGTGTTGGAAAATATTGACAGTTGTTTGGTAAATTCGGTAACAATACCAGTGGTGCTGCTGTATGCATCCGCCGTAACGCTAACAGGCTAAACCAGGCACGGCATCGACACAAGGGGGAGGCTGATGAATGAACTTTTTTCCACCAGGGAAGTGGCCCGGTTTCTCAATATAAATGAGAAAATGGTCTATGTTCTTGTTGCTGAAAAAGGATTGCCTGCGACCAAGGTTACCGGCAAATGGCTTTTTCCCCGGCATCTGGTGGAGCAGTGGGTTGAAGTGAATACCACTAATTTCCCCCAGCACGTCAACCGGTTGCAAGCGTATCAGGATCTGCTGATTGTCGCCGGCAGCAATGATCTGCTGCTTGACCGTGCCCTGTCTCTTTATAATCAAAGGAACTCAGGCCATATTGCCGTGTTCGGCAATCTGGGCAGCATGGGAGGCATCAGGGCCCTGCGACGGAACCTCTGCCATATTGCCGCAAGCCATCTGCTGCAGGAGGATGAGCGGCAATACAATTTTGACTTTGCGGTGAAAGAGCTTGAGCAGATGCCGGCGGTGGTCAATTTCTGCCGTCGCGAGCAGGGAATTTTGTTGGCCAACGGCAACCCCAAAGGGATAGCAACCGTTGCCGACCTGGGCCGTCCGGGAATGAAAATCGTCAATCGTTGCCTGGGAACCGGAACCAGGCTGCTTTTTGATCAGGAATTGAAAAAAGCGGGTGTGGAGGGCGGCAAAATCGAAGGATATGCCAAAGAGGTGCAGCGGCATCTTGATGTGGGGCTTGAAGTTTTATCGGCCAGGGCGGACGCCGGACCGGGAATCCGCGCCGTTGCCGGTCTTCTGAATCTTGATTTCATTCCTCTTCGCTGGGAACGCTTTGATCTGATGATCGCCAAGGAGCTTTTTTTTGAAGCCGGCATTCAGGCCTTTCTCGGGCTGTTGACTGAAAAAATCTTCAAGGATCTGGCACATGAAATCCCCGGCTATGATCTGAGCTTTTCCGGCAAGATGGTGTTTCCCGACCATGCTGAAATCGCGAATATGCCATCTGCTTCCCCTGTGAAGCATGGTGAATAAACAGGAAAACGCGGTGAAATGAAAAACGCCGCAAAAAACCAGGAAAGGAGAATCTCCATGTGTCGTTCGGTAAATAAGATCTGCATTATTCTCATCACGGTAACGGCCTTTTTTGCTTTTCACTCCACATGCATGGCTGAAGAGGAAAAGGTGCTGATGATGGCCACCACTACCAGCACGGACGATACCGGTCTGCTTGATTATCTGGCGCCGCTTTGCAAACAGGCCACCGGCATTGAACTGCGCTGGACCGCAACCGGTACCGGCAAGGCGCTGAAGCTGGGAGAAAGTTGCGACGTCGATGTGCTGATGGTGCATGCGCCGGCTGCGGAAAAAAAATTCGTTGAGGCGGGCTTTGGCTTTGATCGGCGCGAAATCATGTACAATGATTTCGTCATCATCGGACCTGCTGCCGATCCGGCCGGAATCAAGGGCAAGGGTCTTGCCGAGGCGCTGACGGCCATCAAGTCCTCGAATTCAATTTTCGTCAGCCGCGGTGATGACTCCGGCACCCATAAAAAGGAGCTTGACCTCTGGAAACAGGCAAACTTGGCGATACCCGAGCATGAAAGCTGGTACGCCCAGACCGGCCAAGGGATGCTGCCGACCATCAGCATAGCCGCCGAACGTAACGGCTACACCATGACGGACAGGGGAACCTATATCAAGTACGAGGATACCTTCAAGGGCAATCCCCCCCTGAAAATTCTGGTGGAAGGCGATGCCGGGCTGCTCAATCAATACAGTGTCATGGCGGTTAATCAAAAGCATTGCGCCAAGGCCAAGTTTGCCCTTGCTCAACAATTCGCCGATTGGATAGCCGGAGCCCAGGGGCAGGAGCTGATCAAGAATTTCAACCTGCTCGGCAAGCAGCTTTTTTATCCGAATGCCGAAAAATAAACGGATTGCAAAGAGGCGGTTTCCGGGAACGCGTTCATGACGGGGGCCGGAATCGCCTCTTTGATTTTTTGGTGATTTATTTCGCTCGGCCCGCGGCAGGATTGCTTGCGCGGACTTGTTTGAGGATGTCTTTCCCGACAAAATCTTTTTTTTCCCCGCTTGCGGTCATGCCGCTTTTGAAACCATGCAGGTCCCTCCAGATAAGGCAGTCGTCTTCATTGTGCAGATCTTCACATTTGACCGACGGATCATCAAACCTGACATTGTCAATGGCTGAGTAGGCTGGGAATTCCATGGCAGAAACCGTCATGGGTATGATTACCGACAAACCAGTCAACAGCACAAACTTTTTCATTTCTTCCTTCCTCCTGCTTTTTGTGTTTTTATAATTATTCGAACTTATGATATTTTTTATCGTTTAAATGAGCATATGCTCAAAATAGCGGGAGCGGTTCAGGCTGTAAATCAGGCAAATTGTCGCACCTGGTTTTTTTAGGGCAAAGCCGGAGAAAGGCCTCTGGGCCCGAAACGAATTTTCCCTCAGGCGGGAAAATGTTCCGCGGCGGTGAAGATTGGCCACCCTCTCTGAAGACGGAGAGAATTAAATATTGTCGTAACCCGTAATTTTATTTAAAATGGCTGCGGAAGAAAAAAATAATCCTCCAAGATGATTTCTTTTTTTTCCAGGAAGAGAGCCCTGAACGGCTCTACTCTTTTTTTCTTTTTTAGCAGGTTTTCTTCCGTTCGTGATTCTTTCCGTGCTTGTTGTTTCTTTTCCCGCAATCCGTTCTCTTTTCCATTTGTTGTTGTGTGCCGTGAGACTCTTCGGATAGATTTGTCAGGAAAGGCCGAGGAGTGCGGACCTGATGATGTGCGCGTGGTTGCTTTCCTTGCATGGCAGGGACATGATTCAAGCGGAGCGGATTATTATTGTTTCACATGAGCAAAATATTTTTTTCAATATTGCTTTTCTTCACCCTGATCGTACTCACTGGATGTGCAACCTCGGTTGTGCAGCTCAAACCGACGGGTCCGAAAGGTGAACATGTCTATAAAATTACGGTCCTCGGCTTTTCACGCGATATCCGCGATGATGCGATAAGCAATGCCGAGGGGGTATGCAGAAAACAAAATAAACATTTCAAATTCATAAAAAATATTTTTTTGCCGAAGTCCGTATCCGGGGTTGACCTGATATCAATGGATCTGTTTTTCATCTGCGTGGACGAAGAACAAGCCGCGGAATCGGTTGCTCCTGAAAAAGATACGGTTGAAGGCGAATCCATCCTCCCGGCGGTATCGGTACCTGAAGAAAAAATACAGGATGAACCGAAACCGGAAGCAGGGGAAGATGCTTTGCAGGCATTGCCGATTTCCGCGTCCACAAGGGAAAAGCATAATGAAACTACTGGAAATACGCCGGGAGAAGAGGAGAGTCTGGGAGACAGGACAGGCAGCGCCGGAGAAGAACCGGCGCCGCGAAAACACGGGGGGCCGATCATCGAAGAGGTACTTGATGACTAGGCCGCACAGGCGACTCGCCATGGGAATTTGCGCCAACTGAACTTATTTTGCAGGAGGGTGAGAAATAGATAGCTTTTTGCCGGCAGGGCGTGTAATGTGATTATCGTAAGTGTGCAGAACATGTTTGTAGTATAAAATAAAAATACTAAAATGATTACCGCACAATCCTTTCAGAGAGGAAGTGCGGTTTTTTTGTTTAACAAACAAACTGCCAACCGACTTGCCTGCTGGTGAGTTGGACAATTTATTAAGTGGTTCCTCAGTGGAGCCCTGTTTTTAAGGAGTAGTGCAAGATGGCAGAAGGTACAGTTAAATGGTTTAATGATGCGAAGGGTTTTGGATTTATTGAGCAGGACGGCGGCAAGGACGTATTCGTCCATCATTCCGCAATCGAGGCGCAAGGATTCAAGTCTCTTACCGAAGGTGCTCGTGTAAAATTCAATGTTGTTGACGGCCCGAAAGGCCCGGCGGCAGAGAATGTTGTACAGCAGTAAGCCGTGTAATTGACCATTACGAAAACCCCGCAAATTGCGGGGTTTTTTTTTGCGAAACCGTCAGATCCGCCGAATCCTGACAGGATCTTCGTTCTTTCGGGATCAAGACGGTTCATCGACAAGAAAGAAGTCAAAAGGATTCCTTGCCGTTTCTTTTTCACCCGGAAATAATAGATGAAAATGTTTCAATACGTTGTTATCAGCAAAGGAAGGCCGAAGGAAATATGGGTCTGTGAGCAGTGTCGCAAAAAATATGCGGGGCAGAGCTTTGACGGCAATTGGCGGCTGATTGATAAATGCATCAGTGAAAGCATGGAGTGTGCAAAATGTGATGCGGGGCATACGGTGATTGAAGACCAGCTTGGGTGAAAATGCGCTGACGGTTCGTACTTATTTGTCAAAGTTGTACAAATAGAAAAAACCTCAAGGAGGCTCCATTGGCACGAAACAATTATTCATTTGATAAGCGTCAAAAAGAAATAGCAAAGAAAAAAAAGAAAGAAGAAAAACAACAGCGTAAACAGGATAAAAGAAACATCCCGTTAGAGGGTGAAGCTGCCGCCCCCCAGGATGAAGAATAAATTTTATATCCCCTGGTTTGGTGACAGGTCCGTTTTTTCTCTCAGTAAAGCCTGCGGAAGGCTGATGCCTTGATAACCGCAACCACTTCAACTCCCTCCCTGATGTCCAGTTCGCGCAGTGACTCGGGGACAATCTGTGAGATCAGTCGTCCGCCTCTGCTCGCAAGTTCCACGCCGATCCGGTTGCCGGAGCCGAAAACACCGTTGACCCTGCAGGACAGCATGTTGCGGGCGCTGGTTGCCTCCGGGCGCCCCTTGAACAGGGTGATGTCCTTGGCGCCCAGTTCAAAAAGATTCTCTTCGGGTATTCCCGGTTCGGTGAGTATCAGTTTTTCATCTCCCCATTCATAAATCCACATATCCTTCCGCGCCTGCGGCCGACGGAGACTCAACAGATTGGCATATCCTCGTGCGTCGGTTGTCATGCTGCGACGGGCCAGTTCTTCGGTCGGCAGTCGATGCAGCAGGGATCCGTTTTCAAAGACCAGCACTTCATCTGTCATGAGCCGCATTTCCTGCAGCGAATGGCTGATAAAGAGCAGCGGCAGGTCAAATTCGGCAAAAACCTTTTTCAGGTAGGGCATGATCCGGTATTTCAGTTCCTCGTCGAGTCCGGTCAGTGGTTCATCCATCAGAATAAGCCGTGGGCAGGCCAGAATGGTACGGCCCAGGGCGACACGCTGGCGTTCCCCGCCGGAGAGGCTGTTTGCCCCGCGTTCCAGCAGGTGATCAAGGTTCAGCGCCGTAATCAGGGTCTGCGGGTTGATTTTCCGTTCCATTTTTTGCGTTCTCCGCCAGCCGTAAAAAAGGTTGTCCTTGACGTTGAGGTGCGGAAAAAGGTGGCAATGCTGGAAAACAACGCCGATTCGTCTCTGTTCCGGCGGGATATTGACGCCCTTTCTTCCGTCAAAAATCGTTGTGCCGTCCAGCATGATTCTGCCACTGTCCGGTTTGAGAAGTCCTGCCAGCATGTGCATGAGGGTCGACTTGCCGCTGCCGGAAGGGCCGAAAATGCCGCATTTTTTTTGGTTTATTTTGAAATCGGCCTTGCAGCAAAAAGTGCCGATTTGTTTTTCAATCGTTACCTCGAATTTCATCTGGCGGACCTTTTGCGAAAGGAACGGCGGGCGGCCTCGCTTATCAGCAGCACGCCAAAGGAGAGAGCGATGGATACCAGACAGAGGGCGAGGGCCATGCTGTCACCGCCCGGGGTATTGGTGTAGTCGTAAATGGCCAGCGGAATGGTCTGGGTGACTCCGGGAATATTCCCGGCCAGGATGATGGTGGCGCCGAATTCTCCAAGGCTTCTGGCAAACATCAGGGTCATGCCGGCCAGGATGGCGCGGGCTGAAAGGGGGAGAATGATGCTTGTCAGGGTATCCAGGCGTCCGGCGCCCAGCGTGCGGGAGGCCTGGATGTAATGGATGTCGATTTCTTCCATGCCGATGCGGATGGAGCGGACCAGCAGGGGAAAGCCGACCACGGCCGAGGCGATGATTGCGCCGGTCAGGGTGAAGATGATGCGGATATCAAGGGTTTTGAGCAGCGGCCCCATGAAACCGGACTGGCCGAAGAAGAGCAGCAGTAAATAGCCGATTACCACCGGCGGCAGCACCAGGGGGAGATTGACCAGGCCTTCCAGCAGGGATTTTCCCGGTACAGAGGCAAAGGCGAGCAGGTAGGCGAACCCGAAACCGAAAGGCGTGGAAATCAGGGTGGCTGCGCCGGCGACCTTGATCGACAGCCAGATTGCCTGCAGATCCTGGGGGGAAAGGCTGGGCATGAATGAATTTCTCCTGAAGCTCTATTCGTTTTTTTTGTCGATGTCGTTGTCCGCTTCGAAGCCGTACTTTTTTAAAATGTCGACAGCTGCGGGCGTTGCCAGAAAGGCATGGAAATTCCGGGCGGATGCTTTCCCTTGCCCTTCCTTGGTAAGGGTCAGCAGATAGGATATCCGGTCATGCATGGCGGACGGCACGGTGTAGAGGATGGAGCTGTTTTTGACCAGCAGGGCATCGGTCCGGTAGACAAAGGCTGCGTCCACCTCACCCCGGTCGGCATAGAGCAGGGCCTGACGCACATCCTTGGTCATCACCAGTTTACCTGTCGCGGCCAGCTTCTCATAAACACCCGCCGCCCGCATGGCCTGTTCCGCGTATTGGCCGGCCGGAACGCTTTTCGGGCTGCCGATGGCGATGCGTTGCAGGCCTGTTAGTTCGGCAAGTGACGAAATGGGTGTTGAACGAAGTCCGACAAGAACCAGGGTGTTGGACGCGCAGAAACGCATTGACTCCGGGGCGATTTTGTCTTCCTGCTCAAGAAAATCCATCCATTTTGGATTGGCGGAAATAAAAAGGTCGGCGGGCGCTCCTTGGGAGATCTGCTTTGCCTGGGAACCGGAAGAGCCGAAACCGGCGACAATGGAAACGTGAGGGTTTGCCTGCTCGAAAGCCGCGGCAAGCTCGGTCATCGCATCCTTCATGCTGGCGGCAACCGAGAGGCGCACATCTTCAGCATGGGCGGCAAGGGTGCTCGTCAGACACAATTGGATCAGGTAAAAAAGGACAATCAATTTGACTTTCATGGTCATTTCCTTGTGGGATACGCCGGTAACGACCCTGCCGTGCCGGTGTCGAAGTGCGGCGTTTTCATTTGCTAAAGCAACAGATGTGCCGTTGGCTATTCAGGCCGGTTGTGCTCTTTGTTGCAAGGGTTTCGCTCGATCCGGGGCGTGAAAAGAAGCGTGGCTTCATCATGGACGTTTACCTTTTTGTAGATTTTTGTTCATTTGTGTCGTGGGCGTGGCAGTTTGGCTGACAAGGATGGAGTGTCTTGGTGCCGGCGGGAAAATCAATACGCTTTATCCGCAAAGAAACGTATCCAGTTCTTCCGTCATTTCAGCCAGCAGCATGTTGAATTTCCGGTGAAAGCGCCAAAATGTTTCGATGGCCTTTTCTCCGGCCGGAGTCAACCTCGCGCCGCCTCCCTGCTTGCCGCCCCGTGATGTTTCCACAAGTTTTCCGCCGGCCTGGCGGTTCATGGAGTCAAGCAGGTCCCAAGCATGTTTGTACGACATCTCCATGGATTTGGCTGCCTGTGATATGGAGCCATAGTCCCTGATGCGTTCCAGCAGCACAACCCTGCCGTAACCGAGAAATGTGCCGTCCGGACCTTCGAGCCAAAGCCGACCGCGCCAGCGGCAGTTTCTGTTTTCATTGTGTTTTGCTGATTGAATCGTCGTTTGCATGTCGATATATTTATCAGGATATAACGGTAGCGGCAACAAAAAAGAAGCGTTTTTGTCCCAGGAAAGTGGAGGTCAGCCGTTGACTTCGTGATCCGCGATATCCCAGAAAGCACGGATGATCGGGTTTTGCATATTTTTCCCGGCAGTGCAGACACCGACGGTAAAGGAGGTGAGCGCGGGTTCCGCCTTGACGGTGACGACTTGATCCTGCATGGGGCTTTTTTCAAGCACGAGCTGCGGAACCACGCCGATGCCGCAGCCGAGGCTGACCATGGCGATGATTGCCTCGTTGCCTGCCACCTGGGCATAGATATTGGGCTGGATGTCCCGCTCCTTGAACCAGCTGTCCAGCCGACGCCTGCCGAGGCCCCGTTCCGCCATGATCATCGGCGTTGACCGCCAGTCGATTTCATCGTCGTGATACTGGACTGTTTCCCGGAAATGGGCCGGCGCAATGAAGATGAGTGGTGTTTCAAGCACCTTGATGAACCGCAGTTGTTCCGGCAGTTTGTCCGGCAAGGCGGCGATGGTCACATCCGCCTCGCCGTTCAGTAGTTTCGGCAGGGCGTTGGCCGCGTCGCCTGTCTGGAGATTGATGTGAACCCGGCAATACTCTTCCCGGAACTTTTTCAGCAGTTTCGGCAGAATGGAGTAGACCGCCGTCACCGAGCAGAAAAGTGAGAGTTCTCCGCTCAAGAATTCCTTGCCGAGGGTCAGATCATTCTGCAGTTGATGCCAGTTTTTTATCGCCTCTTCGGAATAGTGCCTGAACCGTCTGCCTGCCGGGGTCAGGGCGACTGACCGGTTGTCGCGGATAAACAGTTGCTTGCCGACTTCTTCCTCGAGCCTTTGAATGGTGCGGGTCAAGGCGGAAGGAGTGATGTTGCAGGCCTGACTTGTCCGGCCGAAATGAAGGGTGTTGGCCAGGTGTTTAAAGATAAGCAGTGTGCGGATATCCATGGGCAAAGATGACGGCGTGTTTGTTGTGAGCGCGGCCGGTGGAGCGGTGTAAAAAACGTGACAGCACTCTCCCGGCTACGGCATCAGGGGTCGGGACGAAAGAGGTGGGAATAAAATGGCTCTTTTCCGGCGGTCCCGGCATTGGTGATCATGCCATGATATCGTAGATGTTGCGTATTTTGCAATACAGCATAGCAAATAAATCACTTTACGCAATTGAAAATCGTGCTAAGCTGGAATAAAGTTCATCACTATTGTTATCCGAAGAATAATCTAATGAAGGAGAAAATCATGGGCCGGAACTATTTCAACACCCTGCCGTTGCGCATTCAGCTGGAAGAGCTGGGGCAGTGCCGTTTTATGGACGCTTCCGAATTTAACGGCGTTGAAGCCTTGAAGGGCAAAAAGATCGTCATCATCGGTTGCGGCGCCCAGGGGCTGCATCAGGGTCTTAACCTGCGCGACAGCGGGCTTGATGTTTCCTATACCCTGCGAGATTCGGCCATTGCCGAAAAACGCAAGTCCTGGAAAAATGCCACGGAAAACGGCTTTAAGGTGGGGACCTACCAGGAACTTATTCCCACAGCCGATCTGGTGATCAACCTCACCCCTGACAAGCAGCACACCGGCGTCATCAATGCGGTCATGCCTTTGATCAAGCAAGGAGCCTGCCTCTCCTATTCCCATGGCTTTAATATTGTTGAAGAGGGGATGCAGATCCGCAAGGATCTGACCGTTGTCATGGTTGCCCCTAAGTCGCCCGGTACCGAGGTGCGCGAGGAATACAAACGTGGCTTCGGTGTGCCGACCCTGATTGCCGTGCACCGGGAGAACGACCCGAAGGGCGAGGGCTGGGAAATTGCCAAGGCCTATGCCTGCGGCACCGGCGCAGACCGTGCCGGCGTCCTGCAGTCTTCCTTTATTGCCGAGGTCAAGTCCGACCTGATGGGCGAGCAGACCATTCTTTGCGGCATGCTGCAGGTCGGATCCCTGCTTTGCTTTGACAAGATGATCGAAAAGGGGGTTGAGGCGGGGTACGCCTCCAAGCTGATCCAGTACGGCTGGGAAACCATCACCGAGGCCCTCAAGCACGGCGGCATCACCAATATGATGGATCGTCTGTCCAATCCCGCCAAGTTGAAGGCGGTGGCCCTGGCGGACGAGCTGAAAGAGATCCTGCAGCCGCTGTTCGAAAAACACATGGACAATATCATGTCCGGTGAATTTTCCCGCACCATGATGGAGGACTGGGCAAATGACGATGCCAATCTCCTCAAATGGCGGGCGGAAACAGGCGAAACCGCTTTTGAAAAATCAGTCAGCACCGATGCCGCGATTGCCGAGCAGGAATACTTTGACAACGGCATCCTCATGGTTGCCATGGTCAAGGCCGGCGTCGAACTCGCCTTTGACACCATGGTTTCCGCCGGTATCAAGGAGGAATCAGCCTATTACGAGTCGCTGCATGAGGTGCCGCTGATTGCCAATACCATTGCCCGCAAGAAGCTGTACGAAATGAATGTGGTTATTTCCGACACGGCTGAGTACGGCTGCTATCTGTTCACCCAGTCGGCCCTTCCTTTGCTGGCGAGCTTCATGAAGAAGATCGATACCGATGTCATCGGCAAGGGGCTGAAGGTAAAAGACAACGGGGTTGATAACATCGCCCTGATCCGCGCCAACGAATCAATCCGTTATACCGGAGTGGAAATGATCGGCGAGGAACTTCGTTCCTATATGGGGGCCATGAAGCCCATTCTCTAAGATCGCGGGTGTCTGTTCGGCGAGCAAGGGAGTCCTTTGATGGAGGGCTCCCTTTTTTTGTTGTGTTCGGTTTGAAATGGCGCTACATGGTGATGGCTTGTTTCATGGCCCCCCAAAAAAACAGATTTTTTCCCCTTGTGCAAGGCTGAAAGTCCATGACCCCGCTTCCCCCCTTTCTTGAAACCGCGCTCCTCTGGGCAGTCTGGTGTTTTCTGCACAGTCTGCTCATATGCCGGAGCTGGACAGGCCGGCTGCGTGCAGCGTTGGGGGAAAGATTCGCCTGGTACCGGCTTTTTTATACACTTTTCAGTTTGCTGACCCTGGCGGCGGTTGTCGGCTATCAATTTTCCCGGAAACAGGTTATTCTTTTTTCCTGGAACGGCTGGTGGATGCTGTTGCCGCTCGCCCTGTATCTTTATGCGGGCATTATGTTCCATGTCGGGTGGAAGCGCTATGATCTCAAATATTTCCTCGGCTTCAGTCAGGTGAAGGGGTATCTTGCCGGAGAGTCACCAAGCCCGGCCGTTTTTAACCCGGACTGCAGGGGTGGGGTGCGGCATCCCTGGTATTCAGGAGGCATCGCCCTGGTCTGGGCCATTGGACCGGTCACCGATGTTTCCCTGGCAATAAAGGTTGTCCTGACCGTTTATTTTCTCATCGGGACATTCCTGGAAGAAAGAAAACTTCTCGCCGATTTTGGTGATCCTTACGCGGAATATTGCAGCCGGGTGCCGATGTTTCTTCCCCGGTGGAAGAGATAGCGGCTGACGATTTTTTTATTATAGAAATAACGATTATGAAAAAAGCTTCCACCGATACCGGCACAATAGCCCGTTCCGCCGGCACGGTTTCCATTGCCGTCATGTGCAGCCGTGTGCTGGGACTGGTGCGCGAGCAGGCCTTTGCCTTTTTCTTTGGCGCGGGGTATGCCTATGATGCCTTTGTCGTCGCTTTCCGCATCCCCAATCTGCTGCGGGACCTTTTCGGCGAAGGGGCGTTGAGCGCGGCGTTTGTCGCGGTTTTTTCCGATTATGACGCCAACAAAGGGGAAAAGGCCACCTGGCGGCTGGCCAATAATGTGCTGGTTTTTTTCGCCGTCCTGCTCAGTCTCATTACCATTCTCGGCATTGCCTTCGCCGAACCTCTTGTCCGTTTGCTGGTGGACAGCCAGTTTGTCCAGGTGCCGGGCAAGGTGGAACTGACCCGCAAATTGACGGTGGTGATGTTCCCCTTTCTTGTCTTTATTTCCCTGTCGGCGGTGGTGATGGGCATGCTCAACACCAAGGGGCGGTTTTTTATTCCGGCCATGGCCTCGAGCTTTTTCAACGTCGGATCTCTTGTCGGCGGCATCAGTCTGGCCCTGCTGTTGCCGAAATTCGGTTATCCCGCCATCATGGGCATGGCTGTCGGCACCCTGATCGGCGGCATTCTCCAGTTCGGCGGTCAGCTTCCCACCCTGCGAAAAACCGGTTTTTCTTTTCAGCCGCGGCTTGACCTTGCTGATCCGGGCCTCAGGCGCATTATCCGGCTGATGATCCCGGCCGTCATCGGTCTTTCCGCCACCCAGATCAATATTTTTATCAATACCCGGTTTGCCTCGTCCTGCGTCGAGGGCAGCGTTTCCTGGCTCAATTATGCCTTCCGGCTGGTGCAGCTGCCCATCGGTGTCTTCGGCGTGGCGATATCCATTGCTTCGCTGCCGGTCATTGCCCGCTATGCGGCGGCGAAAAACATGGAGAAGATGCGGGAAACCTTTACCTCCTCCATCACCATGGCCTTTTGCCTGACCATCCCGGCGAGTTTCGGCTTGTGGCTGCTGGCTGAACCCATTATCCGGATTATCTTCCAGTACGGCGCGTTCACGGCCCTTGATACGGCGCGCACCGCCGAGGCGCTCCGTTTTTACGCGGTCGGCCTTTTTGCCTATTCGTCGGTGAAGATCATGGTGCCTGTTTTTTTTGCCCTTGATGACACCCGCTTTCCGGTCATTGCCAGTTTCCTGGCCGTTGGTGCAAATCTCCTTTTTGTTTCCGGTTTTATTGACGTTTTCCAGCATCGGGCCATTGCCCTTTCCACCTCGGCGGCCATGATCTGCAATTTTCTTTTTTTGAGCGTCGCTTTGTATCGGAAATTGTCCGGTTATTCGCTTTCCTATCTGGCCGAAGGGATCGGCAAGGTATTTGCCGGTTCACTTGTCATGGCGGGCTGTCTGAAGCTGCTGCTTTCTTTCGGCGTGCAATGGACCGGCGATTCGGTTTTGCTGCAGATCGGCGCGGTTCTGGTGTATATCGCAATCGCGGTTTGTGTTTATGGCGCGCTCCTTTATCTGCTCGGGCTCAAGGAGCTTAGTCTGATAGTCGATAAAGTAAGAGGGAGACTGCTGGGAAGCCGTTGATCACAGGCGGCGCAGGAGATCGATCTGGGATAAAAGAACAGGCACCGCCGAGTCCACCCGGAGGATGCGCGGTCCCAGGGAAAATGGTTTGAAACCGGCCTGTTGCAGCTTTTCTACTTCAAAATCAATCCAGCCGCCCTCAGGCCCGATGGCAAGCACGGTTTTCCGGCGAAGGGGCAGTTCGACGACCTGGGGAAGAAAAGGGAAGGGGCCGGGATGGGCGATAAGCTTTACCGGGCAGTCGCTGGTCAGGGTGGGCAACAGATCCTCGACAAAGGGACGGAAGCGGTTATGGACGGAAATTTCCGGCACCAGGGTATCGCCCGCCTGTTCAAGGCCAAAGAGCAGGTGCTGCAGGATGTTTTCCCCCTGCAGCAGGGAGGCGGAAAAAAAACTCTTCTCCACCCGGTTGGCGTTTATTAAGAGTATCCGGCCGACACCGAGGGTGGCAGCCTGGGAGAGAACCCTTTTCAGCATGATGGGACGGGGCAGGGCCAGGATGAGGTCGGTCAGGGGCCTTTCCGGTTGCGGGCCGCTGTGGTCCGTTGCCAGCTCAACCGTTTCGTTGTTGACGGCAACAATGGTGGATGTGCCGGTCGGGCCGTTTATGATGCCGGTGCGCAGGGTGTCGCCGACCATGGAGCCCAGCACCTTGCGGATGTGCTCGCTGCGCCGGTCACGGAGAACCGCTCTGTTGTTCCGTATCTCTGACTGGTCAAGCAGAATGATGTTCATGCGAGGATAAAAAGGCGAAATATTTTTTCAAATGATTTTTTTTTATAACCTTCTACAGATTCTGGGGTTTTGCCTGCTCTGGCCGCTTGTTCTGCTCGTTGTCGCCTGCAAGGCCAAGTATCGTCTGCGTATCCCGAAAAGGCTCGGACTCGGCCTGGGCAGTCTGTTGGCGGATATCGGCCGGGGAAAACCACGTATCTGGATTCATGCCCTTTCCGTGGGAGAGGTCGCATCAGCGGCATCTTTTGTGCGGTCTCTGCGACAACACTACCCCCATGCGTCTCTTCTTTTTTCCGCCGCGACGTCTTCGGGCCGGCGGTATGCGCAAAATATCTCTGATTTTCCCGTGGATGCGATTATCCCCTTTCCGCTTGATCTGTATCCGGTGACGCTTCGCTTTATCCGAACGGTGCGGCCTGACCTGTTTGTTCTGATTGAGACGGATTTCTGGCCCAATTTTCTGCATGGGCTGCGGCGGGAAAAGGTACCGGCGCTTCTCGTCAACGGTCGTATTTCGCAGAAATCATATACCAGATACAGCGCCTTTCAGCCATTTTTTCTGCCCATGTTCAATTCGTTTCAGGTTCTGGCCATGCAGCGCAGGCAGGATATGGAGAAGATGATCGAGCTCGGGGTTGACCCAGCCAGGTTGATGGTGCTCGGTAATCTCAAATACGATGCGGTTCTGCCCTCCGCCGCCGTTCGCCCCTGCACAAGGGCTGATTTCGCCATTGGCCCGGATCGTGTCGTGTTCCTTGCCGGCAGCACCCATGATGGTGAAGAGGAGATTGTCTGCGCTGTTTTCCAAAAATTGTTGCGCCGCTTTCCCCTGCTTTTTCTGGTCATTGCTCCCCGCAATGTGGAACGGTCGGACTCCGTGGTAAAGCTTGTCCGGCAGATGGGGCTTTCCGTTGCCAGGCGCAGCAAGGGAGTGGCTGGGGAGGATCAGGTGATGGTGCTTGATACCATGGGGGAACTGGCCGGATTGTATGCCGTTGCCGATCTGGCCTTTGTCGGCGGCAGCATGGTGGATCAGGGCGGCCACAATCCCCTTGAGCCGGCGGTTTTCGGTGTCCCGGTTTTTTTCGGTATGCACATGGAGGATTTTGCCGATGTGGCGGAAGAGATGATGGCGGAGCAATGCGCCCGGCAGGTACAGACGGCTGATCAGCTTTTGGAGGGAATCAGTGGCTTGCTGCTGGATGAAAAATTAAGAAAAAAAACCGGAAATGCCGCGCGCGTTTTTGTATCATCCCGGCAGGGGGTCAACCTGCGGCATATGGAATTGATCGAGAGGGTGTTGTCATGAGCGAGCATCTGAATATTCTGTATGGCTTTGGCCGGCCGTTGTCGCCGTTTTACGGTTTGGCGATGTCGATCAGGGCCGCTTTTTATAAAAAAGGCCTGCTCAGGAAACAAAGGCTGCCCGTGCCCGTGATCAGCGTCGGCAATCTGACCCTGGGCGGCACCGGTAAGACACCCATGACTATTTATCTGGCAAAACTTCTCCGTGCTCATGCACCGGCGATTGTCAGCCGGGGATACGGTGGGCGGGCAAAAGAACGGGTAAATGTTGTAGCCGATGGCAGTGGAATTTATCTTGACGCCGTGACAGCCGGTGACGAGCCCTTTTATATGGCGGAGAATCTGCCGGGTGTGCCGGTGGTGACCAGTAGAAGACGTTTAGACGGCGGGCGTTACGCAGTTGATTCTCTTCATGCGCGAACCGTGATTCTTGATGACGGATTTCAGCACCAGGCGTTGGAAAGGGATCTTGATCTGGTTCTTTTCAAGGTGGATAGTTTCCTTGGCAATAACCGGGTTTTTCCCGGTGGCGACATGCGGGAACCGCTCATGGCCTTGCGTCGGGCCGATGCCTTTGTCCTGACCTGTGTCAATGACACCAATCGGGAACGGGCCCAGGCAATTAAGCGAGCGCTTCTGAAGAAATTTCCGCAAATTCCTGTTTTTACGGCGGAATATCATCCCATATGTCTGGTAACCCCCAATAAAAAAGAGATAGGTCTTGCAGAGGCGAAACGGAAGGCGTTTTTTGGTTTTTGCGGACTGGCGCAGCCCGCCTCTTTTGTGCGCAGCCTGGAATCTGCCGGTTTGCAAACCGTGGGCTTCCAGGTGTTTCGTGACCATTGCCGATATTTCAAACCCGAACTGGAGTTCCTGAAAAAACGGATTGCCGGATGTTCCGCGAATGCCCTTGTCACCACGGAAAAAGACATGGTGAAGCTTGCGGGCAAGGAACTGCCTCTTCCTCTTTATGCGTTGCGCATGGAGATGCGGCCGGAAGCGGATTTCGACGCCTTTGTGCTTGGCAAAATATCATCAACGTCCTGATTGCATGGGAAAAATGCCATGGTGTGTTTTTTTTGCAACATGGTTTTGTCCGGAGCGGGAATTCTCTTCTTCCTCTCTTCCCGTCTAACGTGTTGAATGCACATGTTAATTTTTTCTTTTGTTGTTTGTCTGCCGTGTGGTGCTTTTTTTGCATATACTCTCTTCAACACAAAAAAAGATTTTTAACGTTTCATAAAATATATGGTTGAAAAAGGTTACGTCGGTAATGGATAAATGGCAGCATACAATTAAGAAATCAGTCAGTTTTGCGGGAATCGGGCTTCATTCCGGGAAAACCGTCAAGCTCGTCGTCAAACCGGCTGAAGCAAATACGGGAATACGTTTTGTCCGTACCGATCTTGCGGAAAAAGTTGTTATCCCGGCAATTCTCAGCCGTGTCAGTAATACCGTGCTCGCCACAACCCTGGCAAAGGACGGCGCTGAGGTGTCCACCACGGAACATCTACTCGCCGCTCTTTCCGGAGTCGGAATTGACAACGCGATTGTCGAACTTGATAACGACGAAGTGCCGATCATGGACGGCAGTGCTTCACCGTTTGTCCATGTCCTGCAACGAACCGGTCGCCAGCGACAGAAGTCGAAAAGGCTCATGCTGAAGATCACCAAACCGTTAGAGATCCGTAACGGCGAATCCGCCCTGCGCATTGAACCCTGTAATGGTTTCAAGGTGAGCGGCGAGATCGATTTTGATCATCACCTGATCCGGAAGCAGACCTTTTCCGTTACGGTCGACAGTTCCACCTTTGTCAAGGAGGTGGCCTCCGCCCGCACCTTCGGTTTTCTTCATGAGGTCGAATACCTGCGCAGCAACGGCAAGGCCCTTGGCGGCTCACTCGAAAACGCCATTGTTATTGATCGCAACGAGATCCTCAACACGGGTGGGCTGCGTTTTTCCGATGAGTTTGTCCGTCACAAGATTCTTGATCTGATCGGCGATCTGGCCCTTCTCGGTTTTCCGATTCTCGGCCATGTCAAGGCGGTCAAGTCCGGTCATGCCCAGCATCTTGAACTTATGAAAGAAATCGTTGATCACCCTGAATGCTGGCAACTGGTCAAGATCGCCGGCACTGGTGATGAAAATGTTCTCGAGAAGGTGGTGATGTCCACCATGGCGGCCGGCAACAAAATTCTGCCGTATCTTGTTCCGCCCCGGGTTATGTCTTCAGCCGGTGGGGTGCCTGTTCCCTTTTGATTTTATTTTTCCGATTTTGGTTGTGTTTTCAGGCGAGGCGTACAGCAATGTATGCCTCGTTTTTTTTTGCGGGGACAATGCGCCGACGCACCGCGTATCTTCATGGTGCAAAAGGATGTTGAAATGGTTTGCAAAAAAGACTAAAGACTACGGATCGTAAAAAAAATTGTCGATCAAACTGAATTTATTGGGACTTGTCCCAATGAGACGACATTTTCGTAATAATCATCGCGCAAAAAGCAGGGTTAAAAGAATGCAGCTACAAGGTAAAGTGGGATTTCTCGGTGGCGGCCGCATGGCCGAGGCCCTGATCAGGGGCATACTGAAAGCTGGTCTGGCGGACAGTGCCGATATTGTTGCCGTCGATCCGGATGAAGGACGGCGGAATCTGCTGGAAAAAGAGTATCATATCCGAACGGCAAAGTCCCATGGGGATCTGGCGGACTGTGCAATTGTCATCCTGGCGGTGAAACCGCAGATCATGGGCGTGCTTCTTGACGGATGCAGATCCTGGCTTGATTCCCGCCATCTTGTTATCTCCATCGCCGCGGGGATTCCCATTGCCTTTATGGAAAAACGGCTGGGAGACGGCTGTCGTGTCATCCGCGTTATGCCGAACACCCCGGCTTTGGTGCTGGAGGGTGCATCGGCGCTGAGCGGTGGAACAAATACCGGAAAGCAGGACATGGAAACCGCGGAACGGATTTTTTCCGCCATCGGCAAAAGTGTTGTGTTGCCGGAGAGTTACCTTGACGCAGTTACAGGTTTAAGCGGCAGCGGGCCGGCCTATGTTTTTCAATTCATTGATGCCTTGGTTGACGGCGCGATCAAGGTCGGCCTCAACCGTCATGATGCTGAAATCCTGGTATTGCAGACAATTCTCGGTTCGGTGCGACTGGCTCTCGAAACAGGGAAGCATCCGGCCGAATTAAAGGCAATGGTGACCTCGCCGGGAGGAACAACCATTGCCGGACTTCACGAACTGGAGAAGGCGGGATTCAAGGCCGGGATCATGAACGCCGTTGAGGCGGCGACAAAGCGATCGGAAGAACTCGGAAAACTTGTCTGACCACGTCCGGTCAAGAAACGCGATGGACCGGCAGGAGCAAAAAACTCATGCACTGTAAAAGGGTCGGTATTATCCTGAAAAAGGATTCGGCAAGAGCCCGGGATGTCGGCAATGATCTGGTCGCCTGGTTTGCGCGCAAATCCATCGAAACCCTTATCGATACCATTGTTCCGGAGCTCGATATTCTGATTATCCTCGGCGGTGACGGCACCCTGCTGCACGTGGCCGAGGAAGCGAGTCAGTGCCGGGTTCCAGTGGTCGGCGTCAATCTCGGCAATCTGGGTTTTTTGACGGAAGTCGCGGAAAATGAAAAGTTCCAGGCCCTTGATTCCATTTTGGCCGGATCCGCCGTGATCGAAGACCGGACCATGCTGAAAACCAGGCTGCGGACCAATACTTCGACCAGCCCCTGGCGTTATGCCTTGAATGATGTTGTCATCAGCAAGGGCAATATCGACCGGCTTGTCCGTCTCTGCACCTGGGTGGACAGCGAATACCTCAACACCTACAAAGCGGATGGACTTATTTTTTCCACCCCCACCGGCTCCACGGCCTATAACCTGTCCGCCGGAGGGCCTATTGTTCATCCGGCGCTTGCCTCCATCATGGTAACGCCGATCTGTCCCTTTATGCTGGAGAGCCGCCCCGTGCTCCTGCCGGCATCGGTCCGTTTGTGCACGAGGCTGGCAGGATCCGTCGCCGACGTCAAGGTGATTGTCGACGGTCAGCTTGCCTGGGACATGCGCGAAACGGACAATCTTGATATCGCCACCTCGGAAAATCCATTGCGGCTGATCTGTTCACCCCAGAAGGGTTATTTTGATATCCTGCGCTGTAAGTTGAACTGGGGCGGGGTGACAGACGGGGTGTGAGGCTGTTTGCCGGTGACTCACAGAAGCCGGGGCTCCCATGCTGACCCGGGCTCTGTGAGTTTTTTGACGGCGGATGATTTTTAAGCAGACATCATTATTCGTCAAAGGAGGTGGAAAGTTTTTCTTTTTCCTGTTCCATGGCTTCTTTCCCCGCCTCAATGGCGGCGCTTAACGCCTGCTTCTTGTCGTCAAGGTACTCCTTGCCGTGACTGATCATTTCCGTGCCCCGGTTGATCAGTTTCTTGCCCTGTTCGATCATATCCTTTCCCCGGTCAATGACATGTTCGGCGCTGCCTTTCAGGTGCTCGGGTATTTTTCCTGATTTTTCCGCCAGGTCATTGCCGTAATCCTTGATGATCTGCCTGGTTTCCGCGCCTGTTTTCGGGGCAACAAGCAGGGCGATGCCCGCGCCGATAACGGTTCCGGCCAAAAAAGACACAAGCGCCACGGTTGAATTACATGAATCGTCTCTATTCATCAAAATACCTCCTGTCGAGTGGGGTTTCATTTTTTTTAAAAAAACTGGTAAAGGCTGCAACACCGGCGCTGATCCCGCCGACCTGGGCAACAAGGGGATTGATCGTCTTCTTGACCAGGATTGCCGTGGAGAGCAGAGTATTTCCCGTCTGTTGCAGGGTTTCAATGATGTTGTCCGTCCTTTCGATTTTGTCGTTCAGGGAAAGGGTGAGGATCTGCAGTTCGGAACTCGTTTCCGTTGCTTTTGCCAGCAAAGGCTCGAGTTCTCTGTTGATGGCGTCAAGTGTTTCTTCCGCCTTTCTGGTTGTCCGCTTGATCTGGTTAAGGGCCGGGATCAGCAGGACAACGATGATCACCATAGCCACCGAGGCTGTCATGTAAAAAATATCGCTGGTCGACACGGGTAAACTCCTTTCTTTCTATTGTGTGCAGATATGCTACGGTTTGTAAAGCAAATTTTCAATTATCTGGAAAGGTTGCTACCTTTTTTTGATGTTGAATTTTTTCATTTTATACTGCAGCAGGCTTTTGGTGATTCCAAGCTCTTTGGCTGCCTGTGTCTGGATGAAACCGGATTTGCCCAGCGCATTGCGTAATACTTTTTCTTCAATGGCGTCAAGCAGCTGCGGTAACGGCGTGCCGTCCGTGCCGATGTCATCCGGGACAAAAGACGACACCGCCGCAACGGGTGGTTTTTTCATTTCACTGTCCGGCAGGACGTCATCCGGATTTATCACATTGTTTGTGCAAAGAATACTGGCCCGTTCAATTGTGTTTTCAAGCTCCCGGATATTTCCCTCCCAGGGGAGGGTTGTGAGGAAACGGAGGGCCGCGGGCGTAATTTTGAGTTCCGGCTTGTTGAGCTGTCTGGTAAATTTGTTGATGAAATGGTGAACAAGCAGAGGGATGTCGTCCGACCTCTCCCGGAGCGGCGGAAGGTGCAGGTGGAGCACATTGAGCCGATAATAGAGGTCTTCCCTGAAGCGTCCCTCCTCGACCTCCTGTTTGAGGTCTTTGTTGGTGGCTGCGACGATGCGTACATCAACCTTCTGCTCTTCGGCGCCACCCACCCGTTGAAAGGTTTTTTCCTGCAGAATGCGGAGCAGTTTGGCCTGCAGGGACAGGGCCATTTCTCCGATCTCGTCAAGAAAAAGGGTTCCTTGGTCCGCCAGTTCGAAACGGCCTTTCCTGAGGGCGATGGCGCCGGTGAAAGCGCCTTTTTCATGGCCGAAAAGTTCGCTTTCAAGCAGGGATTCGGGCAGGGCGGCGCAATTGATTGAAATAAAGGGCTGTTTTTGCCGAGGGCTGTTGTTGTGGATCGCCCGGGCCACCAGTTCCTTTCCCGTGCCCGATTCTCCTGTGATAAGAACCGATGCCGGAGTGGGTGCTATCTTCTCGATCAAAGAGTAGAGCTGCTGCATTTGTTTGTTCTTGCCGATCATCTCGGAAAAACTGTAACGCTCCCGGACCTCGGTTCGCAGGCGGATGTTTTCCCGCAATAGTGAATAGTGATCGATTGCCTTTTTTATATTGGCGATCAGTTCCGTGTTTTTGAACGGTTTGGTCAGATAGTTGAACGCACCGTCGCGCATGGCGGTAACCGCCTTTTCAACTTCACCGTATGCCGTCAGCATGATAACGGGAAGATCCGGGTTGTGTTGTTTTACCCTGTTAAGCAGCTCCATGCCGCCCATTACCGGCATCTGCATATCGGTGATGATCAGGTCAAGATCGGAAGTTCTCACCACATCCAGGGCATTTTTGCCGTTTTCGGCGGTGAGGACTTCAAAGCCTTCGTCCCGTAACAACTCGGCAAGGATGATCAGATAGTTCGGTTCATCATCAACTACCAGGATAGTGTGCATTATATTTGCTCATGTTTTTTTTGCATGGAAAAAAATCTTTGATAAATGTGCTCATGGTCTTTGCAGGACTATGTCCGGCATAGGTTTTTGGTCAAGCACGGTGATGTCATGCAGCCGTTTTTGCATTTTTTCAAAGAGCTCGTAAGGCACCCGCTGTTTTTTGTTGTTGCCGCCGAGTCGGGTGCCGTTTCGGATGGAGCCGTGAAAATCACTGCCGCCGGTGATGAGCAGCCCGATTTCGTTGCAGAGATCACAGAGCTTGCGCCGGTCCGCAACGGAGTAAATCGGATAAAAGGCCTCGGCTCCTTTAATGCCGAGCTTGTGCAGTCGCTTCAGCACGTCGGCAAGTACGGGCATGGTTCTGTCTATGGTAAACGGGTGCGCCACGACGGCAATGCCGCCCGCGGCGCTGATCATGTCAATGGCATCCGCGGCCTGGAGTCTTGCTCTTTCCGCATAGGCCGGGGCGCCTCTGCGCAGGTAGCGGGCAAAGGCTTCGTCCATGGTTTTGACTATTTTTCTTTCCATGAGGAGGGTGGCGATGTGCGGCCTTCCCGTTTGCCCGGTTGCGGAGTATTTTTTGAGCTCTTCCCGGTTGACCATGATGCCGAGACCATTCAGGTTCGCAAGAATTTCCTCATTTCGTTCCTCCCTGGCCTGCTGCACCTTTTTCAGGTTTTTGAGGAGGGCGGTGGAGCAATGATGAAAACCGTAGCCCAGGATATGCAGGGGGGTTTCATCGAGATACGCACTGATTTCGACTCCCGAGACGACTTCAATGCCGTTCTTTTTCCCGGCCTCCATGGCCTCGGCCGTTCCCTCGATGGTGTCGTGATCGGTAATGGAGATTGCCGAGATGCCGAGCCGCCGGGCTTCCTCAACCAGTTCTTCCGGGGTCATGGTTCCATCGGAACAGGTCGAATGAAGATGCAGATCGATATATTTCATTTATGAATTTTATCCGCATCAGGGGAGCTCTGCAAGAAGATTAGGTTGAAAATCTGTAACTATCCTGCAGGGCCGCATTTGTTCCAGCGTCTGCCGATGGTCGCTTGCCTGTCATCGGCCTGATCCGCATGCCCTCTGTTTTGTCATGAAAGGAGTTTTACGGGTTCATCATTATTTGTTTGAATAATAGATCTTCCTCTTGTTAAGATAATCACTGTATGTGGATTCCGGAGAGGTCTTTCCGGCGGATGATACCACGGCACCATTGTTTTTGTTTCGCAAGAGATTTGCAGGATATTTTTCAGGTTTTACCGTAAGGGGGAATCATGGCACAGATTGATGCCTTTTTTAAGCTGATGAACGACCAGGGGGCCTCGGACCTGCATCTGGTTGCCGGCCAGCAGCCCGTGCTTCGCATACGGGGTGATATGGAGCGGGTCAAGTACAAGGTTCTTGATAATGACACGTTGAAGGCCATGTTGTATGAAATTGTCAGTGAGGACAAGGCGAAGCACTTTGAGGAAACCGGGGATGTCGATTTCGGCTATGAAATTCCCGGTTTAGCCAGGTACCGCGGTAATTTGTTCCAGCAGAAGTATGGTATCGGCGCCGTCTTCCGGGAAATTCCCAGTGAAATCCTCAGTTGTGACCAGTTGAAGCTGCCCGGGGTGATCAAGAAACTTGCTTACCTGCCCAAGGGGATGGTACTTGTTACCGGGCCGACAGGCAGCGGCAAGTCAACAACCCTTGCCGCCATTGTCGATGAAGTCAACAGCTCGCGCAGCGACCATATTCTGACCATTGAAGATCCCATCGAGTTTGTTCACAAAAGCAAGAAATGCGTTGTCAATCATCGGGAGGTCGGCCTGCACACCCAGAGCTTTTCCGCCGCCCTGCGCGGGGCGCTGCGTGAAGACCCTGATATCATCCTTGTGGGCGAGATGCGCGATCTTGAAACCATTGCCCTGGCCATGGAGGCGGCCATGACCGGTCATCTTGTTTTCGGCACCCTGCATACCCTGAATGCGGCGAAAACCGTGGACAGGGTCATTGAGATTTTCCCCTCCAGCCAGCAGGCCCAGGTTCGCTCCACCCTGGCGGACGCCCTGAAGGCGGTGGTTTCGCAAACCCTTTTCAAGCGGATCGATGTCAAGGGCAGGTGCGCTGCCCTGGAAATTCTTATTTGCACACCGGCCGTGCGCAACCTCATCCGTGAAGGAAAGACCTATCAGATTCCATCGGCCATGCAGACCGGCAAGCGCTACGGCATGCAAACCCTTGACGATGCCATTCTGGAGCACCTTACCAATGGCTGGATATCCCCGGACGCAGCTTATTCAAACTGCATTGACAAGGGTAAGTTTGTTCAGTTTCTGAGCAAGCCGCCCACCGATTTTACCGATGTGTGATTTTCCTTTGTGCCGGCCGCAAAGGTGGTTACTGCAATTTCCCCTTTTCTCACGGAAAAGGTGATTGTCCCGTCAACCGCGGTAATGTAGCTGGTGAACCCCGCTTTCGCGCACCGTTCCTCGACTTCGACGGCGGGGAATTTTCCCTTCTTGTGTTTGCCGGCTGAGATGACTCCGTAAGCGGGAGATACCGCGGCAAGAAATTCCTCACTGCTGGACGTGTTGCTGCCGTGGTGGGCAAGCAAAAGCACGTCGGCGCGTATCGCTTTTTTCTCCTTCACCAATCTTTTTTCCGTATCCTGATCAATATCTCCGCTGAAAAGAAACTGCCGGCCCCGGCTGTCGAACCGTATCACCAGGCTCTTGCCGTTATCGGTAAAAATGTCTTTGCTGCGGTGGTAATCAGCGATGTTGACCAGCCGTGCTTCCGTGGTTTGCAGCAGGGTTTCGTTTTCGCCGGGGATATGCAGCGTGGTCCCCAGCCGCCGGGCAAGCGTCAGCAGTTCGGCGTAGCGTGTCCCGTCGGCTTTTGCGCCGTTTATCCAAAGGGTGCGCGGCCTGAATCGTTCCAGGATGAAGAAGAGTCCGTTGTAATGATCCCCATCCGGATGGCTGATGACGATTCCTTCCAGGCGGGTGATTCTTTTCTTCCAGAGGTAGGGTGCAATAATGTTTTCCCCGGCATCGAAACGGTCGGAAAAGGCGCCGCCGCCATCGATGAGGACGTGGCCCTTGCCTGGAAGTCCGACAACCACGGCATTTCCCTGACCCACGTCGAGGATTGCCGCGCTCACCGTCGAACTCTGCCGGCTGCGGGCGTGATGGGAAACGGGGATAGCGACCAGCAGCACGATGCAGAACGCGCAAATGATGCGCGCCACCTTGCTTTTTTTCAGAAACAGCAGGCTGCCGAGCAGCAGGTAGTAAATAAATATTTCCGTCAGTGTCGGCGTCGACATCCAGACGGATGCGAAAGGCAGGTCGGCCAGTCGCGCGCTGACGGCATCAGCCGCCTGGATGCCGAGGCCGCCTGTTTTCAGGAGCAGATGGGACAATTCCGGGGCGAGAAAAATGAAGGGGAAGCTGATGAGTCCCAGCGGCAACGCCCAGAAGCAGAGAAGTGGTTCGAGCAGCAGGGTGGAAACGACGGAAAGCGGGGAAAAGCGGTTGAAATAGTACAGGAGCAGGGGCAGGGTGCCGACTGTTGCCGCGCAGGAAGCCAAAACCGCGAATTTCAGTGTCTGAAAAATTTTCCTGCGCTTTGGTGATGTCGTCGTTTCCTCGTCATTTTGTCGCTTGTCGACGATTTGCGGCAAAATAGCGGCCATGGAGATAACGGCGGCAAAGGAGAGCTGGAATGACACGGTGAAAAGGGAAGACGGATAGGCAATGAGGATGAGCAGGGCGGCGATGGCTATGTTGGTGGGGACATGCCATTGCCGGTCAACAAGAACGGCCGCCAGAAAGACGCTGGTCATGATCAGGGCGCGCACAACCGGAACCTGGAATCCGGCAATCAGCGCATAGCCGCACAGCAGGGGAAAGGTGAGCAGGGCGGCAATTTTCCAGACCGAGGTGTGCAGCAGCAGCCATGTCGATCGGCGAAGGAGAAAATTGATGACAAACCCGAGGCCAAGGGCGATAAGGCCCATGTGGAGACCGGAAATGGCGAGAAGATGCACCGCCCCTGTTGCCTTGAAATTTTCCAGGGTCTCCGGTGTGATGGAACCTCTCTCTCCTGTCAGGATTGCCTGGTAGAGGCTGCTTTGAGCCGGGGGCAGCGAGGTCTCCAGAAAACGGTTGACGCGATGGCGGACCTGCTCCGGGAAAAAACGCAGCTTCTGCGGCAAAGACGAATTACTCGGGGAATCGATTATTTGGAGCAGGGCCGGGGAGCTGACCCAGCCTGTTGTGTAGATTGATTTTTGCGCGAGAAAGGCGGGATAGTCAAAACTGCCCGGAGTGCCGTAGCGCTGCGGACGTGAGATACGGGCCCTGGCCAAAACTTTTTTGCCGGGCACAAGCTCGGGTGGCGGCGGGGCTTTCATGCTGAGCTCGATTTTACCGTTTGCTTGCCGATAAAATAATGGATTTGGCGTGCGCAGAATCTCCTGCCCTTGCGTTTTCCAGTCAGTGGTTTCCGGCGAGATTAATCCCTCGGCCCGGATCAGCAGTTTTGTTTTGTCGGGAGAAACGCTTGGCGCCTCAATCAGTGTGCCGTAAAGAGTCGCTTCGGACTCGACCGGGAAGAGGTGATACAGGCTGGATGGCGAAGAAGGCGGCGCACGGTGAATTTCTCCCTGCAGGAAACCGCAGGTGAGCAGAAAGAGGAGAAGGAGCACTTGCTGCGCCCCATGTTGATCCTTCCACCAGGAAAAAAAGACGGCAACGGCAAGAATAGATGCGATGGGCAACAGAAAAGAGGGGCTGGCGGAGAAAAAGGCGGAGCAGCCGATGCCGGTTGCAAAGGCGATCACCGCTCCTGTGAGAAGAGTTGGTGATCGCCTGCGGAGCAGCATCGGTTCGTTTCCTAGTCAAGGAAGAATTTAAGTTTGTCCCGTCGGCTGGAGTGGCGTAAGCGATTAAGCGCTTTTTTCTCGATCTGCCGGATGCGTTCCCTGGAAACATTAAATCGTTTGCCGATTTCCTCAAGGGTATACTCCGCATCTTCGCCGATGCCGAAGCGAAGCCGGATGATCTTTTCCTCACGGGGGCTCAAGGTGGCCAGGATGGTTTTTACCCGATCGGAAAGCTCATAGTTCTTGACTGCCTCATAGGGGGAAATGGACTCCTGGTTTTCGAGGAAATCCCCCAGGGTGCTGTCGTCGTCGCCAACCGGCGTTTCAAGTGATATCGGTTCACGGGATGCCTCGAGTATGGCAAGAATCTTGTCCATGGGCAACCCGGTTTTGTCGGATATCTCGACCGGTGTCGGTTCACGGCCCAATTCCTTGAGCAGCGAATAGAATGCCTTGAAGAACTGACTGCGCAGTTCGAGAAAGTGAACGGGCAGGCGAATGGTGCGGGTCTTGTCGAGAATGGCCCTGGTGATCGCCTGTCTGATCCACCAGCTGGCGTACGTGGAAAATTTGTTGCCTTTTTTGTAGTCAAAGCGGAAGACGGCGCGCATGAGGCCGAGATTGCCTTCCTGGATAAGGTCGGCCAGGCTGAGTCCTTGATGCATGTAGCGTTTGGCGATGCTGACAACCAGCCGCAGGTTCGCCTTGATCATGGCGTCCTTGGCCGTTTCAATGGAGCGGGCATACAGATTGATCCGATTTTCAGCCTGTTGCAGCTGTTCGAGATCGCGGTGGATGCCGGCGGCCTCCTGCACCCGTTTACACATGTAGTTGAGATGCTGTTTTTTGGGCTTTAAGGTTGGGTCCCGTTTTTCCCACAGGGCGATGCGATCAACGAGCTGTTTCATCTCGTCAACGTCGGAGGTGTCACTGTGGATGGTTTTGATGATAGCGTCAAAGCCTTCGCGGATGATTCGGCTGTATTTTTCTTCTTCCTCGGGGGTGAGGAGGTCAAAGCGTCCCATCTCGCGCAGATAGGTGGTGGTGGTTTCCTCCACCTCCTGGGGCTCATCCTTTGCGTCGGAAGACTTGCCTCCTTCTTTTAAGGCGTCTTCAATATCCTCTTCGTGCCAGTCTTTGTCGTCGCCTTTGTTTTTGCCCAGATCCGGCTTGGTGGCGACATCAATTTCGTTTTGATCGAGAAAGGCAAAAATTTCATCTATATAGCTGGCGTCTTTGTCTTCAGGAATAAGGTCGTTCAGCACATCAATGCTGATGCAGCCTTTTTCCTTCCCGGCTTTCAATATTCTGTCTTTGATGTCGGCAGGCACAGATAGTTGTCTCTCGGATAGTTAGGGTAAGTACTATTCAAAATAAGGTTTGATAAGACAATGAAGGGCTGATCGCCAAAACCACCTAATTTAAACAATTTTCATCAGTGCTGCAAGAGGAAAAAAGAAAAAAAGAGCTGCCTTGACTTTGCGGTTAAGGTATTTCATAATTTGTCATCTTTAGAAGAGAGCAATTGGCAGGGGCGTTTGTTCCAAGACGAATGGTGTGTGAAACAACATTATCAGATAAAAAGAGGCTTTTGCAAGTGAGAAAAAAGTTACAGCGTCGATCCTGCGGTATTCTCGTGCACGTGACCTCTCTACCTGGTCCTTACGGGGTAGGCGATCTTGATTCCGCCTGCGTCTTTCTTGATTTTCTTGAACAGGCCGGGCAATCGTACTGGCAGTTTCTCCCCACCGGGGTGGGATGTGGCGCGTTCGGCCATTCACCCTATATGAGCCTGTCCGCCTTTGCCGGCAGCCCCTTGCTTATCAGCCCCAATTTTCTTCTGGAGAAAGGGTTGCTGCTGAAAGAGGATCTGGCGGCGTCCACTTTTTTTTCCGAGTACGCGGTTGATTTCCAGGCTGTTTCCGATTTCAAGGGGCGTCTGTTGCTTAAGGCGTTTCAGTATTTTGATGCCCTTGCCCTTTATCATGACGCCTTTGATGAATTTGCCCGGGAACATGCGGCATGGCTTGATGATTATGCCCTGTTTATGAGCCTGCGGGAAAAATTCGGATCACGGCCATGGTATGAGTGGCCCCGTGACCTTGCCCGGCATGAAGAAAAAAGCCTTGCCGCCGCGGCAAGGGAGCTTGCCGATTCCATTCGCTTTCACAAGTTTGTCCAGTTTGTTTTTTTTGCCCAGTGGCGCCGGATGCGGCAGGCGGCCACGAGAAAAAAAATCAGTTTGATCGGCGATATCCCGATTTATGTCGGCAATGACAGTGCCGATGTCTGGGCCAATCAGGCATGTTTTGATCTTGACTCAAAAACCATGAAGCCGCGCTATGTCGCCGGGGTGCCGCCGGATTATTTCAGCGCAACGGGGCAGCGGTGGGGAAATCCGCTTTATCTCTGGCAGCAGGGCGGAAAGCCGAACCCGCGTCTTTATCAGTGGTGGAGTCAGCGGTTTGCTCACATCGGAAAGATGGTTGATGTGGTTCGCATCGATCATTTCCGGGGGTTTGCCTCCTACTGGCGGATTCCCGAGGAAGAGAAGACCGCGGTTAACGGAAAATGGATCAAGGGGCCGGGGGCCGAATTTTTTCATCAGGTTGCAGAGTCGATAAAAAATCTTGTCATCATCGCCGAGGATCTGGGCGTCATTACCCCGGATGTCGAGGAGCTGCGGGACAGCCTTGGTTTTCCCGGCATGAAGATCCTGCAGTTTGCCTTTGAACCCGATGAGGCCAACATTTATCTTCCCCATAACTATTCGACAACCAACTGTGTTGTCTATACCGGAACCCATGATAATGATACCACGGTCGGCTGGTACTTCGACGGCGCGGTTTCCGCAGTCGCCAAGGACAGGGCGCGGCGCTATGCGAACAGCGACGGAGGAGTGATTCACCGGGATTTTATCCGCATGGCCTATTCCTCGGTGGCCAATCTTGCCGTTGTGCCCTTGCAGGATGCCCTGGGGTTTGGATCGGATTGCCGGATGAATCGCCCCAGCGTGAGCGAGGGAAATTGGGCGTGGCGATGTGCGTCCCGATTTTTGACAAACGATCTTGCCCGCTATCTGGCTGATGAGGCCGTTTTCTACGGACGTCGGCGGGGTGATGAACTGAAGGGGGATTTTGATGAAGGTACTGGCTTTTAACGGTTCGCCCCGGAAAAAGGGGAATACCGAGGTGCTGTTGGCCGCGGTGGCCAGGGGGGTGGAGTCTGCCGGCGGCGAGATGGAGATTGTTCGCCTGGCTGATTTTTCCATTGGCCCCTGTCTCAGTTGCGGCGGCTGCGATAAAACCGGGATTTGCGTCGTGAAGGATGATATGGGGCTGATGTATGAAAAAATTGATCAGGCTCGTCGCATTATTCTCGCCTCTCCCATCTATTTTTATGGGGTCACGGCCCAGGCCAAGGCTTTTGTTGATAGGGCTCAGGCCCTGTGGAGCAGGAAGTATCTCCTGAAGAAAAAGGGTGAATGGCGGGAAGATCCGACCCGGGCGGGATATTTTGTTTCGGTGGCGGCAACCAAAGGCTTGAAGATATTCGACGGCGCCGTCCTGACTGCCAGATATTTTTATGATGCCGTCGGAATACCTTATGGCGGAGAATTGCTGGTCAAAGGAGTTGATAAGCGAGGGGACATGGCCAAGGCGATTGAAAAGATACAAGAGGCGGAAGATTTTGGCCGGAGGATTGTTGCCTGAAATTTGACGGACTTGTGTTTGAATTATTCTTGACAAGAATTTCTTTTTCGTTTAGGTAATGGCCATCTTTGCAAGGCCCCATCGTCTAGCGGTCAGGACGTCGGCCTCTCACGCCGATAACAGGGGTTCGATTCCCCTTGGGGTCACCAAGTGAGCTTCAGCCATATCAGCCAATTGTGTTGATATGGCTTTTTTTTTCAGGTGGCCTGTTTTTAAGTTACCGGCACATGCGTCGTTAAACATCGAAAAGGGCGGACATTACTCATTCCACCCTTTGTCAGGGCTCACGCGGCCGAATAAATATTTTTGATCATTTCACTTGTTTTCTCTGTGTTCGTTTTCCTCCTTGGGCGTGCACACACAGTCAAACCATTCCTCACCTTCGCTGTTGGTACGCCATTCCATATCGCAAACACATGTTTGGTGTGACTTGCCGGCCTTCTGTTGTGAGTGCTTCGTATTTTTTCGTTTCGCTTTCATCATATCATTTACCTCCCCCCTCCATGGGGATTCCAATCTCGGGCCACTTCAACAGCATTCGTCCATGTGGAAGTGCTTGCCGTCAAGGTTGATAAAACTGATATTCGACGGCTCCGGCAAGCCTGCAATCTTCCAGGCTACCATGGGGTTGCCGAAGTTGTCGCTGACACATTCACGTTGCCGATGAAGACTTTTGCAGACATAGTTCAGGATGGGAAAAACATGATGTGTCGCATAATAATTCCTTATGAAATGGATAAGTTCCAATTTTTCATCGGAAAAATTCATTACCCCCTCGCGCTCTGCCAGAATTCGGGCAACATCCTCATTCCAATCAGCCGGATTTTTCAAAAAACCCTTTTCATCAACTGAGAGCTTTGTGTTTTTGTAGGCTATTTTCTTCATGGTATCACTCCTGCCCACCCGCCACCCCAATTTTTATCATGAGATGCGAAGAATTTATTTTCTCCGCCGTTAAGTAAATAATAAGAATTGTTCTCGTTACGGGCAATGGTGAAACTTCCCGCTGAAAACTCAATAGCCGCTCATTCCGTTGCTCCATTTCTCGGCAATGAGTTCATGATCCGGCAATAATTAAGCTGGCTTTTTCAGGTCGGAAATTTTACTCTTGTCCAGATATTTTTTTTAGGGTGTTTCGTTGACATTTCAAGCCGTTCAATTTTTTTTACTCGCTCAAATAAATCCAGGTTCTCAACATGAAAATTTGTTCTCTGCTGTTTCTTTTGACCCTTTTTGCCGGCACCAGTCATGGTGCTGAAATCACCGATGCCTATGGATATCTTCTCGGCCAAAAATTGAACCCTCGGGACATTATTGTCAAGCGGCCGGGCATGGGCCCCCATGATGTCGTTGCAAAAGAGAAGGCGCGTGCCGTCAAGAAGGTCCAGGTTTACGCCGCACCGGACACCAGTCTGGTATTCTCCATAACCGGTTTGAACAGTTTTCAGACGATGGATGAGTGTGCGGCAATGTCCACGGCCGTTTCTTTTTTTCTTCGGAAAAAATACGCGGAGGTTATCGATGAAACGACCCCGCTGGGCGATGGTCGACGTGAAAGTGGTGTCCGGTACGTTGATCTGCAAGGCGGCAAGGCCTTGTCGATTCTCTGCGTGGAAGGAAAGGAAAAAGCGATTCTCGCGGTTCAGTATATTGATACGGTAATGGCTGAGCAGGCAGCGGAGAAATGGCGCAAAAATGAGCAGGGAGCGGCGGACCCCGATGGCGAAGGCGTGTCTCTTTGAGGGAAAAAGCTTGCGGATGGCTGCCGAAGCAGTTAATTTGCTAAATTCTTTTTCAGTTCATTTTTAAACATTTTGCCGATTGTAGGGGAGAAAAATGTCAAACTATCTTTTTACTTCAGAGTCAGTCTCCGAAGGGCATCCGGATAAGGTTGCCGATCAGATATCCGATGCCATTCTTGATGGTATCCTGGATCAGGACAAGCATGCCAGGGTTGCCTGCGAGACCCTGGTGACCACCGGTATGGTCGTTATTGCCGGAGAGATCACCACCACCGCCTGGGTGGATATGCCGCAGGTGGTGCGGAATATGGTGCAGGAGATCGGCTACAATTCCTCGGAAATGGGTTTCGATTACAAGTCCTGCGCGGTTCTGACCAGTATTGACAAGCAGTCTCCCGATATCGCCCTTGGCGTCAATGAGGGATCGGGTTTTGATCTTGACCAGGGTGCCGGCGATCAGGGCCTCATGTTCGGCTATGCCAGCTCCGAAACCAAAGTGCTCATGCCCATGCCCATTACCTATGCCCACCGCCTGATGAAGCGGCAATCGGAGGTGCGCAAGACCGGGCTTCTTCCCTGGCTCCGCCCCGACGCCAAAAGCCAGGTGACGATTGAGTACCAGGACAGAATTCCCAAGAGAATTGAGGCGGTGGTTCTTTCCACCCAGCATGATCCGATGATCGATTACGGGGATCTGAAGGAAGCGGTGATGGAAGAAATCATCAAGCCGGTTCTCCCTGAAAAAATGATGGACGGCAATACCAAATTCTATATCAATCCCACCGGCCGTTTTGTTATCGGCGGGCCGGTTGGCGACTGCGGCGTTACCGGCCGCAAGATCATCGTCGACACTTATGGCGGCATGGGGTCCCACGGCGGCGGTGCTTTTTCCGGCAAGGATCCGTCCAAGGTTGACCGTTCCTCTTCCTATATGGGCCGCTATGTGGCGAAAAATATCGTTGCCGCCGGGATTGCCGATGAAGTTGAGGTGCAGGTGGCTTATGCCATCGGTATCTCCAAGCCCCTGTCGGTTAATGTCAACACATTCGGCACCGGCAAGATCAGCAACGAGAAAATCCGGGAATTGATCCTCGAACATTTTGACTTGCGGCCCAAGGCGATTATCCAGCAGCTTGATCTGTTGCGGCCGATTTATCGAAAGACCGCTGCTTATGGACATTTCGGCCGTGAACGGGCCGAATTTACCTGGGAAAAAACCGATAAGGCGGAAATTTTGCGTGATGCCGCCGGACTGAAAGGAAACAAATAATGACTGAATTTACCGATTATAAAGTTGCTGATATCGGTCTCGCTGCATGGGGCCGCAAAGAGGTTGCCATTGCCGAGACGGAAATGCCCGGTTTGATGGCCGTTCGCCGGGAATATGCCGGCAAAAAGCCGCTCAAGGGTGCCCGCATCGCCGGCTGCCTGCACATGACCATCCAGACCGCCGTGCTGATGGAAACACTGGTCGAACTGGGTGCCGAGCTGCGCTGGTCTTCGTGCAATATTTTTTCCACCCAGGATCACGCGGCCTCTGCCATGGCAGCCGCGAAAATTCCGGTTTTCGCCTGGAAGGGCGAAACCGAGGAGGATTTCTGGTGGTGCATTGATCAGACCATTTTCGGACCCGACGGCTGGCGGCCCAACATGATCCTCGATGACGGCGGCGATCTCACCCTGATCATGCATGAAAAATATCCGGAACTGATGAAGGATGTGAAGGGCATCAGCGAGGAAACCACCACCGGCGTGCACCGTCTGTATGAAATGATGAAGAAGGGCAAGCTCCTGGCTCCGGCCTTTAATGTCAACGATTCAGTAACCAAATCCAAATTCGACAATCTCTACGGCTGCCGGGAATCACTGATCGACGGCATCAAGCGCGCCACCGATGTGATGGTCGCCGGCAAGACCGCGGTTGTCTGCGGCTACGGCGACGTGGGCAAGGGCTGCGCCCAGGCCCTGCGCGGCATGGGCGCGACGGTGCTGGTCACCGAGATCGATCCCATCTGCGCCCTGCAGGCCTCCATGGAAGGCTACCGGGTTGTCACCATGGAGCAGGCCGCGCCGGCCGGCGAAATTTTCGTCACCGCCACCGGCAACGTCCGGGTTATCAGCCGCGCCCACATGGAAGTCATGAAGGATCAGGCCATTGTCTGCAATATCGGCCATTTCGACAGTGAAATCGATATCGCCTCCATCCGCAACCTGCCCTGGGAAAATATCAAGCCCCAGGTTGACCACGTCATCTTCCCGGACGGCAAAAGAATCATCGTCCTGGCCGAGGGCCGACTGGTCAATCTCGGCTGCGCCACCGGCCATCCGAGCTTTGTCATGAGCAACTCCTTCACCAACCAGGTCATGGCCCAGATCGAGCTCTGGCAGAACAGCACGGCCTTTGAGCGCAAGGTGTATTTTCTGCCCAAGCATCTGGATGAAAAGGTTGCCCGGCTTCATCTCGGCAAGATCGGCGCCAATCTCTCCACGCTCACCAAGGAGCAGGCCGACTATATCGGTGTTCCGGTCGATGGTCCCTACAAGCCGGACTATTACCGTTATTAAGGGCGCATGATGTCTGCCGTGAATCTGCCCGACTATATCTCCTGGTTTCTCGACCCTGCCCGTTATGTCCATCCGGTGGACAGGGTCGAGCTTGTCCAGACCCATATTTCCTTTGTTCTGCTGGCCGGTGATTTTGTCTACAAATTCAAGAAACCGGTGAATTTCGGTTTTCTTGACTTCACCACCCTGGAAAAAAGGGAGTACTTCTGCCGGCGGGAACTGGAGTTGAACCGGCGCCTTTGTCCGGAGATCTATCTCGACGTGATCACGGTCTGCCGTGACGGTGCGGGTTTTGCCTTTAACGGCGCGGAGCCCTGTGAATACGGAGTGCGGATGAAGAGGATGGACGGCGGCAGGATGATGGGCGAGGTGATTCGGCGCGGCGAACTGAACGAGTCGCATATCCGTGCCATCGTCGATACCCTGGCCCCTTTTTACCGCAAGGCCGCGACCGGACCGGCGATTGCCGAGTTCGGTACTGCCCGGGCGGTGGCGGTCAACGTGCTGGAGAATTTCGACCAGACCCGGGGCTTCATCGGCAAAGGCGCCCTGCATCAGCATCAGTTTGACGCCATCAGCCGCTATGCCCGTTCTTTCCTGGAAAACGAACCGCTTTTCCTGGAACGGAGCCGCGAACGGGTCAGGGATTGTCACGGTGATCTCTATTCCGCCAATATCTGCCTGGCCGACAAGGTGTATATCTTTGACTGCATCGAGTTCAATGAGCGGTTCCGTTACTGTGACGTGGCAAGCGACGTGGCTTTCCTTGCCATGGATCTTGATTTTCATGGACTCAAGCCGCTTTCCGAGCTGTTTATTTCCCGTTTTGTCGAGGCGAGCGGCGATAGCGGTTTGCTCGACGTCCTGCCCTTTTATAAATGCTACCGCGCCTACGTGCGGGGCAAGATCGGCCTTTTCACCGCCCATGCCCCGGAAGTGGATGATGTCACCCGGCAGACGGCGCTGAAACAGGCGGAAAAGTATTTTCTGCTGGCGGAAAAATATGCCGGCTAGTCTTTTTGTCTTCATGGGCCTGATCGCCGGCGGCAAAAGCACGCTGGCCCGGGCCTTTGCCGCTGAATTTTCCTTTCCCTGTTATAACACCGATGTGGTCCGCAAGGAGCTGGCGGGCTTTGACCCTGATTCCCGTCAGGGCAGTGCCCTCAACCAGGGCATCTACAGCCCCGGGTTCACCCGCCGGACCTACGACGCCCTGCGGGATCATGCGGAACAGGAACTCGAACTGGGGCGAACCGTGGTGCTTGACGGTTCCTACCAGCAGCGGGCGGAACGCGATCTTCTCGTCGGCTGCGCGGCCCGGTACGGCGCGCCCGTTTATTTCATCCTCTGCCGCTGCGATGACGAGGAAACCAGGCGACGTCTCGATCTTCGCGCCCAAGACCCCCATGCCGTTTCCGACGGCACCTGGGATATTTACGTGCAACAGAAAAAAAAGCAGGAGGCGCCGAACGAAATTCCGGCCGATCATCTGTTGATCCTTGACACCACCCAGCCGATTTCTCGCCTCCTTTCCCTGCTGAAAGAAAAATTCGCTTCCCTTCTTTCCTGATCCGGCCCCGTTTTACCTCCTTCGCAAGTTCCCTGTTTCCTGCAAAAATATTGGCATGTTGCCGCGGAATTCTGCTATTCTTTCAATTGAAGCGCATTTATGGTTATTTTCTTTCGTTCTTTACGACAGGCTTTTACCCTCCAGGCGGACGATGACCAACGATATAAAATCAAAAGAAACAACCAACGGCCCGTATGGGGCCAAAACAACCGGCAAGGCCGACAACGGCGACTACTGGCCGGGAAAACAGGAGTGCGACCGCACAGGGGTCAAGCTGTTTTCGCAAACCATCTTTTACGACTGGTGCAAGGCCTGCGGCATCTGCATTGCCTTTTGTCCGAAGAGTGTTTTCGGGGTGAGCGAGACCGGCAAGCCGGTGGTCCAAAAGCCGGACGACTGCATCGGCTGCCGGTTCTGTGAGATGCACTGCCCTGATTTTGCCATAACCATTAGCGAACGCTATGCCGACCGCAGAAAGGAAAACAGGGAATAACCGCACTGCGACCGGAGAATCACGAACCGGGGAGAAGAATGTGAAAGAAGAGCAGGAAAAACCGCAACGTCAGGTGTTGCAGGGCAACGAAGCGGTGGTCGCTGGGGCGCTGGCCGCCGGCTGCCGTTTTTTTGCCGGATACCCGATCACTCCTGCTTCGGAAATCGCGGAGCTGATGTCCGTGCGTCTGCCCGCTGTCGGCGGCACCTTCATCCAGATGGAGGATGAAATCGCCTCCATGGGCGCCATCATCGGCGCCTCCCTGGCCGGAGTCAAAAGCCTTACCGCAACCAGCGGTCCGGGATTTTCCCTGATGCAGGAAAACCTGGGTTTCGCCTGTGTCGCCGAGGTGCCGTGCGTGGTGGTCAATGTCATGCGGGGCGGACCGAGCACCGGGCTTCCCACCAGCCCGGCCCAGGGCGACGTCATGCAGGCCAGATGGGGAACCCATGGCGACCATCCGGTCATCGTCCTGTCCTTGTCCTCGGTCGGCGACTCTTTTGATCTCACCGTGCAGGCCTTTAATCTTTCGGAAAAATACCGGGTGCCGGTGATCATTCTTTCCGATGAAGTGGTTGCCCATACCCGGGAATCGGTGGAGCTGCCCGAGCCGGACAAGGTCGTCGTGGTGGAGAGAATCCGGCCCAGCGTGCCGCCCGAATGGTATATCCCCTATGAAGACAACAGCCGCGGCGTGCCCGCCATGGCAGACATGGGCAGCGGCTACCGGCATCACGTCACCGGGCTTATTCATGATCCGAAAGGGTTTCCCACCCAGCGCCCCGAAGAGGTTGACGCCTTCATCAGGCGGCAGTTCCGCAAAATAACCAATGGTTTTTATGAAATCCAGATGACCCGGTCCTTTCTGATGGAGGACGCCGAGGTGGCGGTCATTGCCTACGGCTCGGTGGCGCGTTCGGCGCTGCGGGCCGTGCGGGAGGCACGACAACAGGGAATCAGGGCCGGGCTGCTGCAGCTCGTCACCCTGTTTCCCTTTCCTAAAAAAGCCGTGGACCACGTGCTGCGCCGGTGCCGGGCGGTGCTGGTGCCGGAAATGAACATGGGCCAACTGATCCGGGAGGTGAAAAGGGTCAATCTTTCCTCCAAGGTGTTGCGGCACAACCGGGTGGACGGGCTCTTGATCACGCCGGAGGAAATTTACAACCATCTCCTTTCCATGTGAAGCGGGAACGGGGTGAAACGAACGAGAAACGATCAACCACCGCGTTGCCGCGATCACGGTTTTTTGGTGCCGGCCGCGCTCTCCGTGGTGAATTCCGGGTGAACCGATTATGACAGAACGATTCGTCAGCGTGCGGCATGATTATCTGCGCCACGATAAGAAATTTCCCCATGTCTGGTGTCCGGGATGCGGCAACGGCATTGTCCTCGGTTCGCTGATCCGTGCCATTGCCGCCCTGGAGCTGGAAAAGGATGATCTGGTGCTGGCGTCGGGCATCGGCTGTTCCGGCCGGATGCCGGTGTATGTCGACTTCAACACCCTGCACACCACCCATGGCCGGGCGCTCACCTTTGCCACCGGCATCAAGCTCGCCAATCCGCGCCTGCATGTGCTTGCCGTCATGGGCGACGGCGACGCCACCGCCATCGGCGGCAACCATTTCATCCATGCGGCCCGGCGCAACATCGATATCACCGCCGTCATCATAAATAACCAGATTTACGGCATGACCGGCGGTCAGTATTCGCCCACCACCCCCTATGGCTCCTTTGCCGCCACCGCGCAGCTGGGGCACATCGAACAGGCCTTTTCCATTGCCGAACTTGCCGTTACCGCCGGCGCCTCTTTTGTCGCGCGCGGCTCGGTCTACCATGTCGCGATGCTGGACAAATTGCTGGCCAAGGGCATCGCCAAGAGGGGATTCAGCGTTATTGAGGTCATGTCCAACTGTCACACCCAGTTCGGCAGGAAAAACCAGATGGCCGACCCGGTGACCATGATGCGCTGGTTCAAGGAACACGGGGTGGCGAAGGAGCGGGCCGACACGCTTTCCCCGGTGGAAATGGCGGGGAAATTCACCATCGGCACCTTGATCGACAGGGATCTCCCCAATTACACGGATGAATACCGGAAAATTCGTGATCTGGCGGAACGGAAATGACTATTTTGTCCGGGGAGCGGCCGGGGGAAGGGAACATGAAAGAGGAACGATACGAAATCAGATTCGGCGGTTCCGGCGGGCAGGGCATTATTCTGGCCGCAATCATCATGGCCGAAGCCGCCGGCTTATATGAAGGATACCATGTCTGTCAGACCCAGAGTTACGGACCGGAGGCGCGCGGCGGCAAAAGCCGGGCCGAGCTGGTCATCAGCAATATGGAGATCGACTACCCCAAGGTGATTCGGATGGACCTCTTCCTGGCCATGAACCAGGCCGCCCTTGACGCCTATTTCTTTGATTTCAAGCCGGATGGGGTTCTCCTGGCCGATGCCACCTTTGTCGAACAGGTGCCCACCAGCCGTTCCCTTCTCCTTCCCTTTACCCGCATCGCCCGGGCGCAGCTCGGCAACGAAATCGTCGCCAACATCGTTGCCCTTGGCGCCGTGGGGGTGCTGTGCCGCAAGGTATCGATGCAAAGTCTCGAAAAGGCGGTGGCCGGCAAGGTGCCCGCGAAATTCAGGGAGCTCAATATGGCAGCCCTGCGGGCCGGGGCCGAGGCCGCCGCCGGGGTGGATCTGTCCTTTCTGCCCCGCTCCATCATCTCCGAAGAAGAAGAAAAAGAGGTTTGACCCGGTGGCAAGCGATTTTCACGTTTTTCACGAATTGATGTCGTGCAAAATTCGTGAAATTCTTCTGGTGGCAAGCCCATATGACGCCTTCATCCTGGAAGAGGACGGCAGTCTCGCCACCCGCATCATCGACGAATACCAGGGGCTCAACCTGAGCCAGCCCCCCCGGCTGCAGCGGGTCAGTTCCGCAAGTGACGCCCTGCGGCTGCTTTCGGAAAAAAAGTTTGATCTTGTCATCACCATGCCCCATATCAGCGACATGGATGTCTGGACCCTGGGGCGGGAAATAAAAAAAATCATCCCGCCCTGCCCGTGGTCCTGCTGGCCCATGCCCTGCGCTCGGTCACGGTTCACCCGGAGCAGCTCTGCCCGGAGTCGATCGATCATTTCTACATCTGGCAGTCCGACCCCTCCCTGCTGCTGGCCATTGTTAAAAACGTCGAAGACCACCTCAATGTGGACAAAGACACGGAAAAAGCCCAGGTGCGAGTGCTTCTCCTGGTGGAGGACTCGCCCCATTATCTCTCCTCCCTGCTGCCGCTGATTTATAGTGAGGTGGTGAAGCAGACCCAAATGGTACTGACCGACAGCCTCAACTATGAACATCGCCTGCTGAAAATGCGGGCGCGTCCGAAAATCCTCGCGGTCCGCACCTTTGAGGAGGCGCGCCGTCTTTTTGACCGGTACCGCTCCTCGATCTTCGGCGTCATCGCCGACGGCCGGTTTCCCCGCAAGGGCAAGCCGGATAACGGGGCAGGGCTTGCCCTGCTTGCGGCGATTCGCGCGGAACTGCCTGACCTTCCGCTTCTTTTGATGACTGAGTAAACGGAAAATCGGCACAGGGCGCTGTCTGTACCGGCGGTCTTTCTCGACAAGAATTCACCAACGACGGCCGATGAGATCCATGATTTTTTTCTCCACAGCCTCGGCTTCGGCGACCTCGTCTTCCGTCTGCCGGACGGCACGGTCACCGGCTGGGCCGGGAATCTCCAGGCCTTTGAGGAAAAAATAAGCGCCATTCCGGAAGCATCCCTGTTTTATCACGCCGCCCGCAACCACTTTTCCAACTGGATCATGGCCCGCACCGAGGTTGAACTGGCCGGCCGCCTGCAGAAGATGCGGGTCACCGATTTTGCCACGGCCGGGGAGCTGCGGTCGTACCTGGTCGATTCCATCCATCAATTGCGCAAGCGGCGTCAGCAGGGGATCGTCGCCCAATTTTCGTCCACTGGTTTTGATCCGGAAATCATGGATTTTGTCAAGATCGGCAAAGGGTCGCTGGGCGGCAAGGCAAGGGGGTTGGTCTTCATGGCCAATCAGCTCGCCCAGGCGGTTCAGGATGGTGCGTTTACCGATTGCCCGATTAAATTACCCGCGACCCTTGTCATCACCTCGGACGGCTATGATTCCTTTCTTGCCGACAACCGATTTGCCGAAGGCCGCGACGATGAGCCCGACGCGGCAATCGCCGACCGCTTTCTCCGGGCGGAGATGCCGGTCTGGCTGCTGGAGCAGTTGCAGGCCTATCTTGCCCGGATGCGCCGTCCTTTATCCGTAGGCTCGTCGAGCCTGCTGGAGGATGCCCAGTTCAAGCCCTATGCCGGGCTTTACAGTACCTACATGCTGCCCAACAACCATCCAAATTTTAATGTACGTCTGCGTCAGTTCCTGGCGGCGATCAAGCTGGTTTATGCCTCGACCTCCTTTGCCGGGCCGCGCGCCTTTGCCCGCCGCACCTCCGATCGGCAGCCGGACCGGGACAAAATGGCGGTGGTCGTCCAGCAACTGGTCGGCGGCACCTGGGGCAAATATTTCTACCCGCCGGTTTCCGGGGTTGCCCAGTCGCGCAACTATTATCCGGTTGCTCCCATGCTGCCGGATGAAGGGGTGGCCCATATCGCCCTCGGTTTCGGCAAGACCGTGGTGGAAGGGGAGACGAGCCTGCGTTTTTCCCCCAGGTATCCGAAGGTACTGCCCCAGTTCTCCACGGTGGAAGACACGCTGGCCAATGCCCAGCGCTTTTTTTACGCCCTGAAGATGGATGATTATCCCCTGGAGCTTTCCTTTTCCGCTGCCGGCAATCTGGTGCGAAGAGAGGTCAACCGGGCGGCCGCTGAATTTCCGGTCGGGCTGCTGTCCAGTTCCTACAGCGAGGAGGAACATCAGATCAGGGACAACGGTCACGGCGGGCTTGTTCTGCCGACCTTTGCCCGGATGCTCAAATACAATCTCTTCCCCCTGGCAGACATTATCGGCACGGTTCTCGACATCGGCCAAAAGGGCATGGGCTGCCCGGTCGAGGTGGAGTTTGCCGTTGACTTCGCGCCGGAGGTGCCGCTTGCCGGTGATTTTTATTTTCTCCAGATGCGCCCCATGGCCGGGAGCCGAGCCGAGCAGGAACTCTCCATCAGCCTAGAGGAGGAAAAGCGCGCCGTCTGCTTCTCCGGCCAGGCCTTGGGGCACGGCGTTTTTACCGGCATGGCGGATGTTTATGTTGAGCCCCATGCCTTCGAGCCTGCCAGGACAAAGGAAATAGCCAGGGAGATCAACCGGATAAACCATCTGCTGCAAAATGAAGGGCGGCCCTATCTTCTCATCGGGCCGGGCCGCTGGGGCTCGGCCGACAGCCGGCTCGGCATTCCGGTGCAGTGGGAGGATATTTCCGGGGTGGGGGCACTGGTTGAACTGCGCAACCGCCAGATCAAGGTCGAGCCTTCCCAGGGGAGCCATTTCTTCCACAACATCACCTCCATGGGCATTCCCTACATCACGGTGACCGAGGGAATCGACCGCCTGGCGTGGCACTGGCTCCGCAGGCAGACGGTGGTCGGCAAATCAATTTTTCTGCGTCATGTCCGCTGTGAAAAAAACTTTCTTCTTAAACTGAATGGCCGGGAGTCGCGCTGCGTTGTTCTGGTCGCAGGGTGACAACGGAACAAAAAAATGAGATGCGAAGCCGAAACTTTTCCCCACCGGCGCGGCATAATTGCGATTTGCCGCGCCGGTGTTTTTTTCTTGCTGACAGCGAAAATAATGATAATGGGTCGTAATGGGGTCATATAATGGGGTCAAAATATAATGGGGTCAAATCTGCTCTTGGCTCATGTGTTTTTTTGTGCTAACATGAAACCATGTCGAGACCATTACGAATTGAATATCCGGGCGCTTGGTATCATGTGATGAACCGAGGTCGGCGAGGGGAAGAAATCTTCTCGGACCAAACGGATTATGAAACCTTTCTTGCCGTCCTCAAAGAGGCTGGGGCGTTGTTCGGCGTCAGGGTTGCCGCCTACTGTCTGATGCCAAACCATTATCATCTGCTTGTCCAGACTCCGGCCGGAAACATTTCCAGAGTGATGCGCCAGGTTAACGGCATATATACCCAGCGTTACAACCGGCGGAAAGGGTATGACGGCCAGCTTTTCCGTGGGCGCTACAAGAGTATTCTCGTCGAGGAAGACAACTATTTGTTGGAGATGTTACGGTACATTCACCGCAATCCGGTTCGGGCTGGCATTGCCGAAAGTGTTACCGACTATCCGTGGAGCAGCCATCATGGCTATGTTTCCAAGGCCAAAAAGTGGGGCTGGTTGTACAAGGAGAAACTGCTCGGCATGTTTTCCGGCGTACCCGCCAAAGCCGAAAGGGCCTATGTGAGCTTTGTTCAACTCTCTGATTCCGAGGAGATGACCGCCTTTTTCAACAAAAAGAATCCGGTGTCTGTTCTCGGATCAGGAGAGTTTCTCGAATGGATAAAAGGGGAATACTATCTGGAGAAACGACATGAGGAGGTACCGGCAGCAAAGGCGCTCGCGCCCTCCATTGCCGAGATCAAGCAGGCCGTGTGCCGTGACTTTGGGGTAGATGAGCAAAGTCTCCTGTCTGCCCGAAGGGGGCAGGTGAATACCCCGCGGAATGTGGCCGTCTATCTGAGCCGGAAGCTCGCGGCGCTGCGGCATGCAGAAATCGGCGCCGCTTTCGGCATAAAGAAGAACAGCAGCGTGAGCAGCGTCATCTTGCGCACGGAAAGGCTGTTGGACGAAGATCGGAAGCTGGGGCGGGTGGTAGGGGTGCTCATCGGGAAGTTCATCAAGAGCCAAGAGCAGACTTGACCCCCAACGTCAACGTGTTGACCCCCAACGTGACCCCCAACGCAGAGGGCAAGGTGGAAATATCTGTTAGCGAAAAAAAATTTTCGAGGAATTCGCCATGAGAAAGTTTCTCGAGCGTCTCTTCACCGCCAAAGGTGACCCTACTCTTCAAGTCATAGATTTGATTCTTTTCCTGGGCTACTTTTCGATTTGTCTTTACGGGGGAGGTGTTGCCTACGAGTCAAGCTATAACGAACAAGGTTAGATTGTGCAAGCGTA
>AMWB02001725.1_pt1 | contig 52283 bp, 44 predicted proteins | sample 200311 | NCBI WGS metagenome assembly AMWB02 (sample SAMN02737377, study PRJNA173069) | bioreactor metagenome | biome: anode biofilm in microbial fuel cells | place: USA: California | collected 2010-12-16 | reverse complement strand
TCTCGGGAATAAAGCTGCCACGGACAAGTCCTGCCTTGAACATTTACAAAAAAGCTGCGGCAGCCCGGTGCGGCAATAAAAAAGAGGAATGGAACATGAATCTCGAAAAATATTTTTCAGAAAAAAAGGAACCGGCGTCATGGCCACCAGTGCGGCAAACGGCATGGTCGACACGGCCATTTACTCGCGCCCGCATGTCCAGGGGAATGACAGGGTCGCCTTTATCATGCGCGACCATCTGACTCACAAGAACCTGCAGGAAAATGCGCATGCAAACTATCTTTTCCTGGAAGAGGGACACGGTTACAGCGGCGTGCGTCTTTTCCTGATCAAACTTGAAGAGAGCACCGACCATGCCTTGATAGAATCCATGACAAGGCGCAGTTTGACCGCCGAGGAGGACAAGGCCCGGGGAGAAAAATTTCTGGTGTGGTTCAAGGTGAACAAGGTGCTTCAGCTGATCGGCGGCACGGAAATACCCCTTGAATGATGAAATTATTTCATGACAACGGCTCAACCGATCAAGATCGGCATCAGCGCCTGTCTGCTCGGCCACCAGGTGCGTTACAACGGCGGCCATCAACACGACAGGTTGCTCACCGACACCCTTGGACAATTCATGGAATTTGTGCCGGTCTGTCCCGAGGTGGAATGCGGTCTGGGCATTCCCCGGGAAACCATGCGTCTGGTGGGTGACCCGGCCACCCCGCGCCTGGTGACCTCGAAAACCGGCATCGATCACACCGACAGGATGCAATCCTGGGCCGTCAAGAAAATAGCGGAGCTTGAACAGCAAGGGCTGCTCGGCTTTATTTTCAAAAGCAAGTCCCCTTCCAGCGGCATGGAACGGGTGCGGGTTTACGGCGAGGGCGCCTCGGTGCATCACAATGGGGTCGGCATATTCGCCCGCGCCTTCATGGACCATTTCCCCCTGTTGCCGGTGGAGGACGACGGCCGCCTGAACGACATCGGCCTGCGGGAAAACTTTATCGAGACCATTTTTGTCTGCCGCCGCTTGCGGGAGGTGCAGGCCGAGGGCAAAACCCTTGGCGGCCTGGTGAGCTTCCACAGCGACCACAAGCTGCAGATCATGGCCCACAGCGTCAAACATTACCAGACAATGGGAAGGCTGGTGGCCGAGGGCAAAAAACATCCGGTCCATGAGCTTTTCCGAATTTACGAACAACAACTCCTGGAGGCCATGCGTCTCAAGCCGACGATCAAAAAGCACGTCAATGTCCTGCAGCACATGGCGGGTTACTTCAAAAAAGAGCTGAGCAGCGATGAAAAACAGGAACTCGGGGAAATCATTGACCGCTACCACAAAACACTGGTGCCGCTCATCGTCCCCGTGACCCTGATCAACCACTACGTGCGCAAGTATAAATCAGACTACCTGGCTCGCCAGCATTACCTGAACCCGCATCCCCTGGAACTGAAACTGCGCAACCATGCCTGAGGCCGCTTGAACCCATGAAAATTCTGATCACCGGGGCCACCGGATATATCGGCAGACGACTGAAAGCGCGGCTGCTGGCCACAACGGATTACCGGCTCCGCCTGCTGGTACGCAACAAAAACAAGGTCAGCGCCGCGGTCCGCGACCAGGTCGAGATCATTGAGGGAGACACCTTTCATGAAGCGGCCCTGGACGAGGCCCTGCGCGGCATCGATGTCGCCTACTACCTCATCCACTCCATGGGTTCGGGCAGTGATTACCAATCCCTTGACCGCACCAGCGCGGAAAACTTCCGCGATGCGGCCATCCGGGCAGGAGTCCGGCGCATCATTTATCTTGGCGGCCTGGGCGTGAAAGAGACGGCAAGCTCCCATCTGTTGAGCCGCATTGAAACCGGAGAAATTCTCGGCGCCGGACCTGAAAAAATCCAGACCATCTGGTTCCGGGCCGGGGTGATTATCGGTTCCGGCAGCGCCAGTTTTGAAATCATCCGCAATCTGGTGCAGAAGCTGCCCCTCATGATCACCCCCCAATGGGTCACCACCATGACCCAGCCCATTGCGGTGGACGATGTTCTTTCCTACCTGGCCGCGGCGGCGGAAAGGGAGGTCAGCGGCAACATCACGGTCGACATCGGCGCAAACCCCATGAGCTTCCGGGAGATGATGCTGACCGCGGCAAAGGTCATGGGGCTTTCCCGCGGCATGATCCCGGTGCCGGTTTTAAGCCCCAGGCTCTCCTCCTACTGGCTCATCCTCTTCACCCCCGTCCCCTACAAACTTGCCGCCGCCCTGGTGGAAGGGCTGAAATCGGAAACCGTGGTGTTAAACGACCATGCCGCCCGTTTTTTCCCGGAAATCCGGCCCATGCCTTACAATGAAGCGGTTCGCACGGCCCTGCGCGAGATGGAGGAAAACCAGGTCATCAGCCGCTGGTGCGACAGCAGTGCAGGCGCGGCCTGCGATATCAAGAATCAGGACGACATATCTTCCGCCATCCTGCGCGACTGCAGGGAATACCCCCTGAAAGGCGCGTCCCCGGAAAAGGTGTTTGCCGCCGCCTGTTCCCTTGGCGGCGAACACGGCTGGTTCCGCTATCATTTTCTTTGGCAGTTGCGGGGGCTGATCGACAAACTGATGGGCGGCTATGGACTGAACCGGGGCAGGAGGGAACGCGGCCGGCTGCGGGTCGGCGATTCCCTGGATTTCTGGAAGGTGGCGGACATCAAGGAGAATAAACGCCTCCTGCTGCTGGCCCAGATGAAGGTGCCCGGCAAGGCCTGGCTTGAATTCGATATCCAGCCCGACAAAATAGTGCAGACCGCTCATTTCCTGCCCAAAGGGCTTTGGGGAAGACTTTACTGGTACAGTGTCCTTCCCCTGCACTCCCTGGTTTTTCCCAATCTCGCCAAACAGATTGTCCTTCAGGCCGGCAAAGAGCGATAACGGTTCATGCCCGCCTGCAGACAGTTCAATCCGTCGCCGGCGGCGGCGATACCGATATATTGTTTTCAGCGCGAAACAGGCCTCCAGGAATTCTCATTGTTTCTCCCTCCTTCGCGAAAGCGTCTCAAAGCAGTTTTTCGCATGTTGTCTGTATTTTGCTTCTTGAAAAAAAAATATTGATTCCCTGCCGCGGCATTTTGCCGCTGCGACAATTCACCGCACCCGCAAACACGGAAAGCACAAGGAGTGCCAATGCGTTGCCACAATGTGGGTGCATTTCGTTGTTTCTTACCACTAACTATTCGAATTTAAACAAATAAATTTATTTTCGCCTGATCGACTTCAAAAAAGCAAGCCCATGAGGTCGATGCGGTTGAGCAAACAAAAAAACAGGATCTCACGCCTTACTCACCAAAACCTGGTGAGCTGGCGACCAGAAACTGGCGGGCAGGCAACCCAGGCCAGGTGAGGTATGTGTTAGCAAAAGGAAAAAATTTGGCAAAAAATATTTTCCCCCATGAATTTAGTGGGTTGCGATGACGAATTGAAATGAATGAACGGGGGAACGAAACTTGCGATTTACGATTAACAGGATATTGCGATTTCTTCAATAAGTGGTAATAGGGAAGTCGCTACTTTGTAGGAGGGGAAAAACAATCACACGGGAGGGGAAAACGACCACAAATGACTAAAAATGCTGAAAATCGTATTCATCGTATCAGGTCAGGAGATGCATTTGTAACATGATGTTTTCTCAAAAAAAAATGAGGAGTGAAAATGAAAAAAACAAGAATCGGAAATTTCGGCATCTTTCTGCTTTGCAGCATAATGATGCTTGTCTGGTCCGGTGGCGCCTTGGCGGCGAAACCGTCGCCTACCACGGGAACCCTGAAGGGAAAGGTAACGGTAAGCGGCACGAATACGACAATCCCCGGCGCGCTTATCACGGCTGCGGGTTCGGCCGGGCAGTTTACGGTCCTGACAGGGTCCAGGGGAACCTACACCCTCAGCCTGCCTGCCGGGTCTTATAATGTCACCGCAGCAGCCGCAGGGTATAACAATCAAACTTTACCGGCCACGATTACAGTCGGTGTAACGACAACGCTCAATTTCTCGCTGACGAAGATTGTCGCGTCAACCGGTATTATCCGCGGCACGGTCACGGACAGCGCGACCGGGGCGGCCATAGCCGGCGCCCAGGTAACTACGTCCATCGGCGGCTATAGCGCCGTGACGGACAGTGCGGGCAGCTATGTCATGAATTCCGTGACCGCCGGCACCTATACGGTAACCGCCGCGGCAACGGGCTATACTCCGAAATCAGCCCAGACAACGGTCCAGGTGGGTCTTACCTCAACGGTTAATTTTACCCTTGACGTCCTGGTGGTTGCCGTGGGCATTACATCACTGACCGCCGATCCGGTGTCCTTTATCGAAGCGCAAACCGTATCGATCAACCTTGCCGCAATTATCACCGGCACCCCTTCATCTTTCACCTGGACGCAGGTTGCCGGACCGAAAGTGCCGCTGACCGGCGTTTCCGCAACCAGCGCGGTGGCTGATGTCAGCCTGCTTGCAGTTGCGGCTGAGGCTGATCTGGTTTTCCGTCTGGTGCTTGACGGAGATATCTCCAGGGATGTCACCGTCGCCGTTCAGCCGGCCGACATGGTCCCGGTGCTCGGCGCCAATGCCCAGATCGGCGGCTCCACCACGGCCGTTGCCCGATTCCAGTTTGGCGGGGCGGAGTGGTGTCTGTTCAATATCGGCACGGAGCTCAATGCCACCCCGGTGGGAGCGGTCAAGGGTCCCGTCTACAAGGTGGTTCTGCCGGAATTCACTTTCGGCATTGAGGTGGTGAGCTACAATGGCTCCATGTATGCCCTGGCCGCCATCGGCAATTCAGGCATCGCCGTGGTCAATATCACCGATCCGGCGCAGATGAGCGTGGTCAGTGTCACACCGGTCAACTACTATATGGATAACGTCACCTTCACCGAAACCGGCGGCTCCATTCTGACCGGCAATATCATGGCAAGCACCTCCGCGCCCATTGCCGACGTGGTTTCCGATGGGACGGACCTGTATATTGCCGACAACAAATTCGGCATCCACAAGACCTCGCTTGCCAACCTGTTCAATCGGGTTCTGGAAGCTGACGGCACCCTGCTGATTGACAGCGAAGTCTGCACCGTCCAATATGCAGGCGAAGCGCCCTGGGGCGGCCCCATTTCACTCAAACTCGTTAACCAGAAGCTGTTTGCCGCCATGGGTGTGCTGGGTCTGGGCATCTTTGACCCGGCCGGCCTGCAGCAGATAGCCCGCTATAATCTCTACACGGATGAGGCGAGAACGGAAGATTTCTTCGGCGCCATGGCCATTACCCAGACGGCGAGCAGTGATTCTGTCTCGGGAGATCTTTTTCTTGATGATTTTACCGGCATGCCGGACTATCGACAGGTCAATTACGAGATTACCGTGGTCATGAAGGGGACGGGCACCGGCGAGCCGACACCGTGGGCCGATCTGGAGCGCAGCGGCAAATGGTATTACGAGGCGCTCGATGTGGATGTAGCCGAGCAAAACGGCAGGAGCATCGCTTATATCGCCTGTTCGCTGGGCGGGGTCCTCGCGGTTGATGTGACGGGTTATGAGAATGCCTCCGCCGCAAACTTCCTCACCGCGCCATTTTTGGGCTATTTCCCGGCTGTGGCCGCTAACGGCCCTTATGACACGGAATCGATGCCGGCAAGTCTTCTCCCGTATGAAGGGGCGGGCATGCTGAAGGAAGCCGGAGTGACCGGAGTCGAGGTCAACGGCAATCAGCTGTATCTGACGGATCATTTTGCCGGACTGGTCATCCTGGACAATGCCGCGACACCGGACAGCAGCTGGCACAGCGCGGCATATCCATACAATAATGATACGGACGGCATAGCGGATAACAATGTGCCAGACTTTGAAGACATTACCAGCTATGACATGTCCCCCTGGGATCCGCTGGATAATGAATCCCTGCCCAAATGTTTTTACGAGGCCCCGGCCCTGCTCGCCACCCGCGAGCTGAATGGCCACGGCTACACCCTGCAACTGATGGACGCCCCGGCTCTCACCACGGCAGGCAGTGTTGACGTGCTTGAGTGCTCCGGCGCGGGCGGTTTTGTCTTTGTCGACATTCCCAATATAGCCGCACCACTCATGGAGGACAGATTTTCCATCCTGGCCTATTTCCCGACGACCGGCGAGATCGGAGCCGCGGTTGACGGGACAGCGACCCAAACCATTGCCATCGGTCATGCCGCTGGAGTTGACGCCACGGAGCATTATCTCTACGTCTCGGACGGCCCCCACGGTGTCAGTGCCTGGCAGATAACGGATGCCATGGGATACCCGACGGACGATATTCATCTGGTGGGGAATACCCTGCAGGATGAATACCCGATTGACGGCATTTACCCGGCCTCCCATACCGTGCGTAATGTGGTTGATGCGGAACGGGGCAAGACCTGGGCGCTGTGTGCCGGCAACGGTATGCGGCGGGTGCCCATTGATCTGGTGGAGGCGGGTGCCGGTTTAGTCGGTGCGCCGATCCTCATGCCCCTTGCCCAGACGGACAGCTTTGAGCATAATGCCGACTGGGGCGTGGTTCCCACCTTCAACTATCAGGATCAGGCCTATGATGTGGAGTTCGAGGGCAATTACGCCTTTGTGGCGGACGGCACCAACGGGCTGACCATCTATGATGTCACCAAAGACCCGACCAACAAAAATAGCGGATTTTTTGTCGGCAACATCGGCTACAATCTGGGCAATCCGCTGCTCGGCACCTCCTCGGGCGTTGAACTGTGGACAGACGCGGCAACCGGCAAAAAATATGCGGTGCTTGCCACCGGGCCCTATGGCGTCGGCATTGTCGATGTGAGTGATCTTGGCAATATGCGTCTGGTCAAGGTGTTTCAGCCCATCAAGTATGAAGACGGCGACGTCGGGGTGGCGGACGGTCAGGCCATTGATGTGGAAGTTATCGGCGACAAGGCCTATTTCACCTATGACAGCTTCGGCGTTCTCTGCTATGCCATGGCGGATCTGATCGCTGCTGTTCCCGAAGGCGTCAGTCCCACCGAGCTGTTTCTGAAGAACATGGACGGCACGGTGGTGTACGACTACCGGCCGGTGGCCCTGGGCCGTTTCAAGCTGCAGTATGTTCCGGGCTATGAAACGGTTTCCGGCGGGGCGGTAAGAATGGACTACACCCAGCAGAACGGCGGTCTGTATCTGTATGTCGGTTTTGGTGAGGCAGGACTCGTCAAGATCAATTACACGGACTCAGCCAACCCGCTTCTGGCCGGGATCCATGACACCGCGGCCGAGGCGGTGGATGTCGTGATTGCCAACGGCCGTCTGTATGTGGCCGACGGCGGGGGAGGACTCGTATTTCTGAAGTAGCTTCGTTGATCCGCCAGAGGGGAGGAGAAGTCTCTGGTTTTCTCCCCTCAGACAGTACTCCCGAAGGTAAAAAAAACGCGCAGGTTTCTGCGCGTTTTTTTTGCCGTTTATATATTATCAACGGCAGGTCTTCTTGCCGCCGGGGTCACACCGCATCCGGATACGGAAACTCGGGATGATCGAGCAGTTTGCGCATGCGCTGTTTTTTCTTGGTGTGGGCGTCATGGAAATTGACCAGCTTTTCCACAAACTCCAACACCTGCTCTTCCGTGGCCCTGGCCAGAATGCGCCGCCCTTCCCTGGGGTACGGTCCGCCTTTGCCGCCGGCATACAGTTCAAATCCGGCCCTGCTGGCGACAATACCGATATCGGTTGTTTTCGGCGCGGAACAGCAAAGCGGGCAGGCGGCTACGGCAATCTTGAATTTCGGCTTGGTCTGCGCCTTGTCCGCAAAGCGGGCGAGAATTTTCGAGGAAAGCAGTTCCGTATCAATAATGCCCAGGTTGCAGTGGGTTTCACCGACGCACACCCTGGGCAGCGGGAATTTCCCCGGCCCCTTGAACTGGGCGCCCAGCGCCGCCAGCTCGGCCTTCACGGTATCCGCCACATCCTCCGGCACATTGATCAATCGCAGATTCTGGGTAAGCGAAAGATAAACGCCAAGCCCGTATCGCTCGGCAAGCTCATGGGCCTTGCCCATGACGGCGAGCGGCAAACGGCCGGCGGGCAGCAAGACGGTAATATTCATCTGTCATTCCTTTTTCATCGTGTTGTTTTTTGCAAAACGGCGGCCTGCGCCGACACCATGGTCCGCTTGTGCCCTTTCCAGTCATAAAATCTTTTCTATACTCGAATTTTTCCTCCCTTTCAAAAAGAAATTTCTGGCCCTTTCCGTCCGCACCGGTTAAATAAAAAAACTCAAACAGACATGACAGGAGAACACCATGGGACATCATTCAAGCAATCCTTACCGCGCAGGCAACAAAGCAGTGAGGGCAATTGACCGGAAAAGGGAACAGGAACGCAAAATAATGCTTTCATCGGCATACAAATTTGCCGACGAGCTTGCACAAAAACTGGTTCAGCGCCTGATGGATCAGCATATTATTGAAACCACCTCGGACAGCGCCATCAGGGAAGTATTCGCCAACCTGCTGAAAAACCTTCAGGACATGGAAGAGTTTGACCTGCAGTTTAAAATTGCCCCCTTGCGGCAACTTGCGGCCAATCCGAACTTCATCAGCCTCTACCTGACCCAGTACATCATCGAGGATCTGGTTAATCACTCAAAGATCGAGGATGTCTTTGGCGACGATGTTGATATCTACAAGGCGGTTGACTCGATTCTGAACAAGATTCGCCCTGAAGACATATAAAAAGCGCCTTTCTGCATGAATGCGCAGCATCCCACCCGTTTGCCTTCGCTGGTTTTTGCCAATGCAAACGGTGAAATACAGGATTTTCCGGAACTGGAAATGGCGGGGCGAAGCGGCTCCTGGTTTTTCAGACCGGAACTGGAAGACATCATTCCCCTGCCCGAAGGCAGTGAGCTGTTTGTCCTGCCGAACCGCTTGCCCATCGGTATTGAAAAAGAAAGCGGCGACCCGGTTCTGCTTGATGTCGACCCCTATGATTCCAGCAGCCCCATCCAGGCAGTGGCTGCCTTCATGGCCCCGGCCCATACCGCCATTTATTCCGCCGCCTTTGAAAAAGCAACCCCGGACGTCGATCACCTTCCCCTTTTCGCCTATACCGCCGTCGGCTGGCTTGACGACCGCTTCTGGGTCTGCGGTTTCCGCAGCGACGACGACATCCGCCAGGAAAGCGCCGGTTTCAACCCCTCTCAGATCAAGAAAAAAACAACCGGCAAGATGAAGGCCTTCCCGGCCAACCGCCTTATCCAACACCTGGGAAAATGCAGCCTTACCTACAGCTGTCCGGCGGCAAAAAATTATTTCCTCGGCCGCTATGAGGCGCCGCTGCCCACCTCGCCCGCCTGCAACGCCAACTGTGTCGGCTGCATCTCCCTGCAGCCCTCGGGATGTTGCCCGTCCACCCAGGAACGTATCCGCTTTGTGCCGAAACCGGCGGAAATCGCCGAGGTGGCGGTGGCGCATCTCAACACCGCGCCCAGGCCGGTGGTCAGCTTCGGCCAGGGTTGCGAAGGGGAACCACTGCTGCAGCACGCGACCATTGAAAAGGCCATCCAGCTGATCCGCAAACAAACGGACAAGGGAACAATCAATTTAAACAGCAACGCCAGCCTGCCGGAGGCGGTGGAACGCCTGGCGGCGGCGGGGCTTGATTCCATCCGGGTCAGCATGAACAGCGCCCGCAAGGGATGCCACACCCTTTATTACCGGCCCCAGGGCTTTTCCTTTAAAAACGTGCTCGAATCGATCCTGGTGATGAAAAAAGCGGGGCGCTTCGTGTCCCTCAACTATTTCATCCTGCCGGGATTTACCGATGATCCGGATGAATACGCCGCCCTGTGCGACATCGTTGACCTCTACCGACCCGACCTCATCCAATTGCGCAACCTCAACATGGACCCGGACTGGTACTTTGACACCGTGCAGCATCCGGCCAGGGGAAAGCCGATGGGCATGCGGGCCTGGCTGCAGCAGCTGAAAACCCGTTTCCCCGAACTGCGCTTCGGCTATTTCAATCCGCCGCTGCGATAAAAAAAACCGGGACCATCTTCGCATGGCCCCGGTTTTTTTGTGTGACGCGGATCTGAAAAAAACCGATCCTTATCTGCCGTTTCGCATCATCCCGCCGTCGTTCAGGGTATTGAGGAAGGCGACAATGTCATCGATTTGCGCCTCGGTCAACCCCATGCTTCCCGTGGCGTCGCTCAGATTGGCCGCCACGTCGGGGGTAAAGCCGCTCCGGTCATTGATAAAGGAAACCATGTCCCGCAGGGTGGCAAAAGAACCGTTATGGGTGTATGGCGCGGTCAGGGCAATGTTGCGCAGGGTCGGCACCTTGAATTTGCCGTCCTCCCCTTCCTTGACAAAGCCGAGTCCGAGATCGTCATCAGTATCATCGGCAGGGTCGGAAATCATCGGATTTTCCGGCACGCCGATATTGACATAGCCGTAGTTGGTGAAAAGCGCGGCCGGCTCGGAGCCGACGACAACATCCGGATGACATGACGCGCAGTTGGCTTTAAAAAGAGCGGCGCCGTTTTGTTCCTGGGCGTTCAGCGTGCCGTTGTCGAACTTTGAATCAAACGGGCTGACCTCGGAAGAGCGCTCATAGGCGGCCACCATGCGGGCGATCATTTCATAGGCGTAATCGACCTTGAAATCGAGAAAGCCGTCCGGGGTGTCGTCGTCGCCGTAAATGGCAAAGAATTCAGGGCCGAAATATTCGACATACAGGTGGGCATATTGAGACGCGGCAACCCGTTCCACCACGGCACCGGCGGACGGCATATTCATTTCCACCGGGTTCAGTGGCGGACCCTGGGCCTGCTCGGCCAGCGGATCGCCAAGCACTTCACCGGTTTTTCTGCCGTCCCAGAACATACCGCCGAACCACTCGCCGTCCTCATTCTGCTGGAGAATCGGACTGTATCCGCAATAGGCGGCCGTGGGGGCGTTGCGGCCGCCTTTGGAAACACCGTCGTCGCCAAGGGAGACAATGGTGTTATAGGGGTCGCGGCTGTTGGTCGGATCGGCAAAGCCGGAGGAGCGGTGATGACAGGTGGCGCATGACTGGGTGCTGTTCAAGGACAGGTCCTTATCCATGTAAACGTGTCTGCCCATCTGCTCTTCAAGGGTAAGAGCAAAGGCGCTGCCGGCAACCAGAACCAGTGACATTACCGCTGATGACAATAACACTTTTTTCATTTTGATCTCCTTTTCAAATTTTAATAAATATTTAATAGTTGCCCAACTATTAAAGTTCGTAACTATTATTATATTTTAATCTGGAAAAGACAATGCGGCATAATGTCGCATGACCCGGAATGACAAAAAAAACGAAGCGAAGTTCTTTTGTCTTGGAGCTGAAGGGATCTTCTGAGTATTATTGACGGCATTATCATAAGTCGTCACCCGTGAAGACAGGCCGGAGAAAGCGTATGTACGTAATTCAGATTTTTCAGGACCGGCACCTGTCTTACTTAACACGATATCCAGGTAAAAAGGTTCCATGACCTGAAAAAAAGAAGACCGCCGAATGAAAAAAAACAGCGGAGAAAACCCGGTTGACCGGCGTCCCGTTCGGCCGGAAAAAAGTCTGTACCTGGCTCGCGCCCTTTACGGCGCACGCCCGCGCTACTTTTTCCGGCAGACCTGCCGGGATGAAGAAAGCGGTCTGCTTTCTTCTCGGCAAATATTTGACCTGGGCGACAACCCGAGCCGATTCATCGTCCCTCTCGGCGGCCACGGCTACTGCGTTGACGACAGGGTGATTGACGCGATCCGCCCTTTTGTTGCCGGCGATGCCGGGGAAATGGCGGAAGAGCTGCTGTGGCCTTTTGTCGGAAAGGATGTGCGCGACAAACTGGAGCCTTTCAGGAGTCGTGGCCGACAAACGAAAATTTCCCCGCTTTCCGTCGAGGAACGTGCCGCCATTGCCGGGGAAATCCACGAATTCGACCGCAGACGGCTCCACTACCTCTGGTACGGCTCCATCGACCAAAGCGGCCTGCACCGCATGCCGGACAAGCTGTGCCGCCGCTTGCTGGGCAAATCCCGCGACGAAAAGGAACAGTTTTTCATCAGCCGGGAACAGGTCTTCCATGCCGACGAGGTCAAACAGTATTTGTATGCCGTTTTCAATCTGCAGCGGCATTTCAGCGAGTCCTTTGCCCGCATCATGCCCCAGGGCTTAAACGAAGAAAAACTCGATGCCTGTTTTGTCGACGCCCTCTGTTGCCTGAACCGCGACCCCGAATTATGGAAGGGAATGGCGGTGCCGGACGGGCTGCAGCCCTATCTCATCCGCTACCTGATCCTCTTTTTTGATTATGATTTCGGGGCAAGCCAGGCGCTCAATGATTACATCCGCCGGTTTATCAACAGCCACCGCACCTTCGGCGCCCCCCCGAAAAGCCCCACGGTCTCCATGGACGCGGCCGGCGCGATCTTCGGGGAAACAAAGGAAAAACTGGCTGGACTCAGCAAAAAAGAGCTGACAAAACTTTACCGCCGCAAGGCCAAGGAACTCCATCCGGACATCGGCGGCGAGCACGATGAGTTTGTCAGACTGACCGAGGCCTTCGAGGAGCTGCTGCGCCGGCGTTGAAGGCTTGCAAAAAAGCTGAAATCGGGTAATAGCTGTCTGGATCGACAAAAATTCAATTTCTTTCTGTTCATAAGCAAGCAGCACGAGGAAACATCATGGAGAAAAAACAAATCCGCCTGGCCGACTCTTTCAAGCACTATACCCTGGATCAGGACAAGGTCTGCGACCCCACCGAAACGGTCCGGCGCTTCAAGGACAAGCTCAGGGAAGTCAAGCTTGACGTGTTGCAGGAGGTGCGCCGCATCGATAACGGCCGGCTGGACATCCCGGTTTACTTCAGCATCTGCGGCAAGGACGCCCTGGCCACCATCGGCAACAAGAAACAGATGGGCAAGGGCAGCACTCCGGAACAGTCCCAGGCCAGCGCCTGCATGGAACTGGCTGAACGGTTCAGCTTCTTCAGCTTCATGAAAAACCCGGACAACTTCATCCTCGACACCTACGCCAATCTGAAAAAATCAGGCCTGCCCCTGCTGCCCCTGGAAAAGCTGCTGCAGTCGGTGCACGACACCACAACCGGCCTCGACACCCTGGAACAGCTGATCAAAGACATTCCCATCCAGTGGACCTGGGCCACCAATCTGGGCAAGGAGGAAGAGGTCCTGGTGCCGTTCAGCTGGTTTTACGCCATCAACGAATTCAACGGCCCCTGCGCCGGCAACACGGTGGAAGAGGCCATCAGTCAGGGCATCTGCGAGATTGTCGAACGCCATGTCTCCGCCGTGGTCAGCCATGAAAAAATCCTCACCCCGGCAATTGACGTATCAACAAGCACGGACCCGGTGGTGCGCGACCTGATGGCGAAATTCACCAGAAACGGCATCGAGGTCTATCTCAATGACTTCACCCTGGACACCGGCATTCCCACCGTGGCCGCCCTGGCCATCGACCGCGCAACCTTCCCGGCCACCAGCGAAATCGTTTACACCGCCGGCACCACCCCGGGCCCGGACAAGGCCATCATCCGCGCCCTGACCGAGGTTGCCCAACTGGCGGGCGACTTCAATTCCCAGGCAAATTACGTGGCAAGCGGCCTGCCGAAACCCCTGTCCATGGACGAGGTCCGCTATCTGACCCATACGGACAAAACAATTTCCGTGCCGGAAATGGTTGACATCAGCGACAGCAATATCCGGGTGGAGGTGGAAAACTACCTCAAGGCCCTGGCCCGCATCAACATGGAGGTCTACATGATCGATGTCACCCATCCGGCCCTGCAGGTGCCCGCCCTTTACACCATCGTGCCCGGCGCCCATTTCCGCGAACGGTCCCGCATCAGCAATGTCGGGCTTTTTGCCGCCAAGCTGGTTGCGGAAAAGATCACCGATCCCCTGCTCCGCCGGGAGCGACTGCTTGCCATGCAGCGGATCCTGCCCCAGGCCTATTACCTGGAATTCTACCTGGGCAAGAATCTCATCGAAACCGGCCGACTTGAAGAGGCGCTCCTCCATCTGCAAAAGGCGCTCTCCATGACCCCGGAGCAGGAGGACATTCCCTATATTCACTCCTTTATCGGCGACTGCCAGAAAAACCTCGGCCTGTTCGACGAGGCCATCATCACCATCCGCCAGGGGCTGGCCCACGACGAGGAACGACCGGACATGCACAATATCATGGGGGTCTGCTACTATAAACTTTCCCAGTTCGACAAGGCCATCACCCACTTTCACCGGGCAGTGGAACTGGCCCCCAACTCGGCCATCGACTACGCCAATCTCGGGGTCAATTACCGGAAGATCGGCAAGATTACGGAGGCGGCAAAATATTTTGAGCTGGCCCTGTCCATGGACCCGACCATTGACTTCGCCAGGGAACAGCTCGCCGCCTGCCGGGGGTAATTCTTTCAGGACTCGCCAAGAAAAACACCGCGCTTTTCGGCAATTTCGAGGCGGCTCCTGCTGCCGTTTCCGCCCAGGCATCCTCTTTCGCCGGAAACCTCGCCTTCCGGTTTTCTTGACATTTCGCTTGTATTTTAGCGGAGGCCAAAGTACCATTTTTATTATGAAATAAAGCCAAACCTGTCGAGAGACAGGGACGGAAAGCCACGGGGCCATGGACTGCATCGCAGACAAGCTCTTTCCATAGTTAGCCGGGTTGCCTTATACAAAGAAAGGGGCGGCTCGGCTTTTTTATCGCCCTGTCTCCGCTCCCTGCTGAAACAAGGAGGAACGCTATGAAACGTTTTAACACGGGAACCATCCTGCTGGTCATCATGGCCTGGTTCGGCGGGGCTGCCTGGTCCGAGATCAGCGGCGCGGCAGCCGAGAGCAAACCCGAAGAACCCTATTATGTGGGAATGGAAAAATGCATCGAATGCCATCCCGAACATGTCAGAACCTATTCCGACTGGAAATATTCGCGTAACTTCCGCATTCTTGAGATGCGGGGCAAGGAACACGATGCGCAATGCCTGCCCTGCCACACCACCGGCTACAATGAACCGGGCGGCTTCGTCAGCGTCGAAAAGACGCCGCACATGAAAAATGTCCAGTGCGAGGCATGCCACGGCCCGGCAAGCCTGCACGTCAATGCGCCCACGGTGGAGGCCCATCTGAGCACCCTGAGCATCCCGGTAAACGTCTGCACCAAATGTCACCGCCAGCATAAGCATATGGGATATTGAATCAATGCGGCAAATCGGCCTGTTTCTCGATAAAATCCGTGCCGTTACCGGCACAACGAGCCTTGCCGTCCGGGTGATTCTCGGGGTCAGCGCCATCCTCGTCGTCATCATCGGCCTGTCAACCTGGTTTGACATGCACAAACGAACCAAATTTCACCTGCAGCGTTACGAGGAACAGGCCTTCGAAATCAGCGACACCGTCATGAAAAGCATCGAGTATCCCATGCTTGACGGCGAGATGGAGGATGTCAACGCCATCCTGCAACGGGTCCACACCTTGAAGGATGTGCTTATCGTCAATCTCTGCGACACCCACCAGGTCATCAGATACAGCGGCGCTCCGGCCAACATAGGAAAAACCGACAATTCCGAAGTCACCGGCAGGGCATTGCGGACCGGACTTCTCGCCAAGGAGCTGTATGCGGAAGGCGAGTCGAAAATGCTTCTCCATGCCATGCCCATTGCCAATGAAAAAAACTGCTATAAATGTCACGGCGAAGAAAAGAAAATACTAGGGGCGCTGACCGTGGGCATCAACTGGGTGCCGGTCGAGCAACGGATGGCACTGCTCATGGATTGGCAAATTATGCTGACCGTGATTTCCATTGCCCTGGTCGGTTTTTTCCTCACCCTGTTTCTTTCCCGTTACATCACCGGTCCCCTTTCGCTCCTAACCAGGCTGGCCGACGAAATCAGCCGGGGAAATCCCGGTTTCGATTTCGGCAGAAAGGTCAAATGCTGGGAAATAGAGCACTGCGAGAAAGAGTGCTGCCCGGCCCACGGCAACAACGACATCATGTGCTGGTATGTTGACAAAACCCTGTGCAAGGCCCAGCCATCCGGCAAATTCCCGAACAAGCTCGATGAATGCAGAAAATGCCGGGTGTATCGGGCCCATGTGGGGGACGAGATGGTTCAACTGGCGGACTCGTTCAAACATATGCTGTACAGATTGAACGGCTCCCAGGAGGATTTGCGGCAGTCGGAGAAAAAATACCGGCGACTGTTCAATGCCGACCCCAACCCCATCTTCATCCTTGACCGGCAGACACTGGCAATTCTTGATGCCAATGCCCGGGCCGAAGGCCACTACGGCTATTTTCGCGAGGAACTTCTGCGGATGTCGTTTTCCGACCTCGGCTATCCGGATGACGCCCTGGAAATCGCGGCAGGTTTCCGGGAGAAAACCGATCAGTCCTCCATCCTGTTCTCCAAAAAACAACACCGCCGAAAAGACGGCTCCATATTCTACGCCAACATCCACGTCTGCGAGGCGCAATACCTGGAACGTGACGCCCTGATCGCCACAACCACAGATATCACCAAAAGCGTCCAAAAGGAAGCGCAACTGGTACAGGCCAGCAAACTGGCGACCCTGGGGGAAATGGCGGCCGGCATCGCCCATGAGCTGAATCAACCCCTGAATGTCATCAAGATCGGCAGCGATTTCCTGAGCGAGATGGCCGGCAGCGGCAAGTCCATGGCGGAAAAAGACCTGAAAGAGGTCACCGGCGAAATTAGCGGCCAGGTGGACCGGGCGGCGGCAATCATCAGCCACATGCGCGATTTTGCTCGAATCGCCGATATCGAGGCGCAGGAGATGGACCTCAACAAACCGATCCAAGATGTCTTCAAAATGCTGGGCCAGCAACTGCGGCTGCGGGAAATCAAATGGGAGCTGCATCTCCAGGAAAATCTGCCGCCCATCATGGGGGAAAACAACAGACTGGAGCAGGTTCTGATCAACCTGGTAACCAATGCCCGGGACGCGATGGAGAAAAACCCGGCCGGAGCGGAACGGCTTCTGACGATTCACTCATTTACCGACAATAATGACGTGGTGGTGCGCGTGTCCGACACCGGCCACGGCATTGCCGCGAATATACTCGACCGGATTTTCGAGCCCTTTTTCACCACCAAGGAAGTGGGCAAGGGCACGGGACTGGGTCTTTCCATCAGCCACGCCATTGTCGAGGATTATAACGGCACGCTGACGGTTGCAAGCACGGAGGGCGCGGGAACCACATTCGAGTTGCGGTTCCCGGCGTCACGCAATCAAAGCGCAGACGAAATGCGAGGAATACATGACGAAACTACTGCTCATTGACGACGAGGAACCCATCAGAAAGGTGTTGGGGCTCTACCTGCGCAGCAGGGAATACGAAGTTTTCACCGCGGCGGACGGCATCGAGGGGCTTGAGGTCTTTCAGCGGGAAAAGCCCGCCATTGTGCTGAGCGACATCAAAATGCCGGGAATGGACGGCATCGAGGTGCTGAAAAAGATAAAAAAGCTTTCCCCGGAAACCCAGGTCATCATGATCACCGGCCACGGGGACATGGACATTGCCATTCAAGCGCTGCAGCTTGAGGCCTCCGACTTCATCACCAAACCGGTGGACAACAAGGCGCTGCTCGTCTCCCTGCGCCGGGCGGAGGAACGGCTGGAAACCCAGGACATCCTCAAGGCGACCCACGAATACATGAAACGGGCGGAAAAGCTGATCGCCATCAGCGACATTTCCGCCAAGATCGCCCATGAGATCCGCACCCCGCTGACGCTGATCGGCGGTTTTGCCGACCGTTTACGCAAAAAGGCCTCCTTGCGCGCGCCGGAAGAAAAATACGCCGGGGTGATCGTCGACGAGGTTGCCCGCCTGGAAAACTTCATCAACGACATCCTTCTCTTTTCCGGCGAGATCGTCCTCGACAAAAAAGAGCTTCATATCAACAAGCTGATCGCCGATGTCGTGCTGCTTTTCGAAAAGGAAATGGAAGAACAGGGAATCACGGTGCACACCTTTTTCGACGAAAAGGTGCCGGTGATCATGCAGGACAAAAAAAGCCTGGAAGAGGTCTTCATCAATCTCATCGTCAATGCCTGCCATGCCATGAAGGGGGGAGGCGATCTGACCCTGCGCACCGACTTTCTGCCGGCTGAAAACGGCAACCTGATCAGGATAGTTATCAGCGACACCGGCGAAGGCATTCCCGACACGATCATCAACAAGGTGTTTGATCCCTTTTTCACCACCAAAACGGTGGGCAGCGGCCTGGGGCTCACCGTGGTGAAAGAAATCCTGCGCAGACATAACGGCACGATTCACATCGACAGCGAGGTCAAAAAGGGCACCAGCGTCACCATCGAGATCGGGGTGTAAGAATGGATAAAGCAGGAGCAGACCTGAGTGAAGCCGGTCCCTTTTTTCTTCTCGAAGCTTGGAAGCGCCGGGCTCGCAAGACAGGGTGAGCCAGGACTACATTCCACATAAAGTGAAAGAGTAGACGCGACCCTTTTTCACTCGCAAAGTCACTTTTTCAGACCGCGCAGATATTCGACCAGCTGATGCATCTTAGTGGAGGGGTTGTCGCTTCCCGACTCATCTGCATGTTTCTCCAAGCGACCGGCGTGTATCATGGCATCCGGCAGCCTTTCCTTGAGGGAAGAGAAAAGGCCGCCCGTGCCCTTGTCGTAGCCGGAAATGTGTTTCTTTAGAGTTTTTATGACCGAGGCACAGATGGAACCAGACGGGCCGGTGGAACCGAACGCTTTAGTGGTATAGCAGAAATGCAAAAGGATCCAGACCTCAAAACAAGGTACCGACGTGATAGCCTGAATGGAATCCCCCTTGCCCATTTTCGCCGTCCGGATTCGTTCCAGTGCCTCATTGTAGGTGGGGTGCCGGTCTTTATCGAAGACGCAGAAAACCCGGTTGTACTTTCTTTCTTTCCGATACTCTTTCAGGGCATAATCCACCACACTGCGGGGCGATGAGCCGCACTCGTCACCGGCAATTCTGATATTGGCGGTGCTCAGCTTGAAGGCATCACAAAGTTCCTGCAAATATTTCGGTTCGGTCTTTCCGCCTTCACAGACGATCAACACCAGATCATAGGCCTCGCGCTTTTGTGCCTCCCGGCGCAGGGCCTCGGCCTTCTTGGCCTTTCTCCGATGGAAGAGTTGGTCCGCTGGTGCCATCAGAGGTTTGCCTCGCTGGTATAAGGCAAGGCTCCGTACCTGCCGCTCAAATATCCCTTCTGCAGGGCTTCACCCGCCCTGGGCTTGAAGTCGGTGAGCGGATAGATCTGGCTGGCGTTGGACTTATCTTTTTCGATAAACCAGACCTGATCGCGACGTACTAAATCCTGATCCAGAAGAGAGGTGTCGTGGGTAGTGAAAATCAGCTGCCCGTTTGCCGGATTGGTTTTACCGTTATGAAACATGGAAAGCAGATATCGCATGATCTTTGGATGGAGGCTGGTGTCCAGCTCATCGGCGATGATGATTCGGCCCTGGGAGAGCATGTTGAGCCAGGGGCCGGCATAGGCGAAGAGTTTGCGGGTACCGTCCGACTCTTCTTCGAGCGAAAGGGTTACTGTGGAATCTCCGCCATCGACTGGATGAAGAAAGCCCACCCGCGTCATCTTTTTGCCATCCATACTGCGACGGATATCCTCCTTCATCACTTCGGGCATATCTGATGGCAGATCTTCGGTAGAGAAATCTTTGGTTTCCATCTGGATATCGGAGATGCTGAGATCCGCTTCATTCATGAAAGCAAGGATGTGCTTTTTCTTTTCTTCATCCTGGCAGGCATTAATGCTGTATGAAGGAGCGAGTAACGTGCCGTGACCGATGACGAAAAGCCTCTGAAACCAGATAAAGACCGGTTTAAGCTGCTCACTGTTCCACTGAATTGCGGTGGAAAGAAACAGAGCGTTGCTTCTGGTCATCTCCTGCCACTGCTTTTTACGGCCGATGAAACGGCTGCCGAAATACCATTGGTAGTCGTTGCTCTCCGACTGGAAAGTCCTTTCAAACCAGCGCTGGGCTCGACCTTCCGGATAGGCGATCAGCCATTCGTTGGTTACCCTTTCTTTGGTGACCGCAAAGCCGTACTGATAGCGGACGCCTTCCTGGATGAACTGCACCTCGAACTCACTGGGCTGGGTTGGCCCAAGTTGATTGAACAGGAAGGGAAAAACCGCGATCCCTTCACCTTCCTGAAGTTCCTTGGCCGAGGAGACGACAAACTTCTTCACAAACGCAATAGCGCGGATAAAGTTGCTTTTACCTCCAGCGTTGGGGCCGTAAACAACTGCCGAACGGAGGAGTCGGGGTAGACCGGCAACCGGACTTTCAAAGGTATTGTTCTCCAGCAGGTCTTTCTGAGGAGTCGCGGCCAAGGATAGTTTCCGAGGCTCCCAAAAGGAACGGAAATTAGCGACACTGAACTCGATAAGCATGACAGCAGTCCTTGAAAATGAAGGGTGAAAGACATTATCCGGCTAGTCTCCGGGCGTCATTACATTTACACTCATACCCTCAATATACAACTTTTCAAGTATAAAATGCAGAAAAAATGAAAAAAATGCTTCTAAATTGATAGCCGCATCTATTTTTCTACTAACCGATGGGATAGCCCCAACCCGACATCCTCGCTCTGTCCGAAATAAAGACCCAGGTTTTATTCTGCGCCGCAGCCGAGGTCCGCCACGCTTACTCTGTCCAACCTCCAAACCAATAGCTCTTCTGAAAAAAGAACCTATTCTTTTGTCTGTCCCGACCACGCGCAACACGTAATTCCACAGGTCTGAATATCACCACAACCTGAAGGGCACTCCGCAGGACCTCTCCTGGCCGGCGGCATCGGCCCATTGACTGCATTTATACGTTCCCTTCCGAATACTTCAATGTTTTTTTCCAAACAAGCCAATTGCGCCGGAAAAGCAAACCGGTTCCCGGTGAACTCCCCGGCACATCCTTGAACAGGGACGCGAGAGGGGGCGAATATATTTTCCTTGCCCGCAACCCCTTGCCTGTCACGGTTCATACATTTTCCGCATCGCTTCGCTGTAAGGGCCGGATGGGCATTCATAAATGAAAAAAGGCGGCAGGATGGTCATTTCCTCGCCGCCGTTTTTCATGACCTCAACCAGCACGAGCTTCCCTTCCCCGCCCGGATAGCTGTGCACGATCTGCAGTCTTTTCGGTTCAAGCCGGGCGTTTTTCAGGGTCGTGAGCAGGACGGCGGTGCGCGCCGCCGGATAAACCAGGGCGGCACGGCCGCGATTTTTCAGGGCATGGGCGATGGCAGCCACCACCTCGGCAAGACTCGCGTTGATTTCATGGCGGGCGCAGGCCTGCTCATCGGACGAATTGACACGGCCGGAGGCACGCTTGCCGTAGGGAGGGTTCGCCGCCACCCAGTCAAAGGTTTCGGCGGCAAAAAGGGATTTCATCCGGCGCAGATCGCCTTCTTGCAGAAAAAGGCGATCCCGCAGACCGTTCAGCGTGATGTTTTGGCGGACAAGTTCGGCAAGTCCCGGCTGCAATTCAAGGGCGGTGATCCGCACTCCGGGATGGAGGTAACAGAGCAGGAGCGACACCACGCCGCAACCGGCGCCGAGATCAAGGATTGCCGCCTCGGGCCCGGGGCTGATGAAATGGGCCAGCAGCACCGCATCAACGGAAAAACGGTAGCCGTCGGCGTGCTGCCGGCAGTGGAGGCGGCCGTTAAAAAGGGTGTCCTCCGTCATCCCCTCTCCCATGATGCTACGCGACCGTTTCCTCCGCCACGATTTTATTGATCAGCAGGCCGGTGAGGATTTTCGGATAAAAATAGGTCGATTTATGAGGCATGATAAGATTTTCATCGGCAATCTTTTTCACCTGGGCCACCGGCGTGTGGTTCATGAGAAAAAGAATCGGACTGCTCGCATCCGCCGTGGCGGCCTGCTTGACCGCCGTGTCAAGCGCGGTATCGGGATCGCTGTAATAGGAGATGAGATTTTCACTGTCGCATCGTTCATGGTCAAGGCCGAGCAGCCGTTCGACAATAAGCTCCGAAAGAACCACCACGTCAAGCTCCTGCAGGGCGGCGGGCATTGCCCCGCCCACCACCTTTTCCATGACCCCGGGCTTTAAGGTCAGCAGAAAACAGCGGTCGGCCGCCGGCTCATACATGCCGAAAACCGTCCGGCCGTGCGGCCTCTCATCCATGCGGTCAAGCACCTGCTCCATCAGGCTTTCACGAATACCGCCCCTGATCTCGAAGATCTCGAAATAGTCGGCCATTTTCGCCACCAGCTCATCCGCCGTGATCCGGCCCGGATAGGAAACCAGGCGATGGGTGGGCAGCACCGACAGGCCCGGATCTTCCATGGGGCAAAGATACATCATGATATGATTGTAAGGGCTGTCCGCCGCCACCTTGCCCTGTCTTTTCACCATCAGTTCCCGCAACTGCAGGGCGGTGGTATAGCGATGATGGCCGTCGGCAATGTAGAGCGGCCGGTCAACAAAGGCCCTTTTCACCAGCTCCAGCGCCCCAGGCTCGGTCACCGCCCACAGGGAATGAATGCAGCCGTCTTGATCCTCCACCTGATACAGGGGCTTTTCCGGGCAGGCTTCTTCCAGAATATTCATGACGGCGCCGGCGGGATCGGAATACAGGGAAAAAATCTGGCTGAACTGGGCCTGGCAGGTATCGATGAGGCGCAGCCGGTCATCGGTGACGCTGCGGAATGTTTTCTCATGGGGCTTGACGATGCCCTCGTCAAACTCGGCCAAGCCGACCAGCGCCACCAGGCCCCTGCGGGTGAAGGTGCGTCCGTTGCTCAAGTTGTAAGTGGTGTGATACAGATAAATCGTCGGCTCGGCATCCCTGACCAGCACCCCTTCTTCCTGCCAGCGCTGGAAGAGGTTCCGCGCCGCCTCGTATCTTTCCGCACTCGGCGCATCGCCCGCATTTTTCGTCAGATCGAGTTGAATCATATTATAGGAGTTCTTGGACAACAGGGCGACTCCGGCCTTTTCATCGATAACATCATAGGGCGGGGTCACCACATCTTCCATGCGGTTTATTTTTTCAGGATTGAAGCGAAGGCCTTTCAGTGGCGCTATTTTTGCCATGGAACAATTTCTCCTCAAGCAGGATCTATATTTTACCTTTACGTGAAACAGGTTTTGAGTTTACATTGCATTATCATATTTTTATTGAGGAGTAAACTCGTTAAATGGCATCCTGAATAGAGTCCGTCATAATTCAAAGCACGACCACCCAAGGAGACAACCGCATGTTTGATGTTTTTATAAAAACCCATTTTTCCGCGGGCCACCACCTGCGCAATTATCCCGGCAACTGCGAAAAACCGCACGGCCATAACTGGCACGTGCAGGTGACCGTGCGGGCGGAAAAACTCGATGAACTGGGCATGGGCATTGATTTCCGCACCGTCAAGGAAGCGGTGAAAACCATAATGGACGACCTCGATCACCGGGACCTCAATGAGCATGCCGCCTTCCTGGACAAGAATCCCTCCTCGGAAAACATCGCCGCCTACATTTTCGCCAAACTGAAAAACGATCTTTCCTCGAACCGTTACCATCTCCATTCGGTCATGGTCGGAGAAACGGACAGCACCGGCGTCATTTACCGCGAAAGCAACGCGGACTGAAATGTCCGGCGCCTCCGCGTTCCAGGTCTCCGAACTCTTTTACTCCATTCAGGGGGAGTCGACTTATGCCGGCTACCCTTGTGCCTTTATCCGTCTGGCGGGCTGCAACCTGCGCTGCAGCTATTGCGATGCCCGTTACACCTACGAGGAAGAAGCCCGGCCGACAACCCGGGCCGAACTGCTTGACTTCACCCGGCTCCATCCCGCCGCGCTGGTGCAGATCACCGGCGGAGAGCCCTTGCTGCAGGAAGGAGTCTATCCCCTGATGGCCGAACTTGTCCGGCAACAACGACTTGTGCTGCTGGAAACCAACGGCAGCGTCGCCATGAGCCGGGTACCGGCCGGGGTGGTGAAAGTCATGGACCTGAAATGCCCCGGCAGCGGCATGGCCGAGGCAATGAATCACGACAACTTCTCCCTGCTGACACCGGCGGACGAGGTGAAATGCGTCCTCGGCTCGCGCAGCGATTATGACTGGGCAGTAGCGACAATCCGCCGTTATTTTCCCGGCGTCAACGACCCCGGAGCACTCAAGCTGCGGCCCAAGATCCTGTTTTCTCCGATAACGGACAAACTTTCCGCGGCAGAGCTCGCCCAATGGCTGCTTGACGACGGTTTGCTCATCCGGCTGCAGACCCAATTGCACAAATCATTGTGGCCCTTGGCAACGAGAGGCTGCTGATTTTTGCATTTTTGCCCGAAAATGCCGCAATTTGCGGCAACGACAGCACTTTTTTGGTTGACCTGACGGCTTTCGCCTGATATTAAATGATAGTTCTTTTACTTTTTCCAACCGACTTCTTCAATAAAATGAGCCTATGCCTTTAGACCGCTTTTGCCGCAGATCCTTTCTCAAAATGTCACTTCTCACGACATTTGCTCTTTGTACGGGCGACAATGCGTTGGCCCGGCAAATCGCCGGGGAAAGAAAACTGCCCGGCCGACTGCGTCTGCTTAACAGCCACACCGGGGAACGGCTCAATGTCACCTTTCGCGACAGATACGGCAATTACGATCAAAGCGCCCTTGAAGAACTGAACTGGCTGCTTCGCTGCCATTACAACAACGAAGTTCACCCCATCGACATTCGCACCATTGAATTCCTCAACAGTCTGCATAAAAATATCAAAGGGGAACACGAAATCCAGGTTATTTCCGCCTACCGTTCGCCGGAATATAATGCCCTGCTGCGCAAAAAGAGCAGGGGCGTTGCCAAACACAGCCTCCATCTGGAAGGAAAGGCCCTTGATATCCGTATTTCCGGGGTCCGCCTGGCAAGTCTGCGCAAAACAGCACTCAATCTGCGCATGGGAGGCGTCGGCTACTACCCGAGAAGCGGTTTTCTCCACATCGATTCCGGTGCATTCCGCACCTGGTAAACAGCTTTTTCACTTTTCTCCCCAAAGGGATTTCCTTCGCCATCACCATGCGTCAACGCCCATTTGTCATCCTGTCGTATTGCCTTTTCATGCTCATCATCCTCGCAATCCCGGCCCAAGCAAATATTTCGTCGCTTAACGAACAGGTCCAAGAGAAAATAAGCCGGCAACTCGCGCCGGCTGGTCCGGAAGGCGGGATCAACATATGCAGGGAATGTGTTTATGATCGGGCAGCGGTGCGGGACTTTTATCTTTCCCGCCAGTACACGCCGGCCTGGAGCATGGATGGTCAGCCGGGGCAAGCAGCCGCTGATCTGGTCCGGACCATCAGGGAATCGGCGGCAGAGGGGCTGATCCCGGACCATTACCATCTGCGCGGCATCGAAACAATGCTGGACGGCCTTGACGCCGACCCCTCCGCCGAGCAGCTCGCGGCCCTTGATCTTCTGTTGACCGATGCCTTTCTCGTGCTGGGATCGCACTTTGCCAACGGCCGCATCAATCCGGCCACCATCGACCCGGAGTGGCAGATCCGGCGGCACAACGGCAATGTCCTGCAGAGCCTGCGACTGGCGCTGGCAAACAACACTATCGAGGAAGAACTGCGGGCCATGCTGCCCAGCAATCAAATCTACGCCGGACTGCGCCAGGCCCTGACCCGTTACCGGGAATTGGCGGCAAAAGGCGACTGGCCCAGGGTGCCCGATGGTCCCAAACTCCAGGTGGGCGACACCAGCGAGCGGATCATTGCCCTGCGCCGGCGCCTTGCGGCGGAAAATGAAAACGTCCCGACCGCGGAGCAGGAAAACTATTTTGACGAAAAGCTTGCCGCGGTTGTCCGCCGTTTCCAATCCCGGCACGGGCTTGACCCCGATGCGGTGGTGGGACGCAACACCCTGGCCGCACTCAACGTACCGGTGTCTGAACGCGCGCACCAAATCGAACTGAACCTTGAGCGCTGGCGCTGGCTGCCGAAGGATCTGGGCAACCGCCACATCATCGTCAACATCGCGGCCTTCGAACTGATCCTGGTGGAAAACAACGTGCCGGTGCTGCCCATGCGGGTCGTGGTTGGTAAACCATACCGGCGCACCCCTGTTTTCAGCGGCACCCTCTCCAGTCTTGTCCTGAATCCGACCTGGGAAGTACCGGTGTCGATTGCCTCCAAGGACCTGCTGCCGAAAATCAAAAAAGACAGCCATTTCCTCGCAGCCAACGGCTACCGCCTGTTTCGCGGCTGGAACTCCGGATCAAGCGAGGTTGACCCGGCGACGGTGAACTGGCATGCGGTGCGTGACAACACCTTCCCCTTCCGGCTGCGTCAGGATCCCGGCCCGCTCAACGCCCTGGGCCGGGTCAAGTTTCTCTTTCCCAACCCCCACGACGTTTACCTGCATGACACCCCTTCCCGTTCCCTGTTCAGAAAGGACATGCGGACTTTCAGCTCGGGATGCATCAGGCTGGAAAAACCGCTGGAACTTGCGATGCAGCTTCTGCGCGGCACCCCTCTTGCCGAGCGGGAATCACTTGACGCGGCCCTGGCCACCGGCAAAACCCAAACGATCCGTCTGACCGAAAAGGTGCAGGTCCATCTGCTTTACTGGACAGCCTGGGTTACCGACGACGGCATCGTCCATTTCCGCCACGACATCTACGACCGTGATCTTCTCCTGTGGAAGGCCATGCAGCAACCGCCGCCACGGCTCATCAAACAGGTGGCGGAGTTATAGGAATAATCTGCTCATGAATGTGCGCCGTCAACAGCGCAGGGGCTCTCGACAACCTCCTCGCCCTCTTGTTGGAAAGCGTCAATGACGGATTTCCCAGCCGACTGATTGACGGCAGCTTTTAACGCACGGAAAGCTGTTCGTCAAAAACCGGAGAGGTGTGCCGAAAAATAACCTTTCGGAAAAAATCAATGGTATCCAGACGGCGGCTGAGCATCCGCACCTGCTCCCGCACCATGCCGGTCATGGGAATGCGGGTGATGGCCATCTTGTATTCAATGTTGGAGGCGTAGCGGCTGTCAAGATACCAGGCATAAATGAGGCCCATGAGCATGCCGGGCGGAGTGAATCCTTCCGTGCCGCTGATCAGCCTGGTGTAAAGCAGAGGGTTGGTATCCGCCTGATTCATCCGCACCAGCCGGAGAAAACGGTGCAGTTCGTCCGAGGAAAGGAAGCAGCTTCTTTTTTCCGCGGGCGCCAGGGTGAGCAGATACACCTTGCCAAGCTCGATGCCGCCCTGCAGCACCGGCTTCATTTCCTTTGCCTCGGCGTAATTGCCGAGCAGCGACTGCCCCACGGCCACCAGGAAGGAATTTTCAAACCTGGGCTGATCATGCAAAACGTCTTGCCGCATTTTTATCAGGAAGTCACCTGGGTCGTAATAGGAATAAATACTGTCCCATTTCATGCTGCGCTGCCACTTCTCCTCGCTGACCAGCTCAATGCCCCGCACCTGATCCAGATGACTGAGCAGGATATCGCCGTGCCGCCAGAAAATTTCCTCCAGTTCCTGCCGCAGCTCCCCCGGACAGGTCCAGGTGTCGAGCAGCGTGACAAATCGACGCCGACGGCGGTCAAGGGTGAAATGGTCCTTGCGGGTTGATGAACTCAGGCGAAACGTGGGCGCCAGTTCGGATTTGCATTCCCGGGGGATATGGTCACGCACCGGCCACATGATTTTGATGGCCCTGGCCAGGTTGGTCGGATCATGCTGCACCTTGCGCTCTTTCAAGGCGGCCTCCGAAAATATCCGTGCCTCCACCGGCGCAAAACCCATCTGCCACACCTTGCCCCGGTCAAGATAGATGGGCACCTTGTCCTCAACCGCATAATTCTGCAGGATGCTGCCGGGAATATCCTGCAGCCCGAGCAGCATCACCTGTTCAAAAAGACCGCGAACGCCGCCGGGAATGTTGCGATGATAAGCGTTGATCAAGTCAGAGACGTAAAAACGGCGGCGCGGGTCCTCAAGGACAAGATCCGTTTCCCCTTTCTGGATCCAGAGATTTGCCACGAGAATTTTCAGGGCGCGCGCATTTTCCCGCACCGCCCGGGCCAGGCCCGGCACCTGCAGGATTGGAATAATACTGGTATAGAGACTGCCCGGCGCAAGGACAATGATATCGGCGGAAGAAATAGCCTCAAGCACCTGGTCGGGCACAACCGGTTCATCGGCAAATTCGACAAAAACACGATTGATGGCGGTGTTGCGGCGGGCGCCGGTCGTCTTGTGCTCACCGCTGACCACCACCCCGTTGCTGTACAGCACGAGCAACTGGGCCGGAGTCGTGGTGCACGGCAGCACCGCCCCTGCCCGGCAGCCGATCAAGGCACCCAGCCAATCAATGCCGGCCAGCAGTTGTTGCGAGGAAACATCCACCCCTGTTTCCACCCGGCGGTAAATAGCGGCGGCAAGCAGCAGGTTGCCGAGACAATGAGGCCTTGCAAGCAGGGGCAGCAGCCGGGCATCGTCAAACAGGGAATGGATCAGCTCCAGAAGCCCGGCGGCCATGTTCACCGGCAGCCCTTCAAGAAAAATCCCGCCGGACAGGAGGCCGACGGCATTGTCCGGGGGCTCGGTGAACCGGTAATTAAAAAGACGGTGGAGAATAGCCGCCGCCTGCCGGCACTCTTCTCTCCTCAGATTATAGGTTGCACCCAGCACCTTCAGGCTGATTGAGGAAAGCAGCACATGGCGGATATCGCCAAGGGCGACAAGGGGCAGATCCTTCAGCAGTTCTCCGGTGGAACCGCCGTCATCGGTCACGCAGACAATGGATGTGGTCCGGGGAAAAATCTCCTTGATCCCCTGGAAAGGATTTTCCGGCCATGCGGCACCGCGACTGTCACCGCCGACGATATTGGACAGCCCGGTGCCGCCGCCAAGCACCACAACCCGCAGGTCTGAGGTATCAACGCGGCACAGAGCCGTCGCCATCTCCTCAAAAGATGCCGTGACCTGGGGCGGCCCAGGCGGGGGGCCGACCAGCACAAGCTCGATGAGCTTTTCCACCAGATTACGGCGCGGCACGAGATCAAACGGGACAAGTTTGCTTCTTTCCAGCTGTTGCAACCGAGCTATAATCGGATCATCATTTTCCTGTCTGCCCATACCTGATGGTCTCGCAAAAGTAAAAAAACACCACGGAGCACACCGGCATACTCACAGGCCGGTTGCCGCCATCTGCTTGCGGACCGCCACCTCGGATTCAGCCATGGCATCCTTTTCATCATCGGTCAGTTCAAACTCGATGATACGTTCAACCCCATTCTCGCCAAGCACCACCGGGACGCCGAGAAAACAACCGGAAAAGCCGAACTCGCCCTCAACGTAGGCGGCGCAGGGCAGCACGCGCTTGCTGTCGGTGAGGATCGCCTCGGCCATTTCCACCGCGGCAAGGCCGGGGGTATAAAAAGCCGAACCGGTTTTCAGATGATTGACTATCTCCGCCCCGCCATGCTGGGTCCGCTTGACAATGGCGCTCAACTCCTCCTCGGAAAGCAGGTCCGTCACCGGAATGCCGGCAACATTGGCCAGACGGACGAGAGGCAGCATGTTGTCGCCGTGGATGCCCATGACCATGGCATTGACATCGCGGGGAGCAACCTGGAGGGCGTCCGCCAGGAAGGTGCGGTAACGGGCGGAATCAAGCACCCCGGCCATGCCCACCACCCGGTTCTTGGGAAAGCCGGAAACCTTGAAGGCGGTGTAGACCATGGCGTCAATCGGGTTGGTCACGACAACAAGCACACAGTTCGGCGAATGGACGGCCGCCTGCTCGGCGCAGGATTTGACGATTGCCACGTTCTTGGCGAGCAGATCATCACGGGACATGCCGGGCTTGCGCGCCAGACCCGCGGTGATGATCACCACATCCGAATCCGCGGAATCGGCATAGTCGTTGGAACCGATGATCCGTCCGGAAAATCCGTCCACCGGACCGGCCTGCAGCAGATCCAGTGCCTTGCCCTGGGGAACGCCTTCCACCACGTCAAGCAGCACGATATCCCCCAGTCTCCGGCCGGCCGCCCAGTGGGCTGCGGTCGCTCCAACATTTCCTGAACCGATGATAGTTATTTTTTTTCTCATTTTTCTTCCTCTTATTCGTATGTTCAATCATTAATGAAATTGCCTCGTTCAAACGCTCAAACGTTCAAACGTTGATTACATCATCCCCTCCACCCTTTCGAGGTCCTTCGGCGTGTCCACTTCGATGGAATCATGCTCGGTCAGAACCACCTTGATCCGGTAACCGAATTCAAGGGCGCGCAGCTGTTCCAGTTTTTCAAAACGCTCCCATTCCCCTTCCGGCAGTCCGACAAAGGTCAGCAAAAAGCCCTTGCGATAGGCGTAAAAACCAAGATGCTTGTAATAGGTGGGCGGCGGCGGATTCTGCGGGTCGCGCTGGAAGGGAATCGACGCCCGGGAAAAATACAGGGCCATGCCGTTGCGGTCAAAAACCGTTTTCACATGGTTCGGGTCGTCTATTTCTTCCTTTCGGATAATTTTATAGATAAGGGTCGACATGGGCAGGGACGGATCGTCAAGCAGCGGCTGGGCCACCTGCTCCACCACCTCGGCGGGGAAAAGCGGCTGGTCGCCCTGAATGTTGACCACCACATCCTGTTCGGGAATATCCATGATGGTGGCGGCCTCGGCCAGGCGGTCCGTTCCCGAGGCGTGGTCCCGCAGGGTCATCACCGCCTCGCCGCCAAAGCCGCGAACGCAGTCGGCGATCCGCTCGTCATCGGTTGCCACCGCCACCCGGGAAAGAAGCGGAACGGCAAGGGCCCGTTCATAGACATGCTGGATCATCGGCTTGCCCTTGATTTTTGCTAATGGTTTTCCCTCAAACCGGTTAGAATAATAACGGGCCGGAATGACGGCCACCACCTTGGGTTCTAATTTATGCAGTAAATCCATGATATTATAAAATTTTCCTCATAAAAAAACAAAAAACGCCCGCCATGCCCGATGCCCCTGCCGCAACAGCCCTGATCTGCGAAGACCCCGGTCAACAACAATGGGCGCATGATTTAGCCGCACAGCTCAACATCCCCTTCCTTGCCGACGCCTCCACCTCTGAACTGGTGGTGGCCGTCACCGCTGACCGGCTGGAATTGCGGCGGACAGATGAAAAAAACCAGGGGCCGGTTTCCGTTGACTTCACCTCCGGCATGCTGCGCTACCGGATGCAGTTCGGCGGCGGCAGAAAAGAACCGCTGGCCCGGGCGGTGGGACTCAAGGCCAACCGCTGCCCCCTGGTGCTTGACGCCACCGCCGGTCTCGGCCGGGACGGCTTCATGCTGGCAAGCCTCGGTTGCCGGGTGATGATGATGGAACGCTCGCCGGTGCTGGCGGCGCTGCTGGCAGACGGTTTGCGACGGGGCGTCCTGGTTCCCGGACTTCGTGATATCATGGCCCGGATCACCGTCACCGCTGTTGACTGCCTGACCCTGCCGCCCTTGTCCCCGGCTCCGGATGTCATTTATCTGGACCCCATGTACCCGCACCGCACGAAAAGCGCCCTGGTAAAAAAGGAGATGCGCCTTATCCGCTCCCTGGTGGGAGAGGACAGCGACGCATCCGAACTTCTCGACTGGGCCCTGCGGCACCGAACCGCCCGGGTGGTGGTCAAGCGCCCCAAGGGAGCTGAAACCCTGGGGCCGGCCAAACCGTCCACCGTTATCAACAGCAAAAACAGCCGCTTTGACATTTACCTGCCGGGGCCGGCGCGAAGCGCTTAAGCGATCAAGTGTTCAAGCGTTCAAGCGCTTAAGCGATCAAGCGTTTAACCGTTCAAGTGTTTAAACGTTGAAACGTTGAAACGTTTGAACGTTTGATCGTTTGATCGTTGAAACGCTGAAACACTGAAACGCTTCACCACGCCTGTCACACCGCAGCCGCCTTTTTCAAGGCATCGCGCATCTGAACAAGCCGCTCATCCGGCAGCTTGACCGGCACCTGATAAACGAGCAGCCGGTCCATCAAGGCGGCTGAGGCGGGCAGGGCGTCCTTGTCGTAGACCACCCGGCGCTTGCCGTCCGGCCCGCTGAAGGGCCAGCCGGATTTGGCCAGGGTGGACCCGGCCAGCAGATGTTCCCACTTGGGATAGAAATGCCAGGTATTGGCGCCAAAGGCAATGGCCCCGGCGCCGTTTTCAGCCAGCACCTTGTTGACCGCCCTGGCCCGGTCGCCGTCGGGCAGGAAAAAACCGATAAAGGTGGCGGAGTCGCCCTTTTCATCGAGAATTGTGCGGAAGGTGACGCCGGGAATTTGCGAAATGGCCTGTTTGAGGGCCGCCTTGTGGTTTTTCTGCCGCACGATCATATCATCGAGCTTGGCCAGCTGGGCAATGCCGATGGCGCCCTGCAGCTCCATCATGCGAAAGTTAAAGCCGATAAAACCGCGGCCCTCGCCGCCCCGGGCGCCGGGATTGGGAACATGGTCGTGGCCGTGGTCATGGTATTCCGACATATTGCGCCACAGCTTCTCGTCATCGGTGATGATCATGCCGCCTTCGCCGGTGGTCATGGTTTTCACCGGGTCAAAGGAAAAGGTGCCGCAGGCCCCGAAGCTGCCCAGCCGCTTGCCGTTCAGGGTGGCGCCCGCCGCCTGGGCGGTGTCTTCCAGCACCGGAATGCCGTGCTTGTCGGCAATGGCCTTGATTTCTTTGATGCGGGCCGGGGCGCCCAGCATATGCACCGGGATGACGCACCTGGTGCGGGGGGTTATCTTCTTTTCCAGATCAGCCGGGTCCATGTTCAACGTTTCGTCCACCTCGGCAAAGACCGGCACCGCGCCCACGTCAAAAATCGCCTCCCAGGTGGCGACAAAGGTAAAGCACTGGGTGATGACCTCATCCCCGGGCCCGACGCCGAGGGCGGTCAGGGCCACCTTCAACGCCGCCGTGCCGGAGGTGACCGCCTGGGCATGCTTTGCCCCGCAGTAGGCGGCAAACTGCTCCTCAAAGGCGCGAACCTTGTAAATCCCCTTGCGCTGCTGGGGAAATTCGTAACGAAAGAGGACGCCTGTATCAAGCACCTCCATGATCTCTTTTTTTTCTTCCTCTCCAAAAACCTCAAAACCCGGCATTGTTTTTACTCCTCATTGGTCTTATTGGTCGGACTCTTTTTCTACCAACCCTTGTGCGCTATCTCGTAAATTCGGATCACATCCTCCAGGCTGGGCCGGCGTGGGTTGTTTTCCACCGGACGGGTCACGGTCAGGGCGATCTCGGCCATCTTCGCTATCTTGTCCGCCGGGATGCCGATTGCCTCCAGGCTTGACGGGATCTCCACATCCTGATTCAGTTCATACACCGCCTCCACCGCTGTCCGGGCCGCGTCGCGCAGGGAAAGATCGGCCACGTCATAGCCCATGATGTCCGCGATGCGGGCAAACTTTTCCGGACTTGCGATGATGTTGTACTCCACCACAAAGGGCAACAGCACGGCATTGGCCAGACCATGGGGAATGCCGAACATGCCGCCCAGGGGATAGGCCATGGCATGCACCAGGCCGACTCCTGCCGTGGCCAGGGCCTTGCCGCCGAGCAGACTGCCCATCATCATGGCGGAGCGCGCCTCGATATTGCCGCCGTTGGCGTAGGCCATGGGCAGATTGGCGCTGATCAGGCTCATGGCCTCCATGGCATACATATCGGAGATGGTATGGGACTGGGTTGAAACAAAGGCCTCCAGGGCATGGGTAAAGGCGTCAATGCCCGGCGCGGCGGTGACTTTGGGGGGGAGGGTCAGGGTCAGGGCGGGATCAAGCACCGCCATTTCCGGATAAAGCGGATCCCCGTTCATGCCGCCCTTGCTTTTGGTTTTCTCGTTGATAAAAACCGCGGTAAAGGTAACTTCCGCGCCGGTACCCGCCGTGGTGGGCACCATGATCTTCGGCACGCCGGGCTTGCCGATCTTGCCGAGCCCCAGATAATCCACGGCCTTGCCGCCGTTGGTCAGCAGGATACTGGCCGCCTTGGCCACATCCATGGCCGATCCGCCGCCCGCGCCGATGACACAGTCGCATTTCGCCTTGCCGGCCAGACGCGCCGCCTCATCGGCCAGCTTCAAGCCGGGCTCCGGATCAACGTGGTCGAATATTTCATACTTGACCCCTCCCCCGTCAAGCGGCGCGGTAATCCGCTCCAGCAGGCCGACGTTTTTCAGGCTCGGGTCGACAACCAGCAGCACCTTCGTGCCGCCAAGCTCATGAACCGCTGAGGCCAGATCATCAATTGCTCCGACGCCGAAACGGATCCGGGTGGGCTGGGTAACGGTAAATTTTTTTGTCGTCATAATGGTTCCTTAATTCACGGGGAGGAATTATTCTTTTGCTTATGAGGCTGCTTTAAGGTTAGATAGTAAAAAAAAGGCAGGTGGCCCTGCACGGCCGCCATTAAAAATATCATAGTACCGTAGCCTCAAGAAACTTAGCAACTAAAATCATGGATTATCAGCTGTCTCGATCTGAAAAAAAACGCCGCGCCAAAAACGTGGAAGAGCTTGCAGCGGCACTTGTCGACCTCTCCCCCCAGGACGTCAAAAAACTGCCCTGCGACGACTTCATTAAATCTGAAATCCTTGCCGCCCAGCCGCTGAAAGCCGGCGCCAGGAAAAGACAGATCAAATACCTCACCAAGAATCTGCGCGAGCTCGACCCTGAACCTCTCTTTCATTTCATGGAAACGGAAAAAGGTTCGCATCTCAAGCAGAAAAAAGAATTTCACGAACTGGAAAATCTGCGCGACACCATCATCAACGAGGCCATCGCCGCAGCCGAAACCGCGGATGAAATGCAGGTGGAACTCGACCGGTCATGGGACAGTCCCGCCCTTGACGCCGCGGCGGAAAATCTTCCAGGTCTCGACATCGATGCCGTCCGCACATCGGCCTGGCGTTATACCCGAAGCCGCAAGGCCGCTGTCGGCCGGGAGATTTTTCGCCTGTTGAAGGCCGCGTCCGAACGAAAAAAATGGACCGCTGAGCAGGATTCAGGAGTCGGAAGCCAAGAGTCGGAATAACTACCCACTGATGGATTCACCTCCTTAATTGTGACGTGCGACATATTGCCCAAATAAATCAGGAGAAACACCATGGACTACCGCACCGGCTCAATCAGCAGGGTCCTTACCATCCGTTTTGACGACGGCGACGACCTCTTGGGCGGCCTGACCGAAATAGTCAAAAAGGAAAATATCCGCAACAGCTGGTTCCAGGTCATCGGCGGCATCAGGGAAATCGATCTCGTCACCGGTCCGAAAGAGCCGGTCATGCCGCCGGATCCGGTTTGGCGTGAAGTGCGCGACGCCCGTGAAACCCTGGGCAGCGGCAGTATCTTCCGCGATGAAAACGATGCCCCGAAAATCCACCTCCATGCCGCCCTCGGCCACCACGGGGAAACCATTACCGGCTGCCTGCGCAAGGGCAGCCGGACATATCTGCTCCTGGAGGTGATCCTCTTTGAGATATGCGGATTTACCGCCGGCCGCCCCTGGTCCGAGGATAAAGGCTTCAACATCCTCACCTTTTCCTGAGCGCCTGCCATGAAAGCAAAAATAGACGAAGTTATTGCCTATGAAATCAAAAGGGATATGGCCGACCGTTATTTCGGATTCCGCAAGCTCATTGAGGACGACAAGGTTGAACTTGAAAATGAAATCAGCATGCACTCCTTCATTCTGGAAAAGAGGATCAGCTTCGACCTGATCCGCATTTATATAATTTTAAAGGACGAGACGCTGGTTGATCAGTTTCTCGGCCTGACGACCTTTGACAAAAAACAGTTTTACGACCCTTTTTTCATTGAATCCAAAACCATCATGGAGCGGGTTTTCGTGGGCATCAAGGAACACGGGCTTACCAGGGCGGGAAGATTCGAGAATCTCCTGATGGACTGCTACGAAAGGCTTGAATTTCACACCAGGCATTACCGGAAGAAATTCGAGGAACTGAAAGAGGCAAACAGGGAACTCGCCGAGGAAATAGAGGTCTTTCACCAACAGAATGATCTGGGCTCCATGCTCGGCTTCCTGCGCTCGCTGGGCAACTCGAAAAAACTGGGGAGCATGGAGGGCGGCATGGAAATCGGCATTGCCCAGAGTCTGGAGCAAAAAATGGCCATCGCCGTTCCCCTGCCCATTGAACACCACCTGCCGTTCATCGAGCCGCTGCCTCCCCTTGACAAGGTGGAGAAAACATTAAAAAAGCTGGCTGCCCAGGCCTACAGACTGCATGATAATGAAACCCTGGAATTCCTGACCAGCAAAAAAACCGCGGCAGCACGCTGACACGCCGCCATTTCCCCGATTGCCAATGTTTACCTATCAGAAAACAAACCGTTATTTTGCCCAGATCGCCCGGGGACTTGAAAAATTCGGCGCCGAAGAGATCACCAATCTCGGCGCCCGGGATGTCAAAAGCGCCTTCATGGGCATCTATTTTTCCGGCGACCTTGCCACCCTGTACAGGGTCAATTACATGTCCCGGCTTTGCACCCGGATTCTGGCCCCCCTTCTCACCTTTGACTGCCACAGCACGAAATATCTTTACCAGACGGCCCGCAAAATCGAATGGCACAACCTGCTGACGGAAAATTCCACTTTTGCCATCAAGGCGTCGGTTGCCGGGAGCAGGATCAAACATTCCCAGTACGCAGCCCTCTGCCTGAAGGACGCCATTGCCGACCATTTCCGTGACCGTTGCGGCATCCGGCCCAACATCGACACCGAGCATCCGGACCTGTGGTTCAACCTGCGCATTGATCGCAATAAAGCAATCATCAGCATCGACACCTCCGGCGGCTCCCTGCACCGACGGGGTTACCGCCAGGAAAGCGTCGAAGCGCCGATGCAGGAAACGGTGGCCGCGGCCATCATCCGCATGAGCGGCTGGGACGGCAAAACCCCGCTTCTTGACCCGATGTGCGGCTCCGGCACCATTGTAAGCGAGGCGCTGATGCACGCCTGCCGGATTCCCGCGGGCTTTCTGCGCCAACGCTTCGGTTTCGAGATGATGCAGGAATTCGACCCGGCTCTTTGGCAACAAGTCAAAACCGAGGCCAACAACAACATCCGTCGCCTGCCCAAAGGGCTCATTTCCGGCAGCGACATTGCGCCCGCTGCGGTGAAAGCGGCCAGAACAAACCTCGCCATGCTGCCGCACGGCGATTCCATTCCGATCGCCACCAAGCCCTATCAGCAAATCCGGCTCACTGAACAAACCGTGCTCGTCACCAACCCGCCCTACGGCATCCGCCTGCAGGAGAAAAAAGGCACGGACCAGTTCCTGCGGGAACTGGGCAATTTCATCAAGGACCAGACAAACCTTACCGCCGCCTTCATTTATCTCGGCAAGGAGGAGCTGGTCAAGGATACCGGCCTCAAACCCGCATGGGAGAAAGTTCTTTTCAACGGAGGGCTTGAAGGAAGGCTGGTCTGCTGGAAGTCAAAATAATGAAGGAAGGATGATGATGGGTAAACGTAGTCTGTCCCTTTTATTCGGTTTTATATCACAACCAAGTATCGCCGTCGACCTCGGCACCGCGAATACCCGCATCTACACCTCGCTGCATGGTGAAGTTACTGAAAGACCTTCGTCCATCAGCCTGACGACCGATAAGACAAATACTATTTCCGACGAATACATCCAGTATATCAACAACAAACTTGCCGCAAAGCCGCTGCGCGGCGGCGTCATTGTCGACCTCAAAAACGCCGTGGCCCTGTTAAAACCATTAGTAAAGAAATCGAGAAGATTTTTATCGGCCCCGCTTTCATTGGCCAGCGCCCCGACCGATACCACGGAAAACGAACGAAATCTCCTTTGCACAGCGCTTATGAATGCCGGGGCATCCCAGGTGGCAATAATCCCGGAAGTCTGGGCTGCCGCAATAGGAGCCGGCATGGACATTACCCGGCCAAATGCCCAGCTGCTCATAGATATCGGGGACGGAGTCACTGACATGGCGATATTCCGCGATGGACGCATCATCAACTCCTCATCGGTTCGTATCGCCTGCAGTGATCTTCAGCGAGCTGTTCGTTCGGCGGTGATGACAAAATACAAAGTACAGATATATGATACCGACACTGAAAAATTAACAAATCTCATTTCATCACTGTCGCGAAATCAGGAATGCGGGTCCGAAACATTCAATGTTTCCGGAATTGATATCGTCAAAAGATGCAAGATTGATCGCTGTATACACAAAACAGATGTCATCAAGGCCATGGAGCCGGTCATTGACAAAATCATCGTCAAGATTGAATTCAGCTTAAAAAAACTGCCGCAAAAAACATATAGCGAAATAGAGGATTCAGGAATTTGCCTGACAGGCGGCGGAGCCTGTATCGAGGGAATGGACAAATTAATCGCAGCACGAACCGGCATAAGGGTTCAAATCGCCCCTGACCCCATACACGCGGTGATAAACGGCGCCATTCAAACCTTAACCAATTGGAACGGCAACAAATACTGGTGGGAAAATATTGTTTGGCCCAAATTGTCATCATGACAATCCGATACCGGCCGCCTTCTCCCTTCCGCTTCCCCGCATGCCCCGCCATGCTCCCTTTTCCCATGAAACACGATGCATCGCCCCCATCCGCGGCCGGCCGATCAATTTGTTTTAAATTGACAAAGAGCCCCTAAAAAAAGTATCCCTTTGTTATGGGGCAAACCTGATCGGCCATGTGGTCGATGAGGTTTGCAACCGCCGTCGCGGTGAGGTCGGCAAAAAAACAATTGCCTGCAACCTGCAAACACCTGTTCCCTGCGGCAAAGGAGCGAACGATGACCGTGGAATTCTTGTTAAAGGGGGGGGTTCTGGCGTGGCCGATTCTGTTTTGTTCCATCGCCGGCTGGACCATTTTTCTTGAACGGTTCCTGTACTATCGGGCCGCATCCAGGATCAACCCGTCACTGATCGATTCCATTTATCAACTGGTCGGCAAGGGCAAATTCGCGGAGGCCCGCGCCAAACTCCGGGCCAGGGAACGGGACGGCGCCTTCACCTCCCCGCCGGCGGAACGCATTTTGCGCGATGGAATCGCCGATGATCCGACCGACCGCGAGACCCTGGAGCTCATCCTCTCCCACAGCGTCAACCGCGAACTGAAGTTGATGGACCGCTATCTCGGCACCCTGGCAACCCTGGGCAACATTGCCCCGCTTCTCGGCCTGCTCGGCACTGTTTTCGGCATGATCAAGGCCTTTATGGCCGTCCAGCAACTGGGCGGACGCGTTAATGCATCCGTCCTGGCCGGCGGCATCTGGGAAGCCCTGCTGACCACCGCCTATGGCCTGGTTGTTGCCATCCCCATCGTCTTTTTCCACAATTACCTGGAAAATCGTTTGCAGGAACTGCAGGCCATGCACGAAGAGGTCGCGGTTTTCCTGGTCAAGGCCTGGCTCTCTTCGCAACAGGAGTGATCTATGCTCACCTTTCCCAGACGTTCCCGCACCCAGGTCGCCGTTCCCCTGACCTCCCTCATCGATATCGTCTTTCTTTTGCTCGTCTATTTCCTGCTGACCAGCAATTTCGTCACCCAGGAGGCCATCGACATCCGCTTGCCGCAAGTGGACAGCGAAAAACCGGCCATCGAACAGCTGGTCGTCATCACCGTCGACAGCCAGGGCAATTTCTACATTGCCGATACTTTGGTGGGAGAACAGGAACTGGCCAGACAGGTCCGTTTCGGCCTGGCCGAGGCCGACCGACAGGAGGTGGTGATCAAGGCCGACCGGGACGTCCGCTATGACCGGGTGATAGCAGCCATGGATATTGCAAAAATGAGCGGAGCGAGCAGTCTGCATCTGGCCATAGAACACAAATAGAATCACCTGCCGGCATGAACCTCCAAACAAAATGCCGTATCGACAAATTGCGCCAATAGCGCGGATGCCGTTCACCATGAGGCCGTATGTCAGGTTGCGAAATTGCTTGACAACGCGCAGGTTCATGGCAAAGTAATGTCGCAAAAAGCAGTGGGACGGACGGTGCAGCGGCAAGAGTTTCCCCGTGACCAGATGCCGTGTTTTTCGGTCCGTCACGACACGTCGCCACTCCTCCCCCGGCTTGCAATGACATCTTTTTCAGCTTTTTGCAAATTCATCAATTATTTCCTCGACACAAAAAGGACCCGCCCATGGCTACGATTGAATTGTTGATTTCCACCCTGTCCGGCTGGATCTGGGGCCCGCCCATGCTGATTTTACTGGTGGGCACCGGACTCTACCTGACCATACTGCTGCGCGGCATGCAGTTCCGGGCCCTGCCCCACGCCCTGCGTCTGATCTGGCACAAGGAACTGGGCACGGAAGGAGACATCAGTCATTTTGCGGCGCTCATGACCGCCCTTGCCGCCACGGTGGGCATCGGCAATATCGTCGGCGTGGCCACAGCCATTTCCATCGGCGGGCCGGGAGCGGTGTTCTGGATGTGGATGACGGGCCTGGTCGGCATGGCGACCAAGTATGCGGAAGCGGTGCTGGCGGTCAAATACCGGGAAAAAGGGGAATACGGCATGCGCGGCGGACCGATGTATTATCTGGCCAAGGGCGCGGGACTTCCCCGCCTGGCGTGGTTGTTCGCCCTGTTCACCGCCATGGCGACCTTCGGCATCGGCAACATGACCCAGGCCAACGCGGTGGCCGCCATTTTCCAATCGACCTTCAACATCGAACCATGGCTGACCGGAACGGTCCTGATGCTGCTGACCGGGCTGGTCATTCTCGGCGGCATCAAGTCCATCGGCCGCTTCACCTCCCTGCTGGTGCCTTTCATGATCGTCGGTTACGTGGGCGCCGCGCTGCTGGTGCTGACGTTGAACGCAAGCGAGATACCACATGCCCTGTATCTGATCTTTTATCACGCCTTCAACCCGTCGGCCGCCACGGGCGGCTTTGTCGGGGCAACGGTAGCCGCGGCCATGCGTTACGGCGTAGCGCGCGGCGTCTTCTCCAACGAGTCGGGCCTGGGATCGGCCCCCATCGCCGCCGCCGCGGCACGGACCAAGGATCCGGTCAAGCAGGCCCTGGTCAGCATGACCCAGACCTTCATCGACACACTGGTGGTCTGCACCATGACCGCGCTGGTGATCCTCACCGCTCCCTGCTGGCTGCAGGGCGTAGCGCCCGGACAGTTGACCAGCGCCAGTTTCGGCGACACCCTGGGTCAGGGCGGGGTGGTGATTGTCGCCCTGGCCACCGGCCTTTTTGCCTATTCCACCCTGATCGGCTGGAATTACTACGGCGAAAAGGCCGTTGAATATCTGGCCGGGCCGCGCGCCATTAATCCGTACCGGGTTGTCTTCGTCTGCGTGGTGATCGTGGGCGCCATGATGAAGCTGGAATTCGTCTGGAATTTCTCCGACCTGATGAACGGCATGATGGCCATTCCCAACATCATCGGCCTGCTGCTGCTTTCCCAGGTGGTCAAAACCGAAACAGCCCGTTATTTTAAACGCTGACACCGGGCCGTGACGCCGATGACGCAAAGCAGCCGATTCCCCGGAGGTCTTACTTTCATTGACAGCCATTCTTTCTTTGTATTTACGAAGCTGTACCAGGAAATGAAACACCCATTTTTATCGGGAAGGAAGTGAGCATGGACAAAATCGGCCAGTCGTTCAAGATCAATGCCGAAATCATGAAATCCAGAGTGACCAGGCATGCCGTTTACGGAGTGCTCATTGCCTTTTGCGCCATCCTTGCCGCTACCCTGCTGACCGCCTCTCTCCAGTTCGGCGCCATTTCGCCGGACACCATTCTCAAGGCACAAAAAACCAACGTCACCCTGTGGATACTTGACGCCATGCCGTTTATTTTTGCCTTCTGGGGCCAGCATGTCAGCTCCATCATGGCCTACGAAGCCAGCTCCATGGTCATCGACCAGACCCAGGAACTGCGCACCCAGACCGCGGCACTGGAATACCAGGCCATGCACGAAGCAACCCATGATCATCTCACCGATCTGCCCAATCGGGTTCTCCTGCGTGACCGCCTTGAACAGGCGATTCGCACCGCGGCGCGGGAAAAACAAAAAATCGCCCTGTTCATCCTCGACCTTGACCGCTTCAAGGAAGTCAACGACACCCTGGGCCACTACAGCGGCGACCGCCTGCTCAAGCAGGTTGCCCTGCGCCTGCGAGGTGCGGTGCGGCAATCCGACACCCTGGCTCATCTCGGCGGTGACGAATTCGCCATCCTCCTGCCCGTAATCAAGGCCAGCAGCGACGTAAACATTGTCCGAAAAAAAATCCAATCCGTCTTCAAATCGCCTTTCGACCTGGAAGGGTTGAAACTTGAAGTGCAGGCAGGAATCGGCGCGGCGGTTTACCCTGATCACGGCAAGGACATGGACAGCATCATGCAAAAGGCGGACATGGCCATGTACGCGGCTAAACAGGATGACGAGCGGTTCATGCTTTACTCCGCCGATCTCGACAGATTCAGCCCGCACCGCCTGACGCTGCTGGGTGAACTGCGACAGGGAATTGAAAACGACGAACTGCTCCTCTACTACCAGCCAAAAATCGATGCAACGGGAAACAGCGTCCGCGGGGTGGAGGTGCTGGTCCGCTGGCAGCACCCCCAACACGGCTTCATGCCTCCTGATGAATTCATCCCCCTGGCCGAACGGACCGGTCTGATCAAACCGCTTTCCTTCTGGGTGTTGCGCAATGCGGTCAAGCAGGCGGCGGACTGGCAGGAGAGCGGACTACGGCTCGGCATCGCCATCAATCTCAGCCCCTCCACCCTGCTCGATGTTGAGCTGCCTGATCTTATCACCGGCGTTCTCGCCTCATCAACGGTCCGGCCGGAAATGATCACCCTGGAGGTCACCGAGGGATCTATCATCAAAGATCCGAACCGGGCAATGGAAATCCTTAACAAACTCGCCGACATGGGCATCCGCATCTCCATCGACGATTTCGGCACCGGCTATTCGTCCCTCTCTTATCTCAAAAAAATGCCGGCCACCGAGGTAAAAATCGACAAATCCTTTGTCATGGATATGATGAACAACGAAAATGACGCCGCCATCGTCAAAGCGACCATTGATCTGGCCCATAACCTTGGTTTACAGGTGGTGGCGGAAGGAGTGGAGAACCGACAAACAGCCGACCGGCTCACGGACCTCGGTTGCGATCTCCTCCAGGGCTACTATTTCAGCAAACCGATAGCAAGTAACGAGCTGACCAAATGGCTCATGGCCTATCGGTAGGCGACCGCCGATCACGGACTGAGTCCGCGGCAGCCGCGCCGCCAGAAAAACAGCACCGATCCACCCCCCAGCCCAAGCGAGGCCAAAAACCAGGCGCCAAGCGAAACGGCGTGCCGCCATGTCATGGCCCCGTCCCGTATCCAGCTTTTCATTAAATAATACATGGGATATGCCCCGCCCGCCACCATGGCGAAAACAATGGTCATGGCGCAGAAAAGAAAAAGCATCGCCCCCATGCCGCCGAGTGCGGCGGCGCGGTTTTCCGCCTTGAAATCAGCATACATCGCCCCAAAAGCAATCGCCAACCCCACCACAGTCCAGCAGATGACAAGACTTGCCGTCACGGAAAACCACCACATGGGGCCGGAGATCTGCAGCAATGCGTCGGAGGTGATGATAAGAAGCAAGGTAAACAGGGTAAAAGGTACGACGTAAAAAACAAATTTACAGAAGAGGAATCGGCCCACCGTCATGGGCGAGGCGGCTATCAGCCAGAAGGCGCCCGTCTCCGCCCCGATTGCCGGAAAGACGAAGCGGGCCGCCAGCGAAGTGACCATGAAGCCCGCCATGCCGACATTGAGAAAAGAAATCAGGTTGGTGACATATTCGGTCTGCAGCGGGGAACGCTCCAAGGGCAGGGCCTTGAAGCTGTAAAGATAGACCACCACCAGCGCCGCGATCATGAAAAGTTGCGACCACTCGGCCGAATCGCGCAGGAAGACCTTGGACTCCTTCCTGAAAATCCATGACGCCGCTCCCGGTCGGTAGCCGCTTTTTCCGGCAAAAGTCCGATAGCCGCCGAATGATTCCTGGGATTTTGTGTAGGCGGTGAGAAAAAAACGGCTCATGGCCCATTCACCGATAAAAAAAAGCGACGGGGGGCCGAGCAGCAGCAGGGAAAGGAGCAGCCAGTCGATTTCCCGGTCCATGAGATACAGAGAAAGCATATTGGCCGCCCAGGCGGCGGGCACATAGGGTCCGGCCGGTTGGGACACCGCGGAAAGGTACTCGATGAAATGGCCGTACTGGTCCGGATTCACCAGCTGTTCCGGTTTCAGCATGCGAAACATGATGTAAACAAAGGTGCCGAAGCACAAGGAGAGGTAAAAAACAATGTCCTTGGTCTGGCGGGCCGGGAAATATCGGACCAAAACCACGGTCAACCCCATGCCTATCCCCCCTGACATGAATGCCGTGCACAGCAGACAGACAACCAGCAGCAACTGATAGCCCCAACCGGCGCCAAATACCCGGCCATACGCCGCAAAGACCGGCAGGGAAAAAACCACCATCATCCAGGAGGTATAGACAACGGTGGTGACATAGCGCATGAAATAGATCTGCTCCGGAGCAACGGGCGCGGCAAAAATAATCTCATTGTCCTTGGAAAGAAAGAGGGTGGAAACAGCGGTAACCATGCAGGAAAAAATGAGCATGGCAAACATGATGATCCAGCCCATCTGAAATATCTTGAGACTCAAAATAATGCCGAGTTCACTCTGACTGTGAAAATACCGCACCACCTTGAATGACACAAAATAAAGGGCAAGACAGAGAGCAAGACCGAAAAGGGCCACACCGCTCCCTTTGACCGGCAAGCCGCCGGCCGGGAAAAAACGGTTGCGCATGACGCGCAGAAAGGGAAAAAGCAGGACCCTACGCATCTCACCCGCCGTCATTTTTTAAAGCGGCGATAATCGCCGCGAGTTCATCCGCGCCGGTCAACTGGAGAAAAACGTCCTCCAGGTCCGATTCCGTCAGCCTCGCCTCCTGCCGCAGGGAGTGAAGTGTCCCCAGGGAACGGATCCGACCGTGCAGGATAATGGCAATCCGGTCGCACAGTTCCTCGGCAATCTCCAGGGAATGGGTGGAAAGGAAAATGGTGTTTCCCTTGCGGGCATGGCTCTTGAAAAGCTCCTTGACGATGCGGGCGCTCTTTGGATCAAGCCCCACCATGGGTTCGTCGACAATGACCAGCGGCGCATCAAGCATAAAGGCCGATGTCATGATGATCTTCTGCCGCATGCCGTGGGAATAGCATTCAATGAGATGATGCTGCCACTCCTTCAGGTCAAAAAGCTCAAGATACCGCTCTGACCGTTGAAACTCCGCCTCCGACAACCCATAAAGGCCGGCGACAAACTGGAGGAATTCGGAACCGGTCAGTTTTTCATAAAGGTAGGGCCGGTCCGGAATGTAGGCGGTGAGCTGCTTGCATTTCTCCGGCTCTTCCGCCATGCTGTGACCGCAGAGGCTGATGCTTCCAAGGTCCGGCTTGAGCAGCCCGGCCAGCATTTTGATGGTGGTGGTTTTCCCTGCGCCGTTGGGCCCGAGAAAACCGAAAATCTCTCCCCTTCCCACCGAAAAACCGACATCATCCACCGCGGCATAGGTGCCGAAATGCTTGGTCAAACCCGCCACTCGGATGGCTCCAGCTTCATCGCGTTCCATTATCCCTTCCCTCACCCGTGTCCATCTGTTCAGCGGGCAGAATACGCAGTCGGCCGAGAAGCGCCCCGATGCGGATCTGCTCCGCTGTTTCGCCGATGACGAACCTGATATGGGTAAGATCAGCCGGCAGTTGATTTTTCGTCGTATCAAGACTGACCCAGGATCCCCCCAGACACACCTCATTCCAGGCATGATAGAAAAAGGCGCCCTCATGCCATGTCACCCCTGCGGCAATGCGGGTCGGAATCCCGGCACTGCGCCCCAGGGCGGCAAAGAGAACGGCGTGTTCGTTGCAGTCGCCGATCCTGGTCGCCAGGGTCGTGACCGCGTCGGGGATACCGATCACCGGTCGTTTTTCGATATTTTCAAAAACCCAGCCCGCCAGCGCCCGCACTTGGTCCAGGGGACGGTGAAGCCCTTGGGTGATTTCCGCGGCCAGGGCCATGATCTGGGCCTGATCCGCCTGGACATAGGGAGTCGCAGCAAGCTGTTCTGCCGCGTCGGCACATGCCGAACCGCCGGCGAATTCCATTTTTTCACGGTGAATGGTCACAATACCGTTTTGCCACTCTTGCCTGCCGCCGGACAAATCAAAATGCACATCCTCCGGTAACTCAAGACGAAAAGCAATCCGCGGTTGATCTGCGATATCATCCAGTTTACCGTCATAAGCCACTGCCACGTTGCGGAGAATATCCGCCCCTTTGCGGCTGATACTGGTGGCCCGAAATTCAGGCTCACTGACAAAAACAAAACCGGCCGGCGACTCCTCCATGACAACCTTGCCGGAATCATCGAGCCAGCTGCTGATCCGTATCCCGGAAAAGACCTCTTCAAAATGATGGAGGAGTTGAATCCTGCCCTGCACCAGTTTTTTTTCAAGCCCCTTGTATTCGACAAGCACATCCTTGCCGCTCAGGGAAAGGGGGTCGAAATAGCCGATTTTCACCTTGTCGCCGCTGCGCAGATTTTCCGTCAGCAGATATCCCCGCTGATTCAGGGAAAGCAGCGGAGGCGATGTCAGGGTAACGGAGTCGCGAATTTCATCCTTGCCGTTTTCCAGCACGAATTGCACGGTGTTGCCGCGCACCTCGCCTCGTGCCTGCATGGCGTAAAAGGGGGACGAAAGAGAAAACTGAAAATCCCTGAGCAGCAAGGAGGGCGTCAGACGGGCATCAACCGCCATCTCCACCGGGTAATTCTTGCCGACCACCGTCAGATTGAGAATTGCCTGTTGATTGAGTTGAATCAATCCGTCATCCCGCCGCACCATCCTGTTTTTGACAAATCCGATGCGCTGCCGCTGCAGGTAGACTCCGACAAAATTTTCCTGTTCCGCCTTTTCCATCACCTGCGCCTCATGCAGATCGAGCCTGCGAACGAGATAATCCCGCTGCAGCAGGAAAACAAAAAGGGCGATCCAGCACATGATGATGGCGAGCTTACAAAATGAAATTATTCCGCGCAGTTGCATGATGTTTTTTTTCATTCATCACAGATTTGATCGATCGACCGTGAAAATTTGCCGCGGAAGTGCCGCATGTTGCAACGCTGCCAAAAACGACAAACAGCACGATAGCGTCAACAACGCATATGGGGCCATGGCGAAACGGCGGAAGACGCAACGATTCTTCCGCAACGCCGCTTCAAGCTTTTTTTGATTGACAATGAACTTTTGTTCACACCATTATAGAAATATTATACGAAAATGATTCAAATAGCATCTACATGTGTGTCGATTCAAAAAAGGTAAAGGGAGGAGGAATAATGGCTTGCAAATCAAAAACATGTAAAACCACCACGAACAAAAGCGCCGCGACCGTCAAGGCTCCACGCAAGACAATCCAGACCACGGAATTTTCCTTGGTGGCACCCGACGCGTCGGAAGTATTTCTTACAGGAAATTTCAACGAGTGGAATCCCGCCGAGCATGCCATGCGCAAATTTCAAGGTGGGAAATTTGTCAAGAAATTGAAACTGAATCCCGGCAAATATGAATACCAGTTTATTGTTGACGGCCAATGGTGGACCGACCCCGCCAACCCCAATCGAGAAACCAACTCTTTCGGCTCGGAAAACTCGATCGTTGAAGTCGGAGAAGAAGTAGTGGCCTATAAATAAAAAAAACGCGCGGAGTTCTTGACAAAAGAACCACCGCGCGTTTGTTGTTTTCAAGCGGATCGCGTTTTATTCGCTTTTAATCACAGGCGATCTTCAGCAATTTGCCGCCTACTTTCAGCGGATCGCCGACCTTGACTTCAATCATCTCCACCTTTCCCGCCACCGGGGCAAGAACAGGGGTCTGCATCTTCATCGCCTCAAGCACCGCCAGTTTGTCACCGACCGCCACTTCCTGGCCGACCTCGACGCTGATCTCGCAGACATTGGCCCCAAAGGGGGAACGGACATCGCCGATTTTACCGAGCTCCAGAATCTCCTTTTTGGACAGGGTCGGCTCTTTAGCCACGCCCTGCTCGGTCACCTCGGCCTCCATGGTAAAGACCCGCAAATGGTGATCGACATTCAAATAGATACTGGTTTCACCGTTTTCATTTTTCTGCATGGGACCGATTTCAATAATATGACCCTTGCCGTTATGATCGGTGAAATGCAGGGTTTCACCCAGGGCAAAGCCACCGCGCTTGAAGAAAATTGACGGGGGAAGGACGTACACCTTGCCGAATTTTTCTTCGAATTTGAAGAAATCAACCGCATCCTTGGGATGCTGCAGATAGGTGACGAGCTGTTCGTCGGTGGGCTCGTATCCGAGTCGATCATTCAGCACGACCCGTTCCTTTTCAATGTCGATATCCTCGATTTCATCCATGCCGCCCTGTTCTTCGAGGATCTTCTTCCATTCAGGCCCAAAGGCCTTCTCATAAATCCAGTCATCCGGACGATAAAAAGGAAACGGTCCGTACTTGCCGAGCAACAGATTTTTCAAGTCGCCGGAACAGTTGCCGTAGCGCTCTCCACCAAGCACATTGCTGACCGCGGTGGTCCAGAGGATCTGGGAGCCGGGTGTCACGCTCCACCAGTTGCCCAGTTCCCGCTGCACCTTGGGCAGCTCCTCATGGAGAATCTCCGGCATCCGGTGCAGGAACTTGCCTTTCATCGCCTGCTCGAAACTGCTGCCCATGGCGCCGCCCGGCAGCTTATGGATCTGCACCGTGGGCAGAAATCCCTTGAACTGCGACTCGAAATAATCATAATACTGCCGTTCATTGCGCAGCGCCTCGGAGGTTTCGATCACCGCGCCTTCATCCATGCCCACCGCCTGATGCCCGTAATCCTTCAGGGTCTGCAGCACGGAAAGCACCGGTGGCGGACCGAAGTAAGCGGTGAAGGCATGATCCGATGCATCGACGATTTTCGCCCCGTTTACCACCGCGGCGGTGATGCGGCCGATGTCATTCCCGTCGGTATTATGGCCGTGGTAGTGAATGACGATATCAGGATAGGCATCCTTGATCGATTTCACCAGATCGCCGATCCGCTTGGGGGTTCCCAGACCGCCGTGGTTCTTGATACAGAGAAGAATTTCGTCGCCGGTGACGGCAAGAATCTCACCCACCTTTTTCACGTAAAACGCATCCGTGTGCTCCGGACCGGTGGAAAAGCAGATGCACGGCTCCAGAATTTTCCCCGCCTTCTGCACCTCTTCAAAAACAGCCTGCATATTGGGGACATGGTTCATGAAGTCAAAGACGCGCCAGACATCGACATATTTGGCGAACTCCCGCACGGCAAACCGGATGACGTTCTGCGGATAGGGCCGGTAACCGAACAGGTTGACCCCGCGGCACAGGGTCTGAAACATGGTGTTCGGCATTTTTTCCCGCAGCTGTTTCAGCTTGAGGAACGGATCGACCTGCTTGCGCAGGATATCGACATGCACCGAGGCGCCGCCGGTTATCTCCAGGGAAAAGTAATTGGCATTTTCCCTCGCCTCCGCGGCCAGCAGATCGGTATGAAGCAGAATGCGATTCTTAAAATCCGACTGGGAAAGGTCGCGGGTCGTGTTGGTGACGAAATAACCGTCCGTACTCCGCATTATTTTCAGTACTTCCGTGATATGCATACCTTGAACAATTCGGTCCATGGTGACTCCTTTTTATGGCAAACAGGGTCGCAACCCTTCAATTGACTGTTGGTCGCTTAAGCCGTTGTCTCCAAACGACATGGCCGCTCACATGGCCGCTACGGCAGAAGAATCCGTTACGAATACGAAACAAGTTGTTTCGTTACGCCCCTAAATTGCGTAAACATTTTCCTTTTTATAGTGAATCTCGGCAATCAGCTTGGCCAGTTTGTACACCTCGCTGGTATCATCCTTGTAATCAAAAAGATGCGGATGGGTCTCAAGATACGATGTGTCGAAATCGCCTTCCTGGAAATCAGGGTCGTTGACCAGATTCAGATAAAAAGGAATAGTGGTTTTCGGACCGGTTATGGTGTAGTTGCGCAGGCAACGGCGCATGCGGTCAACGGTTTCGTTCCAGGAAAAACCGAAAACCGTCAATTTGACCAGCAGGGAATCATACACCTCGGGAACCGTGAAACCCTGGTAGACAAAACCGTCAAGACGCACACCATATCCGCCGGGCGACCGATAGACGGTGACCGTCTTGCCGCCCTCCGGCATGAAATTATTCTGCGGATCCTCGGCATTGATACGCACCTCGATGGCATGGCCGCGCATTTTCACATCAGCCTGGGTAAAGAGCAGCTTTTTGCCCAGGGCAAGCTTGATCTGGGTGCGAACGATATCGATGCCGGTGACCATCTCGGTGACGGTATGCTCCACCTGCACCCTGGTGTTGATCTCCATGAAATAATAGTTGTAGTCCTTGTCCACCAGGAACTCAACCGTGCCGGCATTAAAGTAGTTGGAGGCCTTTGCCGCCTTGACCGCCGTTGCACAAATTTCATCAAGCAGCTTGTTGTCGGGAATCATGGACGGTGCTATTTCAACCAGCTTTTGATTACGCCGCTGAATAGAGCAGTCACGGGTGCCCAGATGAACGGTATTGCCGTACTTATCCGCCATGATCTGGACTTCCACGTGCTTTGGCTGCAGCACGACCTTTTCCAGATAAACATTGTCATTATTGAAGGCAGCCTTGGCCTCGGAACGGGCAAGGGGCAACTGCTCTTTCATCTGCAGGTCGTTCTCGATCTGCCGAATGCCTCTGCCGCCGCCGCCGGCGGTTGCCTTCAGCATGACCGGATATTTATATTTCGCGGCAAACTCCAGCGCTTCCTTCAAGCCCGCATCGCCGGAGGAAAGATTGGCTGTGCCGGGCACCATGGGAATTCCGGCTTCAGCCATGATTTTGCGCGCCGTCACTTTATCGCCGAGTTTCATGATGACTTCGTGGGGCGGACCGATGAAAATAATGCCCGCTTCTTCACAGGCCTTGGCAAAATCCGGATTTTCCGCCAGGAAACCGTAACCGGGATGGATGGCGTCAACATAATGGGACTTGGCGGCCCGGATTATCTTTTCAATACTCAAGTAATCCGACCGGGGTCCGTCGCCGATCCAGATTGCCTCATCAGCCGTACGGATATGGAGCGCGGCATTATCGGGCGTCTCATAAATCGCCACTGCCGTATGCCCAAGCTCCTGAATGGCGCGAATGATTCGCAACGCAATTTCACCGCGGTTTGCTACCATTATTTTTATTTTCTTGCTCAAGAGATTACCTCATATATTGACGTTTGCGCAGAACACATTTCTCCATTAACCTGTCCCGAAAGCAGGTTGTTATCGCCATCACACATTTCCGGCATACACATGGAACCGTGCCCGGAAGTTATATAAAAAAACACGAGTTTCTCAGATGGGAAGGAAAGACGTAAAAGGAACTACCCGGAGCTGAAAAAAACCAAATGCGGTAAAAATTACCAGATATTTTTTTATTACGCAAGCAGAAACAAAGGATGGAAAACATGACCGGCACGGATATTTCCTTCGCCGGATCGAAAAATTTCCTTATTTTTTATTTATTCTTCCTGTAATTTTTTTTTACACCAGGCCATTCCGCCGGCATTTTCAGCATTTCTTGAAATCAGGAAAAAGCAAGGAACACACTGCCTTAGAAGCACCCCACCTCCCCAGCAAAATCGGCACGCTATTTGCTTAATCTCTTCATTGTTCTCGATTTGTCCTCGATACGGAGCACATGCCCGACCGGGAACAGGAGGTCTTTGCCCATGAAGAAAAATGCGCCACAAAAATTACAGCCGGAAGTGCTGATCAACTGCCTTGACGTCCTCTGCCGGGCGAACGCCTCGGTGTTTGAGAGCGACCCCAAACTGGCATCGGATATCAGCCAGGCCATTGAATCCCTGACTGTTGCCCTGCAATCGCACAATTCGCCACAGGAAGACGAGAACATTGATGCCGACAAAGGGGGTGAAAGGGAAAAATATGTCCGCGATTATGAAGAGTCCATTGTTGATGTTCTGACCAACGAAATTATCTATAACCTGAATCCGTGAGGTATCCCGGATTCTCC
>AMWB02045123.1_pt1 | contig 52814 bp, 48 predicted proteins | sample 200311 | NCBI WGS metagenome assembly AMWB02 (sample SAMN02737377, study PRJNA173069) | bioreactor metagenome | biome: anode biofilm in microbial fuel cells | place: USA: California | collected 2010-12-16 | reverse complement strand
GGCGTCGCTCATTGCTGTAATTATAGGGTGCACTCCGCCGGGAGCCACTACCGGGCTTAGGGAATCACGGAACTCAGGGTGCAGGTTAATATGTCCCTCCAGCACCTTCCGGTAGAAGAGTATGCGGTCCATCGTGTACCGTTCAACCTCACGGCTGTAATGCTCCCTGTCCATCGCCACCCATAGATCCGTCTCACGCCACGAGGAGCGGAAGCTCATCCAGCGGCTGTTTCCCATAGCCTCCCGGTAGAGGCGGGGCTGGTATGCCGGGCTCTTAGCCAAGATCTATGTCGAACAGTTTAAGCGGGCAGGCTGTGAGACAGAGCTCACACATCACGCATTTCTCAGGGTCAAACACCAGCTCTGCTGTGGCCCGGTTTATTGTCAGGGCACCCGCGAAGCAGACTGCCGAACAAGCACCGCAATGAATGCACAGATCTTCGCGGTAGGTGATCTTGCGGTCTATGGGTACACACTCCACGTTCTGCTGCTTCATGTATTCCATCCCATCCTTCAGTACCTTCGACGGGGCAGTCATCTCCATCACAAGGTGTCCTACCTGGCCGGGGGTGACGTCGGCCTTGACGATGTTGACCATGATGTCAAACTTCCTGATAAGATTATATGTAATAGGCTCTCCCGTTGCCTCAGGCGGGAAGGTCAGCACAAATCTCCTGCTTTTCATAATGATAAATTTAAAGTCAAAGTCTTATTTCCAGGTTGTTAAGCCCGGATGTCTTCGTGAATTGCTCCACAGGAGCTGTCAGCAGGAACCTGCCTGCTTCGATCTCGCGGCGGAGTGTTTCGGCAATCTCCCTTGCCACCTTCACGCTTGAGAGCGGTGCGGTACGGATCCTCTTCCCGTTAAGGGTTATCTCACCGGAGAAGAGAGACTGGTAATCAATCCGACCCAGTGCATCGTGTCCGGGTGACCCGTAATCGAGAATGTTGGTATGAATCTGGCTGTTGCGAACCATGACCCTTCGTGCCATATCCTCATCAAGCACCGGGATGGGTATCCCCACCCCGACGAAGATGGAGACTCCGTACTTCTCGAAGTATGCCGCCCTGATGAACTGTGTGGTCATTTCTTTTGCATTCCCGATAAGCGCCAGGGTGGCAGAGTTGCCAACCGGAACACCGTGTTCGTTTACCGGTTTGCCGGTGTTGAACTGGGTACCGTGCCATGCAACATATCCGGTGGTACCACCGAAGAAGATGCGGGTGCCGATCCCTATCGTGCGCAATTCAGGGTCATTGAGCAGCGGACTGAGCTCACCCGAGGTAGAGAAGGTGGCGTTGCCAAACGATGGAAGCAATGTGCCCATATAGGTGTATTTCATCTTCGAGGTGCTGTTCACCGCAACATTGTAATTCTGGTAGGCGTTGCGCGGATTGAACATGATCATCTCATTGACGCTCGCCCTGTTGATATATGTTTTTACCTCCGTCCGGGGGTAACAGTCAGTTCCCTTGGCTGTAGCCTGCAGCATAACATCCTTTCCGGCAATCAGCTCTTCAATCACATGCGCTCCTCCGTACTGATCGTGCGGCAGAGCCGTCTCCGTGGCGCCGATATAAGCGTCAACTGCGGCTATGCCTGCAAAAACCGGCACATTGTTCAGGGTGATCTTTTCCATGCGCATAGGCGGATCAGTATGACCGAAGTTGATGAACATGCCCGACGAGCACATCGGCCCGAAGGTGCCGGTGGTGACGACGTCAACCTTTTCCGCAATCTCAGACGGCGAGGCTTCCCGGCCCATGGCCGCAACCTGTTCGGCTGTCAGTACAACCGCCTTTCCGCTGAGGATCTTTTCATTGATCTCTGCTATGGTTCGTTTCCTCGACATAATTTAAATTTTAAAGTAACTTTACCCTGTTTACAAACAAACTTCAAATATATGCGTAGTTCACTTACCATAGCTGCTCTTTTCGCAATTCTTTTCTCCGGATGTGTTCCCGCTGATGACGCGGCCATCGATGTGATGACATTCAACATCAGGATGGATACTCCGCGGGACAGTATCAATGCATGGCCAAACCGTGCCGCAATGGTTGCCGCCTTTGTCGACGAACAGATACCTGATCTGATTGGTATGCAGGAGGTTCTGTGGCATCAGTATGAGTATATACATACCGTGGTACCGGGTTACGGGTCTGTAGCTGCAGGTCGTGACGATGGCCTGCGCGGTGGCGAAGCATGCCCGGTGTTCTGGCGGCTTGGGCGGTTCGACCGGCTGGCTGACGGCACATTCTGGCTCTCGGCAACACCGGAACTTCCGGGATCCGTAGGCTGGGGGGCCGCGCTGACCCGTATCTGCACATGGGTCAGGCTCTATGACAAGGTGAGACAGGATACTCTTTTGTTCTTCAACACCCATTTCGACCATATAAGCGATTCTGCCAGGGTGATGAGTTCGGGCGTGCTGCTGGGAATGGTCAGGCAACTGGCTGGAGACAATCAATTCGTTATTACCGGCGACTTCAATGCATTGCCCGAAAGCCTTGCCATTCAGCGAATGAAGAAGGACGGACTTGCTGTGGACAGTTATCTTATCTCAGAGACCCCGCCGGCAGGTGAGTCGTACACCTTCAACGGCTGGAAAGATGAGCCGGGAGAGGGGAGGATTGATTACATCTTCGTCCGCAACGGAATGAGGACGCTGAATCATAAAACGCACAGGGTCATTGAAGAGGGGGTCTTTATCTCTGACCACTGGCCGGTGACTGCACGTATCAACTGAAGAATGGGCATTCATCCTCGATCATTTCCGGCAATTCCCCTTCCTAACCGAAGAGAGACGTGTCCGAAATGGGGATAAATTCAATCGGTATATCAAATGTCTCTGCAATGTGATGTCCCCGTTCCAGGATATCGTCGTCCTCTTCGTCATAGTACCATTTGACTACAAGAATCTTTCCCTGCTGGATCACAACCGCAAGTTTTCTGATTATGGCAACAATTATCTGAGTCCCGAAGCTGTTCAGGTACTCAAGAAATATTGTTACTGTTGTCGTTCTTTCGGGATTCTGAAGGTAGCGGTCAATACATTCCAAAAGTTTTTCAGACGGGGCCGTCCAGTTAAGGTCCATAGCCCTACCTTTTATGCTGAGTGTACCATCAGCATCAAACAACACCTCCGGTGTTTGTGGGTGGCACTGTTATACAATTCTTCCATCTCTACGAGGTGGCGGGTGTGAAGTCTGCATACGTATACAATTCGTGAAGGCCTAAGGCCATCCTTTGGGAGTAACGCATGTAGAATTGTTGGACAACTCAGTGGGCAAAAAGGATCATCGTAGAGGATCAGGAATTGTATAAATGTCGCCTCCCAGAGTCATGCCCGTTTACGGTATCCTCTTATTGCAAGAGAAATGAAACCTGTGGCCAGGACTACTAGCATCCCCATGTCGCGCATGATGTCACTGAACCCGGCGCCTTTCAGCATAACCATCCGGTTGATACGCATGAGGTAGGCGACGGGATTCACCCAGTTAAACTGCTGGGCCCATCGTGGCATACTCTCGGCAGGAGTGAAGATGCCGCTCATGAGAATGAATATCATCGTAAAGAAGAAAGCCACAAAGAGATACTGCTGCCTGTTGGATACAAGTGTCGAGAAAAAGAGCGCCATCCCAAGCACTGCCACGAGGAATATCGCCGAGCAGGCGAAAAAGAGAAGGATACTTCCTTTGAAGGGAATGTTGAAAGCAATCCACCCTGCTGTCAGCCCCAGAGCCAGATCCAGCAGGCCCAGGATAAAGAAGGGAATAACCTTGGAGACAATCACCTCCCATTTTCTTACTGGAGTTACGTTGATCTGTTCCAGTGTCCCGGTCTCCACCTCTTTAACAAGATTCAGTCCGGCAAGCATCAGTCCTATTGCAATAATCAGGATGACAAGCACCCCGGGCAGCATGAAGTATTTATAGTTGAGCGTCGGATTATACCAGTATCGCGGTGAAGCGCTTATCCCCGGAATTTCTGACGGGACCGCACCGCGTGCCCTTACCACGTCCATGTTATAATCCCGCACGATGGATGTAAAGTAGCTCCAGCCCAGCATCGCCTGGGTGGCATTGACGGCATCAACCAGCACCTGCAGTCGCGGTTTGGAGATGCCTGCCAGTCCTTCCGAGAAATCGTCCGGGATGACAAGCACAATGTCGGCCTTGCCGGAGAAGAGCAGTGCTTCTGCGTCAGTCATGTTCATTGGCGCTGCTGTTGCCCGTAAGAATGACGATCCGGTGAGCCTGGCAATGAGTTCACGTGAGGCCGGGCTCCGGTCATTATCGGTAACGGCCAGGTCAAGACGCTTTATCTCGAAGGTGATGGCCGGCACAAGAAGAAGCATCTGCAGCAGGGGAATCATTATGATGGCTCTCAGCATGAACGGATTCCGGATTATCTGCCGGAACTCCTTCTTCAGCAGAAATAGCAGCCTCTTCATTCAGTGCCCTCCATTCCTGATATAACAGCTGGCCGTTTCATCTTGCTCCCTCCTCCAGCCTTACCCTGAACTTCTTCGCGCTGAGAACAATAAGGAAAAGTGTCATTCCTGCCAGGATCAGCGTCTCCTTCCAGACAAACTCAAAACCTGCTCCCCTGATCATTATCGGACGGATGATTTCCATGAACCATCGCGGCGGCATGATCATGGAGAAGTAATCATAAGCCTTCGGCATATTCTCTATCGGGAAGATGAATCCCGAGAGCAGTACACTGGGAAGAAGGAGTACCATGAATGTAATGATGATGGCATTTTCCATCTTGTCAACTATTGTGGAGATGAAAATCCCGAAAGATAATCCCATGAGTATATACAGCATGCACTCGGCAATTAGCAAGGCGATGCTTCCCCTGACGGGCAGTTTAAAGACGAACCAGGCCATCAGCAGGATAACAATCACATTGACAAGCGAGAGAAAGAAGTAGGGTGCGACCTTGCCCACGATGATCTGCCATGGTTTGAGCGGCGAGACAAGCAGCACCTCCATGGTCCCGAACTCCTTCTCGCGAACGATGGATACGGAGGTCATAAGGGCGGATACCATTATGAGTATCAGTGTTATCACCCCCGGTACAAACATGAAATGACTCTCGAGGTTCGGGTTGAAGTACATCCTTACCTCCGGTATGATTACCGGCATTCCGGAGGTTACCTGTCTGGTGAGTGTTGATGAATAATCATTCAGGATACCGGATGTATACCCTGTAACAAGGCTGGCAGTATTTGGTTCCGAGGCATCGGTGATAATGCTGACTTCAGCCTTCCCCTCTCGTGTGAGTGTTTCTGCCATATCTTTCGGGAACACAATAACCGCTTTGATCTTTCCCTTTTTGAAGGTAGCATCTATCTCATCATACGAATCCAGGTGATTACTGATGGTGAAAAAGTCTGATGCCTCCAGCTTGCGGATCAGATCACCCGAGACATTGTCACGGGCATTGTCCAGCACGGCGATGCCCGCATTCTTCAGGTCAGTTCTGACAGCATAACCGAAGATGAGTATCTGTGCAAGCGGCATCCCGAAGACGATGATCAGCGTCCGGTAGTCGCGGAAGATATGGATGAACTCCTTGCGCACAAATGCCATAAACCTTTTCATTCTTTTTCTTTTTGAGGTCTGGCAATCTTCACGAAGAGNNCTCTACTGATGCTGCTCTGTATTGTTCACGCAGGGCGAAGGGCGTATCGAGGGCAACAATCCGGCCTTCGTTCATGATGATGATGCGGTCACAGTATTCGGCCTCGTCCATGTAGTGTGTTGTAACGAATACAGTAATTCCACGCGACGCTGTCTCGTAAATCATCTCCCAGAACTGGCGTCGTGTGACTGGATCGACTCCGCTGGTGGGTTCGTCAAGGAATACTATCTCCGGATCGTGAAAGACAGCAACTGCAAAGCCCAGTTTCTGACGAAGCCCCAGTGGTATTGACCGTATGAGTGTATCCCCGTAGGAGGTGAAGCTGAGTCTCCTGAGGAGTTCTTCCCGGCGGGGACGTATCTCTTTCATCGTCATCCCGTAAATACCTCCGTAAAGCTCTATGTTATCATTGACAGTCAGGTCATCATAGAGAGAGAACCGTTGCGACATGTATCCGATGCGTTTCTTGATCTCCTCCGGCCGTGAAGAATCGATGCCTGCAACGGTGACGCTGCCGGAGGTGGGGCGCGACAGACCGCACAGAATCCTCATGGCGGTGGTCTTGCCCGCGCCATTGGCGCCCAGGAAACCGAAAATCTCCCCACGGTAGACGTCGAAGGTCAGACGGTCATTGGCCGTAAAGGAGCCAAACCTCTTTACCAGGTCTCTTACTTCTATGACTTTTTCCTTCTCCATCAATTTTTCTTTTTCGTTCTACTCCGTATCCTCTGACTGCAGGACGGAGCTAAGCGACAGACCTTCAGACTTCATCCTTCCTTCTTCATCAGTTCAAGAAAAACATCCTCGATGCCGGGCATGGTCTCTGATATTGAGACTCCCTGTAGACCTGCATCTTCAAGCGAACTTATCACCGAGGCCGGATCAGCATCGTTACTGAGTGATATGTGCACCGAGTCGCCGAATGGCTGCGGACTGACAACCTGTGGCAGTAGGCGCAGGGCGATGAGAAGCCTGTACCTGTCGTGATGTCTGACGGCATACAGTTTATTTTTATGTGAGCTGCGAATACCTTCGGGTGTGTCGATGCCCAGCAGCCTGCCTTCCTGGATGAGGGCTATGCGGTCACAGCGAAGGGCCTCGTCCATATATGGTGTGGAGACGATGATTGTTATTCCTTCCTTTTTCAGGCTGGCAAGCATCTCCCAGAATTCCGTGCGTGAGACGGCGTCAACCCCCGTGGTGGGTTCGTCGAGGATGAGTATCCGGGGCTTATGGATCAGTGCGCATGAGAGAGCCAGTTTCTGTTTCATGCCACCGGAAAGCCTCCCTGCCTGTCTTTTTTTGAAGGGCTCTATCTGTTTGTAAATAGGCTCGATGAGATGATAGTTTTCCTTAACGGTCGTGCCGAAGATGGTGGCATAAAAATTCAGGTTCTCCTGCACGGTGAGATCATGGTAGAGGCTGAAGCGGCCGGGCATATAGCCTATCTGGTTGCGCAGATCCCTGAACCTGCTGACCACATTCAGCCCAAAGATTGTCATCCTTCCTCCTGCCGGGATAATGAGGGTTGCAGCGATGCGGAAGAGGGTTGTTTTACCTGCGCCGTCAGGTCCTATAAACCCAAAGAGTTCACCCTCCCTGACACTGAAGGAGATGTCGTCCAGTGCGGTGACGCTGCTGTACCTGTGGGTGATGCTGTCTGCCTCGAGGGCGTTCATCTCTGTAAAGGATTGGATTGGCCTGACGTCAGATCATTTGAATATTGCCTCACCGGGCATGCCTGCCTTGATTGAACCGTCGTTCGGAACATCTATTGTAACCGCGTAGACCAGGGTCACTCTCTCCTCCTTTGTCTGGATTATTTTCGGGGTGAATTCCGCTTTTTCCGAGATGTGAGTTATGGTGCCTGTGTGGTCTCTGTAATCTTTCTCCCCCTGGTCAGTGCGGACCGTGCATGTTGCACCTGTCTTCACTTCCGCGAGCTGTGCCCCGCTGACCCATACCTTCAGCTTCATGGTATTCATGTCGGCGAGTTTGACCAGCGGTTTGCCTGCCACGGCAAGCTCATACACGTTGGCGTACTTTTCAATGACAGTTGCCTCAAATGGAGCCCGCACGGTGCTTCGGGTGATCTGTTCACCGAGCAATGCTCTTTTTGCCGTAATGCCTTGCTGTTCAGCGGCCACTGAGCGGCGCTGGGTGTTATTCGCCTCTGACTGCCGGCGGAGTACCTCCATCTGTCCGTTGAGGTCATCGAGCTGTTTCTGGGTGGCGGCGGCGTCAGCGAGCATGCGGCGCGTACGCTCAATATTCACGGAGAGGTTTTCCATCTGCTGGCGTATCACCGCGTCCTGCGCCGCAATGCCCGCCAGGCGCGCCTGCGCCTGAGCCGTCACCGCATCCAGCTCCCGACGCTGCAACACCTGTATTGTCGTATCGGTGACGGCTATGACGCTGCCGCCGGACACAACCATGCCTTCCGTGACATCCATGCTGATGATCCTGCCGGAAGTCTCGGCAGAGATGATCACCTCATCAGCCTCGAACGTGCCCCAGGCATCAGCATCACTCGCTCCGCGGCCACAGCCGGCAGCCAGAAGCAGGACCAAAGGTATGAGTAACTTCTTCATATCATTATCTTGTTTTAAAACCGGTTATATACAAGTATTCAGTCTCTGCCCTCGCAATGCTGATCCTTCTTGCCGCGGCGGTAATGACAGCCTGCTTCTCGCTGTTCAGCTCCGTCATGTACTGCGAGGCAGTGATCACCCCGTTCTCAAGCTGCGAGGCCGCGGTGGCAGTAATCCTCCTGCGTATCTCAATCAGCTCTTCATCCCGGGCGGCAGCCTCACGCACCGACTCAATCTCCGCCATCTTCAGTGTCAGCAACCGTTGCAACGCCTCTGCCGCCGCACTCTTCCTGATGTCCAGCAGCTGCTGCTGCAGGGTCAGTGACCTGCGATCGTTGCTGTTCTTGCCCCAGTCGTATATGTTCCATTTTACTCCTGCCCCAACTGAGAAGAATACATCCGGATTGTCCGACAGAAAATTGTTTCCGGGAGGATTTCCGTATCCGGCCTGAGCGTAACCGAAGACTTTCGGCATGCGCTGGGTCTTCAGCAGGTTCTTTGAAAGCTCTATCTGCCGGCTGCGTATATCAAAAAGACGAAGATCAGGATTGTCCTTCAGATCATTGCCGGTGATAACCTGTTCAGGCAGTACCAGCGTCGCATACTTCAGACCTTTCATGCCGGTGACCTGTTCCAGAGCCTGCACCAGAGCGTCTGCACGACGGCCAAGTTCGGCGGCAGACTGACCGGCCTTTATCTTTTCAGCACTGAGCACATCGAGTGTCACCGGCGGCACGACCCCGTTTTTCACCCCCGATGAGGCCTCTTTGATCCGGGCATCCAGCTCTGCTATAAGGACTGATGTCACTTCAGCCTGGCTCCTGGTCAGAAGAAGGGAGAAAAAATAATTGTTGACCTGTTCACGGAGCCGATAGAGGTCAGCCTCGCTCTGCTGCATGTTCAGCTCACTCACCACCCTCTCCACCTCACGGGCGCTGCGTGTCACCCCGCCGTCCCATATCACCTGGCTGAGATCCGCCGTTACCCTGTACTGCTCATGCGGGATTGAGGGGAGAGAGCCGGCAGGTATTGGCATGGACCCCAATAAATCAGACATGTTCACCACGTCAGACTGGTAATTAAACGAGCCCCCAAGATCAAGTGTTGGCAGCCATGCCGATGCAAGGTTCATGTCGCGCAGAAGTGTTATGCCGGTGTGGATCTCCCCTTCACCTGAGAGGGGAGATGCCACCGCAGCCGAGTCATAGCACTGCCGGAGAGTCACTGTCCGCTGCGCTGCAAGCGATAATGCCGGCAGCAGAAGCATCGTCAACAGAGTAATCCTCTTCATTTCTTACGGTGTTTGAGGGCACTGAAAATAAAATCGGCGGCAAATCCCTTCCTCTCCTCCATGAAGGCGTTGAATTTCCTGTTATCATGCATCTGCGGCATCATCACGGCAATCATCTCCCTGGCGGCAAACGGGAAGATGGACATTGATATGATGGTGATCATCAGTTGAGGCATGTCACTCTTCCTGATGCCATAACCTTTAAGCTCCTTTGCATGCTTTTCGTAGATCAGGTCACGCAGCCCGCCGTAGTTGAGTGTTTCCCTGACACCATCATTGACCGCCGGATTGACTGACATCTCATTGAGAAGGAACATGGGAAGGTTGGGATTCTTGATGAGGAAATCAATATGCTGATCGAGAAACAGTTTTATTTTCTCCCTGAAGGAGAAATCTGCCTGAAAAATTGCTGTAATCTTTTCAAACATCTTCCTGAGAAGCACCTGGAATACGGCCATGAAAAGCTGGTCCTTGGTACGGAAATAATAGTGCAGTAGCGCCTTGTTTATGCCCGCCCTGTCTGCGATCTCCTGCATCCTGGCTCCCGCAAAGCCCTTCTCTTCAAAAACCTGTGTTGCGGCTTTAAAGATCTTATCCCTTGTATGGCTGTCATTTACGCTGGCTTTTATCATTGAATTAACTATTTAGTTTAACCATTCAGATTAACCAACTGGTCAAAATTAAAAAACAATAATAAAATTCGCAAGAATTCAGGCAAATTTTTTAATAATAATGATTAAGTGATTGAGCTGATTGACACTGAGGAAAAAATAGAAGGCTTTTACTCGATTATCGGTCCGGAACTGGAGGCTCTGCCCAAAGGCTGCCTCGTCACAATTACTCCTGCTGAGATAAGAATCCACAAGCACGGCATCAAAAGAGATACAGACTGACATGAGGTGCAGTCCGGGATATTCCTGGCCGCCCTCAGGTTACGTGCCTGAGATCCGTATACCACATCTTGACACGGATATACAGGTTCCGGCATCAGTAAACAGGCATAAATTTTACTTGCAGGTTTAATCCTGTTTGCATAAATTTATGCTGCATTTCCTCTTTTAGTGTGCAACATATATTCTGAGTCATGCTGGTCAAGACCTTCAGCGCTGCCGTCTTTGGCATAGAGGCAGTTACGGTTACGATAGAAGTTGATGTCACCCGCGGGGTACGATACATGCTTGTAGGGCTTCCCGATGCCGCTGTCAAGGAGAGCCAGCAACGCATTGAGTCGGCACTGCGTGCAGTAGGACTCCACTGGCCGGGCAGGCAGGTGATAATCAATATGGCGCCGGCAGACATCCGCAAGGAGGGTGCCTCTTACGATCTTCCCCTGGCCATTGGCATTCTCGTCGCATCAGGGATGATCAGCGGCGCCAGGCTTGAAGGCCTGCTCCTCACCGGGGAGCTGTCACTGGACGGTACCCTGAGGCCTGTCCGCGGTGTGCTTCCCATGGCGCTGCAGGCACGTGATGCCGGTTTCCGGGGAATGATAGTGCCGGCATTAAACGCCCCTGAGGCTGCAGTAGTTGAAGGTTTGGATGTATTCGGTGTCAATAGTCTTACGGAGGTACTGGCTTTCCTCAGCGGGGAGTCATCACCCGGGCCTCTCAGGATTGACCTGAACGCCCTCTTCAATCGTGAGGGCAATATCTATGATGCAGATTTCTCCGATGTCAGGGGACAGGAAAATGTAAGGCGTGCATTGGAGGTAGCCGTGGCTGGTTCGCATAATGCCGTTCTTCTTGGCCCTCCTGGTTCCGGAAAGACTATGATGGCTCGCCGCCTGACCGGGATACTGCCCCCTCTTTCCCTGGAGGAGGCGCTGGAGACTACCAAGATTCATTCTGTGGCAGGCAAGATGGATAACCGCCTGCCGCTGATGACCCGCCGTCCATTCCGCAGTCCTCATCACACAAGTTCAGATATCGCCCTCATCGGTGGCGGTTCCGTGCCGCAGCCGGGGGAGATAAGCCTGGCACACAATGGCATACTCTTTCTCGACGAGTTGCCCGAATTCAGGCGAAACGTCCTGGAGGTACTGCGTCAGCCTCTTGAGGACAGGGTGATTACAGTTGCGAGGGCCAGGATGAGTTGTACCTTTCCTGCATCAGTCATGCTCATTGCTTCAATGAATCCCTGCCCGTGCGGATTCTACAATCACCCTTCAAAACCCTGTACCTGCGGACCGGGAATGGTGCAGAAGTACCTTAGCCGCATATCCGGGCCGCTGCTTGACCGGATAGATATCCATATTGAAGTTGTACCGGTGGATTACGGGAACCTGGCCGGATCAGCCCCGGCAGAGGACTCGGCCAGTATCCGGCAACGGGTTGTGAAGGCCAGGGATATACAGTCTGCCCGCTTTGCCGGTGATGATGGCATTCATTGCAATGCACAGATGACCCCGCCCATGATCCGTCGTCACTGTCATCTAGACGATACCGGGGAAAGACTGCTGAGAGCTGCCATGGAAAGAAGAGGACTGTCAGCCCGCGCATGGGACCGTATCCTGAAAGTGGCGCGAACTATAGCAGATCTCGACAGCTCGGAGAACATTCGTCCCGAACACCTCTCGGAGGCAATTAACTACCGCAACCTGGACAGGGAGGGTTGGGCAGGATAAAAAAAACCTCATATCTAGCTTAGCATGTTTCTTTTTGCTTATTTTGCTTCCGGGAAGGTATTATCTTATTTCGTCGGAATGTATGGAACTGATCAATAAATTAAGGCAGAAGTTCTCGGATGAACACCTGATGTTCGCTTATCGCGGCGAGGTAACCGGAGACAACTCTGTCGGTCTCCTGACACTGCTGGAGCGCGAGATGGAGTTTTCCGATTTCAGCCTTCTCGGACGCAAGCGCCTCTTCATGTTCGTGCTGGAAAACCTGCAGAACATCACCAGGCACGGTGTTGCCAACAGCGAGGAGATGACATCGCTCGTGGTCTATCACAAGACGGCTGACGGCTATACCGTCAGTACTGGCAATGCCTTGAAAAAGAGTGAGGTAAAGGGCCTGAGAAGTAACCTTGAGAAAATCAACAGCCTTGATTCTGACAAGATCCGCGAGGTCTACAGGACCATGCTGCAGGATACGAAGATAGGCAGGAAAGGCGGGGCAGGGCTTGGTCTGATGGAGATGGCCAGAAAGACAGGCAACAAGCTTGATTTTGAGTTTCTCCCGATAGACGACAAGTACTCTTACTTCATACTCAGCAAGACAGTTGATGCGGGAGGCAAAGGCATCAGCGAAGAGGGCAGCTCAGCCGTGGCATTTGATACACAGAAGGTTGCACACCTCGAGAAGATGATGAAATCAAACAGCATCTTCTTCCTCTGGGCCGGCCCGATGACTCATGCCATCAGCAAGGAACTGCTGAACTTCAGCGAGACCACAATGAGGGAGGCCGACCTGGAGCAAAACCTTCACAAGCGCGTCTTTGCAACCCTCATAGAGTTGCTGCAGAACGTTGCACAGCACAGCCCGGGTTACGATGCAGAGAAAAAATACGGCATTCCGCTGGCCATGATAAGGAAGACGGCTGCATCATTTATCATAACCTCCGGGAACCTTATCCGAAGAAGCGATTCAGAGCACCTCGCCCAGAAGCTGGACATGGTCAACCGTTATGATGAGGAGGGACTCAAGAAGCTGCTGAAGGTAGCTCTGATGGGACAGGACATGTCTAAGATATCAACAGGCTACATGGGACTTCTGGAGATGGCACGCAGGTCAGGCAGCAGGCTCACCTATACGTTTGACGATGTCAATGACCAGTATTGCTATTATACTGTTACGGTCAGGGTGAGGGCAAAAGTGTACAAGCCTCATCAGGCTAAGTAGATTCAGTTCCGGCAGGGAAGAGGGCGCCGGCAAACCTTACCGGGAAAATTAGACTCTGCAATCAGAACTCTTCGCAGATCAGCGAGAGATCACTTCCATCAAAGACTGCATAACTTGTGCGGCAGCTGAACCAGTCGCCCAGAATTATCATCCTTCTGCCTGCCTCATCAAATGTAAGGGGCAGATGCCTGTGACCGTAGATGTAATATCTGGCCCGGCAGCCTCCGGCAGCTATCTGCCGTGTATGCCTTATCAGGTCTTCCCTCTCTTCTCCCATGAATGGCAGTGAGACATGTTTTGCCAGCCTGCTGTTTTTTGACCATGCATGTCCTATTGCCACACCCCATCGGGGATGGAGTGCCGAGAAGAGTGTTCTGGCTATCCTGTTGCGGAAGAGGGCAAAAAGAATCCTGCCACCGGCACTCCTGCTGCCCAGTCCTTCGCCATGCGCAAGGTAAAATATCTCTCCGCCGATCTCCGTCACCAGTGGTTCATAATGAACGGTGACTCCGCACTCTTCTGCCAGGTAACCCTTCATCCACATGTCATGGTTGCCTGGAAAGATATGCACTGCGATGCCCCTGTCAGTCAGGGCAGACAGTCTGCCGAGAAACCTGGTGAACCCTTTTGGAATCACCTTCCTGTATTCCCACCAGAAGTCGAAGATATCGCCAAGCAGCCAGACAGATTCCGCATCAGCCGAGATCCTGTCGAGCCACTCAATAACGCGCTGTTCGCGCTCGCGGGGATCGGTCCCGGCAGCAAGTCCAAGGTGAAAGTCGGACGCAAAATATGACTTACGGACTTCCAAAGTCTCTTCTATTTATTGAAGAGCTGATCCATCCTGATGCTCAGGTTGCGCCCCGTAAGGTTGGTATTGATGATGTTACCCTCCGGGTCATACAGTAGGCTGGATGGCAGCCTTGTGATATTCATCAGCCTCGAATAGACCGGATTCTCCGGATCCTGTTCCCTGACACTGATCCATGGTATCTCCTCGAAGCGCACGATATTCTTCCATCGTTCCTCATCCGGGTCCAGACTTACCTGAAATATCTCCAGGCCCTTGCGGTGGTAAGCTTCATAAATCGTTTTCAGCTGAGCAAGCTCGTTCATGCATTCCTGCTCCGTGGTACTCCAGAAGGAGACAAGCACGTACTTGCCCTTCATGGCGGTTACACTCTGCATTATGCCGTTAACGTCAGGCAGTTCCGGTGCAAGCCTGGTCTCAGGCAACTGTGAGGCGAGGTTTGCCACACGGTCAATATACATCCTGTTGAGCTCGGTGGTAACGTTCTCCTTCAGTGCACGTACATGGCGTGATACAGGATATTTGACCGATAGTGAGTCTGAGACAATCTTCAGGTATTGCAGGTCACGAGGCTGGTAGAGTACATATGTGTTCTCATCAAGACGCTGGTAAAGAGCCTGGATGGCCGACATAGAGCTCATATTTTCAAGTATGAACTTAATGTTGAACATGCGCTGTACATCCACAATATTAACGAAAGCCTGTTCAAGTTCCGGTCCCCTCACTGCCAGTTCCTCATCAGACAGTTTTGAATAGATATCCCTGACAGAGTCGAGCCTGGTCTTGGTCACCAGCAGCTGACGATCGAGGAGCCTGATGTCTTCTGATCCGGGTGAACCCTGCAGAGTATAATTCATTGCCAGGGGAGATTTCCCGAATTCAATAGAAATATTTTCCCCGGGCATCACAAGCAGCCCCACGAATTCACTGTTTGCAAATCTCACCTGGTAGAACTCCGGACCGGTAACTTCAGCCGTGAATTTAAACTTTCCCTTTTTTATCACTGCCGAATCCACCGTTGTTGCCCGTTCCACCTCCGACCGGTCCAGGTAGACGGTGCCTTCCATCGGTTCATTGAATGTGCCTCTGATCGTGATTTTGTTTTCGCTGTTGCAACCCGCAAGCACTGCTGCGGCTATGAGCACTGGTGCAAACCTCTTCATTCCTTTTGTGTGTTTCAGATACAAATAAACTAAAAAACGTGACAGGCTACTGTCCTCCCAGCACTTCCTCCAGTTTTTTACGCAGGTCGTCACCTCTCAGGTTGACAGCTATAACCCTTCCTTCGCGGTCTATGAGGAAGCTGGCAGGGATTTCTGAGAGCCCGAACTGTTTTACAACCTCTGAGTCACGGTAGCGGAGATCGCTGACATGCTTCCACCGTCCAAGCCTGTCTTTGCGTATCGCCTCGGTCCACTCTTCCTTTCTGAGATCGAGCGAAACCTGGAATATATCGAAGCCTAGCCAGTGGTACATGTCGTACATTTTTACCAGGTTGGGATTCTCCTCACGGCATGGGGGGCACCATGCTGCCCAGAAATCGACCAGCACAACCTTTCCCCTCATTGACGATAAGCGCAGTGTGTCTCCGTCAGGACCGGGAAGGACAATGTCATGAAGAATCTCTCCAGGTACGGGTGTTACGCCGTCACGTTTGCCTACGGTTACGCTCTTGCGAAGCCCGGCAACAAATGCATGCAGGTCAAGCACCAGGTCTGACTCCGGGTAGAGGGCATACAGGGCTGAATCTACCTTATAGAACAGCTCCGGATTCTTTGCCGGTTCAATGAGCTGCAGGCCCGGAACAAGGTGCTGGTTTAAAAGGTATATCGCTACCATGGAGGCCTTGTTCTCCTCTATCATGTTAATTGATTTTTCACGGAAGGCAGTGACGATCTCAGCCGCTTTCCTGTCCAGACTGTCCATCAGCAACGGGAGCCGGGGGCTGTCAATACTGTCATTATATGTATCAGTCAGCTCCTGCAGCCTGGCTTTTACTTTCTCCTGTTCTTCCCGGAATTTCATGATAACGGCCGTGGCTTCCGAACCCTTCAGTTCTTTCGGAGCTGCCAGGGAATTGCGGACAGCATTGATTTCCAGCTTTTCGCCGGGTGAAACGAGCAGCGTAAGATAGTCGTTATTATCCATGCTGAGCATATAAAATGAGGGCCATTCCGTTTCAGCCCTGAAACTGAACCTGCCATCCTTCCCCGGCATTACTGAGTCTACCGGTTCAAGCAAACCTGGTTTCACCTCCCTGAGAAGAAGGTAATCTCTCTCTCCGGCACCCTCGATTGTTCCGCTGATACTGAAATTTCCGTTCCTGCAGCCGGCAGCAAGGATCAGCACTGCAACCAGAACAGGAATCATTCGTCTTCCCATATTGTCAAATATTAAATAAAACATTTTTTTTCTTTAGCGTAAAATTTCCTTTCATTCTGCCCGAACTTTTTAAACTCGCACTGGTTCTCTTTATGGAGTGCAAAGATATCTATTTTTCAAAGCCTTCGGGAGCTGGTGCCTGCCGCTACGGAAGATAAAAAATCTGATTTTTTTGCTTTTCTTTGCAGGTGAAATGATTTGTTATTAAATTAATAGAGTTATTTTCTTGCTTTTTTTAGCATCAAAACGGAACTCCTGAAATTATGGGATACATTAAGTTTGACAAAGCCCGGGTAGTAAACCTGGAGTATTCACTGAGCCGTGAGATTTTACGAAGCAACAGGGCAGGGAGCTTCTCATGCACAACCATTGTGGGATGCAATACCCGCAAGTACCATGGTTGGCTCGTCTGTCCGGTTGACGAGCTTGGCGGTGAGAGGCATGTGCTTCTCTCAACCGTTGATGCCACTGTGGTCAGCAACGGACAGAGCTTTAATACGGGAATTCACAAGTATAAGGGAGACTATTACAGTCCGAAGGGGCACAAGTATTTAGAAGACTTTGATATACAGGATATCCCCTCGATGACCTACCGGGTTGGAAATGTAATCATGAAGCAGGAGCGAATCCTGGTGCATTACGAGGAGCAACTGTTGATCAGGTATACGATAATTGACACTGATGAGCCGGTTAAGCTTCAACTCAGGCCATTTCTGGCTTTCAGGAACATACATCAACTTACCCGCGCAAACATGTGGGCCAACACCCGGACGGAGCCGGTGCCTAACGGTGTGAAGATAAGAATGTACGAGGGATTTCCGTACCTGCATATGCAACTCTCCTCCAGAGCGGAGTTTGTTCCTGTCCCGGACTGGTACCTGGGAATAGAGTACACCGAGGAGCAGAAGCGCGGGTATGATTATTCCGAGGATCTGTTTGTTCCCGGATTCTTCGAGATTATGGCATCAAAGGGTGATGTGATAGTCTTATCAGTATCAACCAGGGAGGAGAAGCATGCCGGTCTGAAGGCCAAGTTCACCCGCACCCTGTCGACAAAGATTCCGCGCAGTGACTTCAAAAACTGCCTCCGCAATGCTGCACAGCAGTTCATAGAAAAGAGGGGCGAAAACACCAATATCATTGCCGGTTATCCATGGTTTGGCTCATGGGGCCGTGACACCTTCATCTCCCTTCCGGGACTGGCGCTGGCGCGTAAAACAGAGGACCTGTATGCAGCTGTTTTAGATACACAGGTACGACGCATGAAAGGCGGACTTTTCCCGAACATGGGAGATAATGACAACCCTGCCTTCAACAGCGTAGATGCTCCGTTGTGGTTTTTCCAGGCCCTGTTCAGTTACGGTCTCGGACAAAAAGAGACCTGGAAAAGATACGGTGCCGCGATGAAGGACGTGTTGAACGCCTACCGCTCCGGAACGTCGTTTGGAATCCACATGAGGGAAAATGGCCTGATTTATTCAGGCGCTCCCGGGAAGGCTCTTACATGGATGGATGCTGTTGTACATGGTGTGCCGGTCACACCCCGTGACGGCTATGCGGTGGAGATCAATGCTCTTTGGTACAATGCAGTGTGCTACTCGCTTGATTGTGCCAGGGCAGCCCGCGACAGATCCTTCGTGAAAGAATGGGAAAATCTTCCGGAGCTGACAGCAAGGTCATTCAACGAGATCTTCTGGGATGAGGAGCTTGGTTATCTTGCTGACTATGTAAATGACAATGAGAAGAGGAATATGCAGGTGAGGCCGAACATGGTGTTAGCCACATCCCTTCCCTATACAATGCTCACACGTGACCAGATGAAGAGCATACTGGATATCGTCAACCAGATGCTGGTCACCCCAAGGGGATTAAGAACACTGTCGCCCTCCGAAGAGGGTTACAAGGGCATTTACTGCGGTGACCAGGAGACACGTGACTGTGCATACCACCAGGGAACGGTATGGCCCTGGCTGGTTGGACCTTTCTGTGACGGATGGCTCAGAGTCTACGGCGAGGGTGGTGTATCACGTGTGCGCAAACTTATCATGGGATTCGAAGAGACACTGACGGAAGCCGGAATCTCAACCATATCGGAGATATTTGACGGTGATCCGCCACATTCGCCAAGGGGGGCTATATCACAGGCGTGGAGCGTGGGAGAGATTCTGCGCATATACACCCTGCTTGAAACGAAATATCCAGAAACAGAAAAATGATATGCGTGTCCTGATGTTTGGATGGGAGTTCCCTCCTCACATAGCCGGAGGTCTTGGAACTGCCAGTTATGGTTTGACAAAGGGCCTTGCAGCCCACAAAGACATCGAAGTGATCTTCGTGGTGCCGAAGGCTTACGGCGACGAGGATCAGAGTGTCGTGAGCCTGATTGGCGCCAATACTGTTAGTGTGGCCTTCAAGAAGGTAAAATACAGATATTTTCAGCGTCCTGTTGAAAAGATCGAGGTCTTTTCGAAGCTCGTGCCATATACTGATCCGGAGGATTTCTGGAAGATGACCCGCGGCGAGGTGGCCGATTCGGATGTCCTTGTCAGGACAAATGAGCATGGCAAGGTTGAATTCACAGGAGGTTACGGTGCCACGCTCATGGACGAGATTCACAAGTATTCAGTGGTTGCCCAGGTAATAGCCTCCGAGCATGAATTTGATGTCATTCATGCTCATGACTGGCTCGCCTACCCGGCAGGAATAGCAGCCAAAGCTGTATCCGGCAAGCCGCTGGTGATACATGTACACGCCACCGACTTTGACCGCAGCGGCGGAAACGTCAACCCCGTGGTCTACAATATGGAGAAAGAGGGTATGGATGCAGCCGACAGGATAATTACCGTCAGCAATCTCACCCGTGAGATAGTAATCAGCAAATACAACATCGATCCTGATAAGGTGATTACGGTTTATAATGCCGTGGAACCGCTCCATCACTCTGAGCTCGACATTCCCGAAAGGGCATATGACGACAAGATAGTCACTTTCCTCGGCCGCATCACCATGCAGAAAGGGCCGGAATATTTCATCGAAGCTGCCAGGATGGTACTCTCGAGGATGCCCAATGTCAGGTTCGTCATGGCCGGATCAGGTGACATGATGGAACGTATGATGCGTCATGCCGCCGCACTGAGGATCACTGACAGGTTTCATTTTACCGGATTCCTTCGCGGCAATGATGTATTTACAATGCTCAGGATGAGCGATGTATACGTTATGCCTTCCGTCTCGGAGCCTTTCGGAATCTCACCTCTGGAAGCAATGCAGTCTAACGTACCTGTCATAATAAGCAAGCAGAGCGGTGTGGCTGAGTTGCTCACACACGCGGTGAAGGTCGATTTCTGGGATATTGAGGCTATGGCTGACGCCATTTACGGCATACTTACTTACCCGGCACTCTCTAGGATGTTTATCATGAACGGCAAGGAAGAGGTTGACAAGCTGAAGTGGGAAAAGGCTGCCGGCCAGGTAAAGAATATTTATAAAGGGGTTTTGCAACAGACAAGATAAAAAATATGAGCACAGTACAGAAAAAGGCAATCTGCCTCTATTTTCAGGTTCATCAGCCCTTCCGGCTCAGACGATATCGTTTCTTTGAGATGGGTCATGAACACTATTACTATGATGACTTCATGAATGAGTCGATCCTGCGCAAGATTGCCAACAACTGCTACCTTCCTGCCAACAGGATCATTCTTGAACTGGTCCGCAAGAACAAAGGCAAATTCAGGGTCACTTTCTCACTGACAGGCATTGTAATTGACCAGTTCCGGCTCTATGCCCCCGAGGTACTTGCCTCATTCAGGGAGCTTGCCGAGACAGGCTGCGTCGAGTTTCTGGCCGAGACAAATTCTCACTCCCTGGCCTCCCTTATGAGCAGGGAAGGGTATGAAATGCAGGTAAAGGTGCATCGCGAAAAAATGATGGAGTACATTGGATATGAGCCAACATCCATCAGGAATACTGAACTGATCTACTCAGACGAGATAGGCAACTGGATGGCTGAGCTGGGATACAAGGCCGTGGTCACCGAGGGAGCAAAGCATATCCTCGGATGGAAGTCGCCCAACTACCTCTACTGTAACGCCATCAACCCGAGGCTGAAGGTCCTGCTGCGCAATTATACCCTGAGTGATGATATCGCTTTCCGGTTCTCAAACAAGAGCTGGTCAAGCTATCCCCTCACTGCCGAGAAATATGCATCCTGGATCAAGGGACTGGCAACTACTTCCGAGCTGGTGAACATCTTCATGGACTATGAAACATTCGGCGAACACCATAAAAAGGAGACGGGTATATTTGATTTCCTGAAGCACATGCCTGAGATGATAATGAAAAAGACACCTTTCAATTTCATGACAGTCTCCGAGATAGCTGACAATTACCAGCCGGTATCCCTACTGCATGTCCCTTCACCTATCTCATGGGCTGATGAGGAGAGAGACCTCACTGCATGGATGGGCAACGAGCTGCAGACGGCAGCGGTCAACAAGCTCTACAGCCTCTCTGACAGGGTGAGCAAATGCAATAACGATCAGCTGATACGTGACTGGGTCTATCTGCAGTCAAGCGATCATTTTTATTATATGTCGACAAAATTCTTCTCTGACGGGGCGGTACATGCCTACTTTAATCCCTATGAAAATCCGTACCAGGCATTCATGAACTACATGAATGTGCTGAGCGATTTTGAGATCAGGCTCAATTCTCTCTGTCCGTTGAACGTTCACGATGAGGAGATAAACCGGCTCTCTGCTGCTATTGGAGAGCGGGACAAGACTCTCATGGAACTCAACGAAAAGCTTAAGAAACTTGAAAAGATTGCAGCACGGGCGGTAAAAAAGAAAGCTCCCATGACATCGAAGAAGCCTGCCGCTGCAGCAAAGAAAGCCCCTGCAGCAGCTAAGAAGACCACTGTGACAGCAAAGAAAGAAGCCCCTGTGGCAGTCAGGAAAGCCCTTGCAGCAGAGAAGAAAGCAGTTGCAACAGTTAAGAAGGCACCTGCAGCAGCTAAGGAAACCGCTGTCACAGCGGAAAAGGCCAAGTCTGCAGCCAGAAAGGCCACCACAACCAATCCCGGGCCGGAGAAGAAAAAGAAACCCGGCAGCAAGTAAATACCGGTATTTAAAGCTATGTGTAACTTATATGCGCCTTGCGCGTATTAATTGATTATTAACTAAATGGAGATGAAAGCTGATTTTTTGTTCGAGACAAGCTGGGAAGTATGCAATAAGGTAGGCGGTATTTATACAGTCATTTCAACCAAGGCACTCAATGTTTCATATGAATACGGAGACAATTTTGTACTTATAGGACCTGATGTATGGAGGGATGACAGCACCAATCCGGAGTTTACTCCTGATGACACCATGTACCTTCCCTGGAAGGCCGTTGCAGCGCAGGAGGGACTGATAATAAAGACCGGGCGATGGAACATCAAGGGCAGCCCGAGGGTAATGCTGGTTGATTTTACACCCTATTTCGGTCAGCAGAATGAGGTATTTGCGCGCTTCTGGGAGACATACCAGCTTGACAGCATATCAGGGCAGTGGGATTATATAGAGCCCGCTCTTTTCGGTTATGCAGTTGGCAAGGTGATAGAGAGCTTTACAAATTTCTACCGCGAGTATCCAAGAGTAATAGCCCATTTTCATGAGTGGATGACAGGCATGGGTGTACTATATCTTGAAAAGAATGCACCATGGATAACTACTGCGTTCACAACTCATGCAACAGTGCTCGGAAGAAGCATTGCAGGAAACAACAGGCAGCTCTACAGCAGGCTGAAAGAGTTCAGCCCGGTACAGATTGCTCATGAGTTCAATGTGACATCCAAACAGTCGCTTGAGAAGCTTAGCGCGCAGCAGGCTGACGTATTCACAACGGTAAGTGAGATCACCGGCCGTGAGTGCGAGGCGTTTCTGGGCAAGAAGCCTGATGTGATCACTCCGAACGGATTCGAGGATTCCTTCGTACCTGCCCCTGAAAACTTTGATAGTGCAAGGCAGGCGGCAAGGGAAAAGCTCCTGGCAGTGGCACGGGCTCTGCTCGGTCAGGATCTCCCGGCTGACACCCTGCTGGTCTCAACCAGCGGAAGGTATGAATACCGCAATAAAGGCATTGACCTGTTCCTGTCATCCCTGGGTGCAGTAAACCGTAAACCGGACTCAGACCGCCAGTGCGTGGCCTTCATTCTTGTGCCGGCTTATCACAGGGGACCACGGCAGGACCTGGCTGCGGCACTGACCGGGGGAGGCACTGTCACCGAGGGTGACAGGTTCCTTACACACGGACTGCACTACCAGAACGAAGACCCGGTGATGAACCAGCTTATCCGTGAAGGGATAAACAACACCCCGGACCAGAAGGTGAAGGTGATCTTCGTCCCCTCATACCTGAATGGCAATGACGGGATCTTCAATATGGCATACTATGATCTTCTGATCGGGTTTGACCTGACACTCTATCCTTCCTACTATGAACCGTGGGGATATACTCCGCTTGAGAGCCTTATGTTCAGGGTTCCGACAGTCACAACCAACCTGGCGGGATTCGGTATGTGGGTTGATTCCTACTTTGAAAATCCCGGTAACGGATGCCTCGTCCTGAACCGTACGGACCAGAATGAAAAGGAAGTCATTGCAGGGATGGAGCAGTTCATCAGAAGGTTCCTCGGCTTTAATTCCGCTGAGGCTGCTGCAGCCAGGGAGAAAGCATGGGAGATATCGCGCATAGCCAACTGGAACACCCTTTTCAGCTACTATACAGAGGCATACCGCTATGCTCTCGGGAAAAGCGTGGAGAGACTGGATCAGCCAAGAGAGTACGCACGAATACTGGAGGCAACTGAGGTTCAGGCCAGGAAACCATTCCAGGTACCTGTCTGGAAGGACATCTACGTGCAGTCAGAGCTGCCTGAGCGCCTTGCCTATCTGAAGGAACTCTCATCAAACCTCTGGTGGTCATGGAACAGCGATGCCGAATTTCTCTTCCGCCGCATGGACCCGACTCTCTGGGAAGAGGTGGGGCATAATCCCAAAAGACTCCTCGAGGCAATTGACTACAGGAGACTTGTTGTTCTATCTGACGACGAGGTGTTCCTTGACGACGCCGACAGAATATACCGGGAGTTCGCCGAATATCTCGCCAGGCCTGAAAACACTGAATTGCCGTCGGTTGCCTACTTCAGCATGGAATTTGGCATACATCCCAGCCTGAAAATTTACTCAGGCGGACTGGGGGTGCTTGCAGGGGACTATCTCAAGGAGGCCAGTGATTCAAACGTTCATATTACGGGTATAGGTCTGCTTTACAGATATGGTTACTTCAGGCAGAAACTTGGCCCGAGGGGTGAACAACAGGCTATCTATGAAGCTGAGGACTTTTCCCAGTTGCCCGTTGAACCAGTAAAGGACAACAACGGGAACCACCTGACCATCCAGCTGACATGGCCGGGCCGTACCGTCAAGGCACGTCTCTGGCTTGCACCGGTTGGGAAGGTCAGGCTCTATCTTCTTGACACCGACTTCGATGAGAATACTCAGGAAGACCGCGCTATCACTCACCATCTGTACGGCGGCGACTCCGAGAACAGACTGAAGCAGGAACTGATACTGGGAATAGGAGGCATGCGTGCCCTGATAGCCCTCGGAATAAAACCGGATGTCTACCACAGCAATGAAGGACACTCGGCATTCATCGGCGTTGAGAGGATGAGACACCTTCTTGAGGAGGAACATCTTACATTTGATGAAGCATTAGAGATTGTAAGGGCTTCGACTCTCTTTACCACCCATACGCCCGTTCCGGCCGGCCATGACTCTTTTGAGGAGGACCTGCTCAGGAAATACATCTCGCATTATCACACCAGGCTGAACATCACATGGGATCAGCTCATGGCTCTTGGGCGCTGCCAGGATGAGCATGACCGGAAGTTCAACATGAGCTATCTCGCAACACGTCTGTCACAGGAGATGAACGGGGTGAGCCAGCTTCACGGACATGTATCCCGCGGCCTCTTCTCGAAGCTATGGCCCGGCTACCTGCGTGACGAGCTCTACATAGGACACGTCACAAACGGAGTACACTACTCCACCTGGGTGGCACCGGAGTGGGAACAGATATATGAAAAGCTTACCGGAAAGCATCATTTTGACCTGTCTGACCGTGAGCAGTGGGCGAAGATATACCAGCTTGAAGATGAAAAAGTCTTTGAGACAAAGATGAAGCTCAAGAAGCGTCTCTTCGACAATATACGAAAGCGTCTTCAGTCAGATATGCTCGACAGGCATGTCAGTCCGCGCACGCTGATGAATATCAGCTCTCATCTGAATGAGAAGGCCCTGACAATAGGCTTTGCCCGGAGGTTCGCGACATACAAGCGCGCCAGCCTTCTCTTCCGTGACCTTGACCGTCTGGACAGGATAGTCAACAATCCTGAACGGCCGGTGCAGTTCATATATGCCGGCAAGGCCCATCCCAACGACGGCGGCGGACAGGATCTCATAAGAAGGATCAACGAGATATCACAGATGCCGCAGTTCGCAGGCAAGGTGCTCTTCCTCGAGAACTATGATATGGAGATGGCAAGGTTCCTGGTCAGGGGTGTCGATATCTGGCTCAACACCCCAACAAGGCCTCTTGAGGCGTCCGGTACCAGCGGCGAAAAGGCCGTGATGAACGGTACAATTCATTTCAGCGTGCTTGACGGATGGTGGGTTGAAGGATACCATGCATTTGCAGGATGGGCTCTTCCCAAAAAACGTATTTTCTCAAACCAGGAGCTCCAGGATGATGTAGATGCTGAAACCATCTACAACATGCTCGAATATGAGATCGTACCCGCTTACTACTCAAAAGACGAAGGCGGCATCCCCCGTGAATGGATCAGCTACATCAAAAACACAATGGTCAAGGTAGCTCCGGAATTCACCACCCGCCGGATGATGAATGACTATATGGCGCGGTATTATAAGAAGTTGTGGGAGAGAAGCCGTCGCATCTCAGCAGACAATTTTGCACTGGCCCGTGAACTGGCCGGATGGAAAAGCTATATCTCCAGGGTCTGGGATGAGATCGAAATCGTCAAGTTTGACCTACAGGGACTCGCAAAGAATGTCTTCCGCTCAGGGCACAATTACAGTACCGAGATCATACTGGACATTAAGGATATCCCCGTTGAAAACGTGGGGGTTGAACTGGTGGTTACCCGTCAGCTTAAGAACGGCGAGCATGCATTCTTCTCTTCACGGGAGTTCAAATACGTGAACCGGAAAAAGGGCAGGGTAATCTACAAGGTTGATTTTCAACCTGAGATGGCCGGCACGTTCTTCTACGGAATTCGTATCTACGCCAAACACGCTGAGTTGCCTCACAGGCAGGACTTCTGCCTGCTGAGGTGGGTTGACTGATGCTTACAGATCCATGATTGTCTTTACCCTCTCCTGCAGGAGCACAATTGCTGTTCTTGCAGGGAGGTAGAGCTTCAGGTGGTGAGGTGTCGTAATGCTGTGCCGCTCCTTGTCAGGGATGGAAAAATAATGCTGTGAGATGTCTATTCTTCCCTGGCCGCCGAAGAGCGGATCGTCGGTGCTGAGCACGATCCTGAATTTTCCCTTTACCGGTATTCCGTAGTCTGTGAAAGAGACTGAAGGATTGAAGTTCATCACGGTCACAAGGTCACCGCGCCTGAATGCAATGATCTTGTCCGCATCGTTGATTGTCAGAGCCTCAGTCATCTGCAGCTGAGGCAATCCGTACAGCGTTCCCGTCTTAACCATTGCCCTGTCGAACTCATCCAGGTGACGGTATCTCAGAAGCTCATCATTCGCGAGGCTCCACTGCCTGCGGGCGTACTTGAAGCTCCATCCGTTTCCCTCCCTCGGGAAATCAATCCATTCCGGATGGCCGAATTCATTTCCCATAAAGGTGAGATAGCCACCTCCGGCTGTGATGAATGTAAACAGGCGTATCATCTTGTGAAGAGCCATGGCGCGGTCAATAATCAGGCTGGGCGTTAAAAGGCTCATTGAGGTGTACATCTCCTTGTCGGCAAGTCTGAAAATGAGTGTTTTGTCGCCTACAAGCGCCTGGTCATGAGATTCACAGTAGGAGATGACCTTCTCCTCGGCACGGTGCTGGGTGAGTTCATGAAGCAGATAGCCGAGATCCCAGTTCTCGTCAGGAATCTCCTTAACCATCTTGATCCATATGTCTGGCACCCCCATTGCAAGCCTGTAATCAAACCCGATCCCTCCTGCGGCGACAGGCGCTGCCAGTCCCGGCATACCGCTCATCTCCTCGGCAACGGTAGTGGCATTACCGTTGAACTCATGTATAAGCTTGTTGGCCAGCGTCAGATAGACCAGTGCATCCGGATCCTGGTTGCCGTCAAAATACTGGTTGTATGAAACGAAGTTGGAGCCCAGACCGTGATCATAGTACAGCATGCTGGTGATACCGTCAAAACGGAATCCGTCAAACCGGAACTCTTCGAGCCAGTACTTGCAGTTGGACAGCAGCATATGATTTACTTCCGGCTTGCCGTAGTCATAGCAGAGTGAATCCCAGGCAACGTGCTTCCGGCGGTCACCGGCATGAAAATAGAGACCGGGATTGCCATCAAGAAGTCCCAGGCCCTCGAGGGTGTTCGCCACGGCGTGTGAGTGCACGAGGTCCATTATGACTCTCAGCCCCAGGCCGTGTGCTGTATCAATCAGCTCCTTCAGCTCGTCGGGTGTGCCAAACCGTGATGAGGGAGCAAAGAGGCTCGATACATGGTATCCGAAGGAACCGTAATAGGGATGCTCCTGGATGGCCATTAGTTGAATGGTATTGTAACCCAGTCTCTTAATGCGGGGCAGCACATCTTTGGTAAATTCACGGAAGGTGCCGGTGCGCTCCTCCTCGGTTGCCATTCCCACGTGGGCCTCATAGACGAGAATCGACCAGGGAGGCGGGGGAGAGGCGTGCTTCATCACATATGCATTCTCAGGGTGCCACACCTGTGCGGAAAATATCTTTGTCACCTCATCCTGCACCGTTCGGGTGACGTAAGCGGGGATACGTTCGCCATGCCCTCCCTTCCATCTTACAATCATCTTGTACAGATCACCGTGAGACAGCATCCCTGCATCAAACTCTCCGATCCAGTCACCTTCCGGCGTCCTGTTCAACCTGTACCGTTCATCCTCCTTCCATCCGGTAAAGGTGCCGGTCAGGGTGACAGATGTGGCATTCGGGGCATGCTCCCTGAAGACCCAGCCTTTCGCTGTGCGGTGCAGACCGTACCAGTGATGGCCGTTTGCATAGTCGGTCAGCGAACGGCCACCGGTAAAAAGCCGCTCTCGTTCAACGTTACGGGCCAGCCGCGCCTCAATGATCTCCCTGAAGGGATCAAGCCATGGATCAACCAGGTAGAATCTCTTTGCCATAACATCTATGCTGCTGTTGCAGTTTCTATAAACTTATATAAAAATACTAAGATTCTTGTGATATTAATATATGTCTTCATTTGCATAAGAGAGGGTATCTTTCCTATTTTTGAAGTCTTATTCAGATTATGGAGGTTCATTACGGATATACCGGCACTTCTTTTATAAACCCGGTCATCACCATGGGTGTATTCGACGGTGTTCACCTCGGACACCGCATGCTGCTTTCGCGGGTAAGGGAAGAAGCCATATCGTCAGGCTCTGACGCGGTAGCTGTCACCTTTGATCCGCATCCGCGAATTGTTCTTACCGGCGATCCAGGTCATCTCAGCTTCCTGACCGATATCGGAGAGCGTATTGAACTGCTTGGAGAGACAGGCATCAGCCACCTGGTGATAATTAATTTCACTGAAGAACTCAGCCGTATGACCGCATCTGAATTTGTAGAGTCAATCCTCTGCAGGTATCTTGGGGTACACCACCTCATTACAGGATATGACCACCATTTTGGCAGGCGTCATGAGGGCGACACCAACACCGTCGCCGAATGCTCTGCCAGGATGAATTTCCGGGTCACCAGGGAGGAAGCATTCACTCTTAACGGACAACCGGTCAGTTCATCATCTGTAAGGAAAGCATTGAACGACGGAGAGGTTGAGAGAGCCGCAGCCATGCTGGGATATCCTTATTTCATCAGGGGAAAGGTGGTATCCGGAAGGAGGATAGGACGCAATATTGGATTCCCGACGGCAAACATCACCCCTCTGTTCCGGTACAAGCTGATACCACGCTCAGGGGTCTATGCAGTTGAAGTTTTCGTGGAAGGCGATTCCGCACGGCATATGGCGATGCTCAATATAGGTATGAGACCGACAATCAGCGACAGTGACGGCCGGCGAACCATCGAGGTGCACCTTATAAACTATAATGCCGACCTTTATGACAGGGTGATTACCGTCAGGTTCCGCAACCGCATGCGCAACGAGATGAAGTTTGAGAGTGTGGATGCTCTTGCTGCACAGCTGGTGAAGGACCGTGAGAATGCCATTATGCTGTTGGGCGGCTGAATAATAATGGCATGTTTTAGTTATCTTTGCAGACTTAAAAAAAATTAGAATCATGTCATTCATCAACAACGAACTTCAGTACAAGGTAAAGGATATGGCGCTGGCCGGTTTTGGCCGCATGGAGATTGAGATCGCAGAGAAGGAGATGCCGGGGCTGCTGGCTATCAGGAACAAGTACTCCGCAACAAAACCCCTCAAAGGGGCAAGGATAACCGGCTCACTGCACATGACAATACAGACTGCCGTTCTCATTGAGACTCTCCGTGAACTTGGCGCTGATGTAAGGTGGGCGAGCTGCAACATCTTCTCTACCCAGGACCATGCCGCGGCAGCCATTGCAGCAGCAGGCATCCCTGTCTTTGCATGGAAGGGAGAGACCCTCGAGGAGTATTGGTGGTGTACGGTACAGGCGCTTTCATTCCCGGGCGGCCAGGGACCTCACCTCATTGTTGATGACGGCGGTGACGCATCGTTGCTGGTACACATGGGCTATAAGGCGGAGAAGGACCCCTCAGTGCTTATTGCAGTTCCTTCATCACGGGAAGAGTCTATAGTGTTTGACACCCTGAAGCGCATTCTCGCGGAAGACCCTCAGAAATGGCACAGAACCGTCAAGGAGATGAAGGGTATATCTGAAGAGACCACCACCGGAGTGCACCGTCTTTACCAGATGATGGAAGCGGGAGAACTGCTGGTGCCGGCCATCAACGTGAATGACTCGGTCACCAAGAGCAAATTCGATAACCTGTACGGCTGCCGCGAATCACTCGCTGACGGTATCAAGAGGGCAACGGATGTAATGATTGCCGGAAAGGTAGTGGTTGTATGCGGATACGGAGACGTGGGCAAGGGCTCGGCAAGATCGATGAGGTCTTACGGCGCCAGGGTCATTGTGACAGAGATTGATCCTATCTGCGCCCTGCAGGCTGCGATGGAAGGCTTCGAGGTAAAAACCGTGGAGGAGTCACTCAGTGAAGGCAACATATTCGTGACTGCCACGGGCAACCGTGACATCATCACCGTTGAACATATGGAGAAGATGAAAGACCAGGCTATCGTCTGCAACATAGGTCACTTTGACAATGAGATCCGGGTTGATGCGCTTAACGCATACAAGGGGATAGAGAAGATCAACATCAAGCCGCAGGTTGACAAGTATATCTTCCCTGACGGTCATGCCATCTTTTTGCTTGCTGAAGGCCGTCTGGTAAACCTGGGTTGCGCCACGGGACATCCTTCATTCGTGATGAGCAACTCATTCAGTAACCAGACACTTGCGCAGATAGAGTTGTGGACGAAGGAATACAAGACTGATGTCTACAGGCTGCCAAAGCATCTTGACGAGGAGGTGGCACGCCTTCATCTTGCCCAGCTGGGAGTCAATCTTACGAAGCTTACCAGGTCACAGGCGGACTATATCGGAGTCCCCTTCGAGGGACCCTACAAGCCTGACCATTACAGGTACTAGAAGGGATTACTTTCTGTTCCAGACCCTTACACTGTAACCGGTAAAAGATGTCCGGTAATTTTTCAGATAGTACCGTCCGGGCCCGCTTTGCGGAAGGCCTGATTCTCCCAGTGTATAATTCGTAGAGCACACCGGGCATACTGCATAAACACCATCCACATTCACTGCCGTACTTACTTCGTCATTTACCAGACAGTGAGGACAGGTGCGGTCATAGGCAGCATATTCAAAACCCTGAAGCCCGGTATTGTAAACGATTATTCCATTTCCGTCATACCCTGCCGTGCCAAGCCCCAGGTGCCTGTGAGCAGATGAGATCAGGGCGCTCGTTCCGGGGGAATATAAAAGATCAAAAAACTCCGGATCGGAAAAGGTGATGGTAAAGTCTATGGTGATGTCAGGAATAACCTCGTTTTTTTCCCTGTCGCAGGACAATAGGAGAAGAAGCAACGGGGCCAGGATGAAAAAAAATCTTAAATTTGAACCAGACATGTACTTTTCTGCGTTTGTGTAAATGTAAGTATTTCTGTTTTCACGGTAATACATAAACAACGGAATGAATAAAGCGATAGTATCTGTGAGGTTTATTGCCATGGCGGTCATGATGCTCTTCGTGGTGCAGGTCACCGACTGTGATGCACAGCGCTATGCCACCCGCAAGCTGGAGAAGGAGACCTTTGGCCAGTCGCGCCGAAACCCCGACAAAAGCGGCGGAGAGAGCAAGGCAGCTGAGAAGGCGATGAAGAAGCAGGAACGGAAAGAGGCACAACGTGAGAGGGATGACGAAAAGAGTCTGAAAGAGTTGCGGAACCGTCACTATGAGATCCAGAGCGAGGAGACAAGGAGCCGCATGGATGGTAACAGCAAGGCCACCGCAGAGAAGTACAAGATCAAAAGGCAGAAGCAGAAGAAGGAACAGGCGATGCCTGACCTGATGAAGCCGGAGCGGCCGGGGAACATGAATGCAAGGGTAAAAGCGGCGACGAAAGACCCTGCCGGCAAACCTGAGCAAAAAAAGGTGAAGGCAAAGGGAAAAACAAAAGATCCCTCAAAACAGCCGAAACTGAAGCAGCAAAAAAGCAAGGCAAAGTCGAAACTGGTTGACCCGAAAAAACAGGGTAGGCTTAAACAACATAAGATTAAAAAATACTGAGCATATGGAAGATATTGGCAGCCTTATATTTTATATTGTTTTGGGGATAATAGCCCTGGCCGGCTCCTTTCAGGGGAAGGGGAAGAAAAAAACCGGGGTACCGAAAACTGTTCAGCGCAAACCTGAAACTGCAGCCCCCATTCCTCAAGCAAGACGTGAGACGGTAACGACACGGCCTCAGCCTGTTGCCGCACAGCCCTATGAGCCTGCACCGGCGCCGAAATACATCGCCCCGGAACCGACCATGGAGGGAAGATATGACGAACCTCTTGCCGGTGAGTTCGGACGAGAAGGCTCATATGAAGAGCCGATGGCACGGGAGTTCGACTGGGAAGGCGACAGGGGAGAACCACTGGCCAAAGACTTCTCACGTGAGGGCTCAATAGCAGGAAGAATGGCTGCAGCCTTTGCCTCAGAGGGCGTTTCTGCCTTCGGAAGCTCAGTGTTGGCGGAATTCATTCATAATGAGATATCTGACACTGAGATAAGTGATGCCCCCGAATATGACTATAATGTAGCTCCGGGGAGTGGAATTCTAACGGATGGATTCGATCTCAGAAAGGCAGTCATATATTCATCAGTTCTCGACAGAAAAGAGTACTCATATTGATTACCTGATATTTACCAAAGGGGTTTTATTTGATTTTGTAATTTAAAAAACTTATATTTGTTCTTTGAAGAGTTCCGGTAATGCCGGGATTCTTCTTATTTTTTGACCTATTTACGAAGAACTATGGCGGAATTTGTTTATGTCACAGAGGAGGGCCTTCAGAAGATGAAGGAGGAGCTTGATACGCTCCGGAATGAGAGGCCTGTAATGGCAAGAATGATTGCGGATGCGCGCGATAAGGGAGACCTTACCGAGAATGCCGAGTATTCAGCCGCAAAAGAGGCTCAGGGAATGCTGGAGATGAAAATAGCCCGTCTTGAGGATCAGGTGGCCAGAGCACGCATCATAGACGGCTCAAGGATAAATACAATATCAGTGCAGATCCTGAATAAGGTAAGGATCCTTAACAAGACCAGCGGCCTTGTAATGGAATATCAGCTGGTGCCGGAAGGCGAAGCTAATCTCAAGGAGGGCAAGATAGCTGCCACTTCCCCGATAGCACAGGGAATAATGGGTAAAAAGGTGGGGGATGTGGTGCAGGTGAAGGTACCTGCCGGTGTCATTCCATTTGAGATAGTTGAGATTTCAATCTGAAAACTTAATAACCATGGCATCAGTCTTTACTCGCATTATCAACGGAGAGATCCCCTGTTACAGGGTTGCCGAGGATGACAGGTACATTGCATTCCTTGACGTCAGACCGCTCAAGGCGGGTCATACGCTCGTGGTCCCTAAACATGAGGTGGACTATATCTTTGACCTGGATGAGGATACCCTTGCCGGAATGATGCTCTTCGCTCAGAAGGTTGCAAAGGCAATGAAGCAGGTAATCGAGTGCAACAGGATAGGAATCGCCGTTCTGGGCCTGGAAGTGCCTCATGCCCACATTCATCTTATCCCTATCAGCAAGGAGGGCGATATGCTCTTCACAAACCCCCGGGTCTCCCTGACGCCGCAGGAGAACGAAGCCCTGGCCAGGGAAATAGCAGGGCATGTGAGACTCTGATCACTTAATGAAATAAAAAAAAGCTCCTGTCATTGACCGGAGCTTTTTTGTATCAGCAATTTTTCTTACTTCTTGCCAGCGCAGCATGGTGCAGCGGCAGCGGTACCTTCCTTTGCCGGAACAACCTCACCCTTCTTGTCGCCGCATTCTGCAGCTGATGGACACCTGGAGCAATCTGTGCCTTTGGTGGCAGTGGTGGCGGCTTTCTTGCATGCATCAGCTGTTGAGCCGCATACGTCACACTTACTGTCATTGTTCTTATCGACAAAGGTACAATCACTCTTTGTGGGCTTCTTTTTCTTGTCGGTAGTCTGAGCATAGACCCCTGCAGCCATCACCATCATCGTGATGAGAATAAGGCTGCTAATCATCCATTTCTTCATACAAATAGTTAATTGGTTTTTTAATAACGCCAGAAATATAGGAAAGTTTTGCTTATTTCATAAAAATGGTGGCATTTATCATAACTTTACGTGTGTCTCGTACTGCCAGGTGTCAGGTATTAAAGATATTGCGGACGATTTTCTGAGCCTTTTTCTGCCACGTCCATGTCTCTCCTGCGGGGCTCATCTGGTGAGAGGGGAGGAGGTGCTCTGCACGGGCTGCCTTCTGGCAATGGCCCGTACGGATTTCCATGTCCGGCGCGGCAACATGCTCGAACAGGTATTCTGGGGAAGATGCGTGGTGGAGAGGGCTGCTGCCTTTTCGGTATATAACCGCGGCAGCCGGATCAGGAAACTGATCCACCTCCTCAAGTACCAGGGGAGAGAGGATGTGGGAAGGATGCTTGGCAGGCTCTATGGTGCTATACTGGCTGGCAGCGGCTTTATGGACGGGATAGACATGTTGGTGCCGGTGCCGCTTGATCCTGCCAGGGAGCGCAGGCGCGGATACAACCAGAGCCGTTGCATAGCTGACGGTCTGGCTGAACATAGCAGGCTTCCAGTCAGAAGTGACATTCTGTACCGTACAGGTAAATCGGGCTCCCAGACAAGAAGAGGCCGGTATGAAAGATGGGAAAATGTTGAGGGTCTGTTTGCGGTCAGAAAACAGGCTGAGATACACGGCAGGCATCTGCTGGTGGTTGATGATGTAATTACAACCGGCTCAACAATAGAGGCCTGTGTCAATGCACTGCATGACGCAGGTGAGGTGAGTGTAAGTGTGGCGGCCCTGGCAGTGTCCCAGAAGCTTACTCTTTGATCCTGTCTCTGTTCTTCTTTATGAAGTCAGACCAGTTGCGGTAATCCTTCGAAGCAGCCGGCTTGCCGCTCTGGTAAAAATGACAGAGAGCGGCGCCCAGCGCATCGGTGGCGTCAAGCACCATTGACTCGCTCCGGAATTCAAGAATAGTCTTCAGCATCGTGGCTACCTGCGCCTTGCTGGCCTGCCCGCGGCCGGTAATTGACATCTTGATCATTCTCGGGGCATATTCAAACACCGGCAGATCTCGGTATAGCGCCGCTGCTATTGCAGCACCCTGTGCACGCCCCAGCTTGAGCATGCTCTGTACATTCTTCCCGAAGAAAGGAGCCTCTATGGCAAACTCATCCGGATGGTGAAGGTCAATGAGCCCGAGAGTCTGCTCAAAAATGGTGCGGATCTTACGGAAATGATCATCCTGCTTGCGCAGGTCAATGATGCCAAGCGTTATGAGCGAGGGACTTCTTCCGGTAACACTTATCAAACCGTAACCGGTCACAGTGGTGCCGGGGTCAATCCCCAGAATAATACGCTCAGACCGCTGCTCCTTCACTTCATGAACGGTTGCGGCGGAGCCATGAAGAGCTCTGTAGGCAGCTGATTCCCCTCTGACCATACGCGGTTTCGCCTGACCGGCAGTGCGGGAGCTGATTTTGTTCCTTCCAGTACACCTATGGCTGCCTTCAGCGATGCCTCCTCCGGATCACCGAAATCCCTTGTTATGTCATCAGCAGCTTTTACATCAGGCAGGATGCCATCATAGAACCGTCCCTGATCCTGCGCGTTCAGGTACTCGAAGGTGATGGGAGCAAAGACATATTCATAATCGGGTTCCGGATCACTCTGTGACGGGAAGGGGAAACCCCAGATATTCATCCCGGCTGGTTTGCCGTGGGTAGTGTCACCCACAATCTTGACATCGACATAAGGCCTAAGGCTGTTTATTACCACCTCGCTGGCCGAGGCCGAACTGCGGGTGGTGATGAAGACAACCCGGTCAAGGCCAAGCGGGCTCGGCGTCCTGACGAAATTATAACTCTCATTCCATTCCGGTCCCACGAGATTGTTGTAAGTCAACTTGTAACAGACTTTCGTGGTGTCATCCCATGTCAGAACAAGACTTGACAGCTGCTGTGCTATATCCATGTAACCGCCGGTATTGTAACGTAGGTCGATGATAAGATCCGTGACATTGTCAGCCTTGAATTGTTCAAAGGCGTCATTCAGTTCCTGCTCTGACGGCTCGATAAAGGTTTCGAAAGCCAGGTAACCGGTCTTGCCACCCGCAAGGTCAAGTGTTTTTGCCGCAGTAACTGAGTTGATGGTGAAACTCGATTTGGTGGAGTTGTAAGTCACCTCCGTTCCGTCAGGCTTTTGAAACTTGAACTTGTTGGTCACCCCTGCCGTTGAAGGACCCATGAGGTTATTGTATGCCGTGTTGTCGCCTGAGATGAAAATGGGCGCAACGGGAGTGTCATTTATCTCTTTGACAATCCATCCTCTCCTGACCCCATGGGGCCACAGATCGGATCCTTGGTACAGGGTAACCACCCTGACATTGTTTGCCTGGTCAAGGCTCATCCTGATCCCGTGACCAACAAAGCTTCCCTGCATTGACGCCATAAAGCTTTCATAATCCGCGACAAAGCTCCATGGGTCTCTCTGCTTGTACCTGAGCGCTTCGAGGATCTCCTCAGGACTGTCATAATCAGAGACTTTTACCGTAGGCATCGTATTATACCAGAGATACACATACTTCATGAGATCATAGAGTCCGTCACGGGCTCTCTCCTCCATTGTATATTCATCAACCGGATCCGGCGGATCCTTCTTGCATCCCATGAGCGCAGTGATCAACAGGAGTGATATGATAGTTATCTTTTTCATGATTGCCTTATTTTATGCAAAAGTAGCAAAAATTATGCCTGATGTTTCAAACCCTTGCACTCCTGTTCTGCCAGATCACGCTTGCGATGATCAGAAGCAGTCCGGGCGGTGTAGTAAAATAGACCGGTTCGTCAATGATGAAATGCAGCAGTATCAGTGATACAAACGGTGCGAAATAGACCAGGTTGCTCACCCTGTCAGTTGTCTCGGAGAGCTGCAGGGCCTTGAGCCAGAGCCAGAAGGTGATCCCCATCTCGAAGAATCCGCAGTAGACTGATGCAGCGATCCCTTTCTGACTTACAGGTTCGGAAAATGAGCCCGTGCCGGCCATCAGGATGAGCATATAAAATGATCCGAACAGGAAGCTTGTAAAAAGCTTTACCGATTCGTCCCGCTTATCGCGTACGTTCAGCACGAAGTAAAGGGCCCACAACACTCCGCTGACGAGAGCAAGGATGACGCCCAGGGTGTCTGAGCGTCCCGGATTCAGGGGTGCGCCCTGCGATGCGATGATATATACCCCGACGAGGCTCACCGCAAGGGCGATGAAGCTTCGTCCCGGTATGCGCTGACCAAGCAGCGGGATGGAGAAAAAGACAAGGATGATGGGCCAGATCATGTTTATCGGCTGTGCCACCTGCCCCGGAAGCCTGCTGTAAGCAGTGAGCAGTATCAGATAATAGCCCACCGGGTTGATCAGCCCGAACAGTGCAGACCACATCAGATCTCTCCGGGTGGTCTCCTTCAGCAGGCATAGCTTGCCGGTCATCAGCATGATCACAAAGAGAACGGCCGTGGAGACCAGGGTGGTGATACCCAGCATTGTCACTATGCTCAGCTCTGACAGGGCTATCTTGAAGGCTGTTGGTATTGTTCCCCAGAGCAGCACTGAGAGAGCGGCATAGATATATGCCTGCTTACCGTGTTTCATGAGTGTCAGCTGATGAGGTCAAACCCGGTATAGGGTACCAGGACGGCAGGGATCTTAATTCCTTCGGGTGACTGGTTGTTTTCAAGAAGTGCTGCCACTATACGCGGTAACGCCAGTGCACTGCCGTTGAGTGTGTGGCAAAGGGTTGTCTGTTTGGCACCTTTCTCCCTGAACCGGCACCTGAGCCTGTTGGCCTGGAAGGCCTCGAAGTTGGATGTTGAACTCACCTCCAGCCAGCGCTGCTGTGCTGCAGACCATACCTCGAAGTCATATGTCATGGCTGAGGTGAACGACATGTCTCCCCCGCATAGCCTTACAATGCGGTAGGGCAGTTCAAGCTTCGCAAGCAGACTCTCCACGTGTTTCACCATCTCCTCCAGTGCCTCATATGACTTGTCAGGATGGGCAATCTGCACTATCTCAACCTTGTCGAACTGGTGCAGCCTGTTGAGACCCCTGACATGCGCGCCCCATGATCCTGCCTCGCGTCGGAAACAGGGGGTGTATCCCACGTTCTTCACCGGAAGCTCGGCAGCATCAAGGATCACATCACGGTAAATATTAGTAATAGGTACCTCTGCAGTAGGAATCATATACAGATTGTCTATGCCGACATGGTACATCTGCCCTTCCTTGTCAGGGATCTGACCCGTACCAAAGCCCGAATCCTCATTGACAACGATGGGTGGTTCTATCTCGCGGTATCCGGCCCTGCCTCCCTCATCAAGGAAGAAGTTGATCAGCGCCCTCTGGAGCCTCGCCCCCTTTCCCTTGTAGACCGGGAACCCGGCACCTGTTATCTTGATGCCAAGGTCGAAGTCAATGATATCATATTTCTTTATAAGATCCCAGTGGGGTACGGCTCCTCCGTGCAACTGCGGGATCTCTCCGCCGCTGCGGACTATGACGTTATCTTCCGCGCTCTTCCCCGGTGCAACCATCTGATGTGGCAGGTTCGGCAGCTTCACCAGCTCGGCCTGCATCTGCCCGGTGACCTCCTCAAGAGTGTCGGCAAGCTGCTTCTGCTTATCCTTCATCGCACCTATGCCAATGCGTGCTGACTCAGCTTCAGCCTTCCTGCCCTCCTTCATCATGGCGCCTATCTCACGCGAGAGACTGTTCAGCCCGGCCTGGATTGAGTCGCTCTCAGTCTGTAGCTCCCTGCGACGACGATCGAGATCAAGGACAAGAGCGACTGTCGCGGTTGCATCGAAATTTTTGACTTTCAGCCTCTCGATCACAAATGAAGACTGCTCACGGATCAGATTGATGGTTAACATAACAAATGGGTTTTTGTAAAAGGTGGGGTAAAATTAAAACAAAAACTCCTGAAAAGTTGCGCATAAGCGTAATTTTCAGGAGTCCTGTAAGGTTGTGATACTATTTTATTCTGCTGCGGGCTTAACCGAAACGTAAGATTTGTTGTCTCTTTTCTTTCTGAACTCAATGGTGCCGTCAACGAGGGCAAAGAGAGTATGATCCTTACCCATTCCCACGTTGTCACCGGGGTTATGAGTGGTTCCGCGCTGGCGTACGATGATGCTGCCTGCCTTAACTGCCTGTCCTCCGAAGAGCTTGACACCAAGCCTTTTGCTTTCTGAGTCGCGGCCGTTACGTGAACTGCCTACACCTTTCTTGTGTGCCATATCTTTGTCTTTTTACTGTTTATCGGTTATTCCTTATCCGTTTTTTTGGTACTCTTTGCGGGGGCCTTTTTTACGGTCTCCTTTTTTTCAGCAGCTGCCTTGGGGGCGGCAGTCTTCCTTGCAGGAGCCTTCTTCACTTCAGCCTTTGCCTCTTCGGCAACGGGCGCTTCAGTTACTTTCTTTTCAGCCCTGGGTGCTGCTTTCTTCTTTTCTTCTCCGGCGGGACCGATGCTCAATACCTCTATCTGGGTAAAGTCCTGACGGTGACCGCTTCTCTTCTGATAGCCTTTTCTTCTCTTCTTCTTGAAGATAATGACCTTGTCACCTCTTACATGGGCAAGGACCTTGCCTTCAACCACGGTGTCAGCGATGACCGGTTCCCCTATGGTGACAGCTCCGTCATTGTCCAGCAGGAGAACTTTTTCAAAACTTACATTATCGCCTTCAGCTGCGTCAAGCCGGTGAACGAAGATCTTCCTTCCTTCTTCGACTTTGAACTGCTGACCGGCAATTTCTACGATTGCGTACATTTTCAATCTCTCTTTTGTTACTCCGTGAGGCGGACATGCTCCTCTGTGCATGACTCTTCTGCAGGCCCCGCCGGATCTCTGTTTTTCGGACTGCAAAGATATAAAAATTAACTTATTTGCAAACCGGTCCGATTAATTTATCAGTATCTTACTGTGGATAAAAATTTCCCCGCTGCGGGTCTTGAAGAGTCTTATTATTTATATTTGTCGTATCGACCTGTGAGGCAGTAAACCTGGAATAATATGCAGAATAAGCTTATTCGTCTGAAGGTCATAGGCATATCTTACAGCCAGACTCAGTCCGGCGCCTATGCCCTCATACTGGCGGAGGAAAACGGAGAACGTCGCATACCCATCATTATTGGCGGGTTCGAGGCTCAGGCCATTGTCATCAAGCTCGAGAACCTGGAGCCTCCACGGCCACTCACACATGACCTCTTCAGAAGCTTCGCGGAAGCCTGTGGCGTAACCGTGGAGCAGGTGCTTATCAATAAGCTTCGCGAAGGCATATTCTATTCCGAGATCCTGTGTACTGACGGTGAGAAAAGGTTCAGGATCGACTCCCGAACGTCGGATGCCGTGGCGCTGGCTCTCAGATTTGAATGCCCGATCTTTATCGATCCCCAGATACTCAATGAAGCCGGCATAGTGATGGGTACAACCACCGATGAGGAACAGAAGAAATCACCCGAACCGGTCACTGAAAAGAAACAGCCGGTAACCAGTGAGTACGGGGAATTTACAGACGGTGAACTTACGGATATGCTCACCGATGCCATCGCCCGTGAAGATTATGAACAGGCTGCAGCCATACGTGATGAGATGGCACGAAGAAAAGGACAAGGATAAAACCGGAGGAGAAATGAGGATCTTAATGATTTTAATTGCAGCAGGAGTGCTGATGCCGATACCCCTGCTGTCGAAGGAGTACAATGTGAAATCGCCTGACGGCCGGACAGTCGTAAGAGTGGAGACCACAGGAGGGCTGTCTGTCAGCGTCAGATATGATAACAGGGAGATAATATCCGGGCTCACTCCCGGGCTGCAAATTGAGGGAATCAGTGTCCCGGGTCCGAAGCCGGCCATAACCCGCGCAGTGACATCATCCGTGAATGATGTACTTGTGCCTGTTGTTCCAAGGAAAAACAGCCGTGTGCCGGATGTGTATAACGCCCTGACACTAAGCTTCAGGGGCGGTGCTTCTGTTAACTTCCGTGTCTATGACGACGGTGTTGCATACAGGTTTGCCACTGCCATGAAAGACAGTGTCACCGTGAAAAATGAACAGTTTGGATTCAGTCTCCCTGCCGGGACTAAGGCTTTGTACCCGCTCGAGAAAGGATTCATGTCACACAATGAGTGTACTTTCTATCCCGCCTCTATGGATACTGTAGGGAGCACCCACCTTGCCAGCCTTCCGGCACTTTTCACAACCGGTGGAACCAATATCCTTCTTACGGAAGCTGACATTCAGGACTATCCCGGACTCTGGATCACCGGTGACGGACACGGCGGGATCACGGGTGTGCTGCCTGCATACCCTGCTGCAGTGAAGGCTCACAATGATCGTAATGTATTTGTCACTGAGCGAAAGGATTACCTGGCTGTTACGTCTGGTACCCGCACCTACCCATGGCGCCTCTTCATCATCACTCCTGACGATGCCAGCCTCGCGGAGAGCGAGATGGTCTACCGCCTCGGAGCGCCGCCGGCACCTGGGAGCGACTTCAGCTGGGTCAAACCCGGCAAGGTGGCCTGGGACTGGTATAATGCAAATAACATCTTCGGGGTTGATTTCAGGGCCGGACTGAATAATGATACATATAAATATTATATAGACTTCGCCTCTGCAAATGGAATAGAGTATGTAATCCTGGATGAAGGATGGTATGTCCTCGGAAACGTGCTGGATCAGGCCCCGGGATTTGATGTACAGGAGCTTTGCGATTATGCGGCTTCGAAGAATGTCGGCATAATCCTCTGGGTGATATGGAAAACACTCTGGGATCAGCTCGATGAGGCACTTTCTCAGTATGAGAAGTGGGGTGTGAAGGGGATCAAGGTCGATTTCATGCAGCGTGACGACCAGTGGATGGTTAATTACTATCATATTGTAGCTGCAAAGGCCGCAGAGCATAAGATGCTGGTGGATTTTCACGGAAGCTACAAGCCTGACGGTATTGAACGCACATGGCCCAACGCTATCACCCGCGAGGGGGTGAAGGGACTTGAGAACAACAAGTGGAGCACAGAATGCAATCCGGAACACGATGTGACGCTGCCCTTCACCAGGATGGTGGCCGGCCCGATGGATTACACCCCCGGAGCCATGGTCAACATGCAGAAGCGCGATTTCACACCGGTCTTCTACAGACCTGCCAGCCAGGGTACAAGAGTCCACCAGATGGCAATGTATGTCGTTTTTGAAAGCCCGCTGCAGATGCTTGCAGACAGTCCGTCCAACTATATGCGCAACCAGGAGTGCACATCTTTCATAGCGGGGGTGCCCGTAACATGGGATGAGACCAGGGTGCTGGCCGCCAGGAAAGGCGACTATATAATCACTGCACGCAGGAACGGCTCAGCCTGGTACCTGGCAGCGATGAATGACTGGACTCCGTTCACTACAGAGGTTGAGCTGTCATTCCTGCCTGAAGGCAGTTACAGCATGGAGAATTTCAGTGACGGCGTCAATGCAGACCGTCACGGAGAGGATTACAGGCACCTTAAGCAGGAGGTCACTGCAGGTGACAGGCTGCAGATAAATCTGGCCCCTGGCGGTGGATGGGTGGCAAAGATATCACCTGCAGGCAAATAAACCGGGAGAAAAATCATGAAGCAATACCTTGACCTGCTGAGCCATGTCATGGAACATGGCATTGAAAAGAGAGACCGTACCGGTACCGGTACCCTCAGCACCTTCGGTTACCAGATGCGGTTTGACCTCTCTGAAGGGTTCCCGCTGATGACTACAAAGAAGCTGCACCTCAAATCAATCCTGTATGAGCTGCTATGGTTCCTCAGCGGCAGCACCAACGTACGCTACCTTCAGGAAAAAGGGGTGAGGATCTGGAATGAATGGGCTGATGCCGACGGAAACCTCGGCCCGATATACGGCTACCAGTGGCGCTCATGGCCTGCTGCCGATGGCAGGACAATTGACCAGGTCAGCGCTGTGGTTGATTCCATTAAGAGGAATCCCGACTCACGCAGACATATCATATCCGCATGGAACGCAGGCGAAATAGAGAAGATGGCCCTCCCTCCGTGCCATATCCTCTTCCAGTTCTATGTAGCCGGCGACAGACTCTCCTGCCAGCTCTATCAGCGTAGTGCCGACATTTTTCTGGGAGTACCATTCAACATTGCATCCTATGCCCTGCTTACACTTATGATGGCACAGGTTACGGGATACAAACCAGGCGAATTCATCCACACACTGGGAGATGCACATATATACCTCAATCATATTGACCAGGTAAGCCTGCAGCTCACCCGCGATCCGAGGCCTCTGCCCCGGATGATTGTCAACAAAGAGGTTGACAATATTCTTGAGTTTAAATATGAGGATTTTGTCCTGGCCGATTATAATCCGCACCCTGCCATAAAAGGCGAAATATCTGTCTGAGATGATAACCATAATAGTAGCCATTGACCGTAAAAACGGGATCGGTTATAACAACCGCTTGCTGGCCCATCTGCCCGGAGATTTGAGGCGATTCAGGGAGATAACCATTGGCCACTGCCTTATAATGGGCAAGAAGACCTGGGAGTCACTCCCCGTCAGACCACTCCCCGGAAGACAGAATATTGTGATTACTGACAATGAACTCGACTGTTTTGACTGCGCTGCCACGGCCAGGTCGCTGGAGGAAGCGGTGCAGTTATGTGAACCCGGGAAAGAGATATTCATCATTGGTGGCGGATCTGTTTACCGGCAGTTCATACCTATGGCTGACAGGCTTATGGTGACACACATAGATGCTGAGTTCGAGGCAGATACGTTCTTTCCTGAGATCAATCCTGATGAATGGTATATCTCTGAACAGGAGGATTACCTCTCCGACGAACCCGGCGAACTGAGCTTTTCCTACACAACATATCTCAGGCGGAGGTAACTTTTTTTTACCCCGTCCGTTAAACCGTTAGTGTTCTCTGCCGTCAAAGAGACACAGAATCTGAAGAACACTTAATAAACCATTGTATGAAAACAAAAACACTAATCTTGTTTGTGGCCCTTATGGGCCTGATAATGACATCATGCGGCAAGTCGGACCCGATTGACACAAAGGCCACGGAGGCTGCCGATGATGTAGCACTGAGCGAAGCACTCTATGATGATGCCTTTGCATCACTGGAGATAGCTACCGTATTTGCCGAGGTGGGGAAAAAGTCAGCTTCAATACTTGACAGCTGCCCACTTATAACCGTCAATTCTCCCGGACAGGAATTTTTTCCGAGGAACATTGTGATTGACTACGGTACGGGTTGTACCGGCCTGTTCGACGTGGAGCGAAGCGGTAAGATACTTATCACCCTTTCCGGCCCCAGGGGAACAACCGGATCGGAACGCGTCCTCACGTTTGACAACTATTATGTGAACGATGCGAAGGTAGAGGGGACCTATACAATCGAAAACCTCGGACCGAACAGCAGTCAGAATGCAGTATTTGCCGTTAGTCTCGAGGGAGGAAAAATAACATTCCCTGATGCAAAGGTCATCACAAAGGAGTTCAGCAGGCAGAGGGAATACATCCAGGGATACGGAACCTGGAGTCCGTGGGACGACAAGTGTCTGATTACAGGCACCTCATCGGGGACCAACCTCGATGGCAAAGCTTACTCACTGACGGTTACAAATCCGTTGGAATGGACTGCTGCCTGCAGGTTCCTGATTGGCGGAACCATCAGGTTTGAAGTTGACGGTATCGAGCCGTTTGAACTTGACTACGGCACTGGCGAATGTGACGCTACGGCCACCCTGTCGCGCGGTGATGAATCAAAGGAGATAACACTTCAATACCGGCATCCGAAATACAGGGATAACAAATAACCTTCACCCGGCTGTAACGGTCTTATACTGAGCCGTGCGATGGCTTCATGAAAAAAATCCCGGTCTGCAGAATTGCGGACCGGGATTTTTTTTAAACCTCAGTGAATCATGATGCCTTCAAAACCTTCATATCAACCCTCTCCAGCTTATGAGCTGCGTAGTCGGGTGTGACGGTGAATTCCTTGGTATCTCCTGACGGTAACTCGAACATGGCGTCCATCATGATGGCTTCGCAAATGGCTCTCAAACCCCTGGCGCCAAGACGGAACTCCACGGCTTTGTCAACGATATAGTCAAGCGCCTCGTCAGTGAATGTAAGCTCTATGCCGTCCATGGCAAAGAGCTTGATATACTGCTTGGTGATTGCGTTCTTCGGTTCGGTGAGAATAGCTCTCAGTGCCTTGCGGTCCAGCGGAGAAAGATGCGTCAGCACCGGCAGACGGCCTATGATCTCCGGAATGAGTCCGTAGGAACGCAGGTCCTGCGGGGCAATGTACTTCAGGAGATCATCCTTGTCATAACTGTCTCGCGAGCGGCTTGCAGTGTATCCCACAACAGTGGTGTTAAGCCTGTGGGCTATCTTCTTCTCTATTCCCTCGAAGGCGCCACCGCAGATAAAGAGTATGTTCCTGGTATCCACGGGTATCATCTTCTGTTCAGGGTGCTTCCTGCCTCCCTGCGGGGGCACGTTAACCACGGAGCCTTCAAGAAGCTTGAGGAGACCCTGCTGAACGCCCTCTCCGGATACGTCACGCGTTATTGACGGATTGTCACCCTTACGGGCAATCTTGTCCAACTCGTCAATGAACACAATGCCCTTCTCGGCAGCCTTGACATCATAGTCGGCATTCTGAAGCAGCCTGGTAAGGAGGCTCTCGATGTCCTCACCCACGTATCCCGCCTCGGTTAGTACCGTTGCGTCTACGATGGTGAATGGTACATGGAGCATCCGTGCGATGGTGCGGGCCAGCAGAGTCTTCCCTGTGCCGGTCTCACCAACCAGGATAATATTTGATTTTTCTATCTCAACATCATCACTGTCAGCCTTCTGCACCAACCTCTTGTAGTGGTTGTATACAGCCACGGAGAGGATCTTCTTGGCCCTGTCCTGCCCGATGACATACTGATCAAGAAACTTTTTGATCTCATCAGGCTTACGGAGCTTAAGGCTGTCAAGGCTGAAAGAAGACTTGCTTCCGAGCTCCTCTAACATGATATTGTGGGCCTGTTCAATGCATTGATCGCATATATGGCCCTCAAGACCGGCGATCAGAAGGGTTGCCTCTTTCTTTGTGCGTCCGCAGAACGAGCATTTGTCCATCCGGATGTGATTAATTCTTTGTTTTGGAAAGGACTTCGTCTATCATTCCGTACTCTTTCGCCTCAGGCGCTGTCATCCAGTGGTCACGGTCAGCATCCCTCTCCACCTTTTCAAGGGGTTGTCCGGTGTGGAATGCAATGACTTCGTACAGCTCTTTCTTGATCTTAAGGATCTCCTTGACAGCTATCTCAATATCGGAAGCCTGTCCCTCTGCACCACCCATCGGCTGATGGATCATGATACGGGAATGCTTCAGTGCAGACCTTTTGCCTTTCGTGCCGGCGGTAAGCAGAACGGCACCCATTGATGCAGCCATTCCCGTACAGATTGTTGCCACATCGGCTGATATATACTGTATAGTGTCATATATACCCATCCCTGCATGAACCACCCCGCCGGGAGTATTAAGGTAGATCTGTATGTCCTTGCCCGGATCTGACGAATCAAGGTAGAGCAACTGCGCCTGGATAATGTTGGCCACATAATCATCCACCGGAAGACCGAGGAAGATTATGCGATCCATCATAAGACGCGAAAAGACATCCATCGAAGCTACATTCAGCTGACGTTCCTCGATGATCGTGGGAGAGATGTATCCGTTGCTTGCCGAGATATAGCGGTGCATGGTGAGACTGCTGATACCGAAACGGTCAGCGGCATATTTTTTAAAATCCTTGCTATCTGACATATGTGTTTGTATTGGTGAATTTCAAATATACGAAATAATGGCTTTACAGGTTTCACTTCTCAGTGAACAGGTTGTTGAATTCCTCAGGAGTGACCTGCTTCTCATCAACCTTGACAAGGTCAATAATTATGCCGAGCACCCTGGTGTCAAGCACCTTCTCTGCAATACGGCGGGCATCATCCTCCTTCTTGAGCATATCCCTTGCAAATAACGTAATCTGCTCATCAGTAGCATAATACAGACCGTACTGAGAAAACTGTGCACGGGTGAAATCCTTCGCCTCAGCGAGGATCTCCTCATCGGTGATCTTCACATCATTGTCTTTTGCCACCCTGTTCTTTATCAGTTGCCAGCGCAGATCATCACGGAAATGACTCCAGTCCTTCTCGATATCCTCAGCGGTGGTCTTCTCGTTCACCTTCAGCAGCCATCTCTTCAGGAACTCTTCCGGTAGTTCGAATTGCATCTTCTCAAGGGCCAGTTTGCGGGCATCTGTATGAAGCCTGTATTCTGACTCACGGCCGAAGAAACCCCTGATCTCTTCCCTGACCTTTGCCTCAAACTCTTCGGCTTCACTGACAGCGCCTGCACCGTATACCTTATCCCACAACGCCTGGTTGTTTTCGGCCGGGGCAAAGCGTGATACCTCCCTGACTGTGATTGTATATGTCCCGTTGAGCTCCTTAACCTCCTCCTTCTGTTTCTTCAGCAGGCCGGCTATCTCATAATCGTTCGGGAAGGCAGTGCGGATGTCAAAGCTGACTGTGTCGCCGGCAGATTTTCCCAGGAATTCCCTTTTCAGCTCTTCGTCCTTGACCAGGTCCACGGAAAGGGTGGCATCCTCATTCATCACGGTTCCGTCCGCTGAAGTGATTGTACCCTTGAGAAGATCCTTCTCCTGTGACACTTCTGAGATTACGAATTCGCCGAACCTGCGTGCATAGTTGTCGACATAATCGGCAACCATCTTCGTGTCAGGCTCTATCTGGTAACGGGTGAGCTTCTGCTTTTTGTTGAGGTTTAAGTCGAACTCAGGAGCAAGGCCAAGTTCAAAGGTGAAACTGAACTCCTCCGACTTGTCAGGCTCAAATGAGTGGCTGTCATGCTTTGGAAGCGGATCGCCAAGAATATCCAGGCTTTCTGTCTTGATGTAGTCTGTCAGGCTGTCCGAGACGATTTTATTAATTTCGTCGACAAGAACCGTGGTTCCGTAGAGTTTCTTTATCATCTGAAAGGGAACGTGGCCGGGCCGGAATCCCTTGATGCTGGCTGTCCTTCTGTATTCCCTGAGTTTTTTTTCTACCTTTTCTTCGTAGTCGGCCTTAACGATATCAATTCTGACCGTTGCATTCAGTGCGTCAATGTTCTCTCTGGTGACATTCATATTATAATTGTTTACCTGTCGGTTTAAAAAACCGCCTTGACCTTCGTGCGTTGCCGGAGAGTCAGTGCGGTTCAGATACCTGGTGCGGATGAAGGGACTCGAACCCCCACGCCCTGAGGCACAAGATCCTAAGTCTTGCTCGGCTACCAATTACGACACATCCGCAAAAAGTGGTGCAAAATTAGTAAAAATTACGAATCGGCCAAAGTGACACGGTGAATTTACCTCCTGAGTTCGAAGTTTTTACCGAGATAGACATTTCTTACCTGCTCATCGTCAGCAAGCTGTGAGGCTGTTCCCTGCTTGAGTATCTTACCCTCGAAGAGGAGATAGGCTCTGTCAGTTATTGTGAGGGTCTCGTGTACGTTATGGTCGGTGATTAGGATGCCTATATTCTTGTTTTTCAGGTGAGAAACGATCATCTGGATATCTTCCACCGCGATGGGGTCGACACCGGCGAAGGGTTCATCAAGCAGAATGAAGTTTGGTTTGAGGGTAAGGGCGCGTGCTATCTCTGTACGGCGTCGCTCGCCACCGGAGAGCTGTATGCCCAGGCTCTTGCGTATGCGCCCCAGCCCGAACTCCTCGAGCAGCGACTCCAGCCGTTCTTTTCTCTCATGCTTTGTCATGTCTGATAGCTCCATGACTGCCATCAGGTTGTCCTCAACACTCAGTTTGCGGAATACTGATGCTTCCTGCGCCAGATAACCGATTCCAAGGCGTGACCTGCGGTACATGGGGAAGTCGGTTATCTCTGTGTTGTCAAGCCAGATATGTCCGCCATTGGGGCGTATCAGCCCCACTATCATGTAAAAGGTGGTAGTCTTGCCGGCACCGTTGGGTCCGAGAAGGCCAACTATCTCGCCCTGCTCCACCTCTACGGAGACCTCATTGACAACTGTCCGGGTTTTGTACCTCTTGACAAGGTCTGTTGTATGGAGTTTCATAATTTTACTCTTTTGCGCCGGTTGCCTGTTATATGTTTCTGCATTTTCGCCGGGGCTCGTCCTGTAACTGCTCCTGATCTCCGGCCCGATGGATCAGCGTCATCCCTCATAACCTTCCATGGACTCCTTCCTTCGTTTCAGCAGCCGTAAAGATACTCACTTCTTCATTAATTTGCAGCGGTCTCTTCCGCGGCGTCATCCTCAGCCCTCTTCCGGACCACCCTGGCAGCTATGAATATACTTACTTCATAGAGCAGGAGCAGGGGTATGGATACAAGTATCAGGCTGAAGACGTCAGGAGGGGTTATCACTGCAGCCAGCGCCAGTACAACTACTATGGAGTGCCTGCGGTATTTCCTCATGAATTCAGGAGTGATGACTCCAATCCTGGCAAGGAAGAATACCACAATGGGCAGCTCAAAAGTTATACCCGCCGAGAGTGCTACCGATGTCACGGAGCCTATATAGGAACTTATGTTTATCTGGTTTGCAACAATGTCACTTACCCTGTAAGAACCCAGGAAGTTGATAGAGAGAGGCGTGATGACGAAAAACCCGAATGCCACCCCGGTAAGGAACAGTAACGAAGCCATGGTGACGGCCCCGCGGGCATACTTGCGTTCCTTCTCGTAAAGTGCAGGCCGGAAAAACGACCAGAACTCCCAGAAAACATAAGGGAAAGCCAGTATCAGTCCGGCAACCAGCGAAATGTTGATGTGAGTGGTGAACTGCCCGGACATCTTGATGCTTATCAGCTCAATAGGATCCTGGTTTATGCACAGCGCCGGGACATTGACAAGATCGGCAAGACGGCACAGAAGCCTGTTGGTGATAAAATCAGGATTATTGGGTGCCAGGATTATGCTGTCAAAGATGACGTTCTTGAACATGAAGGCCAGTATCGCCCCCACAACAATTGCAATCAGGGCCCTGATAATATGCCATCGCAATTCCTCCAGGTGCTGGAGAAACGTCATCTCACCTTCCTCGCTGTTTCTTTTCGTCTTGCTTCTGAGGGCCATGCCTGCATCTGCTTTGAAGGGTGTAAACTTACATAAAATCGCACGCATTTGAATCGCTCTGCGAAAATCTGCCCCTTGATAATATTTATCTCACCGGTGATAAAAAGATTTGATATATATTTTAATTTAAGTTAAATTTGAAATAAGGGTAATAGGTTGAACAAAGTTCACGTAACTTGTTATTGATATTATAACCATTTTAAAATTGAGGGAGAGGAACTATTAAATGTATACTGACGCTTCCATACACGACTACCTGAAGAGGTATTTCGGGTTTGACACATTCAAGGGAAACCAGGGGCCTATCATCAGGAGCGTTCTTGAGGGGAATGACACATTCGTGCTGATGCCAACCGGTGGAGGGAAATCGCTCTGCTATCAGCTCCCGGCCGTGATGATGGAGGGTACGGCAGTGGTGATCTCGCCTCTGATAGCGTTGATGAAGAACCAGGTGGACGCAATGCGCAACTTCAACACCACGGATGACGTGGCCCATTTTCTCAACTCTTCGCTGACAAAAACCGCCATCACCAAGGTCAGGCATGATGTGATGCACGGAAATACCAAGCTGTTGTACGTGGCTCCGGAGTCGCTCACCAAGGACGAGAATATCGAGTTTCTAAAGAGCATAACGGTTTCGTTTTACGCTGTTGACGAAGCACACTGCATCTCCGAGTGGGGGCACGATTTCAGGCCGGAGTACCGCCGGATAAGACCCATTATTGACACGATAGCACGGGCGCCCATCATTGCACTTACAGCCACTGCAACCCCGAAGGTGCAGCATGATATCCTGAAGAACCTCGGGATATCTGATGCTGCAGTGTTCAAATCGTCATTTAACAGGCCTAACCTCTATTACGAGGTCAAAGCCAAGCAGGATGCCACCCGGGAGATCATCAAATATATAAAGAACAACCCGGGCAAGTCAGGGATCATCTACTGCCTCAGCCGCAAAAAAGTAGAGGAACTGGCCGAGACGCTGAAGGTCAATGACATCAAGGCCCTGGCCTATCATGCAGGGATGGACTCGCTAACGCGCACATCCAACCAGGACAAGTTCCTGATGGAAGATGCGGATGTGATTGTGGCTACAATTGCCTTCGGGATGGGGATTGACAAGCCCGATGTGCGCTATGTGATTCATTATGACATGCCGAAGAGCCTTGAGGGGTACTATCAGGAGACAGGGCGTGCCGGACGTGACGGGGGAGAGGGCAGATGCATCGCCTATTACAGCTATGATGATATCGTCAAGCTTGAAAAATTCATGCAGGGAAAACCTATCGCAGAACAGGAGATTGGCAAACAACTGCTGCTGGAGACTGTCTCATATGCCGAGTCGTCAACCTGCAGAAGGAGGATACTGCTTCATTACTTCGGTGAGGAATACAAACAGGAAAACTGCGAAGCATGTGACAACTGCCTGCATCCCAAGACCCAGTTCGAGGGCCAGGATTATGTGGTAAACATGCTGGAGACGGTGCTTGCCGTTAAAGAGAAGCATAAGGCAGACCATATTGCGAAAATCCTTGCCGGGACAATGAATTCTGCAATCAAGTCTTACAAACACCACAAGCTGGAGACCTTTGGGATAGACGAGGAGAAGGACGAGCGTTTCTGGAATATGGTGATCCGGCAAGCTCTCATCAACAAGCTGCTTAATAAGGATATAGAGAACTACGGGTTGCTTGGGCTGACACCAAAGGGTCATGAATTTCTTGACAATCCGGTGAGCTTCAAGCTCAATGAGGATCATGATTATACTGAGTCGGAGGATGAAGAGACCTCTTTCGGAGCGCGTACGGCAGCAGCGGATGAAGAGTTGCTGAGCATACTGAAGGACCTCCGGAAGAAGATCTCGAAGCAGGCCGGCCAGCCTCCCTACAACATCTTTCAGGATCCGTCGCTGGAGGAGATGGCAATACAGTACCCGATAACCCTGGAGGAGTTGCAGAACATCACCGGTATAGGTGCGGGCAAGGCGCAGCGTTACGGCAGGGAAGTCATTGAGGTGATCAAAAACTATGTGGCTGACAAGGAGATCATCAGGCCACAGGACATGGTTGTAAAGTCAGTGGTAAACAAGTCGGGGCTGAAGGTTTATATTATTCAGAGCATTGACCGCAAGATGCCTCTTGAGGACATTGCCGATGCCAAGGGCATTGAATACGATGAACTGTTGTCCGAGATAGAGGCCATAGTGAGCAGTGGTACCAAGCTTAACATTGATTATTATATCAATACGGTTATTGATGAGGACCGTCAGCAGGACATCTATTCGTTCTTCATGGAGGAGGCACAGACAGGTACGCTGGAGGAGGCAGTGAATGAGCTCGTCGGTGAGTTTGAGGAGGAGGAGATCAGGCTGGTGCGGATCCAGGTGCTGGCGGAGGGAAACTGAGGGAGTTGCGATTTACGAGTTGCGAATTGCGAATTTGTTGTAAAGAATTTAAAAACAGAACTTCATGTGGTTTTCGCAGGTCTTGGACCTGCAAGAATTGTAAAAGCCTGCCGCCACCCGACCAGTCTCATTTACCCCTGAACTTCCGAGATGACGGAAACCGACTCATCACCCACACCACCAGGAAATAGAACGGATACAGGAGCTCTGAACCAATGAACTGCATCACCCTAATGCGGTTCCCTCTCTTCTTCATCTCCCTGCTGATCAGCAGGAAATCGGGTATGGCTTTGATCCCGTACATGGCGGCAACTACCGGCAGATATGCAGCTGAAAAGCATGAAGCTACCCCGGCGGCGGTGACGGCGGCGTTGCACGCCGCCGTGGCTGTGGCGAGGGTGATGACGGGGGCGCCCCTCAGGTGAAGCGCCTTGGATGCCCAGCGTGCGCGCTGACGCAACAGCGCCGCAGCCGTGACCGCTCCGGCGG
>AMWB02129858.1_pt1 | contig 53289 bp, 53 predicted proteins | sample 200311 | NCBI WGS metagenome assembly AMWB02 (sample SAMN02737377, study PRJNA173069) | bioreactor metagenome | biome: anode biofilm in microbial fuel cells | place: USA: California | collected 2010-12-16 | reverse complement strand
AATGCATTGAGCAGAGTGATCAGATCAGGCAATTTCAGAGTACTAAATATGTCATTCACTCCTTCTGTTTTAATCTGGCTATGGTTGTTCGGCCGGCATATACCTTGTCACCTTTATTGCATTCGATCACGAAGCTCTCCGGAACTGTTACGTCCACCCTGGAGCCGAAACGGATCATTCCTATACGTTGTCCCCTTTCCATAAAGTCTCCTTCCTTTATGTAAGGCACTATTCTTCTGGTAATGGTGCCTGCTATCTGGACAACTTCTATTTTCCCGTATTCTGTATCCATGTATATATGTTGTCTCTCGTTTCGGTGAGAGTCCTTACAAAAAGCAGGTATATATCCACCTTTCTTATACTCAAGTGAAGTGACTTCTCCTTTTAAAGGCGCCCTGTTCACATGAACATTCTGAAAGTTCATAAAGATACACAGTTTTCTGTTCCTTATATCTACTATCCTGCCGTCGGCCGGGGAGAGCATACATTCGTCTCCCTCCACAGGATACCGTTCAGGATCACGGAAGAATATGAACAAGAATGCCAGTACCAAAATTCCTATTGTCAATCCTGTCTTTGCATATGAATGTGCTGTGAAATAACTCGCTAATGCAAAACTAAATGTAATCCCAAAAGTAGTCAGTATCCAGGGAATTGAACCTTTGGCAAGCATTTAATAATTTCCCTACACTTTCTTCCTTAATTTATTGATTTGTTCGGTGGTCATGTTCCAAAGGCCATCAATGAGTTCCAGGATCTCAGGTAGTATACGCATGACCATGTATGCGATCACAAATAGAGCTACTCCTGACCCAGCCTTTGCTATCATATGGTGAGCTATCTCAAAGCTATTTGGTCCAAACCACATTTCACCATATGCGACCACTACAAATACATCTCTTAATATATTAAGCATATAGATGACGGGCACTGATACCATGAATGCAGATAGCAGTTTTTTCATCGGTGCATTCACAGAAGCTATCAGGCCCATAAAAAGAGCAATGCTTTCAATGGCAGTGCATCCCAGGATTATCTCCACGGTGTGTCCGTTATATGTTATCATGTTACCCGCCCTATAAGCCGAGAAGCCTAGCATGCTCAGTGTCCACATTATATTATTTGTTACCATGCCGATCAGCCATTCTTTCAGGGCTGATATCTCTGCAAAAGGAAAATAGAACACTGATCCGATAGCAATAGCATTAGTAGCCATATATGTGATGTCGATCTCACCTTTCATAGGTGTGTATCTATTCGTATATTGCACATACATTGTGCGTGCTATGAGCAAGCAAAATATGCTCATTGCTATGGTAAGTGTCACGTTCACATAGTCATCTATGGCAATATAATGCAAAGGCTGCTGCACCCAGTGAATTGAAAATACGGTCCACCCTCCTGCCCCTATTATTCTTTTATATCTATTTTTTCCAGACAGGATCGCACTGAGAAGCATTAATGAGATGGATATCCATAGTATGATAAGCATTAATAGCACCTGTAATTGTATGGACTTATATACTTGTCAGCCATAATAAACTTGTTGTCATATGAAACCGGTAACTCCTCTTTTAACTGTAGATGCAATAATAATAAATGGTTCAAATATCGTACTTGTCAGGCGTCAAAACGACCCTTTTAAGAGCATGTTCGCCCTTCCCGGTGGATTCGTAGAGGTAGGAGAAACTACTGAAGAGGCAGTAGTGCGTGAGGCGTTGGAAGAGACCGGCTTATCGATAGAAATAGTTAAGTTGATTGGAGTCTATTCAGAACCTTTGCGTGATCCAAGAGGGCATACAGTGTCTATATGTTATCTCGCAAAGGGAACAGGTATCCCAAAAGCAGGTTCTGATGCGGCAGATGTCGCGCTTTTCACAATAGATGGCATACCTAAACTGGCTTTCGATCACAATAAAATAATAGATCAGGCAAGAGTTGATATAAATGGAGTTCTGTCCCAAATGTAAGTCGATGATGTTCCCGGTTCAGGGTTCTTTCGTATGTAAAAAGTGCGGCCATGTGAAGGGTGCTGAAGGAGTTTCTGATGACCTCGTGTCAAAATCCCAACGTAAGGACCGTGAAGTCACTGTTCTTGAAGAGAATTTCGACCAGGGTCTTCCCACCACATCTTCCAGATGTCCTGAATGCGGGCACAATGTTGCATATTGGTGGCTCAGACAGCTCAGATCGGCGGATGAGTCTGAAACGCGTTTCTTCAAATGCACCAAATGCAACGCCACATGGAGAGAATATGACTGAGTTATCCTCAAGCCACATTTATATGAGTTTTTATATAGGAAACTTTTATTACTTAAAGGATATAATGAAGTGGTTATTCAGACACCGGATGGAGAATTGATATGTTCAAGGCAACGATTGACGCGGATATTTTAAAAAGTTCCATAGAAACGCTTTCTGTACTCGTGGATGAGGCTCGATTCAGGATATCCACAGAGGGGCTCTCTGTAAGAGCAGTGGATCCGGCAAACGTGGCCATGGTAAGCTTTGAGCTTGCGGCAAGTGCCTTTGATGATTTTGCTGCCGACGACTGTGAGATCGGCATGGACCTTACGAAGGTCAATGATATTTTTGGGGTAGCAGAAAAGAACGAAAAGGCTACTCTTGCACTGGATGAGCTGTCCCAGAAAATGTCCATACACATTGGTGGATTTTCTTATACTCTTTCGTTACTGGATCCTTCCACTATCCGTGCAGAACCGCGCATACCACAGCTTGAGTTGCCTGCTGAAGTTGTGCTCAATGGCAAGGAACTTCAGAAAGCGGTCAAAGCAGCAGAGAAGATCAGTGATCACATGTCCCTTGGTGTGGATGGAGATATCTTCTACATGGAAGCTGAAGGAGATACTGATAAGGTCCGTCTGGAAATGCCCCGCGACCAGTTGATAGATCTGAGATCCGGAGAGGCCCGTTCTCTGTTCTCTCTGGATTATCTCTCGGACATTGTCAAACCAGCCTCTAAATCAAATGAGGTCACTCTTGAGCTGGGGAAGGATTATCCTATCAAGATAGGTTTCACTATTGCCGAAGGTGCAGGCAAGATAAGTTACCTGCTTGCCCCAAGGATAGAATCAGACTGATCTATGGAAGAAAAGGATCTTGCTCTTTACCCCTTTATTACGGAAGCTTCAGCATACGTATCAGATCTAGGTTTCAGCCTTGAACGGCTGATAACCTCTCGAGCCATGGATTCTGCCCGTTCCCGTGGGGTTGAAAGAGTACTTCAGGCCTTAAAAGGTGATATTACTAAGCCACAGCTTTTAGCTTCGGATGACCGCAAAATTCTCATTGAACTGCTTTCCTATCCCTTTTCAAGGGTCTTAGTATCATGTGTGGATGATAATTTTCTTATACGCAGGTATGCACTTGCAGAAGCAGTTTCCTGTTATGAGCTTCTGCATTCAGAACCATATGAGTTCATATGTTCAATAGCATCTGATTTTCATGTTGATGTTCTTTTTTCTGACCATCAGTTCGATATCCATTTCACCGATTATATCCGTCTTGCAAGTTCCATGAAAGCATTGGAATGGAAACTTGTTAACCGCAAGATACAGAAAGGCCACGTTTATATCTCAAAGGAAGAACTTGCAAGGTTGCTTCAGGAAGCTATACGTGACCGGATCCAGAGTTCTCTTCCTCTGGATGTACCTGAAGATATTTGTCAGATGTGTGTTCCATACATTTCTCCGATCCAGACTGAACTGCAGCAGATGAAGGAAACATTTGGCTCCGGGGATTTTGGCTCGGTGGAGAGTAATATGTTTCCTCCCTGTATGGTACATGCCATATCCAATGTAAGAGCCGGGGTGAATCTGGCTCATTCTATGCGTTTTGCCCTTACTTCGTTCCTGCGTAACGTGGGCATGTCAGTAGATGATATCATTGCTATGTTCAACGTATCTCCTGATTTCGATATGGAGAAAACGAGATATCAGATAGAACATATCTCGGGCTCATCAGGTACAGAATACAAGCCCCCTTCCTGCTCCACTATGCGCACTTATGGCAATTGCTATGGTGCAGATGAACTATGCAGCAGGATAAAACACCCTCTTAACTACTATAGGCGCAAGACATGGTTTAAACATAAGAATGAAGTTTCTCAGCAACATCCATTTTCAGGAAAAGATAACGAATAGAATATACTTTTTAAGTTATTTCCTAACATTTATATGATTTAAATCGTATCATAAAGTAAGGCAAATATATCAGCTGAGATCACAAGGAGGGAGAATATGGGCTTATTCAATCGTATGAGCACAGTTATCAAAGCCAAAATGAATAAAATTGCAGATAAGATGGAAGATCCCCGGGAGACTCTTGATTATTCTTATGAAAAACAGCTTGAGCTTCTACAAAATGTAAAGAGAGGAGTGGCTGAGGTCACAACATCGAAGAAACGTCTGGAGTTACAGAAAGCAAAGCTTCAGCAAAGCATAGACAAGCTGGACCAGCAGGCAAGGGACGCTGTCAAAGCCGACAGGGAAGATCTTGCAAGGCTTGCCCTTGAGCGTAAGGCTGCACTTGTGGCACAGGTTCAGGGGCTTGACCAGCAGATAGCGGAGTTGGACCAGGAACAGCAGAAGCTTGTAGCTGCAGAGAAGCGTTTGTCCACAAAGGTCGAGATCTTCAGGACAAAAAAGGAGACCATCAAAGCACAGTATTCCTCTGCGGAAGCCCAGGTCAAGATCAACGAATCTATTTCAGGGATCAGCGAGGAAATGGCAGATGTGGGTCTTGCCATGGAGAGGGCCGAGAACAAGACGGAACAGATGAAAGCACGTTCTGCAGCCCTTGATGAACTTATTGAACAAGGTACACTGGAAGATGTGACTGGCAGGCATGATGACATAGACCGTGAACTCGCAAAGCTAAGTTCCCAGAGCACCGTCGATGCGGAGCTTGCAAAACTCAAGCAGGAGGCAGGCAAATGATAATTCGGATAATGGGATTGGGGCAATATAAGGTGCCCAGCAGCCTTTTTGATGAGTTGAACGCTATTGATAACCGCATAGTTGAGCATGTGACCAAAGGTGATGAGAAAACTTACAAGCAAGACCTGGCGGCTCTCATCTCAAAGATCAAACAGAATGGGAAGGTCCTGGGTGCCGAAGAGATCGTTGAATCAGATGTCATAGTGCCTCCTGAAGATCTGACCTTTGAGGAAGCAAAAGAAGTGTTTACAGGCACTGGCATCTTTGAAGACTGAAAAATTTATTTAAGTTAAATATACTAAAATGGTATTCCCCACAAGGGATACCATTTCTCTACATCCTTTTGTATGGGCAGTTCTCTTTCCATCAGGGACTTGAGCCTGAATTCTGTGGAATTGTCCCTCTCTTTGTTTCCTTTCGGTACAAAGGGATAAAAACTATCCTGCTTGAAATTGTATATCCAGTATACGGTGCTGTTTCCCTGGAACTTATAGATGGCACATAGCAACTGTTCACCGAAACCATGTTCTATCATCGTCTGGCTTACAAGATGTATGTTAGTGACAATGTCCTCAAAATCAGGGTCTTCCAGGATGGCCCATAAAAAGTTGTATTCATCCTTTTTGAGCCTGTATGATGTTCCGGTTTCCTGACAACTGTATCTTAAGAGATCCTCTATCTCTGTGCGCGCTGTCTCGTAGCGGGATGATTCAATGGGTTTAAAACATATTCCTGCCACAGTGGCGGGCTTAATTCCCAGATTTGTTTCAAGAGTGATGCTTGCCGTGGAAATGGCAAACAATCTGTCAGTTTTTGCTTTTGGGAGCTTGCTCCTTCCAAGTATCGTGTCCAGAATTCCCATCAGAACTCCAGCTCCCTTTCTAATTTCTCAAGTGCTGCTAGGCGCTTTTCCGTAGAAGGGTGTGTGGATAGGAGCTGCATGATGGAAGAGCCGGATATTGCAGGGATAATGAAAAAGGCGTTCATGCCTTCAACTTTCCTTAGGTCCTCAGATGGCACTCTCTGCATCGTACCGCTTATCTTCATAAGGGCGGATGCGAGCTTGGATGGCTTCCCGGTTATAATTGCAGCACCTCTGTCAGCAGAGAATTCCCTGTATCTTGAAAGAGCGCGTATGAGAAGGAAGCTTATCACCCACACGATCAAGGAAACTATCCACACTACTATGAGTCCTCCATTTCCTTCTCGCCTGTTGCCGCCTCCACCAAAGTACAGGGCGTATCTTACGATGAAGAAAGCAACAGTTGAAAGGAAGCTGGCTATGGTCAGTACTGTCATATCCCGGTTCTTTATGTGGGTCAGTTCATGTCCCAGCACGGCTTCAAGTTCTTCCCGGTCAAGGCTTCGCATAAGTCCTGTAGTAACGGCAACAACTGCGTTCTTTTTGTTCCTGCCGGTGGCAAAAGCGTTAGGCATCATAGTATTCATGATAGCTATTCTCGGCACCGGGATATCTGCGATCGCACACAGCCGTGTGATGATCTCGTGCAGTTCAGGCTCCTCGCTTGCAGATACAATTTTGGCTCCTGATGTCCACAATACCATCTTGTCAGAATAGTAGTATTGTACGAACATCATTACTCCTGCGAACAGGAGTATGAACATGGAATCTGCCCCATTAGCAGCCAGGAATACCAGGAAGAGCAGATACACAGCTCCCAGCAAGAACATGGTAAAGAGCATCCTGCTCTCCAATCCTATATCATGTTTCCATTTTCTCATGGAGTATACCTCTTTGGAATCATGTGTGATTTAATCTCTTGGATGTTGTCATCTGCATATATCAACTGCGCTTATATTCCCTGCACATGTCCACAAAAGCCTTTACAGGGAAGCTCACAGGATGGGCGTGCTGGTAACATGCCAGAGAATTGTGCTCCACAATGCCATCCCATCCGTCTTTAATTCCTTTGCCGCGTTTCATCTCAAACGTAAGCCGGGCATCGTTATCACAATATGTAACGGAATAATGGAACTCATGTCCGCGCACTGGTCCTTTTATGAACGCTCCGTGGGCGTAGCCTTCCGTATATCCCAGGGCCTGGAGCTTCTTTGTAAGCACTGTACGTGCCGAGAAAAGGTCAGCCATCTTATAGGTAACATCATCGATCTCATATGAGGTGGAAAGATACTGCAATCCTCCGCATTCCCCGTATATGGGCATCCCATCTGCTGAAAGGTCCTTTAAGGCTTTCGTAGTTGCAGAAGCTTCAAGTTCGCACGGATACAATTCAGGATAACCTCCGCCAAAGTACATGCCGTCAACATCCGGTAATTCTCCTGCCATGGGGCTGAAGAACACAACTTCCGCACCGTTTCTCCTGAATTCATCGAACATGTCAGCATAATAGAAGCAGAATGCTTTGTCCATTGCCACTCCTATTTTCAGGTCTGTTTCTGGAATTTCTTTCTCCTCGTAGGCATCCGTATTAGGTTCCCTGGCCAGCCCTATAATGGCATCCAGATCAACATTCTCTTCTATGAACCCTGCAAGCTCACCGGTATCGAACTCACATTCAAAGGCCATGTGTAGTCCCAGATGCCGGGAAGGTACGCTTATATCCTTGTTACGCGGAAGTGCTCCCACAATGGGTATGTCAGGAATGCAATCCCGGATCATTTTTGCATGTCTTGGACTTCCTACTTTGTTGAGTATCACGCCTGCGACTTCCACGCCGGGATCAAACTCTGAATATCCTTTTACAATAGCTGCGGCACTGCGTGACATCCCATGCACATTTACCACCAGGATCACGGGCACATCAAGGGATTTAGCTACATGTGCAGAACTGGCAACCTCGGTGGAATCCATGCCGTCAAAAAGTCCCATCACACCTTCGATGACCGAGATATCCGAACCGCCGGAAGTACGGGCAACTTCCCTTTTCACACCTTCCACTTCCATCATGAAGGTATCCAGGTTACGGGATGCTCTTTTACAGATCGCTGTATGGTAGGATGGGTCGATATAGTCCGGGCCGACCTTATAGGGCTGGACCTGCATGCCTCTTTTGACCAGTGCAGCCATTAGTCCCATGGAGGCTGTGGTTTTTCCAACACCGCTGTTAGTTCCCGCTATCAGTACCGCTTTTGTCATGAGTTTTACTGTGTATGTAACTTATATATATCATTATGTCCGTTTAAACCGCTCAAAGGCCTTTAAAAGGGATATATGCATTTATGAACGCTCCACACAAAACGGAATTCCTCACGGACGCTTATGGGCGTACCATAAAGAGCCTGAGGATGTCTGTTACTGACAGATGCAATCTGAATTGTATCTATTGCCATAACGAAGGTAGTAAGGGTACTGCAGGAGAGATGTCAGTGGAGGCTATTTCCAATATAGTGCACGTTGCTGCAGGCTTTGGGGTCAACAGGCTCAAGATATCGGGTGGAGAGCCACTGTTACGTAATGATCTGGAGGACATACTTGTTTCATTACCTCCTCTTAAGGATGTGTCTATGACGACCAATGGCGTCCTGCTCCGGGAGCGTGCACAGTCTCTAAAGGATGCGGGTCTTGACAGGGTGAACATAAGTCTTGATTCATTGAATGAGGGAAGCTATAGGCATATAACCAAGTGTAAGGATGGTGTGTTCAGGAAGGTTATAGAGGGCATCCATGCTGCAGTTGATGCTGGCCTCACCCCGGTGAAACTGAACATGGTCCTGCTTAAAGATGTCAATGAATCTGAGGTCGAGGACATGCTTTCCTTTGCAAGGGAATTCCAGGGGGAAGTGATATTGCAGCTTATCCAGCTCATGGATTTCAGGGATGTAGCCTGTTATCATGTAGATGTGGACGAGATCGAAAAAGAACTTGAACTGAAGGCAGGATGTGTCCAGGTCAGAGAGTTGCATCACAGAAAAAAATATCTTATCGATGGTGCTGAGGTTGAATTCGTCAGACCTGTGGATAACACCGAGTTCTGTGCCAACTGCAACAGGCTGCGTGTAACGTCGGATGGAAAACTTCGTCCCTGTCTGCTTGTAAACGATAATCTTGTGGATGTTTCTCATGCCTCTGTGGAGGACATGCCCGATCTTTTCAGGCTTGCAGTAAGCAGAAGGATCCCATATTACAGAAAACAAAAGGAGATATGATCATGGAAGTGAAATTAACAGTTGATGGAAAGGATGTAGAGATCAATAACTTTGTACAGAAGATCCTTGCAGGTGCCGTGGTCGGTGCAGTCGGCACATTGAAAGATGTGGGGGACGACTGTAGTGAGATAGTGTTGAAAATAAAAAGATAAGCCTGCTCAGAGCAGGTGTTCTATTTCTGAAAAGTCAATAGGTGAAGTGGAATCCAGGGAGATGGGGGTGACAGAAACATGTCCTTTCTGTGAAACGGCATGTACATCGGTACCTTTTTCCTCTTCCATAATCAGATCTCCTGCTATCCAATAATAGGGCTTGCCTCTTGGATCATGTCTTTCTTCAACAGCTGTTCTGAAGACCTTTCTGGCAAGTCGTGTAATCTCTATTTCAGTATTTTCTTTTACCTGATGAGGGATGTTTACATTTAACAGGTCTACATGCTCAGGTAATCCGAATTTTATTACATTTTTTGCTATTCTGTTCACGATCTTAACCGCAACTTCAAAATCGTGGTCATATTCCCAGTTATCATCGAATTTATCCTTTTCTTCCTTTGCCTGTATCGAAACAGCAATAGCAGGTATCCCATAACTGGCTCCCTCAAGGGCAGCACCTATAGTTCCGGATGTGGTGATCGTATCGGTGCTAATGTTCTCGCCAATATTGAATCCCGATAAAATGAGATCGGGCATTTCTTTCATCACAGCGAATATTCCAAGTATTACGGAATCAGTGGGGGTGCCGCCAACGGCATAAACATTCATATCATTGATAGTAGCCTGGTTTATCCTCAAAGGCTCAAAAATGGAGATCGATCTTCCCACTCCACTCTGCTGCATGGAAGGTGCACATACAGTTACTTCTCCTATATCCTGTACACTTCGGTATGCTGCGCGGATACCTGCAGAGTATACGCCATCATCGTTTGTAAGCAATATCTTTGGCATAGGTCCATCTTTGTCAGACCTTGCCTTAAAATTAATCCATGGGAACTGGCAAAACAGTTTGATTTAGGAAAAGGTGATCAGATCATGCGCTTCACACATTTACATACATTCTTCTAGGTCCTCTTTCAGATTCCTGATCCTCTTCCTTTTCCTGCATCTGGGCCATCATTTTTACTTCTTCAAGGACTTCTATCTCATCACGCATCTCTTCCAGCCTGCCAATGATGGCTTCTATTTCCTGGTTTTGTTCAGTGGGGATCTTGGGATTATTACTTATGATCTCCAGCAGCAATGATGCATCATCAAGCACCTGGGCAATAATGGTCCTGTCCATATATTCTTTAGCTTTCCTGTTCTCCCCATATGTCAGGCTCCCATTGAAATCGCTCAGCTGCTCTTCAAAAAGCCCGATATCATAATGTGCAGACTTGAAAAGTTTTTTGACGTAGTCTTCCCGGTAAACCTGTTTGGCGTTTTTAAGGACACGGGTAAATTTTCTATAATCCATTTTTTCACATCGCAGATCAGAAGGTATTTGCAGTGATGTGTCAACATCAGTTGCCAATGCAATTTATTCATTGGCTCTTTATGAGTACCTTTATTCAGACCAGTCTTCTTCCATGACGGTTTTAGTTCTTATGGGTTCTATGCTCTTTGGTGTGCACACGGTTTCAACGAACTGTCCACCGTTGACCTGATAGGAATAATCCACTTCAGAACCATAGTTCTCTTCTTCATCTGGAATAATGCAGTCACACAGGTAGATATGTAAACTTCCGTCGCCATCCATAAATACGGAGGGTCTTACACCGGCATTGTCATATTCTTCAACTATTCCTCTAAAAACCAGTGACATGTATCTCTTTGCTTCCATCGGCCATCACTACACTGAGATACATGTGTTCACGCATTTAAGTATGATGGCCTTATTTTGCATACTATGTTCATGATTATCTTTTATATGTTCAAAAACAATTTACTGATAACTATTTTTGCAATGATCCAACTTGTTTCACATACGATCTTTCATTCCTACATATGGATGTCCATAAGAAATGTTTTTAAGCCTTGAAAGATAGGTGATATGGTAAAAACGCGTTTCAATTATCAGATGGTATTATTATGCTTGAAGATGAATATCAGCTTGATTTTTTCAAGGATAACGGTTTTGTCAGGAAACAGTGTCCTAAATGTGGCAAGTTCTTCTGGACCCGGGACCTTGAAAGGGCCACATGTGGTGATGCACCCTGTGACCCTTATTCTTTTATAGGCAACCCTGTGTTCAAAAAGAGTTTCGATCTGGCAGAAATGAGGGAATATTACCTGAATTTCTTTGAGGAAAGAGGTCATACCAGAATGAGCAGATATCCTGTGGTGGCTCGCTGGAGGGATGATATATACCTTACGATCGCATCTATTGCAGATTTCCAGCCATTCGTTACATCCGGTGAGGTTGCTCCTCCTTATAATCCTCTTACGATATCTCAGCCGTGCATCAGGCTTTCTGATCTGGATGCGGTAGGCAGGAGTGGCCGCCATCTTACAACCTTCGAGATGATGGCCCATCATGCATTCAACAAGCCGAATGCTGAAATATATTGGAAGGACAGGACAGTGGGACTCTGTGATGAACTGTTGAATTCTCTGGGAGTGGACCCCATGGCAGTTACTTATAAGGAAGAGCCGTGGGCAGGAGGTGGAAATGCGGGCCCATGTGTGGAAACTCTGGTTGGGGGCCTGGAAGTTGCCACCCTTGTGTTCATGGATCTGGAACAGGTAAAGGACGGACCCATCGAAATAAAAGGTGAGATGTACCGCAAGATGGACAATTATATTGTGGACACTGGCTATGGTCTTGAACGTTTCGTCTGGGCTTCTAAAGGTTCTCCTACTATTTACGATGCGATATTCCCCAATATCGTCAAAGAGCTTATGGATCTCGCTGGTATTGAACATGAGCTTGCGGATCCCGAATATGCGAACATCCTTGCCCAGAATGCAAGGCTTGCAGGGCTCATGGATGTGAGTGAAAAGGCAAACCTTATGGAACTGCGCAGGCAAGTGGCTTCCAGTATAGGGACCACGGCTGAAAAGCTTGCAGCCATAATGCAACCCGTGGAAACCGTATATGCAATCACTGACCACAGCAGATGTCTTACTTTTATGCTTGGCGATGGTATCATCCCTTCCAATGTAAAGGCAGGGTACCTGGCGAGACTGGTGCTTAGAAGGACACTCCGTATGATGAAGGATCTCAATATTTCGATCCCTCTTAGCGAGATCGTACAAATGCATATAAAGAACCTGCCGGAATATCCGGAATTCGCTGAAAGGTTCGAAGTGATAGAAGATATCCTCCATCATGAAGAGATCAAGTTCCAGGAAACTCTGGAGCGTGGCAGGAGAATGATCAGTAAGTCTGCCAGGCACTACAGGCAGACCGGGGAAAAAATGCCTCTGGAGCAGATCATCGAGATGTATGATACTCATGGCATCCCGCCTGAAGTATCAAAAGATGTCGCTGCAGAAGAAGGTGTCACAGTAGACCTTCCGGATAATTTCTATTCCCTTGTGGCAGGAAGGCATAGCAAGGCAGAGGAAAAAGAAGAAAAGGTATTCCCTTATGCTGAACGCGTCTCCCGTCTTCCTTCTACCAAGAAGTTATTCTATGATGAACCCAACAGGATGGATTTCGAGGCTGTTGTCCTTGATCTTTTCGACAATTATATTGTATGTGATAGCACTCTTTTCTATCCTGAGGGCGGTGGACAGCCTGCAGATCACGGTACCTTTGTACTTGAAGATGTGGTGCTGAACGTAGTGGATGTCCAGATAGTAAAAGGTGTGGTAGTTCACCGGATAGACGCTATGGAGAATCAGCTTCATCTGCGCAAGGGTGACATTGTGACAGGCCGTGTTAATAAGGACCGCCGCATGGCACATGCATGCCATCACACAGCCACTCATATCGTCAACGATGCTGCGAGAAAGGTACTTGGTGATCATATCTGGCAGGCAGGTGCCCAGAAAACAGAAAACAGAGCCCGTCTCGATATCACACACTACAAGCGTATCACAAAAGAGCAGCTTAACCAGATCGAGCTTCTTGCAAATAAGACTGTCATGGATAACCAGAGGGTTACTGCTGAATGGATGGAACGGAACCAGGCTGAACAAAAGTATGGCTTCGGCCTTTATCAGGGAGGTGTTCCTAAAGGGAATATGATCCGCGTGCTGAAAGTAGCTGATGATATAGAAGCATGCGCTGGCACTCATTGTAGTAACACTGGTCTTGTGGGGCCCATTAAAGTGCTAAAGACAGAGCGCATCCAGGATGGTGTGGAACGTATTGAGTATGCTGCAGGTATGGCAGCTGTGAGGGCCATTCAGGAAACGGATTATTATCTGACGACTGCCTCTGAAGCCCTACGGGTGCTTCCGGAGCAGCTTCCTGTGACCATCGACCGTTTCTTCAGCGAATGGAAAGAGTTCAAAAAAGAGAATGAAAGGCTAAAGGAAGAGATGGCGCAGTTGCGTGTGGTAAAGATGTCCAGTCAGGCCCAGGATCTTAGTGGTTTGAGGCTTGTTGCACAGCATGTGGATCATGCTGATACCGATGAACTCGTCAAGATCGCCGGTGAGCTAACTCAGGATGATGACGTTATGGCTCTCCTTATCAGTGATTTCGAGGGTATTAAGATCGTTGCTGCAGCAGGCAAAAAAGCTATTGGCAAAGGAGCCGATTCCGGAAAGGTTGTACGTGAAATGTCCAAGATAGTAGGAGGCGGTGGCGGAGGGAGGCCGGACATGGCTCGCGGTGGCGGCGCAGACACCTCTAAAGCTGCCGAGGCTATGGAAAAAGGCATTTCTATGATCAAAGCTTCTCTCAAAGTTTAAAATTGGGGCTCTCGCACGGTGATAGGTATTTTCTATCACCTCTATTTCTACAAGAAGGTTCATGTTGTTAATGTCACAAGGTTTTTCTGGTAAACCCATGTAAGGTAAAGAAAAAAGTGCTTCCTTTGTTCTTCTCGCTCTCCACCCATATCTTCCCTCCATGATGTTCAATGATACGTTTGGCAACGGTGAGGCCAAGACCATTTCCTCCATATCTTCTCTTACTGCTGCCGTCTCTCTGGTAGAAGTGATCGAATACTCTGTCCAGGTCTTCAGGCGATATCCCTATACCTCTATCTACAACTTTTACAGTTATGAGCTCTTCAGAAGATGCTGCCTCTATGATCACATCCTCTCCGGGGTGATTGAATTTAATTGCATTGTCCAGAAGCTTGGTCATAGCATAACAAAGTTTATCCGGATCAGCTTTTACACACATTCCACGTTTGATCATATTCTTAACATCGATGTCAGCTTCCCGAGCCTTTGATATCACTTTCTCGACAGCTTTCTCCACAACATCGTGTAAATGTACACAATCATATACTCTCGATTTAATGTCTTCTTCATTCATAGCGACTTCTAACAGATCTTCTATCATCCATTCTTGTCTTTTTAAGGCCTCCAGGGATTTCTGAAGGTATTTGTTACGTTTTTCTCTGTTCTCCTCTTCTGATGCTATTTCTATGAACCCTTTTACTATGGTCAAAGGTGTGCGCAGTTCATGTGATATATTAGAAACGATGTTGTTTTTTATCTCATCAATTTTTTGTACCTCTTTGATATTCTTTATCACACAAACAAGTTTTTTCGTAGAATAGAGTTCCACATGTCCATATCTTATTGAAACATGCTTCATAGTTCCCGTTTTTAAGAGCAGATTGGTATCTAACTGCTTATTTTCACAATTTTGTGTATTATTCTGTCCCAGCCGGAACAAGCAATCTTCATGTGGAGAGAAAAAAGTGTTCATATGCCTTCCAACTATTTCATCTTCCACAAATCCGGAAAGATCCACAAAACTTTCGTTCACATATTCTATCTTACCCATGTCATCTGTTACAAAAATGGCATCATGGGTTGCAATTGTTATTAAGTTCAGGTAGTTTCGGGTTTCCAATACTTTTCTGGATGTTTCCTCTATCTCGTTAACGAGTTTTTGCATATATGTTCCAATTTGAACGCAAGTATCCGAAACCCCACTTGCCATGCTGTTTTTCACATCAAAGAGGTAATTGATATTGTCTTCATCTAGTTCATCAGATCCTTTTTTAAGCATCTTGATCTGTGGAAGGGAAAATATGATTATGGTGTATGCTATCAATGAGGCAGCAATTATCAAAGGAGTCGTGAAGGCTAAAGATTCTTTGGTTTGCATTTCAGTTAAATACTTTTGGATGGTATAAGAGGCAGCAACTAAAATTCCCGTTAAAAAAGTGACACTAACCAGTAATAATAACCTCTTTTCCAATATCAATGCACATAATTCGGAAGATGCCAACCTACAATTCTTGCCGAACATTTATGATACGCAATTCACTACTTATGAAAATCAGGGTCCCCTAGGGATCGCTGATCATATCTTTATATTGTTTTGCCCGAAATTCCAGCATTCACTGGAAAGTATACTTCCTATTGTATTCATAGTTTATATTTTTAATGCTATTATTATATAGTGTAACAGAGCAGAGTACCAAAGTTTAATATGAGAACGAAACAAATATTTACTATTATATTAGACAAGGTCAATATGATGAATGCGGACGAAACACACGACATTATTTATGCTTTAAGAGAGGGCCTGAGGTCAAAAACTGTTCTTTTCCTGGCTCCCGTAGATGTTGCTGTAGGACGTATTGTTTATTTTTATGTGTATGATCTGCTGCAAAGCGATCCCCAACAAAAAGTGGTCTGGCTTTGCCTGAAAACCCCCTGGAATAAAGTTATAGGGACGTTTCAGGAATACCAATACGATATTGATAAGGAGCGTATAATTTTCATAGACTTGCTTCCTCCGGGTAAAGAGCCTTCTGAGGGTGTTCTCTATTTCTCTTCCCCATCTGATCACACTAAGATAGCTTCTCATGTGGTACAATTATTTGATAAATTCCCAGGCTCGGTTCTAGTGATCGACAGCATGACCGTGTTGGGCACAGATAATATGCAGGTGGTGGAAAGTTTCATCAATTTCGTCCGCACAAAAGTTTCAGAGAAGAATGGTTCCATTGTTGCCATATTAGGAAAGGATACTCTTAAAGATGAATCAGAAGCTCTTATTAAATCTTTCTTTGAGATAATCGTGGAGCTTACAAACATAGGTGAGATCCATGCAGAGATCGGAATGAAGACTCTGGATGCAAGGTTCCATGTTGAAGATGGGAAATTATCCTTTGAATATATACAGAAGAAGTTAATGAGAGGTCGTCTCAAGATCCTCATTGTAGATGATGAACCGGACATACCCGATCTTCTGCAGCTGTCACTTTCGAATCAGCCCTATGATTTTGTTGTAGCATATAATGGACAGCAAGCCATCGAAGCCACATTGAGGGAGCGCCCTGACCTGATCCTCCTTGACATAATGATGCCTGATATGGACGGATACGAAGTCGTGGAACATCTCAAGCAAAGCGCAACATCCGCTAATATCCCTGTGATAATGATCTCTGCAAAGACCGCTGTAGAAGACAAGGTACGAGGCATGGAATTGGGAATTGATGATTACATTGCCAAACCTTTTGATAAGCGTGAGGTAAATGCCAGGATTAGGATGGTAATGCGTAGATTTGGTTGGACTGAAGAAGAGTGATCAAGGCAAATTTTAGTTACTATTAAATAAATCGATCAAAGAGCCAGAACTCTTCTCTCTTATTTACTAATAATTAAAGTCAGAAGGTGCTCTTATGGAAACATGCGCAACACTCATTTACTGGAATAAATACCAGTATACTGCGAATTTCCTTTAAGGAAGACGGGTACGTTAATGAATATTGGGATATGATATCCATCCGGTTTGTTCTTAAAAATCAGACTCAATAAATTAAGTAAGGATCACTGGATCTTCTCGCAGATGTAAGCTATTTTTTCTCTGGCAAAAAGAATTGCCTTCCTTTCTCCTTTCAGGTCCCTTTCAAGTTTATTGCGAATATCCCAATACATAGCGGGATCTACCTCTGCTCGCAGTAATACCTTACCATATCTTCGTTTTTTAAGCTCACTGTTTATGGTCTCAGGTACGAACTCGACACTAAAGACCATTGTATAGGTGTTCTTTATTATGGGATGGTCCACAAGAGTATTTGAGGTCAGCATCAAACGTTTGTTGTCCATTCGGAAGATAGATGTTCCTTCTTTAAGTTCTGTAATGAGTTCAGGCAGCAACTCAGCTTTTACTACGGATGGGTCGGGCTCATACAGGTATCTTCCGGGTTTTTTTACATCAACCATCTCGATCTCTTCAACATGCCCGGTTTTTCCACACAGTTTTATTGATCCAGGCAAGGAAAGTGCAGATCTGCTGCAGGACTTAAGCCTTCCAAAATACAGATCCAGCCGATTAAGTTCTCCATCCAGGGAAAGGTATTCAAGCTCACAATCAAAATTTATTCTGTCAGGGGGCAATTGAGGAGGTGCCTCAAAAACAAAGTTACTTGTCTTTTCGGAATATGCTGTCAGTACGTCAGGTATGTGTGGAGTCAGATTATATATGTCACGCTTATCTTCTGTTGCAGCTCTTGCAGGATCAGAGAATACAACATCCACTGCAGGTATCTGTTCAAGCACATCCTCTGAGAGCGCATCCCCGCAAATGAATTCCACATTGTCCAAACCAAACAGCCTGCAGTTCTTTCTGGCAAGCTCTATTTTAGCAGGTTCGATCTCAATGGCATATACAATATCACACTCTCGTGCAAAATATACTGTTTGTCCTCCAATTCCACAGCTTATGTCCGCAAGACTGGAGCATTTGAGTCTTTTTGCCCTATATGCAGCCACTGGCCATGGTGTTGCAAAGCGCAGGCCATCTTTATCAGAAAATAATTGCTTTTCAAAATTCTTTTTTCGTGTCACCTGGATCAAATCATTAAGGGTCTTAATACATTTAAACCGATCCGTCTGCAAAGAACTGCTTAATGTGCTTTTACTTGGAATATAATTATATAATATTGAGGACATACATATCAGCACTATAGCAGTCTGAATGCATGTTACAATGTGGAATTCAAGCAAATCCTAAAGGTCTAAGATGGCAGGGCTTGGCGACAAGATCAAGAACATAAGTTCTCTTCTGAAAAAAGGAGGTAAAAATAAATCGACCAATTCTCCATTCAGTGGTAACTCTGATCCGTTTTCCAATGCTCCTCCTGGTCTTGGCCTAGTACCTGATCTTACAGCAGGGATGCCTCACTCCCAGAGTGGTATTTCCCCTCCTGGAATGCCTCCGGGTATTTCCTCTCCTCAAAAACCCGGTCAGTCTGGTCCACTTGGTGGTTTTCCTCCTGGGATGCAAACTCCTGCAGAGAAGCCATCTGTTGATGCCGCGGCACTGGAAGCTAATAATAAGAAAATAAAGGAGATAGAGGGTAAAATTGCAAAAGCAGAAGTTAGCCTCTCAATGGTGCAGAAGGAGAATGAAGAAGTAAGCAAAACAGTGGCAAAGATGGATAAGAACATCCTCGAATTGCTATCTTTATACGAGATCGTTTCTAACCAGGTGAACCCTTTTGTAGGTGATGATGCCGGAGGGAGGGCAACCCTGGAAAGGTTCGACAAGACTGAAAAAAGGATCAATGAACTAGGTAATATGCTTGTGATGCTGAAGAACGATCTAGATTCTTTTTCGCAGCGCATAAGTTCTTCAGGAGCTATAGACTCGGTTAGTGAAAAGATAAAGGATATGGAAACAAAGTTCGATGCTTTTGCAGATGCAATGGCTATGATGCACGAAAGCATCAATAATCTTTCTGAACAGACAAAGGAGCTAACTGAAAAAAATATTCTGGTGGATAATAACATTCTTGAGCTCTCAGAAACGATCAGTAAAATCTCTCTGAGAGTTGAAGATATAGAGAAAAATGGGGCTAAAACACTAAAAAATCAGATTTCTACATCTTTATCTCAGGATATCCCCTCAGAAGGATCAAATCCAAATGATCCGGAGAAACTTCAGGAGAAAAATCCTCTTGTAAGATTGGATGCCATACGCAAGGATCCCACAAGTGTCGTTGTCCTCCTTAACTGGATAGAGTTCCTTATGGAAAGGGTAGGAAGGAACAATTTGATGGATGCTCTTGACTATTATGTTGATATCGGCTGGATAAGCGATAATGTCCGGTCGGATATAATGGCCTATGCAAGAGGGATCGACTATTATGTAGAGAAGCCTACATGGCGCCTTCTCCCAGAGGACCACACTAAATCCCTGCTTTTTATAGAACGGTTATGTGGCCGCAAGATAGACAAGAACATGCTGAGCAGTGTTGATCGGGAGATGTCAAAGGTAAAGCACGGACTGGAGGAATTATATGGGCTTTGAGACATCCGTTGTATTGACCATTTTCTTTGTGTCTGTAATGATCATGGCCACAATGTCATATACCACTATCAGTTCTTCTAATGACTTGCTATCGTCTTCTGCTGATGAGCATTATTCCCTTATTAATAAGAAATTGCATACCGATGTGCAGATCGTTGGTTCAAGTGCTATTATCCACAATTCGACTTACCAGCTGTCCCTGGAGGTTCTCAATACGGGCAGTGAAACTTTGAGGTCTGATGAACTAGAGGTACTCGTTGATGGTGTCTATAAGCCTTATTCACTTGCAGCAAATGCTACCACCACATGGACTCCACAAACCTCTGTCGCCTTAAACATCTATGATCTATCAGGTTTTGGTGACCATAGGTTAAAAGTAGTTACTGAGAACGGGATCTGCGATTATTATTCGTATAACATTTGAGGCCAGATGCTCTAGGAATTAATATATACTAATAATAATATATTATTCTTCTATATGTTTGATCATCCTGAGGTTGACAGAACAGTGTTCAGTACACGACAATTCAGTAAGTTCTCTGCAGACAAGGCAGGTGAAACTGCAATTACCCACATGATATTCTTCATAGCAGCTGTTATCATAGCGATGGGTGTTGTTGCTGTTCTTTCCGTAAATATTCAGTCACTTACAGGAGCCACTTATTTAGGAAACAAAGTTCTATCCGATCAGATCCGCACAGATATTACGATAATAAATGATCCAGAGATCGTACCTTACAACAGTTACGAGAAACGCTACACTTTCTATGCAAAGAATACAGGAGTTTCTGAACTTAATACTGAGTTTATTACCATCCTGGTCGATGGGATGCTCATAGAGCCTTCTGATGTGCAAAGCAGTGTAATAGACGGGGATGTGGTATGGCGTCCGGGAGATGTACTGGTCGTCAACGTAACAATGTCATCAGCTCTCAGTCATGGTGATCATCGTGTTCATATCACTGCTGAGAATGGAAAGTCCGGGTCGATGAGTTTTATAACATGAATGTGAGGTATACATTTGGCAGACGTTTATCCATTTAGCATTTCCAGGGATGAGTTCAATGACAAACTGGGCGGAGGTTTTCCATCCGGTTCCTTTGTAGTAATAGAAGGTGGTAGTGGCGGGGGAAAAAGTACCATTACCCAGCGTCTGACATATGGGTTCATAGAGAACAAGACCAGTGTAACTCTGGTCTCTACACAGCTTACTACCAAGGGTTTTATAAATCAGATGTATTCTCTTGACTATCCCATTGCACCTTATCTTCTGAACGGCACCCTGCTTTACATACCTGTCATTCCTCTTGTTCAGGCTGCAAAATCCCGTCTGGACTTTGTTGAAAGACTAATGAGCGCAGAAGAACTTTTCGATAAAGATGTGATCATAATAGATACAATATCATCCCTTATCAAATACAGTGCAAACATTGAAAAAAGTCTGGACCTCATCTCCTTCTTCAAGAAACTCAATGGTATTGGCAAAGTGATCATTCTCACAATAGAACCCAGCCAGCTCAGCGAAGAAATAACTTCTATGTTCAGGTCAAGTTGCGATATATATATCACGCTGAAGTCAAGGCCCATGGCGAATGAGGTCAAGAGAACTGTAGTTGTCAATAAGTTCACTGGTGCTAAGGGGCCTGTAGGACAGATGATAGGTTTCAGGATCGAACCCAAGGTTGGTCTGGTAGTGGAGATAGCTTCTGTTTCATGATACAGGAGGTTATGTGAATGGATGCTGATTTCCAGAAAGCCATACAAAGGAATCCTCATCTTGGTGAGTATATAGAGAAATTCAAGAAAGAAAAAGGTTCAGATTCAGAGCCCCAGTTCCTTGTAAGCTTGTCAAAGGACATTGAAATTGATAATGTTAATATCATCCTTCCTGTGGGGGACCCTATCTTCATCCATATTTATGGTACTCCTGAAATGGGTGAGATCAAATACTATACCATAGAACCTGGCCTATCGGAGAAGGAAAAGAAGAAGTATGACACAATCATGAGCCTTATCCTTGAAAAATCTGCAAAGGAGCCCATACCACAATCTGAGGCAGATCTAAAAGAACTGATCACTAAACTATTGAACAGTTCAGTGGACGTGGGTGCAGGAGGGGACATCGAAGATGACACAAAAGGAACAGGTGTCATACAAAAACTGATTCCTGTGAAGAAAAAAGTGCCAGTGAGTCAGCAGGAGTACAATAAGATACTGTACTATATAGAAAGGAATATCATTGGTTCAGGTCCCATAGAGCCTATTATCAGGGACCCTTATCTTGAGGATATCCACAGTATAGGTGTAAGTGGTGTGTTCATTGTTCACAAGATCTTCGGAATGCTTCAGACGGATATCACTTTTGGGGATGATGCAGGGCTTGATAGCTGGCTGCGCAGTATGAGTGAGCGGATAGGCCGTCCTGTAAGTGATGCCCGCCCGATAGCTGATGGTGCCCTGCCTGATGGTTCACGTATCAACATCATATACAGTCCTGATATCAGCCGCAGAGGTAGCAGTTTCACAATGCGTAAGTTCATGGAGGTCCCTGTGAGCGTAGTACAACTTATCAAATGGGGTGCCCTCAGTGCCGAGATGGCAGCTTACATGTGGATCTGTCTGGAGAACGGTCAGAGTGTTTTCTTCAGTGGAGAAACAGCAAGTGGTAAGACCACAATGCTGAACGCATGTCTGTGCTTTGTCAATCCAAAATCCAAAATATACACTGCAGAGGACACAGCAGAAGTGCAACCTCCACAACCTGTATGGCAGCAATTGATCACACGTGAGGATGGGCCGGTGGACTCAAGAGTAGACACTTTCGTATTGCTGAAAGCCGCATTACGTTCAAGGCCTAATTATATCATTGTGGGTGAGATACGAGGCGTGGAAGGGGCAGTAGCTTTCCAGGGCATGCAGACAGGCCATCCTGTAATGGCAACTTTCCACGCATCAGCAGTTACCAAGATGATACAGCGTCTTACAGGTGATCCTATTAACGTGCCTGTGACTTTCATCGATAACCTGAACATTGCCATGATCCTCTCTGCAGTTTACAGGAAAGGTAAGTTCCTAAGGCGTTGCCTTGCTATAGAGGAGATCGAAGGATATTATGAAGAAGCAGGTGGTGTGGTCACAAGGGCTGTTTTCCAGTGGGACCCTGAAAATGATAAACATATCTTCCGTGGACTTAATAATAGTTACATTCTTGAAAACAAGATCGCTACAAAATTAGGTTACGATGACAAACGTAAGATCTATCAGGACCTGCTCCTACGTGCCAGGATATTGAACGAAATGCGTTCCAGGGGCATAGAGGAATATTATGAGGTGCTGGAGGTCATAGTCAATTTCTACAAACATGGTGTTGAAGGTTTACCGTTCTCAGTATAAAGGTGTATGTGATGTACAGTAAGGCATTCCATTGTATGGGTGTGGAACCGACAGCTTACATGAAAAAGATCGCTATACCTGTCATAGCATTCGGTTTTATCTTTTCCTTTTTACTTTATGCTGCGCTACCTACTTTATTTGAGGGAAGCACCAGGGTTATCCCCATCATGATCCCTGTAATTTGCATCCTCTTTGCAGTATATTACCCGCTTTCCATCTATGGGGGGCAGGCATCTCGCATTGATAACAATATGCATTATTATATCACTCAAATGGGCTCCATTGCCACCGCTGAAACTCCGCGGCTTGATATAATAAGGATCGTTTCCGATAACCTTGAATATAAGGAGCTAGCCACTGAAACAAAAAAGATCTACAATCTTGTTACTGTGTGGAATATGAGCCTTGCTGAAGCATGCAGGTTCATTTCCAAGAGAACACCATCTGTTATATTTGAGGACTTTCTGGACAGATTCGCTCATGGTTTACAGTCAGGAGAGAATATAAAAGCCTTTCTTTTTGCGGAGCAGAATGTTGTCATGAACGAATATGAATCCATGTACAACAGTGCTATGTATAATGTTGAGATCATCAAGGAACTCTTCGTTTCATTGGTAATGTCTCTTATATTCCTTGCATCTTTTGCCGTTATCATGCCGGTGATAACAGGAATGGATGCGATACTTCTCATGTCAATGGTGGTAGTAACGTTCATTATAACGGATGTTGTGATGCTTCTGTTCACAAAAGGTAAGGTGCCGAAGGATCCTCTGTGGAGCAAATCTCACATAATTCCTGACTATAAGCTCAAACTATACCGTTCGATCCCTATTTCTATAGGGGCATGTATCCTTGTTACTATTGCTGTTCTGCTTTACGGAAAAATTGTCACACCCATCGCTATTGCACTTTGCTTGACCCCTCTTGTGTACACCGGAAGGGTGTGCCGCAAGATCGAGAAAAGTATCAGGCGCAGGGATGAGAATTTTCCTGCCTTTATCAGGTCTCTTGGAAGCTCGGCAGGTGCCAGGGGTGGAGTGATAGATGAAGCATTGAAAGCATTGCGTATCCATGATTTTGGTCCTCTTACAAAAGATGTGAACGAGCTGTACAAGAGACTAAACACCAGGATCGACAAGTTCAAATCATGGGAGTTCTTTTCCGCAAATACTGGCAGTCATCTTATTCAGAGGTTCTGTGTAATGTTCGTTGAGTCAACTAACCTTGGAGGCAAGCCTGAGATCATAGGCGATATCATAGCTACGAATTTCCACAGGATAGTGACTCTAAGAAAAAAGAGGGTTCAATCTGCATCGAGCCTTGTGGGAGTATTTTACGGTCTTACTGCCGGAATTGGTTTTACGATGTACATCTCCGTGGGTGTGATCGACCTGATGCAGAGTATGTTCGCCAGTGTGGAAATGCCTGCGGGGATGTCCATGGGCATGATTATCTATACGAATATAGGAGACGTTGAAGTATTGTCTTTGATGGTATTGCTCATCATGATTGCACATTCTCTGATGTCTGCACTTCTGATCAGGGTTGTGGACGGGGGTCATCTTCTCAGTGCTACCATCGACTTTGTGATAATGGTGTGGATATCAGGTATTACGGCTGTGATCACGAAGGCTTCCATATGGTCGCTTTTGGGTATGAGTTGACAGAAATGTAACTGAAAAATCCGTATATTCAATCAATAAGTTGTCGAACACGGTCTGCAATGGCCTCTCCCACTTCTTTTGTGGTGGCCTTGCCTCCAAGATCGGATGTGACCATTTTTTGGTTTATGCTATATTCTATGGCATCCTGTACCACTTTTGCCTGTTCTGTCAATTCATACCATTCAAGCATCATCTTCATACTCAAAATGGCAGCAATGGGATTAGCTATACCTTTTCCGGCTATGTCAGGAGCACTTCCGTGAACGGGTTCAAAGAACGCATGTTCTTTTCCGATGTTCGCACTTGGTACCAGCCCAAGCCCGCCAACCAGGGCGGCAGCCATATCGCTAAGTATATCCCCGAACAGGTTTGTGGTCACTATGACATCGTATCTGTTCGGGTGTACGATAAGGTTGTAGGCCATGGAATCTACCAAAGTGTCGTGATATTCCACATGATAGGACGAGGCTGTTTCACGGCACACGTCCAGGAATAACCTGTCAGATTTAAGTACGTTGGATTTATGGACTATCTCCACACGGTTTTGCCTGCTTTTTGCAAGCTTGCAGGCGTAATCAGCTATCCTTGCCGATCCTTTGCGGGTAATAACCCTTTTAGTATACGCTACATCCTCATGTATCTCTTCTATGCCGGAGTACATGCCTTCTGTGTTCTCCCGCACTATCACCAGGTTGAAATCATTTCTCCCCGTGACACCCATGATCCCATCTATAGGTTTTATGGGGCGGATATTGGCATACATGTCAAGCTCCTTGCGTATTGTGAGGAGCACGCTCTTATAAGCAGGGTCAGATGGTGTTGTAATAGCTCCAAACAGGATACAATCGCATTCCTTCAGGGTATCGAGGTCATCGTCTGTGATGGCAGAGCCTGTCCTTTCCCATTTCCCGTATCCAAGTTCCACAGGTATCTTTTCCAAAGGCAGGGCAAGGGCATCAAGAACATCTATAGCCGCAGGTATTACCTCTTTGCCTATCCCATCTCCTTCCACCACTGCAATTTTCATTTGCTTTCACCTTTTTCTTTCCGGATCTGCTGTACAAGTTCCCTTATTGTTAAGGCCACCTGGAACTCCGAGGCTCCCCAGTGGACCACAGCCCCTCTGATCCCATTTATTGTAGCAAGGCCCGATCTTTCGGATAAGCAGCACCGTGTCACAAAGGGGCCTTGCGGCGTGTAAATATCAGAACGGAAAGGGCAAATGTTAATGAAATCATATTTAAGGCCAGGGAACCTTGATTCGAAGAGTTTTCTGGAGATCTCGCAACCTACAAGCAGTGATCCGTCTTCAGTAATAATGTCAGAGTCGAGGCATTTTCCTTCAAGCCCTGATGAAGAACACGGGAACACAGTTCTTTCTCCTTCGAACTGCCTGAGATCCTTCATATTCTCTTTGAACCGTATGCTTAGATCCCCAAAGATGCCGCTTGCTTCAAGCCTTCTTACCATCAGGCTAAGCCAGGAGGGTTCAGGCGGGATCACATCCACTATTTCAAGATCGATTATTTCAGAGATGTCGGGATCATGTACAAACGTCACATGCTTATCAAAACCTGTGAAGATAACTGTATTTACATTTGCTTCACAAATTTCTGCAGCTGTCTCTATAAGAAGCCTTCTATCTTTGATATTTAATTCTTTATCGTATTTTATAACCTGTTCTCCAGAGGCTATGGGTTCGATCTTTGTGACCTTCCTTAATAGTTCCTCTCCGGTATGTTCAATCCGATATATGGAATATTCCCGGCCAACATCAGTGACCTGTTCTACTATTAAATAGCGGCTAAGGAAATATACCGGCTCTTCATGTGCATCATCCGGATGGATCCTTGTAACTCCCACGTACTTGTACTCTTCAGGGAATATCATTACAACCTCTATTTTTTCCCCTGCATTGCCCTGCGGTGGGGTACAAGTCCTCCATCACTGAGTATTTCCAGAAGGAAATCGGGCAGTTTATTGCCCGTATATTCTTTCCCGTTAACAGTGACCTTCCCGTTTTCAAGATCAACCTCTATCTCATCGCCTTCGTGGCACTGTATATCGGCTTCCATCAGAGGAAGGCCAACATTTATGGCGTTGCGGAAAAATATCCTTCCAAAGGACTTGGCCACAACACAGGCCACTCCTGCATATTTAAGTGCTAATGCAGCCTGTTCTCTTGAAGAACCGCAACCGAAGTTATTACCCCCGACCACTATATCTCCAGGCTTTACCTTTTTAGAAAAATCAGGGTCTATCCCTTCCATCGCATGGTCAGCAAAGACCTGCATATCCGTAGTACGGAGATATTTTCCAGGTATTATGACATCTGTATCGATGTCATCTCCAAAGACCCATGTTCTTCCTTTGATGATCTTCTCCATATGTTTCACCTTAAGCTGGCTACTCAGTTGCTATTTGTATATCCAGGAGTTCACACCTCTATCGTATTACCCTGAAGTATATCGGTTTCGGTGACCTTTACTTCTTCCACCACACTGCCATAGCTGATCTGGTATGGCTTTGTGGGTGCTACATCAAATTGGGTCTGTCCGGAGACAGGGCCTTCTGTTGAATAAGGAACTGTGAATGCATATGTCCCATTTGATGTTGCTGTCTGTGAATATGTGAACGACCGGCCCTGGCTGGTGCTGATCGTCGTACTGATGGTCACACTCTCTCCGGCAGGCGCAGTTCCTGTGATCGTGGCACCCTCTACGTATTCGAATATCTTCACATAACCCGTATTATCTTCTTTGATGTTCCCACCCAGAAGGACGTTGTACACGTTCTTATACCCTATTTCCTGACCCTGTGTGCTGGTGCCGGGAGATTCATGGACCATGCGGTAGTGCTTCAGACCATTGCCGTCAAAAATATGCAGCTTTGCTTCCATGGAGTTGAAGTAACGCTCATAAGGAACGGTCACTACTCCCTGATCAGTTTGCACAGCCGTATAATAATTGTTAGTATCCAGTGTCCAGGAGGCCATTGCGTAGAACTTCCCCGTGGCCATTTCCACATCTGATACTATGTATCTGGCTCCCATCTTATCGGCGTCAGGATGGATGGCTTCAAGAACTGCAGTTGCTTCTTCCTCGGAAGGAGCGGTAAAGAACGTAGCTGCCCCCGGAAGGTTCTCTTCTGCAATAGTGTTCCTGCGTCCGCCAATGCCTTGCTGGAAAGGATTTGCATTTGGTATCCTGCGTCCAATGACCTCTATCCAGTGTCCGTAGTCCCACCAGGACATAACTCCATAGGCTGTATCCGGGTATGGATAGACCTCTCCGCTTGCAGGGGCTTCATATATCTCATAAAAATCAAGACCCGGATCAGGTGTATTAATTCTCATCCAGTTAAGTGCTTCCAGCCAGTAACCATTAGGACCCCCTGCGTACTGAGCCTGTTGTGTTGCCAGGCTGTAATTGGGGAGGATCAATACGACAACAACTATTATCAACGATATGATGTGAATGGGTTTCAGCTTGTGAGTTGTTGTCTCTTTTGTTTTGCCGGAAGACTTTTCTTTAACTTTTTCAGTTGCCATCAGGTTGCTCAGTTTAAGGTCTTTCCAGCCTGCAAGGTCAAGGAACCTGACACCAAGGTATGCACTTAGTATTGCTGCATTCACTGCGTAGTAGTAGGAGAAACGGTTCTGTTGCAGCATTGCCCACAGTACCATGAATGTCCAGACTATAAGAACTGTTTTCTCCTGCGTGTTCTTCTTTTTTGTAGCTTCATAGGTCAGTACAGCAAGTGCAATAATGGAAACAATACCCATGACCGCAAAATAATAGTAGAACGAACCATCGAACAGATCAAGGGGTGCTGCCTCTCCTATGGTCAGGGCACCACCTGTCCTCTTAAAGAACCCAAATACGCTAATGAGCATTGTATATAAGGAGGGAGATACGATCTTTGATACCAGTATGACCGCTGCAAAACCAGCTAATATGGTCAGAGGATAGATCTTCCTGTCCATTTTCCTTTTTTGCATTTCGGTAGACAGGAGCGTGAACAGCGGAAAAGCCAATATCCCTGCAAGCAAAGCCTTTCCTTGAGTACTTTTCGTTCCTCCTATCTCAGGCGCTATCAGCACCATCAGCAGTGTGACTGCAAAAATGATCACTCCGCCCACTGCCAGGTAATCAGTGGTCCTGCCGTGCATGTGGTCCACAACATGCTGTATTGTAATGTAAAGACCAATGATCAGACTGAAGAAAAGTGCACCTTTCCATGTAAGAGTGTAGAGTCCCATGGAAATACCGGTAAGTACGAAATAAGGTAATACAGGTCTGATGGTTTCAAACGGTGCCTTTTTAAGGTTAGAGAATGTGAGGGGGTGTTCCCTTGCAACTTTCACTGCCATGACAAGGAAAGCTGCGGTCATCGTACTGAACAAAACTTCTGCAATGTGGTGGTCATTGAAGCCTATAATAGACCTCGATAGTACCTGGCCGGGTGCAAGTGCGATCAGCACAGCAGCCAGCAATCCTGTTCTTCTGTCAAATATCCATTTGGTAACAAAATATGTGGCTATGACTACAAGTGTGGCCAAAAATGCAGGATAGTATGCACATACAGTTTGTGTTAGTTCCTGGCTTGGGTTTCCTAATCCTAATATCCATATAATTGTTGCAAGGGACCAATCGAACAGGGGCGCAAAGACCTGGTTCGTGCCTGTGGGATACTTGGTATAAGCATCATACCACAAAAAGTGAGGATAATTGGACAGTATTGATTCGATATTCCTCAGATGGTACCATGGATCGTTCTCGCTGAACCTTACAAAGTTCTCAGCTACAAAAACCTGTGCTTTTGGGATGGTCCTTATATAGAACGTTACAAGACATGAGATCAAGATCCCCAATGCATAAGGGATACTTCCTTTCAGATCTCTTTTGACAACTTCATCTTTGGTCATGTATTCAACTCTTTGTCCTGCTCAACTGAACTGATAGGTAGACGCTTATTTTCAAGATAAAATGATAAATGGTACATGTAAGTTTAACTTGTTATATATTATTGTTCGCAAGTGGCACGATGTTGTCTCTATTCTTTGATAGCATGTATCCGCTCTTTCATTTCTTAAACTGATATATCATCAGGTAAATTTTAGTTTTCCCACATCACGTTATTTATTATTAGTTGTTATATTTACATTATACCTTGCATCTTCGACTGCTTCCCAGGAACCTGATGTTGGTATAAGGAATGAGAAGTTCATTATCAACTGGGTGATCACAAAAGATAGTAATACTTCTCCTATTTTCGGTATGATCAGGAGCACCAATAATCCAAGGTACCAGGGTTCTTTAAGAGCTATCAGAGGATAAAAGAGGACCAAAAACAGAATGATCAATGGAGATATTATATGCGTTAGAAGCGCATAGGGGTATATGATTTTTCCGAAGCTTCCTTTTCCAAGAAGACTAAGATTATTCAGGTAGACTTTTCTTAAGCCGTTTATCCTTTTCATCTTCTGGATAGTACGTCCCTTCAGGGTAAGTGGAACACGTTCGTATACTATGGCTTTTTTTTCATATACTACCCTATAGCCTAATTGAATTGTCCTAAACAGTACATCTGAGTCATCTGCGTAGGCATTTGGATCGACCTTTATTTTTTTCAACAGGTCAGTTCTAAAACTCATTAATGGGCCATTGCACACGGAAACAGATGCTATCTTGCTTTCTCCTTGTCTCCACAGGTCAAAATAGAATCTATATGAATCTTCTTGTGATTTGGATATTCTTCTTTTATCAGAGATGATTATTATTTTTCCTATAACTCCACCTATCGCGGGATTAGAATAGTTCTTTGTGATGTGCAATAAGGAATCTTCTTTTAATAATGCATCGGCATCGGATATTACAGTTATTTCACTACTGATCTGTGGGAATATCCAGTTCAAACCTCTTGCTTTTCCTTTTCCGCCTTCGTTCTTTACAACAGCAGCATTTAGCTCTTGTTGTTTTATTGTTTCCACTGCAATGCTTTCACAAGCATCTGTGGAATAATCATCTAAAACTATAACTTCTAATTTATCTTCAGGATAATTGAGTTGAGATGTATTTTCGATCTTTTTCCGGATAACTTTTTCTTCATTATACATTGGTATTATCAGTGTGACCGTTGGCAGATCATCAATATCAGGCAGTTCTTCCTTTTTCTTGGAATATATGTACATGATCATAGTATATGAGGAAAAAAGACCGACCTCGAATACAACAAGGGTCTGCCATGCCAACAGTAGATCAATCATATCTAGTAACATTTATTCTAACCATTTATAATTATTCAACATTTTATGTTTTATTTATTGCAAACAGATCCGGGTCAAAAAAGCAAAAACTTTTCTTCATGACAGATGCAGTTTCCATTTTATCTTTCTTATTAAATAAGCAAAATTGAAAACCAATTTTGAAAGCCGGTTTTTTGATAGGATCTTGGCTTTTAATCTCTCAGCCCGAGGATTTTTGAGATACTTTCCCATAAAAGTACCATGCCTCACAGATTCCGGTTTGTAATATATGTATCTATGTCCATTGGCGGTTTGCCAGTATGCATATTTAATGGCTCCTGTTCTGTCAGGAGAATCTAATTTTTTGTTGATAAGCTCAATAAGTTCATCACGATCTTTTGGTATATAGCATCCTTTAACATCTTCGTAGAGCGCCCTTCCTACAAGAATAGAGGGCTTGCCCCAAAAAACGCTCTCAATTCCCATTGTTGAGCCGAAAGTTATTATTTTCTCACATGCTTCCATTAATTGATAGGAATCGATCTTCGCATCTGCAGGAATTATTTTCAGGTTGTGGGCCTGTAATTTGCTTAATTCCTGTGTTTGAGTGTTCTTCAGGCCCTTTAAATTCGGATGTATCCTTAAATAAAATACGATGTCGTTATCAACATCAGCATTTATTATATCTTTTATTGCATCTGTCTGGTTCCTGTATAACTGGTTTTTCCATCCCGGAATGGCTTCAAATTCGTCCTGGGATGAAATGTAGATCGCAATGTTCCTCTTCGAAGGTTCAAAACCATCTGGCAAATTTCCTTTTATCTGGGATCTAGTAAATGAATACCAGCTTTGATCCTTTCCGCCCCTGCGTTCTTCGAACCATTTGATCGCAGTCTTTTCCTTTTTTTCTTCATCCGATTCGTTGTTCCAGCATTTTTCTATCTGTTCCTTCTGATATGCTATGTCATGGGGATACGTATCTTCGATGAGTGAATATTTTTCCAGGACACCGGCTCTTTCATGAACATAGGTTTTTGTTCCCATGTTTTGAGCAGCTCTCAATGCAGGTCTTAAGGGGGCGAATCTTCCGTTGAACAGATAGAAAATATCGGGCTTTATTTCTTGAAGATGATGTTCGATGGCATCATAGACAGCGACCGACATTATCAGATTCTTTTTTATAAATGGTTTATAGTGAGTAACATTTGGGTCTGGCTCCCTTACCATGCTGATCAGTGAAGAAGCAACTGCCATTCCCACATCCATGCCATTCACTTCGAAGTTCTTTAATTCTTCCATCGACGTAAAATCAGGTACCTTCAGATCTCTGATGAAATCGTTCAATGCAAGTTCGTGTCTATTTTCCTCTGGGAGACCGATTATATTCAATCCTTTATCTCTTCTGGATCTGCACAGGAAACATCTGATCTTGAGGTGGTTTGGATTTGGTTCGCAGGCTGGCAGATCCCCTGAGCACTGTATGATATGCACCTCGTCGCCAGCATCTATATGCCTGGCAGCGATCTCAAGATCTGTTGCAAGGTGTGGCACCCAGTCGGCAAAAGGCATGTAGATAAGGATTTTCATAGTAGCCTCAGGTTAATAAAATTTATATGAATATTATGATTATAAAGCATGGTCAGCTGGATAAAAATAGTTTAGATCAAAGCAGGATGTGACTTTTCGGTTATCTCACACTTTTTTTACATAATAGATCATGTATATGTTCAATTGTGTCCGATATGTTCTCTTTTTTTATAACACGATCCTTGTAAATTATAAACTATCTATGATCCCTTTTAATCTTTGGACATTTATGCTATCTTCTTCCAGAGAGTGAATATCGATCCTTGGTGTTTCAATGGTCATATAGGTTTTAGAACCCGCATTCAGAGATTTCATCAAATATTTTAGGTCATATTCTCCTTCTCCAATATTTAAATGCTGGTCTATTTCTACATTCAGATCGCCATCTGATATATGATAATAAAATGGTGATAGTGTCTGAAAACTATCGATGAATGCTTTGTATTCCGTTCCCAGACCGATAGCTGCTTTTATTGCATGATTCAGATCAAAGCAGAATCCAAATTTATTATTCATTAGCTTCTCGATCTGTTCCGGTAAGTATCCAACCATGACTTCATTGTTCATTCCTGTTTTAGGCATATTTTCTATTAATATCCGCTCGTCATCTAAAATATTCAATAGGTCAATTGCATGTTCAATTTCTCCAAACCCTGGATGCAGTACCATATATTTTGCATCAAGTTCGTTTGCCCACTCAATACAATCATATATAATTCCAAGACTGAAGTCATGATTATTTTTGTTTGCAATATTCATTCCATGTCTTTCTGTAGTGATGTGGATCGTATAAGGCAGATCATAAGCAAGAAAGGGAGATATATCGGTTTCAGGAACTGGTGTCAGCTCAATATAATGAAATACATCTTGATTGATAAGTTGTTCCGCTTCCGGAAGCGTATCCGAATTAGTAGACCACAATTTCAGGCCAAATCTCATATTGATCCCAAACCATAATCTATTCTACAAGATCCCAGTCTAAAGGAGTTCCTTTTTTAATGTCTTTCTTTGCTTTTCGGCCAAGTATTCTGTCAAGGTATCTTGGATGCAGCCCAAATCCTGGCCTTACTGATCTAACGTTCTCTGGAGTTAGCTTATCGCCAGCTTTAACATCCTCTACTATAAATAGGGACCTTGAAAATTCTCTGCTTTTCTTGATCTTTTCCGTTAGTTCGTAGCTAACCTCTCCAAGTGCGCTTTCAACTTCCTTTACAGCTTTGACCATGGACCGGAACTCTTCCGGTTCAAGTGAGAATGCAGCATCCGGTCCACCCATGTTCCTATCCAGAATAAAATGCTTCTCTATTATTTTAGCTCCAAGTGCTACTGATGCTATTGGCACAGAGATCCCAAGTGTATGGTCAGATATTCCCACGACCGCTTTAAAAGTATCTTTGAGATTCGGGATCGTTCTTAAGTTCATTTCTTTAAAAGGCGCCGGATAAGCAGACGTGCATTTCAGCAGTGATATCTGATGGTTTCCCATCCTTTTACATGCATTCACTGCTTCTTCAATATCTGATAGCGTGGAGATACCTGTAGAGATTATCACAGGCTTTCCTTTCGATGCAATGTATTCTATTAGTGGAATGTCCGTTATCTCAAAAGATGCAACTTTATAGGCTGGGACGTTCATCTCTTCAAGGAAGTCAACTGCTGTTCTGTCAAAAGGAGATGAAAAAACTATAAGTCCTAACTCTTCTGCCAGTTCTTTGAGTTTAGGTTGCCACTCCCATGGAGTGTATGCTTCCTTGTATAGTTCGTAAAGTGTTTTCCCATCCCAAAGGGTATCCTGTTTGATCTGGAAGTATTCGTTGTCAGAATCTATGGTAATCGTATCCGGAGTATATGTCTGAAGTTTAACAGCATCTGCTCCGGATTCTTTTATGGCTTTTATGGTATCAACAGCCAGATCAAAATTCTGAAGATGATTGGCTGAGAGCTCTGCAATTATGAAAACTGGATTGTCATTTCCTATATTTCTCTTTCCAATTTTAATTTCCATGTAGTTTTTCTCCCTCTATTATTCCCATAACAATCATATCATACCAATTGCCATTTTTTAAAACAAATTCCTTCAATCGGCCCTCTTCTTTAAATCCGGATCTTCCATAGAAATTTATTGCATGCTCATTTTCATCCATTACTTCAAGTTTCAATGTGTGGAGTTTAGCAATGTCAAAAGCTATTTTTTTTAGACATTCAATTAGTAAATTTCCTTTTCCTTTAAGTTTACAGTAAGGGTTTGAATATATTCCTAGATAAGCGTTTTTATTTCTCAAATCCACCCTATTTAAAGAAATTACACCTATGAAATCGTGTTCTTTTTGAACGATCCAATAGAAATTTTTAAAATCATGTATTAAATCATCAAGAAATTCACCATGTTCTTCTGGAGATATGATGCTGTCTGAATACATCCATCTTCTAATAGTTTCATGGTTCCTGCAATTTCTTGTGATATCTTTTTCTTCTTGGGAAAGGTTCAGAAAATTTTTTACAAGCAAATCATCAAAAAGGAAATTTTGTTGTAAATCGAGCATCTGCAAACTCCCATAGTTTTTATATATATGCTTTTGAAACAGGTAATTACATTGTATTTACAATATATTTAAAAATTCTGGGATTTAACTGCCGAAAGGTGGCAATATTAATTTCTCTCTTTATTTTATAATAATACTGCTTTCTTTTAGAACAATTTGGTTATTTGTAAAACAAATTCTTTTTTAACCGGGTTTGCTTATTTATCTACCATATTGTCCAGCCACCATCAATTACGACATTTGCGCCGTTTATGTAATTAGAAGCATCTGATGCCAGCAGCAGAATTGTACCCTTTAAATCATCTGGATGTCCTATTCTCTTTAATGGAACTTTTTCTTCAAGTTTTTTTATGAACTCCTTGTCCTTTTGGACATATGGATTTGGGAATGGGCCTGGAGATATTGAATTGGAAGTTATTCCAAATTTACCATACACGGCTGCTACGTATTTCGTAAATTGTATTATTGCTGCTTTACCAGCACCGTAATTTGGAGGATTATAAAAGTTATTATTTTCATATATTGATACATCAGGAGAAACCAATCCGTACATTGAAGATATGTTTATTATCTTTCCGGCCTTATTCGCTATCATGTGGGGCAAAACAGCTTTTGTACACCTGTATACTGAACTAACGCTACCATCAATTCCAGTATTCCATTCTTCGTTTGTCATTGAAAGCAGATCTTTTCCAGCTCCGTAGAATGCATTGTTTATCAGGACATCAATTCTACCCCTATTTTGGATTATGGACTCAACGGCGTTTTTTATGCTTTCATAGTCGGATATATCCAGCTTCAATGAACAGTTGTCGTTTCCAAACTTTTCATTAAGTTTTTGAGATAACTTATCATTTTTCTCAATATCCCTGCTCCCAATTATTAAATTAGCACCATATTCTGCAAGGGCTTCACACATGCTTTCTCCTAAATGGCCACCTCCACCAGTTATTAAAATTACTTTGTCTCTTAGATCAAACATGTTGTTTAATAGCATTAGAACTTCACCATTTCCTTGGGTCAATTATGTTCTCATCAATATTAGCAAATATAGAGGTATCGAAAGGAAAAATATCAAGGGATTTAAAATCTTCGATGTTTTGTTTCAATTGCAGAACTGAATCAACACCAATTATGATCGAACCAATTTCTTCAATCGAGTTAACAAAGCCCAATGCCAGTTTGGATAGGTTCGTGCTATTTTCTTGAGCCAGCTGGTTTAACTTTGTTAAATATTTGTTAGCTGATGTCAGGTTTGGAGGTAAATTATTTACATCCATGAAAACTAATCCCTGCAAAAAAACACTTCTGGAAAATATTGTGAATCTGCGCTCCTTCAATCTTTTGAGGAGCGAATTTTTAAGAAATCTCTGATCCAGAATACTCAGAGGAATTTGTATCGTATCGAATTCAGTTATCTCTATTATTTTTTCAGCTTCTTGGGGTGTATAGACAGATACTCCAATACTCTTGATCAATCCTGAACTTTTCGCTTTGATCAGAATTGGTATCAATTCATCATACAGAGCAATGTCCTGAAAGTCATGAATTAGATAGTTATCAATGCATTCTATTTTCAAATTAGTTAGCGATGTTTGGATCCTTTGGAATATCTCTTGCTCTAAATTACTATGATGAATTTCATTCTTGGCAAGCGGTCCTAACTTGGACGTGATATAACATGATGAATGTTCTTTATTCCTAAGAAAATCACCCAATATGGTTTCACTATCTCCATAAACACTTGCTGTATCAAAAGATCTAATATTGTTCGTAAATGCAAATTCAAGTATATCTAATGCCTTTTTTTTCTGCAGCTTCCCGATTTTATTATTGATCCCGTAATCTAAACCTAACTGCGCTGTTCCGAGTGTTAATCTTGAAACCATTGGATTTCACCTTTCTCAAAGCATCACTTCGCATTTTTGCGGGAAAGTCATCTTATTTTCAGCAATCCCTATAGTTTTTCTGTTTAACATTTTGATTTATTTCCTTAATATCGGGGTGTTCATCTAAATAATCGATAATTTCTATGATATCTGTATATGAGAGATCTCCAAAGGCCTCGTTTAATTTTAAATAAAGTCTTAAATCTTCTTTTGTATCAATTGTTAATCGTATATCTTCTCTTTCAAGAGCTTTTATTGGACTGACATATTTGACTTTAAAGGATTCCTCATTTTCATATATATAAGGAGTCACATGTTCAATATGGTATTTCTCCTTTCCAAGTTCCCATGACCTTTTTAATGATCGGAAGTTGAAAACTTCACTTCCTGTACCTATTATTATCCCTTTTGAACTAACATAGTCGCAATCATGTTTTATCAGATGATCGACTTGAAATGCAATGAGATCAAGACTCACCAACGGATTATCGGCCGTTATCCTTACGATTATATCTGCATTGTATTCCTTTGCCGCTTGATAATATCTGTCCAATACATTTTCTTCAGACCCTCTAAATATTTGAACGGCATTCTGTAAGGATATTGTTTCAATAATGTCATCTTCCCTTTTAGTGGTTGTAGCAACAATTAATTTATTAAAAAGCTTTAAATTTTTAATGCGGCATAATAATATTTCCAGAACTGTTTTATTACCAATTTTTTTTACAACTTTACCAGGCAGCCTTGTAGACCCTGTTCTTGCTTGAATTATTCCAGCAATATTCATTAATAGCAACTCTGAGCGGTCATGTATCTATAAAGAATGAATGATCTTCAATATTGATGACACCACATACTCAACATCTTCCTCGGTCATTTCAGGGAACAAAGGTAATGTAATAATATGTTTGAATACATCCTCAGTCACTGGATAGTCTTTTTTGCTGAAACTGAAGTTCTCAGCGTAATAACTGTGACGATAAGCCGGGATATAATGAAGATTTACTCCAATATTCTCTTTTCGCATGTACTTGAAAAATTCATCTCTGTTTATTGATTTATCAAGCAGGATCGTGTAAATGTGCCATCCATGTCTTATTTTTTCTTTCGTTATAGGGAGGCTTATTAATTCAATATCCTGGAGGAGTTCATTGTAATATAATGCGATTTCATTCCTCCTTTCAATAAATCCATCGATCTTCCCCAGCTGGGAAATTCCAAGGGCTGCCTGAATATCTGTCATCCGATAATTCCGGCCAAGCATTTTCATATCGTATGCCCATCCTGCATCGGGTCCATAACGTGACACTGCATTTCTGTCTATACCATGGCTATGGAGCATCCTTGCTTTTTGTGCCAGTTCCAGATTGTTCGTAACTACAGCTCCCCCTTCTCCTGTAGTTATTGGTTTCACAGGATGGAAACTGAAGGCTGTAAGATCCGCAAAATTACCTACTTTTTTACCATGATAACTGGCTCCAAGGGAATGACATGCATCTTCTATCAGGTAGAGGCTATGTTCATTGGCGATTTCCTGTATTTCTTCGATTTCACAGGGATGACCTGCATAGTCCACATATAGTATTGCCTTAGTTTTTGGTGTAATCCTTTTTTTAATATCTTCTGGATCGATATTACGAGTATCTCTTCCAATATCTGCAAAAACAGGCCTCAGACCGTTGTACAGCAGTGCATTGCTTGTGGCGACAAATGTAAAGGGAGTAGTAATAACTTCTGATCCCTTAGGTAAGTCGAGTGAAGCTACGGCAACATCCAGGGCACTGGTACCGCTGTTCATTGCAATTGCATGTTCAGATCCTACATAGTCACAGAGAGCATTTTCAAATTCAGATATCTTTGGTCCAGTGGTTAACCAATCACTTCTCAGGACCTTTATAACCTCTTCAATATCTTCATCATCTATTGTTTGATGCCCATAAGGAATCATAACGCAACCTCATAGGGAATTGTATCCTCTTTGTTCTCAGGGTTTTTACTGAACACTATCACACTGGCTTCAGTGTTTGAAATGTTCTTTACTGCATGAGCCACCAATGGTGGGATGTAGATCAATTCATATGTCTCTGATCTTGAATCCAGCACGATCTCTTCATACTCGCCGGAAACCACGTCCTTTAAACATAATTTGATCTTCCCGGCAGCCAGAGCTAACCATTCCTCTTTACTTTTATGATAATGGTTGGCTCTGGACTTCATGGGTTCGATAGATACCACATAAGAATGCACACAATTGAAGGGCTCATCTTCATAATTCATTGATATGAGTTCAGAGAGCCATCCATCATCTCTTCTGTGTTTTACCCGTGTCAATTTATCGTATAACATGGCTACATCATAACATTTTTTTCAGTTGTTCGCTTGTAAGCCATTTGTCGTTAATATCGCTTGAATATCTGAAATTATCAGGAAGCTCCTTTCCAGAGGGAGTATTTTCTCTTTTCCAGAATGAGAACTCCGGCTCGATCACAAAGTGGTCAGGAAATTCTTTTGCATGCCTGGACTCGTCCTCTGTGATCATAATTTCATGTAGTTTTTCCCCAGGCCTGATACCAGTAAATTCTTTAGTTGCTTCTGAGGCTATTGCTTCTGCCAGATCAGTTATTTTCATACTGGGTATTTTTGGAACGAAAATTTCTCCTCCACGCATCTGCTGGATCGAGTTGAGTACAAAACGAACGCCCTGGTCAAGGGTCAACCAGAAACGTGTCATTCTTTCATCAGTAATTGTCAGAACACCGTTTTTCTTCTGTTCGTTGAATAAAGGTATCACACTTCCCCGACTGCCGATAACATTTCCATATCTCACGCAGCTAAATCTGGTTCTTCCTTTGCCGGTATAGGTATTTCCCTGAACGAACAGTTTTTCAGCAACCATTTTTGTCGCTCCGTAAAGGTTTACTGGATGCACAGCTTTATCTGTACTAATAGCCATCACTTTTTCAACAGAATTGTCAATAGCTGCGTCAATTACATTCACTGATCCATCGATGTTGGTTTTAATAGCCTCGATAGGATTATACTCACAGGCAGGTACCTGTTTCAATGCTGCTGCATGGACCACAATGTCTATTCCGTTCATTGCACGATATAGCCTGTCCCGGTCCCTTACATCACCTATCAGGAATCTGAGGCGTTTATCATTGAATTCCTGTTTCATTAGGTACTGATTGAATTCTCCTCTGGAATATATTCTCAGGCTGTTCGGATTGAATTCCCTAAGCACGATCTCAGTGAATTTTTTACCGAAAGAACCGGTTCCCCCCGTGAGAAGTACATTTTTACCATCGAATAAGGATAGATCAATTTTGCTTTGCATGCTTTTACCAACTTTGGAATGTGATTATGTACACTTATAATGGGCATTTTATATATAAAGTTCATTTTGATTGTAGTTCCTTTAGCTGTTTTCATTTCCAGATCAAACTTTGCTTTCAGCACAGGATCTTGGATCCGGCTTAAAAAACTGAAGTCACTGTCAATCATTCTTTATGTTACTGATGTGTCATCTTTTTCTTGAAAGTTGTAGATCCATGTCGCAATAGAGGTAAAAATGAGTTCATTCAAATAAGTTTTTTCACAGGGCAGGAACCATGTATATTTATATATCTACAACCTTAAATAAATCACCGATTCTTCGTTCCAGATAGAGGTCTGATTGATAGTGGATGCAAAAATTGCAATAACAATTCGTTCATTTTCGGCAACACAATTGTTGTCATTGTCACTTCGTGACATTGGGGAAATATCATATATTAATAACACTGGTAAACGTCTTAATGAGGAAGATCTGTGTTCTATACTTACAAATGTGGAAGGCGTTATTGCGGGTACTGAAAAGTTTACGAGACGTGTGTTTGAATCCTCTCCAAATCTACGTGTTATCTCTCGTGTTGGTACAGGAATTGATAATATTGATATGGAAGCCGCAAATGAATATGGCGTTTCGGTCATGAACACTCCCAACTCACCTGTTTTATCAGTTGCAGAGCACACTATCGCATTGATATTTGCTGTATTAAAGCGAATAGCTATATATAACGAAAATATGCGTAAAAACGATTATTCGGTTGATTCCGGTTTCTTGCTCGCAGGCAGAATTGTGGGCATTATCGGTCTTGGCAGAATAGGACGAAAGGTTGCTGAAATGTTGGAGATGCTGGGATGCAATATTTATTATTATGATCCTTTTTTGCCGGATGACTTTAGTACAAAATGGATAAGAATGGATAAATTAAACAGTCTTCTCCAAATTGCTGACATTGTGACTTTGCATCTGCCTCCGCTCTCAGAAGGCAAACCAATAATGAGCAAAAAAGAATTTGAACACTGTAAACATGATATGATCTTGATCAATACTTCACGTGGTTCACTTATAGATGAAGATGCTCTTGCACAAGCAATTGAAGAAGATAAAATATGGGGAGCAGGTTTAGATGTGTTCCCGGTAGAACCATATAGCGGAAAATTGCTTGAATACCCACAGATCGTCACAACGCCTCATGTTGCGTCCAATACTATTGAATCAAGACAAGAGATGGAAAAAGAAGCGATTAGCGGATTAATCACTAAATTAAGGGATCTATAATGAATAAAGCACTGGTTACCGGTGGGAATGGCTTTCTAGGACATCATATTGTCAGGGAATTGTCAAACAGAGGGATAGAAGTAATTGTTTATGATATTGCTAAATCCTCTTTCATGGATGAGATGTCTGAAATCGGACCTATACAATTTATTGAGGGTAATATCCTTGATAGCTCAAAACTGGAATCTGCTATGGAAGGATGTGACACAGTTTTCCATACAGCTGCGATTGCAAATCTGGAGGATGCATTAAAGCATCCTGTAGAAACAATGGAAGTAAATGTGATGGGTACATTACATTGTCTAGAAGCTGCAAGAAAACATAAAGTAAATCGTTTTGTGTTTGCAAGTTCAGTTTATGTAAGTGGTAATTGGGGTTCCTTTTACAGAATTTCGAAGCAAACAGGTGAATCTCTTTGTAAAACATATTCAAATGAATTCGGTCTTGATTTTAGCATTATAAGATATGGGAGCTTATATGGAAGGGAAGCAAACAATTGGAATTTCCTGTATAGTGTCTTAAAGGAGCTTCTGTTAAGTAAACAATATACATATTATGGTTCTCCTGATTCTTTACGAGAGTACATTCACATAAATGACGCTGCCCGTGAAACTATTAATATTGCCAATAACAGTGATTTTAGAAATAGATCCGTATTGATCACCGGGCACCAGAAGATGTCCCATAAGGAGTTTTTCAATATGATACAGGAAATCCTGGGCGAAAAACTGACTATTATTTTTGAAGATAGCGATAAAAATAGTCACTACAAAATAACTCCTTATTCTTTTGAGCCAGACATTCCGCTCCGGATCAATCTTTCAACATATATTGACATAAATGAAGGAATTCTTGATTGTTTGCGAGAGGTACAAATGGAGATTGAAAATGGCAAGCAAACTAAAACTAAATGAAAAACATACTCTAAAGTATAAGTTGCGGACCCATACATTAACTATTGGTTCATGGATCACGATCGGTGATCCTTCAATTGCTGAAATTATGGCCAAAAGCGGTTTTGACTGGCTCACTGTGGATATGGAACACAGTGCTATCACATTACATGAGGCACAGCAGTTGATCCAGGTGATTGAACTCTCTGGTTGCGTTCCACTTGTCCGAGTTGGAAATAACGATCCCAATCTTATAAAACGCGTAATGGATGCAGGTGCCCACGGTGTTATAGTTCCAATGGTGAATAATGCAAAAGATGCCGAACTTGCAGTTAAAGCTGTTAAATATCCGCCGATAGGTACCAGAGGTGTAGGGCTTGCAAGAGCTCAGGGATATGGCGTGGATTTTGAAAAATATAAATACTGGGTTGAAAGAGAAAGTATTGTTATTGTCCAGATAGAACACATTGATGCAGTAAATAATATTGAAGAAATTATCCTGACAGAAGGAGTAGATGGTTTTATCATAGGGCCTTATGATCTGTCGGGTTCTTTAGGCATTCCCGGAGAATTCAATGATCCAAAAGTGACAAAGTCTCTGGAAAAGGTCAAGAAAGCAGCTAAAAAGGCAAATATTATTTCCGGATTTCATGTAGTACCTCCTGAAATAGATTTGTTGGAAGCCAAGATCGAGGAAGGATATCGTTTCCTGGGATATAGTCTGGATAGCTTGTTTTTGGCAGAAGCGTGCAGAACAGATCTGGATAAGATCCATCGGATAAACAAACAGTAGATTTTATTTTATTGGTACACCAGCCATAAAGGATGAACGGATTATGAGGAACAATTTTTCTGTAACTGCACTACTACCAATGAAAGGGCATAGTGAACGAGTACCTTCAAAAAATACAAGGATCTTCGGGAAAGACCCTCTTTTTTTTCATATACTCAGAAGTTTAGAGTCCGCAAAATATGTAGATCAGATTCTTGTGGATACAGACAGCCTGCAAATTATTTCTCTGTTAAAGCAGAATTTCCCAAGGGTCAGTATAATAGAAAGGCCAAAACATTTATTGGGAGATAAAGTTCCCATGAACTCTATCATTGAACACGACATCCAATATATCAAAACCGATCATTTCTTACAAACCCATGCTACTAATCCTCTCTTAAAGCCAGATACTATAGACTATGCGATTAAGTGCTATTTTGAGGGTTTGAATGAGGGTTTTGATTCTGTCATGGGAGTTACAAAATATCAGACAAGGTTCTATGACCATAACAAGATCCCCGTAAATCATGATCCTCAGATAATGCTTCCCTCTCAGGATATGCTTCCTTTATATGAAGACAATTCTAATTTTTATATTATTTCAATTGATAATTTCACGGCAAACAAAAAACGTGTGGGGAAGACTCCTCTTTTTGTAGAGGTACCTAAAATTGAATGTATAGATATCGACGAACCGGAAGATTTCATAATTGCTGAAGCTGTATATGATTTTATTCTGAATAAAAATATCAATTGATTTTGAACCTATTAAAATCTATATTTTTAAAAATGCATCCTATCTTATTTAATATTTGCAAAGAGAGTGAAGTGGAAGATTATGTCGTTTGAAAATTTCCGGATGATCACAGAAAATATCGAAGGATACGAAGAATTTAATATAGACCGGGAATGGTACAAAAACAGAAAAAAGGGCTTATCTGCGGTAATACGATGCTATGGTGACGAAAGATGGATCGGTCCATGCATAGAAAGCTGTCTACCACTCTTCGATGAAATAGTTGTGGTGATCGTGCAGGTAGAAGGGGATAGAACTGAGAGTATTGTCAGGAGTTTTAAGTCACCAAAAATAAGAATATATAACTATCCATTTGGTCTGGATCAGGTAAAAGCACCTGTCTATAAAAACCGGATTCAACGAAAGATCGATGCTCTGTCGGAGCTATTTGTTTCGCCTTATTATAAACGAGGATCATTGCATACGATAAGTTATTTAACTAACTTCGGGATGTCTAAAACTACTTTTTCGCATGTGGCTCCTCAATGGGATGCCGATCATATACTAAGGCCTGAATTCGCGACAGAGGATTTTAAAAAATTTATTCTATCTAAAGAGCATATCCGGGTTGCAGGTTATAATGTAGTAACTGAGGACTATAAATACTTGTCAGAAAAATCTCCAATACACAGTAGCCATCCCCGGTTTTATAAAGCTGACCAATATTTGTACTTTGCCGGGAATAAGTATCTTTTAGATATAGTATCTTACCGTTCATCAATGGTCCAACTGAAAATGCTGGAGAATTATTTTCTTTTTCCGATTCAACAGATACAGTGCATGAAAAATTTGTTGCTTCATAAGGATGTGGTGTACGAAGAGCCAATTTATTTCCATACCAAATTTCTTCGTTCACAAAAAGAAATAGAACATGATACACGGTTTTTGAATGAGGAGTATCACCGGCAATTTAAGGAAAGTACCAAAAAAGGACAAAGATTAAATGTCAATGTACCGGATTCTGCTTTTAAGACACCCGAGGATTATTTGCGAAACTAACTTTTTTCAAAAAGCAAATACATCAGGAAAGGTAAGTCTTGCTGAGTGTTTCACGAATTGTAGACACTTTCATACACTGCAATTGTTTCTTTGGCAGTTTTCTTCCAGGAAAACATCTTTGCCCGTTCTAAGCCTCTGCTTACCATATCCTCTCTCAAGCCTTCGTCTGTAAGGATCGCGTACATGCTATCGGTCCATTCATTGATATTGTGGGGGTTTGCCAGAATTCCAGCATCTCCTACAACTTCCGGTAAAGCACCAACATTGGACACGATAACAGGGCAGCCACAAGCCATAGCTTCTAATGGCGGAAGACCGAATCCTTCATACCACGAAGGACGTATATAAAGCTCCGCTGTATTATACAGTCTCAACAATTCTTCGTCGGAGACCCTCCCTGCAAAAATTATTTCTTTTTCAAGTCCCAGTTCTTCCATCATTTTTTCGAGTTTTGCTCTTTGCAGTGGGTTAACATTGCCTGTACCGAAAATGACTAATTTTATCTCAACTCCCCTTTTTCTTAGTCCGTAGTACATTTCAATAATGTCTGTACGGATATTATCAGATAGGATAAACGGGGAGTTAATGTACTCAGGTATTTCCATTCCTACTTGCTTAAATCTTTCATGGGGTGCTGAATAAATTATTTCTATTCTATCTTCGGGTATTTTCAGGAATTTTATCATATCTTTTTTTGTATTTTCAGATACTGCTATGAACTTATCGACCCTCTCTCTTATTGCAAAAAGAGTACTTCGCCACAACATGTCGTGTGTCCATATCTTTGGGTTGTTGTATATTTTTGTCTGGAATGAAGGGAGAAACTTGTATAGATCATGAATTGTCATTACTTTTTTAAATCCCTTCTGAAGAAACAGTGGGTTGTGAAAAGGAGTAGGTGATGGATTATGAACTAGATCTATTTCATTCTCTTTTATTAAGGAGGGTAGTTTCAGTGCATCAGTAAGGGTTGTTTGCAAGAATCTTGTAGGTTTCACTGAATACAAAGGTGCTATGATCTCATTCATGTTCTTGTATAAAGGATCATTGCTCTTTTGATAGTGGATCAGATAAAAATCATGCTCGTGTTCTATATTTGGAATGTTATTCAGGATATATTTAAGATAATTCGGTATCCCCGATTTCTCTTCTATATCCATAACTTCGGTTATGATCCCAATTTTCATAAAATCCATTTTCCATACTATTTTTGCATTCAATAGATTATCTCAGAACAGCAACTTCGCTCATTTACATATGGCGATAGAGGTGATAGATCTTACAAAGTAATCTGTTTTTGGCCATTTTAAAGATAGGCAATTTAGAGATCAGATCATTTTCTCGACTCAAAGTAACAAGAGCATAATAAAACTCCAGTTCTTCATTATTTAATTCATCTGTACGGATATAACATCCACCATAGCGGTATTCATCATAATTGTCATTGAGTAAATGACCTTTATCTTTTAACATTTTTTCAAATTCCGTATTTGGGAATGGAGTAGCCAAGGAAAAGCCTGAGGAGCTATTCAGTTGCTTCTGCAGATTCACAGTGTCCATGATCGTTTTTTCATTTTCACCAGGTAAACCTATCATAAAAAAAGCTAACGAGTCTAAGCCAGCATCATGGGTAAGCTTGAAAGCTCTCTTGACTTCATCTATGGTCAACCCCTTTTTCATCGTGTCCAACATATTTTGATTTCCACTTTCTACTCCATACAATATTTGTTTAAAGCCTGCATCTTTTGCCAGTTTCAGAAGTTCTTCATCAACCAGGTTCTTGTTAGCTCTAAAAGGAGCCTGATACGTTATATTTTTGTTTAATTTGTTATCTATGATGAGATTAAGGATTTCTTCAATCCATTTTCTCTTAAAATTGAATGTATCGTCCTGAAAATATATGTCTGAAATGCCATATTGCTCATGCAACCATTTTATTTCCTCAACGACTTTCCGAGGATCTCTAAATCGTACTTTATGTCCAAATACGGATTTGTTACAGTAGATACAATGAGAAGGGCAACCACGTGATGCCATTATATACATTGATTTATTCCCGCTGCCCGCTATTCCCACATATTTTTCGATGTCAACAAGATCCAATTTTGGTAATGGTATGTGATCCAGGTTTTCCGCAAATGGCCTTGGTTCATGTATTTTGTTTTTATAACAAATGCCTTTTATAGAATTAAGATCGTTCCCTTTGGCAATTTCAAGGAACGTGAATTCACCTTCACCTATAACCGATACGTCTAATTGTGGAATTTCATCGAATATCCTTAGTCCTATTGATGATGGATGGGGTCCCCCAATGACAGTTAATAATCCCGGATCCGCTTCTTTAGCTACATTTATTATTTTCCTGGCAAACTTGGTTTGGAATGTATTTTCTGTCACTCCTAATATATCAGGGGAGAAAGACTCTATTATAGCTTTTAAGTCCGATATGCTTACATTTTCAGCTGTCATGTCCACAATTTTAACATCGTGTCCTTGATCGTAGCACATTGTTCCAATCAAAACCAAAGCTCCAGATGGGTATCTTTTCTTCATCCCTTCATGGAAATCATTCTGTGGAGGATCAACTAGTAATATTTTTTTGCTTTTGTCCATACCTTTCCCCTCATGAACTTAATTCTAGCGTATAATTCTATCTGGCGGTTTCAAACTTTCTCTAAAAACCTTGTGAATGCATGCTTAGCTGAAATAAGTAAAAACATCTGCTTGTCAAACAATTTTGGTTTTCTCACGCCCACAAGCATACTTTTTCTAAAGTGTTCTCCTTCTAGGTGCAATCTCACAAAATGAAAGAGATTATATCCTCTTGGAGACAGTATTTCTTTCATTGTTTTCCTATTTATGTAATACACGTGTGTTTTATCATCTGTCCAGTTTGCAGGGCATAGGTCGAAATCAAGACATTCTACTATCACGTTATTGCTGACACGTTCCAATTCATTTAATAATATTTCCGGGGTTTCTGTGTGTTCAATAATATCAAGTGCAAAAGCGACATCAAAAGATTTGTCTTTAAAAGGTAAATGATGGAAATCTCCACGAATATCGGGCTTTTTCAGTGCATTCATATCAATATTGATCGCATTTTTCAGATATAGCCCACCAGATCCAACGTTTAAAATCCTGTTTTCTTTATAATGTTTGATTAAAAATGCTTTTCTAGGTTCAATGTTTCTTAATGTCATCTCATTCCCTTGCCATATCCTTGCTTCTATTAAACGCCCATTTCTATTTCAGACAAAAATGTTTTCTCTTGTTTTCCCGCTCAGAGATTTATTGCTGTAATTGCTTCACTGTCTGTAGAATTTATTCCACAACTCTTTAATTCAATTTAATTTATCTTATACGTTTCCAGAATTTTGTCTATTTGCGTGTTGTATTTTAAAAGCATATTTTCGTACAAATAATTCCCTGAGAATACATCCCTGTAAAGTTTTTCCAGATACGCGTCATCTATAAAATATTCTCCTTTCAGTATTTTTTCACACTGAGTTATCAATTCCTTCCGTGATGAAGCTTTAAATGAAACACCATCGTAGATCGATGTTGCATTTTGAAGCACTTCCTTCCATTTGTCATAAAAGATGACAGGTTTTCGCTGCAATATAGGTGATATTAATACTGTTGATGATGCTGCCAAACAAATATCTGCTTTTGCTAATAGAATATTTGTATCTGTGTCGTTCCCAAACTGTTTTATGGATCTTCTCTTATCATTGACAATGAAATCATCCAGAGGAATGTCAAATACGTCACGTGGGTGATGTTTTACCCACACTTCGAGATCAGGAAAATAGTTGACAAGTGACAAAATATCCTGATGCATTCTCTTCTTATACTCAAAATTATTTGTCAAGTCATACGTAAAAATATCCATCAAGTACAACAACACTTTTTTATCAGCAGGCTTTGTAACCGTTGGTCCATATACATCCAAGGCACGAGATTCCAGATAATTGATCCATTCAATGTCAAATCTGGGATCACCCAGATAAAAAGTAGATCTTATGCCCTCCATATGGTGAAGTGATGATAATTCCTTTTCGGAACCCAGAAACAGGAAATCAGGTCTAAATGGATCTTTTAACTTTTCAATACGCAATTTATTTTTCGGGTCTATGTTTGGTTTTGAAATGGGTTGAGGGCCATGTGGCATCATGAGGATTGGAATTTTCATTTCCCTGGCAGTTTTCGCAAATCTTAATAGTACCAGGTTCATGGGATCTATTTTACCTGTATAGGCATCTATAAACCTGTTTATGGGTTTTGAATCGATCAATGATTCATCAGCTGTTCTTTGATCGATAATTACTAGGTCAATATTATTTGAGTCAATATATTTATTTATATTTTTCTGTGTCAACAAAAAAATTGAAGAAATTACGTGGTATCTTAAAAAAGAATAATGCAAAAATCTCAGAACCGTATTCAACGGAGATTTTATGAAACCTGCAGTCATTTGTTTAATTCTTTTTGATCTACTGTCAGTTTTCTCTCCCTCTTTGAGATGAGTCAAAACAAACAGATGTATTTTATTGAGCAAATTATTTATTTTTCCAAAATGACAGATGTCCATCATAGAATCAAGTTCAATGGAATTCGAAGTGCAAATGTATTTATGTAATTTGTTTTTCAATATCCCGTCCTTGGTATAGAATGCAAGGATCTTCGTGGATATGTCCCGATCTTTTTTGTAATTTACAATAAGTGGCAGAAAATGATCAAAATCGTTATTGTGATGTGCAATAAACAATATCCTCTTTTTTACCATCCTTTTCTCCATGGGCTGTTGAATATTATATGTATTTCTATTTATTAAAATATATGTTGTAAAATCTTATGGAAAATTGAGCAATTTCGTGCTGACTTGCTTCCTCACCATCCCATGGTTGCAAAACTATAATGCTTTTTTTAACGATATACATAAAATCTCATTGATAAGTATAACGCTTTCAATTGACATTCCCAATATCCATAACTAATCTGCATATGAAGAAATAAAAATCACATCGATGTCATCCGATGAATTTATTGTGGTGGGAAGATCTATATCGAGCAATTCATTGAATCCAAATTCCCAAAGATTATTATACAATAAACCTAAGACTGCAATATACAACGAGTGAAGGATTTTGTATTTCCTCTTTAAAGCTTAAGTCTGATGTGTTCAAATACTATAATCGGTACATAGCAATGTTACTAAATAATAAATGCCCTCTGATCATACTGGATTTCGATGGAGTTATTTTAGAATCAGTTGAAGTAAAGACTGAAGCTTTTAGACGATTGTTTTCATTTGCACCTGGACATGTTGAAGAAATCGCCAATTTCCATAGGGAAAATGGGGGTATGTCAAGATTTGAAAAGTTCAGATATTTCTACAGAAATGTGTTAAAAGAGCCATTGTCTGATGAACAGTATGAATATTTATGCAATAGATTTTCGGAATTAGTACTTGACGGGGTTTTGAACTCTCCTTTTGTTCCAGGGAGTATAGATTTCTTACAATACTTTTCAGCTAGAACATCCTTATTTTTAGTTTCTGCAACTCCCTTTACGGAATTGGACAAAATATTAACGCAAAGGGATCTGCATCATTATTTTAAGGCTATTTACGGCTCTCCCCGACCAAAACAAGAATGTATTGCAGAAATATTATCTGATACAGTTTGTCCGGAGGATGATGCTATCTTTGTAGGTGACGCATTGAACGATTATAAAGCTGCAAAAACTGCCGGTGTACGTTTTATAGGCAGGGTGAGATCTGGCAGCACTAATGTTTTTATAGAGAAAAAGGATGTTGAAATTGTGGTCTCTGATCTGGAAGAATTGAGGTCATATCTGGAGGGATTGTATTGCTGATACCTATCTCATATGCTCTGAATAAGGACATCCCATTGTATCCCGGCTCCCCAAATGTAGCATTCAGCCAGGTCAGATCTATTGCAAATAACAGCTCAGCAAACACAAGCATGTTTTCTTTCGGGAATCACTCTGGTACACATATTGATGTCCCACTACATTTCTGCGATAAAGGCCAGTCAGTGACTGATATTCTGAAACTTGAAAATATCTATTCACCTGCTATTTGTATAAATGTTCCAAAAGAACCAGGTTCACATATCAGTGAAGCAGACCTGGAACCATTTGCTGAGCAAATATCTAATGTTGAGGCACTGCTGATCAGAACTGGTTTTTTCAAATACAGACAAACCCAACCTGAAATGTATGCAACATCCCATCCGTGGATAAGCCCGGAAGTACCAAAATATCTGCGGGAAACATGTCCATTTTTGAAAGTAGTTGGGCTTGATACCATCTCTATCTCAAATCCCTCTCATAGAGAAGAAGGTCATGTGTCACATCGAGCTTTTTTATGTAATAAATTCCCCATTATGCTACTTGAAGACACTGATCTCTCAAACCCGGGATTACCGGGGAAGAATTTTATCTTGCATCTCTATCCATGGATTCTTGATAAAGTTGATGCAACTCCAGTAACTGCTTTAGTAGATCTTAACGGATGAAAAATCAAATCCATTAATTTGTAAATTCTTTAAATTACAACCAGCTTGGCCATGGCACACTTGTTTGAGTAAATATCTCTTTTAATTCATCACATATCTTCTTATCAAATTTCAATAATAGGATCCCGTACATCGATCCGCCCAGAACTACCGGGAACAATGTCAACCAGACGTTGGATAAGGGTAAGATCACGCGGTAGCCTGCCACAAATAAAGTCATAATAGAAGCTGCTTTCAAAATATTCAGCAAACTATCACGTTCCATTCTTATTGTTATAATTTTAGACAATAATTTTTTTGCAAGTATCGCATTTAATCCCATAGTAACCAAAGTCGCAACAGCAGCTCCTTCAATGCCAATAACTGGTATTAATATCGCATTCAAGGCAACATTCGCAATGGTTGCAACAGCTGTTACTTTAAAAGAATCGATTTGACGATCGAGAGCACTAAGGTACATTGTGTAAAAAAATTGGGAAACGTTTATTATTTGTACAAAAAGCAGAATTACAAGTGTCAGGTATCCACTTTCAAATTCACTACCGTAACAAAAATAAAGTAACTTTTCACCAAGCACTATCCCTCCAGCAAACACCGGCATAGCTATTATCAGTGAATAGGTAAATGCTTTTGAGATTGATTTCTCGATTAGTTCCGTTTCACCGATTTTGTCCCATCTACTAATTTTTGGCCACAAAGTTGCACGTATTGCAGTTGTTGCTATAATCGCTATAGACGTAAATTGGAACACCACTCTATAAACACCTACGTCAGAGTTGCTGAGATAGTATCCAATCATAACACTATCTACGTAAGAATAAAGAATAACTCCAGAAGAAGTTAAAAAAAGCCAGAAAGAGAAACTTAAAAGACTTTTAACATGGGACCATTTATACTTAACAAATCGCAGATCAAAAAAGCGCAACTCCATTATTACAGCAATAAGCAAGCCTGCAACAAATCCTCCAATTAATCCTGCCACACCGTATCCAAAAAACACTCCGACTACTTGAATTATTATTCTGGATATGTTGTTTATAAAAGCCCCAGCTGCATATATTCCCATTTTTCCAGTTCCTGCAATTCCGTTGATTACAGATCCATGAATTAATGAAACTATCAATGCCAGTAAAAGCCAGTTAAACAAATTCGCTTTATCAAAATCAATGAAATAGTCGCGGGAGATTACTAAAAATAGAATGACTATTGCTAAGAAAAAAAAGCGTACTACAAAAAAGGCACTGAAATATTCATTCTGTTGTTCACCTTCACTGATACGTTTGGATGCAGCTCCTCCAAACCCCCCGTCACTGACTGTGTTTATTATCCCATAATACGCTAAAAAAAGGAAATATGCGCCTAAAACGCCTGAGCCTACGGTATGTGCAAAATACATTGTACTGAGGAACCCAGCAAATGTAACTGAAATTTGGCTCAAAAAAGAAGCTATGGTTTGACGCTGGACTTCCCTCACACTCAGGATTCTGGAGTAGATATCATTTAAAAACATATTCCGGCCTTATTATACGGTATACTTGTCTGGAGGGTCCCATTATCACTATTGTAATCAATTGTATTAAATCTTTAATGATTACTAAGAAAAGAAATGTTTAATCAAAATCGTTTCTAAAATATTGAATTGTTTTTTCCAACCCGCTTCTCAGATCAACCTTTGGTTCCCAGTTCAACAATTCTTTAGCCCTGCTGATGTCCGGTCTTCTTATTTTAGGATCATCTATTGGCAAATTCCTATACACAATTGTTGAACTGCTGTTGGTAATTTTTATAATTTCATTTGCAAATCCTAAAATAGAAAGTTCTGCGGGATTGCCGATATTCACGGGTTCATTAAAGTCCGCTATCATCAATCTGTATAATCCTTCGATCAGGTC
>AMWB02042357.1_pt1 | contig 53330 bp, 43 predicted proteins | sample 200311 | NCBI WGS metagenome assembly AMWB02 (sample SAMN02737377, study PRJNA173069) | bioreactor metagenome | biome: anode biofilm in microbial fuel cells | place: USA: California | collected 2010-12-16 | reverse complement strand
CTTTTTCGAAATTGATCAGGATCAAGTGTTCCATACTGTCGATGCTTATACTGAATGGAGAAAAGAAAATCCCGCCAGAGTTTTTTGAATACACAGGCTGGTTCATCAATGAATTCATTTTTAAAAATTTTATATTTTATTAAGAATGATGATTTTCTTCAATTGCAATCCCTGATGAAGTCAGCGATTTTATCAGAGATTTCCAAGACTAAAAATATTAAACAAATTTATATATATTGTCTTCAAATCCTTGTTTTATTTTCTTGTTTACCGCAGAGGCGGAGAGACGCGGAGTGGATCAAAGCTCTGTTTGGAGTGATCTGGGATTTACAATTTACTTCCCAGGATCATCGATCTTAATTAGTCAACTGTAAACATAGATCCAGGATTAATGAATTGGTCTCATTGACTGGAGAGGGGAAGTCAATTTTAGTAAATTGAATTTAATTGTTATACATGGTAGCAGCATTTCATTTAACAATGCATAATATATAGAATTTTACATGTATATTTACATTCTGATCATTTACCGACCCTGGTTATTGCGACCCCTGGTGATGGCGGATGACAGTAAAGTTCGGGTTGTATATACATTAGATGTCATTGTATTGTTACGGCTTGTATCAAGACATTTGGATTAAGTAAATAAAACATCTTTAAAAATATAAATCATGGCCATAATCAATCCACATATTAATTTCAATGGAAATGCCGAAGAAGCGTTCAATTTTTACAAATCAGTATTTGGCGGAGAGTTCGCAAAGATTATACGCTTCAAAGATCTTTCAACCCCTGAATTTCCAATAGCAGAAAATGAGGCGAATAAGATCATGCACATTGCTTTACCTATTGGCAAAAACGTTTTAATTGGCAATGACGTCCCCGAGTTTATGGGAAAAGTCAATGAAAACGAAAATAGATCCAAGTTATCTGTAAGTGCAGAAAGTCGTGAGGAAGCCTACAAGTTATTCAATGGGCTTTCAGCAGGTGGAAATATTGAAGTACCCATTGAAGAAAGTCCCGGGAGTTCATATTTTGGAATGTTTAGAGACAAATTCGGAATCGAATGGATCGTGGAATTTAGTCTTGAGTCCTGATTCTTGCGTCTTGAGTTGGAGTTAGGGAGTTTTGAGTTTTGAGTTATATGAAGGATTTCCAACCTATCTTTGCTTCATCTAAAAATGCTCTAAATGACTAAATTCAACCTCATACTTTATGCCCGGCTGAGAAGGGTTTCAGCGATATTCATTCTCTTTCTTTTCACTATTGTCTTCTTTTCCATTCCTGTTTTTTCCCAGGTCTATCTTGATTCCACCGCATCGGTCAACGATCGGGTGGCAGACCTGTTAAGCCGTATGACGCTGGAGGAGAAGGTCGGCCAGATGGTGCAGACGGAAAGATTGCTGGATAATGTAAACACGGTCATCCATGATCACTACCTGGGATCGATACTGAGTGGCGGAGGCAGTACACCGGGCGGTAATACGGTCCAGGACTGGATCAGCATGTACAACGGCATGCAGTATGCCGCACTGTCGACACGGCTCAAGGTCCCGATCATCTATGGGGTCGATGCGGTTCATGGTCATAATAATGTTTACGGGGCAACGATCTTTCCGCATAATATCGGCCTGGGATGCACGCGCGATTCGGCACTCGTATACCGCTGCGCCAGGGCTACGGCTACTGAGGTGCACGCCACCGGACTGAACTGGACCTTCAGCCCATGCGTTGCCGTCCCGCGAAATATAAGGTGGGGCAGGACCTATGAAGGCTTCGGGGAAACGCCGGAACTGGCGGAACTGATGGCTTCGGCTGCGGTTGCCGGCTACCAGGGCGACTCGCTGGGGACACCCGGCCGTATCCTTGCCTGCTCCAAGCATTACGTGGGCGACGGAGGAACGTCTAATGGCACAGACCAGGGAAATACCGTGATCGATGAAGCCGGCCTGCGCGCGATCCATCTGCCGGGATATGTCTCTGCCATCGAGGCCGGCGTGGGATCGGTCATGGTGTCGTTCAGCAGCTGGAACGGGGTTAAATGCCATATGAATAAGTACCTGGTCACGGACCTGCTGAAAGGAGAGCTGGGTTTTGACGGTTTCGTGGTATCAGACTGGGACGGCGTACATAATGCCGGGGGAGACTATAAGACGCAAATCGGCGTGGCGGTGAATGCAGGCATCGATATGTTCATGGAGCCATACACCCCGCTGGAGTTCATCAATAACCTGATCCAGCTGGTCTATTCGGGCACCGTGCCGCAAAGCCGGATCGATGATGCGGTGAGCAGGATCCTTGCGGTGAAATTCAAAATGCATTTGTTCGAGCATCCGTACGTCTCTGCAAACCAGGCTGACAGCCTGGGATGTGAAGCGCACAGGGCGATTGCACGGGAAGCCGTCAGGAAATCACTGGTGCTGCTTAAGAACAGCAATAGCATGCTGCCTTTGTCAAAACAGAACGGTAAAATACTGGTCGCCGGACCAAAAGCCAGTGATATCGGCTCGCAATGCGGTGGCTGGACTATTAGCTGGCAGGGCAGCACCGGCCCGATCACAACGGGAACAACCATCTATGACGCGGTCAAAAGCGTCCGCGGGAGCCAGGATGTGGTTTATTCATCCAATGGAGCTACTACAACATCGGTGGATCTTGCAATCATTGTTGCCGGAGAGACACCGTATGCCGAAGGAGCGGGTGACTCGGCAAATCCGCAGCTTTCCCAGGCCGACCTGGCTGTCATTGCGAATGTCAAGCAGCTCAACGTTCCCTATGTTATCTTGCTGTTGAGCGGTCGCCCGTTGATCCTGGGCAATGTGATCAGCGATGCGGATGCTTTTGTCGCCTGCTGGCTGCCGGGGACGGAAGGATTGGGCATTACGGATGTGCTTTTCGGGGATTACGACTTTTCCGGCAAATTATCGCATACATGGCCAGTAGCCGTCTCACAGGAGCCTGTAAACTGGGGCGATAATTCCTATCAGCCTCTTTTTCCTTATGGTTCCGGGTTAAGCTATGCGCAAAACGGTGTTCATGAACCTGCAAATCTTACCTTTTCATTTTATCCTGATCCTGTAGAGGATGTTCTTACCATAAAATCCGAAAAATTCGGACAGATCGAAATCAGGAACACCGAAGGAAAGATTATGAAAGAAGCTGAGATGGACAGAGAAATTTTGCATATCCGGATGGCTGATCTTCCCGCAGGTGTTTATTTCATTGTCTTTAATACAGGTAACGACAGTTTCCGGCAGAAGTTTGTGAAGCTATAGTAAGCTGGCGGCATATCCTGAAGAGTGAAGCGACGAAGGCCGGATCACTTCTTCGCTTCTGCGTCCGACATCTTTTTCAGCATCATCTGGACTTCCTTCTTAAAGGCTTCCATATCCACTTCATTACCTTGAAGCACCATGCTCCATTGCCGGGTTTTGGCTCCTTGGGCCACTGCTTCTGTGATTTCTTCATCACTGGCACCGAAAAGTTTAGCTGCGCTGGTGTGGAAATAAATGCAATAGACGCAGGGTATCTGTGCTGCTACAGCCAGTTGGATCAGTTCCCGGTACTTTGGCGGGATCTTGCTGTCGGGCTTCCCAATTCCTTGAAATTCTCCCAGGCACCTGGAAGGGCATATGCCGGATAAGCTTTGAAAATCAGGGGGAAAAAGCCGAATATCGACCCGATCTCCTTTTTGGTATCCTCATAGGTTTTAACATTGGCCTGCTGGGCAGAAATATTTAATGTTAAAGCATTGCACTGCTCCGGGCGGATTGATCGAGGATTTACGTTTTACTGTCTATGATCTTAGATCTCATATAGTAAAACGTAAATCATAGATCCTGTATTTCTACTTTCCCGATACAATCATCTTCCTGGTCGAAGAGTATTCTCCGGCTGTCATCTTGTAAAAATATATTCCGGCAGGTAAAGCTGATGAATTCATGGTAACGGAATGTGTTCCGGCCGGATAGATGCCGTTGACCAGCGTCATGGTCTCTTTTCCGGTGATATCAAAGATTTTGATCGACACATATTCATCCGCCGGGATCACAAACATTATGTTCGTCGTTTCCAGGGCCGGGTTGGGATAATTCTGGCCGAGTGAAAAATCAGTAATTTCATCCATGGCAGGTTCATCAACGGCTACATAGCCGATTGTAAAGCTGCCTGTGACCAGCGGACTTCCGATGTATGATGCGTCGACGGTGCGAAGGGTGTAGGTATAATTCCCCATCTCAAGGCCGGTAAGGAGCCACTCATTTACAGCGCTGACATTGCCGGGCTGGGGAGTGCGTTTTGGCAGACTGACCGGCACGTTGTCGCGATAAAGCTCCAGGTCATAGGTCAAAGCGCCGGCCGGGGTGAGATCGTCGCTTCCTGCCATCCAGGTGAGCAATGCCGTGTTTTCAGTGACCTGCACGACATCCAGCGGAACGGGTGACAATGGCGCGAAGTTCTGCCCCGGAGAGTCGTTGCGGTAAAGATGCATCTGGGCCTCTACAAGGCCGTTGCCGCCGGGCACGAAATACTGTCCGGCGATGAAATAGTCCAGGTCGCCGTCGCTGTCCATATCGAGCCAGGAGAACGTGCCTCCGCGGTCGCCACTGGCCCTTGGTGCGGGTAGCTCATTGCCGGAGTCCACGAAAGCCGTGTCGGCATTACGGTAAATCCTGGCCCGGCCTTCAATCTGTTCGCCGGAATTGTAATTGCCGGCCAGCAAAATATCCATGATCCCGTCTGAGTCATAATCAGCCCAGGTCGCTGCAGTAAGATCGAACCAGCCTTCGCAGGTGATGCAATCGATGACTTCAACCGGAGTGTAGACTTCGTTATCGTTGCGGTAGATCCGAAGGGCCATCCAGGTATAGGTGCCATCTGTTTCTTTCACGTTCCCGGCAACGAGAATGTCCAGGTCGCCGTCGCCGTCATAATCGCCCCACTGAGCTTCACCGTGTTCGACGGTTAATGAACCCAGGAGATCTTCGCCGGTGAAAACGCCATTGCTGTCGTTGCGGTAACGGCGGATAAAACTTTCGTCAGTAAGGGGGGAAATGTTGACCAGCAACAGGTCCAGGTCCCGGTCATTGTCAAAATCCGCCCAGGTGCTTTGCGCATGCGAGGTAGGGGCGAAGACCGTTGCCGTTTCGGTAAACAGCCATCCGCCGTTTCCATCGGTACCGTCGTTTCGCATCAAAGCAGTCCGGTAAGCAAATGCAGTGTCATCCCACACCGAAGGCAGAAGGAGATCCTGGTCGCCGTCATTGTCGAAGTCGGCCCAGGAAATGGAGCGCAGGTCGAAATCGGCCTGGCTGTTGTCTTCCCAGTACCCGGGAAGGGTCGTGTTCATGATTTCCAGTGAACCGGCATTATTTTCGAACAGCACGGTTGCTCCGTCGGAACCAACAGCAAGGTCAAGATCGCCGTCACCATCAACGTCGCCCCAGGCCATGTCGGAATTGCCGGTAGTGAGCATATCCAGGAAGACTTCAAAATAGGTAAAGCTCCATTCATTTTCATTGGCCTGTCCATCATTGCGCATCAGGATCAGCTTATCCACCACGCTTTCGTTATAAACCACATAATATCCCAGCACAGCCATGTCGAGATCGCCATCATAGTCATAATCTGCCGGGGCAGTGGCAATTACCCAGAAATCCTCATCCTGTGGGGTCACAAACAAGGAATCCAGCGGCGTGAGTTCGGTAAAGTCACCAAATACGCCGCCAGGTCCGGGCTGGACAACCACAAACCTTACCGTGCTTGCCGAGGAATCGCCATCATCCGTTACTGTGAGGTCGACAATATATGTACCGGCGGTATCATACTGGTGCGAAGGATGCTGTAGCGCTGACGTATTGCCATCGCCAAAGTCCCATGACCAACTGGTGATCAGACCATCGGGGTCCGTGCTTTCATCCGTGAAATTCACCGACAAACCGGCGGTGGCAAAGCTGAAAGCAGCCACCGGAGGCTGGTTGAGCGGAGAAGGAATTGTACCGTAAAAATGCTCGATATACCCCTGGTACCCTGCGGTCCATGCGTTTCCGCCCGGATTCGCGACAATGGCGCTAAAGTTTCCAAAGCCTCCCGAACCGATGTCGAGCACCGACCAGTTTTGTCCGCCATTGGCTGAATAATATGCCTTATTATTATCTGTACTCAGCCACAGCTGGTTTTCGCCCATGAGGAAGATATCGGTAAAATTATCCGAACTGTTCGGGGTGGGCAGTAGCTGCCACGTCAGTCCTCCATCGATGCTGCGAAATACTTCGCCATAATAACCGGCGGCGTAGCCGGTATTTTCATTATAAAATTCCATATCGCGCACCTGCGGAAAACCCGGTAGAGCGCCTTCTGTCCAGTTGGCGCCATTGTCATGGCTGTAGTAATAAATTCCGCTGACATTGGCGGCCCAGATATGATTGCCTTCCACATCAACCGCTATATAAGCGCCAAGAAAATCCGGTACCGGTGAGTAGGTTACTCCACCATCTGTTGTATGATATAATGCGCCAACGTCAAAGCTGTATCCGATCACCCATCCGTCCATGGCCGAGGTAAAATGCACATCTTCAGCGGATGACAAATTTGCAGGAATGCCGGAAGTTTGTGTCCACGACTGTCCTCCATCCGAGCTCAGAAAAACCTGGCCGGTTTCATCGACAAAGGCCGCGTTTTGTGCTCCAAAGACATTCACCGCTTTAAGATGATAAGGAGAAACCGATTGCTGCAGGATCCAGGGCGAAGTGCCGTCGCTGCCGGCGATCGTGCCGGATTCACCAACCGCGATCAGGTTACCTCCGGCAAAACGGTCGATATCATTGAGTGAAGCACCCGTGCCGCTGGAGATCTGGAACCAGGATGCGCCGCCATCGGTTGTTTTGATCAGGAATCCGTTGCCATAGCCAAAATATCCGGTCTGAGAGTCGGGGAAAACAGGTTTGGCGCTACTGAGAAAGCCAGGCACCGGACCCGGCGACGAAAATGTTAATGCCCAGGTTGCACCGGCATCGGCAGAGCGGTACATATTGCCTTCAAAGTCGGCAGCTATGACGACTGCCGGACCGCTTAACACCAATGAAAAAATGCCGTTGGGAATGACTTCCCCGAGGTCTGTCCAGCTGATCCCACCGTCGGCAGACCTGAATACGCGGTCGTCATATTCAGGGTAAAAGCCTGACCGGCCATACGCCAGAACGGTATTGTCATCTGCCCTGAACAATAGGGTACGGTTTTCTGCATTTTCCCCTGTGGTCCAGCTGACGCCACCATCGGTTGACCTGACGAAGGTGCTGTCAGCGATACCGACAGCAACGTTGGAGGATAAATTCCTGACATCTGAAATATTGCCGGAAAATACACTGGTAAATGTGCTGCCGCCGTCGGTTGTTCTGAAAATCGCATCTGCAGAAGCTCCCAGACCTGTGGTATTATTTATGAAATCGAATGTGAACATGCCGTTGGGCGATTCAACCCAGGTGCTGCCTGAATCCAGGCTGATGTATTGCCCGAAATTTCCGGTGGTCAGACCAAATGCAGGTGTATAGAACTGCATAAAGTAGGTTGAACCGAGGAAAGGCAATGCGGTCCACGTATCTCCGCCATCGGTCGTGCGGTAGTTTTCATTTCCGTATACCCAACCCAGCTGGCTATTTAAAAAGAAGATACCGTTCAGCGGATTGTACAGTGAGACCGGTATGTCAAGCTGGGTCCAGGTATTGCCGCCGTCGCCTGATTCAAAAAGGGCGCCGCCATTATCGAACGAATTATCATCTGTGGCTACAAAGATCCTTTGGCTGGTTGGTGCACCGGTTCCACGGACATCCAGTGATGTAGGGACCGGGCTTTGGGTCATCCATTGTGCCGTCAGTGACGATAGGATCCAGGTAAAATTCAGCAGGGTAAAAATCAATTTTTTCATTGTGTTGAAGTTTAGGTTTGACACAAAAGTATATGCTCGTTTACCCTGTAAAAAAACTTATTTCTGCCAGCAAGGATATTCTGGTCCTGAACGGGAAATTCTAGTCGACGAATTTTATTTTGAAATCCGGCATCAATAGATTATGCCTTTTTTTAACGAATGATCCTTCCGGGATTAATTATTATTATTCCACAGCTTGTCATACAGACGCTGCTGCGAAAGAGCTTTTTCTGGGTGGCCGGCTTGTTCGTATAACCTGGCGAGACGGGCGTGGTATACCGGATGGATCAGGCGGCGGTCGGTCCCGGCTGGATCGAAGGTGATGAGGCGCTCATATTCTTTTATGGCTTCTCCAATGTTACCAAGACCTTCATAAGCTCGTGCAAGGAAATCGTGATTTGACGGGATGTTGTAAATCAGCACCTGAGGAAATTCGAATTCAGGTAATTCCGGAAGCCTAATACTTTTTCCCTTTTCGACTGCAGCTTGATATTCATGCTGTGCGATCAACATGTCCTGATTGGTGCAGTCATACCAGTACCGGAACACATCTTTGGAAGTCGATGTGATTTGTGGGACCAGTCTTTTAACATTGTCCAGGCCGATGCGGGCACTGTCAATCTTTCCTTGAGTAAGATTTACGGTGGCAGTGAATAAAAAATATGCCGCCGAATCTCCTTCAGAATCTGTCTTATCCTCAAGGAAGATCCGGAGTGCTTTATTGAAGTTGGCTTCCGCTGAATCATACCTTCCAAGGTCCCGTTCCATGAAAGCTTTCAACCAATATATCCCGGAAATGGTGTTGAAATTATCTTGCGGATAAGCAAGCTGATAAGCCATGTTCAAGGAAGCATTGGCCTGCACCAGGTTTCCGCACCAGATGCTCAGCCAGGCACTGACCCAGTGCCAGCTGGCCCTGGTGCCGGGAGAAGGCGCAATATCAATGGCCCTGTTCAACCATTTGCCAGCTTGAGCGTAATCCTCCTTCATCGCATTAATATAGGCTGCTTTACCCGCGGAAACGTGAAAATCGGGCTTTATATCCAGTGCTTTGCTGTATTCTGCTATGGCTTCATCAAGTTTGCCCATCTGCCACAACAGGTCACCCATAGAATCATGCGGATTGGCTTCTTTCGGGCTGAGTGCCACGTAACGTCGAAAATAGCTGAGGGCTTCGGCGTACATGCCTTTTTTCATATACTGGTAAGCGATCTGGTTCAACGGCTCGCTATACCTGGGATCAAGGTCAATGGCTTTATTAAGTTCAATGATCGCTTCGTCAGGTCTGCCATGGTTACAATACCAAACCCCTAGCGCATAATACACCCGCTTTTCCTTTGGCATTTTTGCGGCGATCTCATTTAACAGTCGTAATTCTTCAACGGGATTATTATCGATGAACTTCGCAAATGTAGCCTTGATGTTTAGCTGCTCATTTTCCGTTGCACGGGAAGAAAATTTATAGGCTTTTTCAATGGCTCTATTTCTCATCTGTTTATCTTCCAGAGAGCCGTATGCGTTTGACAGGTAAAGCCAGGCAACGGCAAAGGTTGAATCCCGGCGGAGGGCTTCTTCAAAATATATTCTTGCGTCGTTATAATACATTTTATCGATTGCGTCCCTCCCCTTAAGAAAGTAATCATAGGCCTCCATAGAATTGGTCGTGACATCGAGGACATGCAGGCCGGCTGTCTGTATCCGCTGGTAGGGGATACCGGCAGAATTTGAGATCTCTTTGCTCAATTCATCAATCTGCGACTGCAGGATGCTTACTTCTCCCGTTCCCCTGGCACTTACACTCTTGATCAGCTGTTTGGTATTCACGTCGAGTATCTTGACGTCGGTAACGAACAGTTCGCCAGCCTTGACATAACTGCCGATAACGATGAGGTTAACCCCTTCTTGTTTGCAGACTTCGAACCCTATTGCAGGATCAATGGTTTTGACATCGCTTTTTCCCATCTGTACCAACAGGTCCTGCATCCGTTCCCAGGTAATGACCCGGAAAAGATGTGACTGTTCAAGGTTGGTTATCAATAGGTTGGGGATGGCTTTTTGCAGGTAATCGAACTTACTGTCGCCCGTTTGGTTTTCGAACGAAATGACGGCTATAGGGATAGGCTCAGTGGGAACCAGTGCATTCAGCACCAATGGCCTGAAAATGAAAAATGCAGCCAGCATGATGACCAGGGTGGCTGAAATGATGATGAAAGCCCTGGATTTAAATAATGGCCTTGTTTTTTTTAATGCCGGAATGCGTATTTTCTTGTCACTTATGATTTTAAGTTCAGGCTGGGCAATGCCCGGGTGAAGTTCTGAAGCTGGGATTGAATAGACAGAAACGGGGTTGAGAATGTTTTTGAGTGTTTTTTCACCGATGAAGTGAACCTTCAATTCTATTTTGTTTTGAATATCTTCATAAACCCTTTGTGTAAAACAAATGCCACCGGGTTCGCAAATGGATTCGATGCGTGAGGCGATATTGACGCAGTCGCCGAAAACATCATTATCGGTCATCACCAGGTCACCGATATGGATACCGATGCGCAGCCGGAAAGCGCTTTCCTTTGCCGTGGCCTGCTGTATCCAGATGGCACAATTGAGAGCATCATAGGAACTGCGGAATATGCAAAGTGTCCCGTCGCCGATTTCCTTGATGAATTCACCGTTATATTCTGAAAGTGCGGCTTTATTGATTTCCCTGTTCTTTTCAAGCACTGCCATAGCCAGCGATTCATCTTTCGACATGATCGCCGAATAGCCTACAATATCGGTAAACATCACTGCAGCAAGAGTCCTCATTGAACGGAATATTTCCAGTATGCGATAGAGGACACTAAATTAGTAAAAAAGCTTATCCTGGATTATTTCAAAATTGCTTTGCGGACACTGGTTCCCTGATCGGATGCAAGCCGCACAAAGTAAATGCCCGGGGAAAAGCGGCTGGTGCCAATGGTTAGGGGCATGTTTGCCTTAACGTTAAACTCCTCCGTGAAAACGACCTGGCCATTTGCATCATAAATGCTGAAGACAGCTTTTTCGTAATCTTCTGGGATACTGATTTGCAGAACGTCATTGGCTGGATTGGGATAAATATCAAACATTCTTTTTTCGGCTTGCTCAACCAACCCGGTGAACAAACTCAGATTGCTGATATAAACGCCATCCGAGCCACCACCGCTGGCTGCTTTATTCCAGACGACGATGATATTTTCTTCCGACTGGAAAACCTTATGCAGCTGGTAAAACGGATTAAATGCGGTTGTACTGATCTGCCTGGCTTCCGGTCCCCAGGGCAGTGTGCCGGCATCATCCACCATTTGTGCCATAAAACCGGCAACGGTCGATTGATGATTGACCACGATGCTGTAGTCATCCAGGATTTCAAGCATGGGATATGGAATGTAGGTATTGAAGCTGGCCACCTGGATTCCGTCGGGTTGCCAGATGAGATATCCTGTTGTATCCATGCGTTGGGCAAAGATGTCGTAATAGCCCGGATCGGTCCCGGTCCTGCCGTCAGCCCAGACAACATAGATATAGTTGTCTTTGCGCTTCATATTGAAATTGGATTGCGAGCCGTCGGCACCGCAAATCATGACTGTATTTCCGTTCCAGTCAAATGCGCCGGTTGGCGTCAGGCGGCGCGAATGAAGGTTTATGCTGCCATTGCTGCTGCCTTCCCAGACAAAGGTGATCCCGTTTTCATCGCTCACCCCGCCGAGCTGGTAGCTCAGGCCGGATGTGCCTTCGGTCACATTGACAGGGCCCCAGAGCTGGTTTCCGCTGCTGTTGAAACGGAACGCATGCAAAGCAGCACCTGAACCATTGCCAGTCGCATAATACAGGTAGAAATCGCCTGATCCGTCGTAGGTTGGCGCACAGCCTGTCGCACCCACATAACCCTGATAGCCGACCGGTACACCGTCGTAGGCCCCTAAAAGGTTTCCCTGGTTATCAAAACGGGTAAAGCGATTGCCATTGGAACCGCCAAAATAAGTTATACCAAGGAAAACATAATATTCATCATCAACCGGCATGAGCATGAAATTGGTCAGGTAAAGGATGGCGTTAGGTTCATAAGCTGCATTCCCGACGACAAGTTCCTGGTCCCATCCGGATTCACCCGCCTCGGTGAGCATCTGGAACCGGAGGGTGTCGCCTGCTCCGGAGCTTGCACCCTGGGTGATCATGCCGAGGATCATGTTTCCGTCGGTGTTGAGTAGAATATTGAAATCGATGATGCTATTATAATGTGACATTAAAACCCGGCCGTTTTCTTCCCACATCTCATAACCTGCATCGTTATAATGCTGGCCATAGATTTTCTTTGCCGGATATCCCGGGTTATCGCGCGTATCGAGCCAGAAGACAAAGGCGCCACCGGCGCCGTCGGGCAACGACCTGACATTATTCTGATGGCCTGCCTGATCGCAAACCAGCTGGGGATTGGCCGGATCAGACGACCATTGAGCCGATAACGGCTGAAAAAAGGATAAAACAATCCCGAAAAGGAAGCATAATATTGATTTCATGACTGGCAAGTTTTGTTATTCATCAAAATTAAACCAGTATAATGCTTGTATATAGTTATTTAACAAATGCTTAACAAAAAAACACCAGCTATATCCCAAACAATTCCCCTTGACCAGGATCGCCTTTTATAGTGCGCTTCTTAAGTTTATCAGGAATCTTTTTCATGGGCTCATTCACAAAAGCAACATTCTCAGGTTTATCTTTTTTTTTGATTGTTTTCCGCCCAATTACCATATAAATTAACCGGAATAGCCACTTTTTCAATCAACAGATGATTTGCGTTGTGTTCACCTGGTTCCGGCTTCCTGATAAATATTTTCCTGTTTTTTCGAAGTCCATCAATGACACCCGACCATGTGCCTCCTTTTTCACTGGATTCCGCAACTTATATTTCATCAGCGAGACCATAAATAATTGGATTTCTGGCCATGGCCAGTTCAACTCTCCATGGCGCTTTCGGGTGAAAAGTGCTCAGCACCAGCACATCTCCTTCAACCAATTGCTTGTAGTATTTTTTCAATCGTTTCCCATTGTTCGTCATAAAACCGGTCTAGTTTAAACGATTGTTGTAAAATATTTTCCGCTTCTGATCTGGTCATCATGATAATCAGCTAAATGTAAAATTAATTTTATGGCATGATTTCTCAAATATTTTATTTTTAACCATCAACCACTATAGCCTAATCCGGATTTTCGGAAAAAATACCCGGTCGGGTGGAAATTTTTTTACCGCACCCTACATGCTGTTCTACCCAAGGCAAAGGAGGAGCATTTCCTTGCTAATAATCGTAGTACCACTATAGTGGTACTACGATTATTTGAAGAACCAATCCCAATCTTTCAAAATCCTGATAAATACTGATATTTCGTAAATGCTACTGCTTAATAAAAAGCCTTCAATGCTAACAATCTTATTTTGATCGATTTATAATCACAAAATTTATTGACTTTTAGAAAATAATTACGTATATTTATACTCTCATTCTCCACATCTCCACTCATTTAGACTCGTCTTTTTACAAGCCCAAAATCCACAGACTGTTCTTAACCTGGACAGCTAAATAAATTAAATTCCAGGTAGAATGAAAAAATGAGAATTTAAGGATATTAAATATTTTCTGCTGTTTTAAGAATAAAATTGATTTTAAATAATCCAATGCGAATAGAAGTTCAACAGTAAAAAGGAAAGGAGGTATACGATATAAATTTAGTTTCAATGAATTTTATTATCAAACAAAGATTAAAAGGGAATAATTATGAAAAAAGAAGTTTCAGCAAAAGTAAAGGATGGCATTCTTAAAAATGCGTTCAAGAAACTTGAGACTTATCGGGAGGAAGGTAAAGGACTTGATAAGTATTCAGTCGATCTAAAGTACTGGTTGGAAAGTCAGCCGGAAGTAACCAACGTGACTTTAAGAGGCCAAAATACCATTACCGTTGAGTTTGAAGACTCCACACAGGTTGGAATTTTATTGGACCGCATGAATATGTACGGGGGAAGAGGCGCATATGATGACCGGTATTTACCTTCCAGGCCATCTGTTCCTGACCCGATTGATTTAATCAAATCTCCTCTGGAACGTTCATGGGTAATAAGGACTCCCAACACACCTGGTACAAAAAAAGCGCTTCTCTTTGATCCGCTTTATGATGATTGGCCGCCGGATGCAACGACCGATTCAATTGAGCAATCGCTCAAAGGAGCCGGCTACACAGTTGATAAAATTTTGAGCAATGATGCCGATCTGGCTCACCTGGATACAATTGAAAGTAAACAGTATGGTGTTATATTCATTCGTGCTCACGGAGGTGTACTTAACGTGAATGGCAATGATATGACGCATATAATGGTTCGTCCATTTTTCGATTCTTACCCGAGTCCATCCGCCAGTGGATATACGGGAATCGGTGTATTTTATGTCAGCACAAACTGGGGTCCGAAATACACCTATGCATTCAATTCGGAATATGTGCGCCATCACCTGGCTACGGCTAATTTCCCAAATACCCTGATGCACTTGTTGGTTTGCCATGGCGGCGATCCGTTGGGACAGGATGATATGATTGATGCTTTTATCGACTTGAAAGTTGGATGTTACACCGGATGGACCCGTAACGCTTCCTCAACACATGGTGATCCAGCAGCGGTTGAATTTTTCAAATACCTATGTGGAGGGTACGGCCGGACTGTTGTTAAAGCTATTCAACATATCCAGTCCCTTGGGCATAGTCCTGATTCGGGTACCGGAGCAGAACTAGTCTATTATGGGAGCTACACCTTGGCCCTCCTCGGCTATCCCAAGATCATCATCAAGATACCGCAAAAAGATGTGCTTATCCTTAAAAAGTTTCCGAAAGAAATTGTTGAGATCATTGTCGAAAGGCCACCGGGTATTAAAATTCCGGATTGGTCACCCTGGGGAGGCAAACTCTTACCGGTAGACCAGGAAGGTGTAAGGCGCTTTGTTCCGAATAGCGACCTGGAAAGCATATTTGATCTTGAAGAATTAATGGGGTAAAATAACTTGTAGAAGGAATGTTGTCCAATAATACCCAACAGGAAGACGTGGTAAAATCCACCGGGATTTGTACCACGTCTTTAAACAACAATGTATTCGTTGAACCTGCTTTTTTGACACAGGTTGGAATATTCCTTACGTATCGATGTACAATCAGTTGCCGCCATTGTTTGGTCGGCGCCGGCCCGCTTCGTACTGAAGAAATTGACCTGAATGAAGCCATGGGATGGTTGCATCAGATCAGGAACTATGAAAATGGAAAAATCCAATCGATCGGCTTTACGGGTGGAGAACCTTTTTGTTGCTATGATAAATTATTAAAGCTCGCTGATTTAGCCCATGATCTGGGATTGAATTATACAGTGATAACCAATGGATTCTGGGCCAGTTCAAAGCAAAAAGCCCGGAAAATACTTTCCAGGCTTCTGCCCAGTGATTTAAGCATAAGTTCGGATATTTTTCATCAGGAATTTATACCTGTTGAAAATGTCGAAAATGTATTTAAGAGCTGCCAGGAACTTGGTATTCGTTGTGACATTACATTTGCTTACGATGACCATGTCATGAAGCAAACGAAAATGTTAGTGAAACAATTACTCAGGTTTGCATCCAAACAATCTATACGGGTTACCAGGATTTTCCCTTCCGGCAGAGGGGGAAAGCAGGCTGATTTTAGTGAAGTTTCCGTCAAAGACAAACCCCCAAGTCGGATACCTTGCTTGTTCGCCACTGTTCCGTATATTTTACCTGATGGAGGTATTATCGCCTGCATTGGCCCGCTTATCAATATACCAAGAAAGAATAATCCTTTGTTTCTTGGTTCGTTAAGGCACCAATCACTGTCTGAAATTTTTCATCGCAGTGAAAATAATCCTGTTCTTCATGGATTGCGCATCTGGGGCCCTGAATTCTGGCACCAAATTGTTGAAGAACAAGGACCTCAATCCTCACTTCCGCAGAACTATTACACTGACTGCCCATGTGAAGGATGCATTACATTGCTTAAAAAACCTGATGTTGCATCTTTTCTGATGAATGCTGTTCATGCTGAGAATTTGATCTCAAAAGTAAAGCTGGCCCGAAAAGTTTTTTTGGACGAATGAGTTATTGTAATTGCGCTGTGGATCAATTCGGTTGACGGCATTGCACTACCGCAACCGGGCAATAAAAAGCCCATTCCAGCCGGCTGGTTTGCAGCAAAACAGTTGGGTCCGCCATTGATTTATAATACTTCCAAATACTAGTTCTGGCCCAGAATCTGTGCTGCACCCACATGCGTGATCAATTCATGGGAAACGTCAAGATAGGTATGAAGGATTTTCCGAGCCTTTCACCTCAGTATTGGAATAGCAGAACAATCACTAATATAAATGACTATTGTAAATTATTGTTCCAACAAGTCTCTGACACTGTATCTGTATAAATAGTCAACGATTTATAACGCTTAATTACCGGATTCCGGAGCAGGTTCAGGTGCCGGTGCCGGTTCAACCGGTGGGGCAGGAGGAGCCTTTGGTGTACGCGGTTTCCGCGGCGCTTTGGGTTTAACTTCTTTCACTGCCTTAACAGCTTTTGCGCTGGCTGCTGCTTTTACAGTTTTTACAGCAGCTTTCGGCCGGCCGGGTTTCCGGGTTGTGGCGGGAGCTGCCTTTTTAGCAACCGGTTTGGTCTCTTTTACAACCGCCGGCTTTACTTCTTCAACTTTCACAGCAGTGGCTTTCGGCGTCCTGGGTTTACGTGTAACGGTCTTTTTTACAGGTTCAGGTGCAGCAACAGCCTTCGGTTTTCTTGGCGCCCGTGTGGCTTTTACTGCCGGTTCTGCTTTTTTCGCGCGGGGCTTTTTGCCGGTAAGTTCGACAACTTTATCGGCGGCGTCATCTGCAAATTTTAAACCCAGCTTTTTAGCTTTTTTAAATGCCTTTTCTGCTTTCTTTAACGTCTTGGCAGCTTTTTTTTCGGCTTTGACCAACGCTTTGTCGAGCTTCTTTTTGGTTTTGCTTTTCTTGAAATCTGCTACCTTGTCCTCTGCGTAGTCACCCAAGTCTTTCAGCTTTTCAGTAGCATCTTTGAAAGCTTTGCTTTTCTTTACCTGTTTGACCTTTTCCTCGAGAATATCATCGGTCTGGTCAAAAAGAGTCTTTGCTTTTTCCAGCAGACTCTTGTCTGCTTTTTTTGTTTTTTTCTTTGTTTTTGCGGCCATGTTTTTAGGTATTAATTGTTGAAGTGGGTTTGCTTTAGGGTATTGGGTATTGGGTATTGGGTATTTATTTTTAATTATCATTCGTTAGTTTTAATCAAAGTTAATAACATTTACAGATAAATTCTAATTTTTATTATTAAGCAGTTAATTTCTATACTGATTTATATTGATCATGCATTCAATGTAATTTTGAATGTGATATGCCTTTTAATCGTTTGTGCTATTACTGCGGCTTTCTTGAATTGAATTTATCCAGGAATATGACCCTTAAACGATTGGAATTATATTGTTAAAATTCTGTTAACCATACATTATCATGAAGTTACGGTTGATTTATTCATTATTTTTGAATAAATCTTTTATCTGTAAACCTTAAATCTTAAAATCATGAAAAACATTTTCAAAATCATGTTGATTTCAATGATGCTCATTGTTCCGCTTGTCAAATCATATTCACAGGAATGGAGCATGGCCCAGAAAGATGTCTGGAAACTCGTTGAAAAAGAGTGGGAACTCTGGAAAAATGGAGACGTGGATGGCATCTCTGCAATGGTCCACGAGAAATACCAGGCCTGGAATAATGAATTTCCATTGCCGGTATCTAAATCCCAAATGATCGAACATTTTAATTCAATGAAGGGTTCTTTCAAGGTGAACAATTATTTTATCAATCCTGCCAGGATTGCAGTCACGGGTAATTCAGCGGTGGTGGATTATTTTTACTCCTTAAACATCACATTTGGTGAAGGTGATAATGCTAAAACTTTGGATGAATCAGGACGCTATGTGGAGTTTTATACAAAGGAAGAAGGAAAATGGCTTTTGCTCGGTGATATGATGGTTCCTGATGAAGAGGAGGAGGATGAATAAAATTCTCATGATGTTCTGTTAAATATTTGTTAAAATCAGATTTCTTCGTTATTCACCTTCAAGAGAAAAGATACTTTTATCAAAAATATTCAGATGAAAGTATCTATATCTGTTTTTCTTTTAATTATTCTGATAATCTTCGCAATCCCGGCGCAAAGCCAGACTACAGCGATGGATTTTACCCAGGATGATTGCCCGGGTGATACGCACCAATTGTTTACCGAACTGGATGCCGGGAAAGTGGTCATCCTTGAATTTGTCATGCTGAATTGTTCCCCCTGTATTGTTGGCACACGGGCACTGGAAAGCATAGTTAAGCCTTACGAATCCTCTCACCCTGACCGCGTTCGTATTTATTCCTTCGGGTTCCTTAATTCATATACCTGCGAACAGATCACAGCCTGGAAAAATGATCAGCAATTCAGCCACCCTGTTTTCAATAATGGCGAGGAACAGGTTGATTATTACGGCGGTATGGGCATGCCAACGATCGTCGTGGTGGGTACCAACGAGCACAAAGTCTTCTTTAAAAGTATCGGCTATTTGCCATCCATGGATGATGAGATCATTGCAGCACTCGACTCTGCATTGATTTACAATCCGACCGGTATCTCAGAAAGAATCTCGACAGATCATATTAAAATTTACCCGACTGTATTTTCGGATTATGTCAATGTTGAGGTCAATAAGGAATATGCCGGAGCTGATCTGGTGATTTTTGATTCGATGGGAAGAGAAGTGATCAAAAGCCTTGTACCTTATGATGGCGCTATACTTTTCAATACGGATCATTTGCATGCAGGAATTTATTTTGCACGTATAAGCGGAAATAAAGGAATTTCTGAAGGTGTAAGGCTGATCAGGCAATAAATACCGATCCATTTTTTATCGCAATATTTTGAAAAAAATTGCAGTTTTATTCATCGCCCTGTGCATGTCATTCCAGGATATATCTGCGCAGTGTTGCGCTCCCGGTAATCCTGTTTCAGGAAGTGAATACATCGGAACACTTCCAAAGAAAACCCTGCGTACGATCACATTTTACCGCCATAGTTATTCAGATACTTATTTCGAAGGCTCAGACATTTCAGAATACCAGGGCACCGAATCAGGATATGATTTTATAGGCGAGGTGATCTCTTATGGCATTATTGGAAAACTGACCGCTGAAGCTGAAATCGGCTATTACATCGACAAATACCAGGACAGCGATGTCCTCGACCGGTTTACGACACATGGGTTTACTCATGCGGTATTATCGGCAAAATATGCCGTATTAAAGACGAAAAACGATATGGAACTGACGCTTGGTGCCGGTGCCAGGGTGCCCGTTTCAAGGAAAGTTTTTAAGGATGATTACGGTGTGCCTTACCCCCAGGAAATCCAACCATCGACCGGGGCATTTGGTTTTGTCGGCCAACTCTTCTTCTTCAAGGGTTTTCAGGAGAAAAAGTGGAGGCTTGTCGTTCATGGACGCTACGAAATCAATGGCTATAATTCGGAAGATTATCGTTTCGGTGATGCGCTGTTCACCTCACTTTTTGTAGGTTACGGCTTTGCTAAAAACTGGGCTGCAACTGTTCAACTCAGGAACGAATACCGTTGGGAAGACTGGCAGGGCGACACCCGGTATCTTGTCACCGGAGGAGAAATACTTTTTGCATCCCCGCAAATCAGCTACACCTTCAAGCCCAGGCTGACTTTATCGGTCATGGCTGATATACCGGTTTACCGACATTACAACGGCGTACAACTCGGCCCAAAATATGCGGTGGGAATCAGTTTAGTAAAAGACTTCTGTTTCTAGTTACGCATCAATATTCGCGTACTTGGCGTGCGTTTCGATAAATTCCCTTCGTGGCGGAACATCATCACCCATCAGCATCGAGAACACCCGGTCGGCTTCGGTGCCGTTTTCGATGGTCACCTGCCTTAATGTGCGGAAATCCGGGTTCATCGTGGTATCCCAGAGTTGTTCCGCATTCATTTCACCAAGACCTTTATAACGCTGAATATGTACATTCTTATCACTGCCATTGGACGAGAATTCCCTGACCGTCGCCTCACGTTCTTCTTCGGACCAGCAGTACCGTTCGTTCTTCCCGCTCTTGATCAGGTAAAGCGGGGGAGTGGCGATATAAACATAGCCCTGTTCGATCAGGTCGTTCATGTAGCGGAAGAAAAATGTCAGGATCAGTGTAGCAATATGGCTTCCGTCGACATCGGCATCGGTCATGATGATGATCTTGTGATAACGAAGCTTTTCAAGGTTTAATGCCTTGCTGTCATCTTCAGTCCCAATGGTAACACCCAGGGCGGTAAACATGTTTTTGATCTCTTCGCTGTCAAAGACTTTATGCTGCATCGCTTTTTCGACGTTCAAAATCTTACCGCGCAAGGGCAGGATAGCCTGGAAAGCTCGGTCACGGCCTTGTTTAGCTGTACCGCCTGCAGAATCTCCCTCAACCAGGTAAATCTCGCATTTCGACGGGTCCCTTTCCGAACAGTCGGAGAGTTTTCCGGGCAAACCGGATCCTCCGAGCACACTTTTGCGCTGAACCAGTTCTCGGGCCTTACGAGCAGCGTGACGGGCCATTGCCGCCAGGATAACCTTGTCGACAATGATCCTGGCCACTTTCGGATGTTCTTCAAGGTAGTAGGTCAGGTATTCGGAAACCAGCTGATCGACAGTGCCCATGACTTCATTGTTGCCCAGTTTGGTCTTGGTCTGCCCTTCAAACTGCGGTTCAGCGACTTTCACCGAAATGATCGCGGTGAGTCCTTCCCGGAAATCGTCGCCATTGATATCAAATTTCAGTTTGGCCAGCAACCCGGCTTTTTCAGCATAAGCCTTCAGCGTACGGGTGAGGCCTCTCCTGAATCCGGCCAGGTGTGTCCCGCCTTCATGCGTATTGATGTTATTGACGTAGGCATGAATATTTTCAGCAAAGGAAGTATTGTATTGCAGGGCGATCTCCATGGGCACGCCGTTCCTTTCTCCTTCGATCGTGATCGGGTCCGGCATCAGGGATTCCCGGTTTTCGTCCAGGTATTTGATAAAATCTTTGAGGCCTTCTTCCGAATAATAAGTGACCTTGTGGAAAGTGCCGTCGTCATTTTGCTGGCGTTCATCCGTTAATGTGATCCTGATTTTCTTGTTCAGATAGGCCAGTTCACGCAGCCTCGCCGAGATCAGGTCAAAATCATATTCCGTCACGATAAAGATCGAATCATCGGGGGTAAAAGTGACTTGCGTACCGGTCCGGTCGGAAATGCCGATTTCTTTCACCGGCTCGACAGGTTTACCGTAATGGTATTCCTGCCGGAATATCTTTCCTTCCCTGTAAACCGTGGCGACCAGTGTCTTCGAAAGGGCATTCACGCAGGAAACCCCGACGCCATGCAAACCGCCGGATACTTTGTAAGAACCTTTATCAAATTTTCCACCGGCATGCAAAACGGTCATGACCACTTCAAGGGCGGACCTGTTTTCTTTTTCATGAAGCCCGGTGGGGATCCCGCGGCCGTTGTCGAGAACCGTGATCGAGTTCCCGACATGGATGGTTACGTCGATCTGGTCGCAGAAACCACCCAGGGCTTCGTCGATGGAGTTATCGACCACTTCATGCACTAAATGGTGCAAACCGCGCTGGCTGATATCGCCGATGTACATCGCCGGGCGCTTTCGCACAGCTTCCAAACCTTCAAGTACTTGTATATTATCCGCAGTATATTCCTGAGCTTGCAAATTCTTTTCTTCAGCAGTCATAATCAATTAGTTACATAAAAATAGATAAGTGTACAAATTTACGGATTTTTATCATACAAAAAATCTTAAAACATCAGTAGAATCAAGCTTTTTATTAACAATTTCCCTGATGGCTGACAGCGGCTGATTTCAGAAGGATATTTTAGCTCCGGCCATGACTAAAATGCCCTGTACGGGATATTCGTACCAACGTTGATAATGCTGGTTTAAAATGTTATTCACATCGATATAGGCCGATACCATACGGTTAATCCTGTATTCGAACCCGGCACCCAGGTCGAATGCACCTTTGAGCTTCTTAGCCACCTGTTCGCCGTTTTCATAGGTCCGTGCGTATTTGGTCCCCAGGGCCATGATCGAAGCCCTGACGGTATAATTTTCAAGGAAAGTATAACCCAGGTCAAGACCGGTTTCGAAATTGGGCATGTGCCATGCCTTTTCTTCATCTTTGGGAATATAATGATAATAAGCGGCGAAAAGACGGGCTGTTAGGTTGTCAATCTTTACATAACCCAGGCTGGCCTTTACTTTGAGCAGGTTAAGGTTATCATAGATCACATCGAATTTATTTTCAAAAATAAGACTTGTATCCGTCACAAACAGCGGCATATCATGCAGGTAAGAATACCAGGCTTCAGCCGTGAAATTCAGCCCGTTCACATTCCCTGTAATACCTCCGCCGATCCTGATCTGTTCATCGGTATACATAATTTCCGGCGTTGAAACCAGGAAAGGATTTATACCGGCCAGGCTTCGGAATGAATTGATGGTCCTGCTGCCCGAAATTTCAGCATAAGCTTTCAACCTATCCTCCACAACAATGACTTCAGCTTTTAATAATGGAAACACATCCATGCCAAACGAAGAAGCCTGTGATGAACCGGATGCGGTCATCTCGATATCGAGGCCGGCTTCAAACCGGTATTGCCCGAACGACACCCGGTAAACCGACCTGATCGGAATGAAAACTGGATGGGCAGTATTGAGTGAATCCTTGTAATTAAAGAATTCAAGACCCATGTCCAGTGCAAATGAATGCGTTAATTCGGCCCCATGCGGATTGAACTTTTTATTGAGCCCGATATTCAGTGAAACCTGTGATTCACGGGTATCATAGAAATCCGAAAAATAATGAAGGCCTAATCCTATTTTATGGTTCAGCTTGTATTCATCGCGGTAATTGCTGCCGAATTCAACAGCACCCTGGATATGCTGGAACCGTTGTTTCAGATCGTCTTTCGTGAATTCCACATCCGGAAAACTGTCGGGCTTGAAACCATAACAATGGACCACATCGCGGCTGTAACCGATATTGGCAGAAACCGTGTGTGTCCTTGTAAACGCCCGTCCATAGACCGATACAAGATTATGGCTATAAGCACTGGGCGGGTATTCCTTTATTTTCCCCTGTGAAGAAAGATGTTTAAGCCTGACGCCAACCTGGTACTTTTCCGATCGCAGCGAGCTGGCATTAAAATCCAGGTAAGGTGTGATGTAATTACCGAAACCTACCCTGGCGTAATTCCTGTAAAGCTGTTCCTGTTCTCCTTCGCTGTATTTTAAAGGTTCAATCGGGTCGAGTTCGAGTTTGGTCTCAAATTTTTTCGTCACATAAGCGTAATCAAAAGAAGGACTTTTCTCCTCTTCCGGTTTAACTTCAGGTCTGAAGGGGATTTTCGAAGCATCACCAACGGAAGGAATGTAGGGAGCGATAATGGTCACTTCTTCATTCTTACCCTGACTTAAGGCTGGTTGCGACTGGAAGAGCAGAATGCCGGCTATGATGAGAAAATAGGAGGATAGGACTGTAGGATATTTTGAGCTGTACATCTTCATTAATTGTTTAATCCGGATTGGTTTATTGAACATCGCCCAGGGCATTTAATTTCTGCTTTGCAATTTCCCCCAGTTCGGGGCCCTGATAATTGTCGATCACACTTTTCAACGTTTCGCGTGCCTGGAATTCATTGCCGTTTTTGATAAATATATCGGCCAATAAAATAAATCCCTTTGCCACCCAGTAATCATAGGCTGCAAAGTTCTCGGATAAGCTGTATATTTTGTCTTCTGCCTCTTTTAGCCGTTCAGTCTTAAAGGCTATCTCAGCCAGGTAATAAGTCGCTTCAGCCCCGTTTTCAGTACCCTTAAGTTTTCCGGAATAAGTGAACTCAGACTCGGCCATGGTCAGGTCGTTCTGGGCAAGGTAACTCTTGCCAAGCACATAATGGATCTCATTGGACAGGTCAGCAGAAGCTTTGCCGGTTGATTGAAGTTTCTGTGCAGCCAGGATGGCCGATGGAAAATTATTCATCCTGAGATGGCATCTCATCTGCCCGGTAATGGCATTCGTTGTATTGGATGGATCTTCAGCCACAATTTCAAGTTGCTCGAAGAGGGGCAGGGCCGCGGAATAATTTCCGGCCGTGTACTCCATGGATGAAGCCACAGCCAGGGCAGGTTCCGTGAATTTTGACCGGGGTTTTTCAGCCACTGTTTTATAACCGGCCAGTGCCAGTTCAGATTGTTTTGATTTCATGAAACATTCGGCCTGGTAATAATATGCATTCGTTGAGAACGCGCCTTCCGGAAAACTTTCCAGGTATTTGCCAAATGCTTTCACAGCCTGATCGTACCTTCCCTGCATGTAATAATTTTCGGCCACTTCGTAATTCAGCGAATCTTCTTCCGTCACATTGACGACCGCAAAAGAAAGTCCTTTTGCATACGCGTAATATTTATCGACTTCTCCGGTCTCCACATAAATGTTTTTCAGGGCAGCCAGCGCTTCCTGCGATTCCTGCGTACCGGGATATTTTTCAATCACATTTTTAAATGAACTGATGGCATTGTTATAATCGTTCCGGTTAAAATAGATAAATCCTTTCCGGAGCGACGACTGGATGGCTTTGGCGCTGGACGGGTAACCCTGGATCAGTTTATCGAAATAAACCAGAGCATTGTTTTCCTGGTTGATCAGGATATAGGCCAGCGCAGTTTCATATAAGGCATCATCTACATAACCCGATTTCGGATAATTATTGATCAGGATTTTCAGGATATCTGTTTTACGGCTGAAATCGCCTCTGGCACCTTCCGAAAGGGCTTTGTAATACAACGCATAATCCATGCTGGCTTCTTTGGCCAGGATCACATGGTCATAACTGGAAATGGCTTTATCATATTGTTTCGAAACAAAATAGGAATCCCCAAGCCTCAGGTAAGCATCGGACATCAGCTTCGGATCGGTATTGCCGGATAATTCGATGAATTTCGTGAATTGGGCAACCGCATCGGTGTATTCCTCCCGGTTGAAATAAGTATATCCAAGATTGTACTGTGCATTGGGATACAGGACGGAAGTTTTAGCCTGTTTTGAATTCAAAAAGTCTTTATAATATTTGATCGCAGCCCAGTAATTGTTTTTCATATAAAAAATTTCGCCCATCCAGTAAAGCGATTCAGCCCTGATCAGTTCATCGGATGTGATTTTGGACGCTTTTTCATAAAGATCCATCGCCCCGTCAAGGTCTTGCATATTGAACAATTCAGCAGCCCTGTAAAACAACACTTTCTGGTATGCAGCCTGCATACGGGCATTTTTATCGTCAACTGCTTCAAGGGAAACAAGGGCTTGTTTATAATTCCTGGAAGAAATATACAAGCGTGACAGGTAATCGTATCCTTCATCGCTTCTTTTTGATCCCGGGTGTTCTTTCAGGTAAGTTTCAAGCAGGCTGATGGATTCGTTATAGGGATTTGAAGGCATTTCCAGACTGATCTTGATATAGTTGAACAACGATTCTTCTGCAAGGTCTTTGTCGATCCCCATTTTATAAGCAGCCAGGAAAGCATTGGCCGCATATTTATTTTGCTTTGTTTCGTTATAACAGACCCCCAGGTAATAACTGGCATTTTGACTAAGTTCATCATCCTGTTTGACCGCTTTCTGGAAATTATTCAAGGCGTCGGCATATTTTCCGGCTTTATAACTCACAAATCCGAGCAGGTAATTGTCTTCCCTGCTCAGGGATTTACGGTTGGTCTGTTCATAGATATCCAGGTATTTCGCCGCATTGTCAAAATCACCGGCGTTGAAAAATGCATTTCCGGTGATCCTGGCGACTTCCGCCTTATTCGTATTCCCGGCTGTTTCAACCAGGTCGGGACCGAGCGCCATGATCTTTTCATAATCGCCCAGGTAATTGTAAATCTGGATTTTGTAAAGGGGTATGATTTTTTCGTACTTGTGGTCAACCTCGATTTCAGTAAATCCTTTTAATGCCTGTTCATAATTTTTTTGAGTATAATCGATATGGGCCAGGAAATATTTTGACTGGCTGTAATACACCGATTTCTGGTTGCTGACACGCTGGAAATATGCTTTGGCAGCTCCGGCATCACCGGTTTTCAACTGTGAATAGCCCATCATAAAATAGAGCTCTTCGCGTTCAGCCTTGCTTAACCCGGGAATTTCGACACGCTTGAAAGCGTTGATGGCATCTTTGTACTTATTGTCTTTAAAATATATTTTGCCGAGATATAGGTTTGCTTCACCGGCATAGGCATTTTCCGCATTGTCCTGAACGAATTTTTCGATCCGGGCCGGGGCATCGCCGTTGTCCAGCTCTGCGGCACTGACGGCTTCAAAATATTCGGCGCTGGTGATGATTTGAGGATCTTCGATGACGATACCGGAGGCTATTTCATGGTAGAGCTGGCGGGCGGCGCCGGTATTTTTACTCCGGTACATTTCATCAGCCAGTTGGACGTCGAATCCGGGCTGGTCAAAAGCTGCATTTTCCTGTGTAAAACCCTGGAAATGCCAGCTTGTTGCCAATAAAGCAGTTAGCAGAATGCTGTGTAGGTTCAATCTCATTTTTCAGTCAATCTTCGAGGGTTTCAAAGGTAGAAAAGCGGCCGATAGGGATAGAATTTGAAGATTTTACTTATTAACAGGTGATGTTTAATTGAAAACGGATGAAGAAACGAAATATTGCAAAAAGGAAGGGGGCTGTTCAACAGCCCCCTGGGAATGTCTGGCCGGCAGCCCTGTAAGCAGGATTCTGTAAGTCCCCGCGTAAGCAGGGATCTCTGCCATTTATCTGGGCCGGACGTCACCGCCCGGCTCGAGCAGCCTACCCGTTCCGATTCCCTCGTTGCCTCGGGATTCACGCGGGCCGCATGATGAGGGTAAATGCTTTTCGATGAAAGCGTTTGCCCTGATCGGAACATATTTGGCCTTGCAACCCATAAGGTTTACCCGCGCACCATGTCACCATGGTGAGCCGTGGGCTCTTACCCCACATTTTCACCCTTGTCCCGATTAAATCGGGACGGTTATTTTCTGCGGCACTTGCTGTAAGTCCCCCGCGCAAGCGGGGATCTCCATTCCCGTTAGGAAGTATGGCGCCCTGTGTTGTCCCGACTTTCCTCTCCCGCACGGAGGCGGAAGCGGCAGAGCGGGCCGCCGGCCGTTGCAAAGATACGATATTATTATGTAGGGTCGTGCTCCGACGGGTAAATCCGTCGGTTTTCAGCAAGTAACTTTTAAGTACTTTTGTGCCAATTTTTATATCCATGAGGGACCTGAGCGTAGGAAAAGAAAGCAAGATCATCTTCCAGTTTGCATTGCCTATGCTGATCGGTAACGTCTTTCAACAGATGTATACAATGATCAACAGCATCATTGTTGGAAAATTTGTTGGCAAAGAAGCACTGGCGGCTGTTGGCGCTTCGTTTCCACTGATCTTCACACTTATTTCGCTGGTTATCGGTATTGCCATTGGGGCTACGATTGTCATTGCCCAGTATTTCGGGGCCAAAGACATGAAAAAAGTGACCCGGGCGATCGATACCCTGATGGTATTTACGCTTATTGCTTCCGTGGTGGTGACTATCGCAGGAATCCTGCTGAGCAAACCTATTTTTAAGCTGACCGATCTGCCGGATGATGTTTTGCCGCTCGCAGTGACCTATTTTAACATTTACATGATGGGGTCGATATTCGCATTCGGCTTCAACAGCATCTCGGCCATACTCAGAGGCATGGGTGATTCTAAGACTCCTCTGTATTTCCTGATCATTTCAACGCTGCTCAATATCGGGCTCGATTTCTTATTTGTGCTGGGATTTCATTGGGGCGTGGCCGGCGTGGCCTGGGCAACCGTCATTTCGCAGGCGGTAGCCTTATTGTGCGCCATCATTTATTTGAACCGAACCCATGAAATCTTCCGGGTCACCTGGCGAAAGCCGGAATACGACAGAAGTATCATGAGAAAGAGCCTGGTTATTGGATTCCCTGTCGGATTCCAGCAGGCTTTCGTCGCCCTGAGCATGCTGGCCATGTACTGGCTTGTGAACCGGTTCGGGACCAATGTTACGGCCGCTTTCAGCGTGGCGTTCCGGATCGATTCCTTTGCTTCGATGCCAGCCATGAACTTTGCCATGGCACTGGCTTCATTCGTTGGCCAGAACCTTGGAGCGAATAAACCGGAACGGGTCCGGAAAGGATTCTTGACAACTTTATCGATGACCTCGGTTTTTTCAGTCGCTATCTCGGTAATTTGCATATTATTTGCCGGACCGGTGATGAGATTGTTTACCAATGATCCGGAGGTTATCGCGGTGGGGAAAGACTACCTGATGATCGTGACCGGTTTTTACATTCTGTTCTCTTCTATGTTTGTCGTGGGCGGCGTGATGCGCGGCGCCGGCGATACCTTTATCCCCATGCTGATCACTTTCTTTGCGTTGTGGATCGTTCGTATCCCGGTGGGTTATATCATGTCGGAAAAGTTCGGTTATCATGGGATCTGGTGGTCTATCCCTATCGGCTGGGGAGTAGGATTGTCACTTTCCTATGTTTATTACCTGTCGGGCCGATGGAAAAGGAAAGTGGTCATCAAAAAATAATTTTCAACATTCTCTTTTTTTCCTTGCATTATGAACGTACGTTCATTAACTTTGTGAAAAAATAGTGCCATGAAAACTTCAATCTTAATAAAGGTATTATTAGTTCTGCCCCTGATATTCCTTTTTGATTATGTCATTATGGTCATTCTCGGGTGTTCAACCTGCTTATTTGGATTTGGCAAGGATTTTTATTGTGGCCCGTATTGTCTTGCCGGTAAGATTATCCTGGTCATTTCCGGCCTGTTCTTCCTTTATTTAATTTATCCGGACGTTCGAAAACTAATCACCCATAAAAACAATGCCTAGACCCGTTCAAAGCCGTAAGCTTGAAAATCCGCCGATCATGGCCGGTTTCAAGCCATTTGGCATTCCGCTTTGTGATTTAAGCAGCGTGAAATTGCAATATGATGAGTTTGAAAGTATAAAGCTGGTTAATTATGAGAATTTGTCGCAGGAGGAAGCAGCCGTAAAAATGGGTATTTCACGGCCTACTTTTACCCGGATTCATAACCGTGCGCTTAAAAAGATTGCGATTGCTTTTGTTGAATGCACATCCATTGAAATCGAAGGAGGGCATGTTGAATTTGGCAAGCAGTGGTACAAATGCAAGAAGTGCTTTAAACTGATCGATGGCCTTGAAAATCACATCCGGTGTAAAAATTGTGTGGAGTACAGCGACAGTGAGCTAATCAGGATCAATAAAATATAAAACTAAGTCAATCATTTATAAATCAGAATCTTAATTATAATTTTTAATTTTTAATTTAAATTGTATGGAAAATTTAAAAGAACAAGAAATCATTGCGATGCCCAGGATAGGGGAGAAAGCACCCGCATTCCAGGCTGTCACAACCCAGGGGCCGATCAATTTCCCGGAAGATTATACGGGTAGTTGGGTCATCTTATTCAGTCATCCCGCCGATTTCACTCCGGTGTGCACCTCTGAATTTATGACGTTCGCCACAATGGAAAAACAGTTCAATGAAGCGAACTGCAAGCTGGTCGGGTTGTCTGTTGACGGATTATACAGTCATATCGCATGGCTGAGGACTATCAAAGAAAAGATCGAATACCGCGGTATGAAAAATGTTGAAGTCACATTTCCGCTTATTGAGGATATTACGATGGAGGTCGCTAAAAAGTACGGTATGATTCAGCCCGGTGAAAGTAATACCAAAGCCGTCAGGGCTGTCTTTTTCATTGATCCGAAAGGTGTGATCAGGGCGGTCATTTATTATCCGTTAAGTCTGGGCAGAAATTTTGATGAGCTTTATAGGGCACTCATTGCTATGCAAGCCGCTGATGCATTTTCGATTGCAACCCCTGCCGATTGGCGTCCGGGTGATGAAGTGATCGTCCCAACTGCAGGTTCATGCGGTGTCGCCAAAGAACGAATGGAAAATAAAGCGGAAATGACTTGCTACGATTGGTTCTTCTGTACCAAGCCCCTCAGCAGGGAGCAAGTGGAAAAAGTAATCCTGAAGAAATGAAAATGGCAGCGCCGGTAGGACTAGATGGCCAGATAGACGGCCATTTCGGTCATTGTGAATATTATAACGTTTTCGAAATTTCGGAAGAAAATAAAATCCTGAGCACCCAAACTATTCCTTCGGTGAACGGATGCGGTTGTAAATCGAATATTGCTTCAGTCCTGGCGGGCATGGGCGTTAAAGTCATGCTGGCCGGAGGAATTGGTGGTGGTGCCATCCAGGTGCTAAACTCGGCAGGGATTCAGGTAGTTCGCGGATGTTCGGGTGATTCCCGGCAAGTCGTAGCCATGTACCTTGAGGGAGCGATCGCCGACAGCGGCGAAACCTGCTCTCATCATCATGGACATTGATGATTATTCAAATTTTTCTCTGCGGTAAATGAGAGAGTACGCTCTCTTTTCCGCAGAGTTTTTTATAACTGCTTCAACGGTCGTTCTGACAAGTTCACCATCAGATCCGTAGAACCTCCAGACTTCATGGTTGATATCGCCGTGCAGGTCCGTTTCTTTCTGATAAGTGACATTTCCTTTATCATCGTAAGTGAACATGGTCGTGTTTTTCCGTAGTTTGTTCTCCTCGATCAGTTGCGAAACACGACCGTTTTCATCTTCTTCATAAATATTTCGCTCAACAAGCCTGTCATGACTGTCATAGCGAAGCTCTTCCTCACGGTGCCCTGACGTGTTGAAATGCTGCATAATTGTATAGGGCTCCTCTTCTTCAGCAGACCAGATTTTGCGTGTTTTCAGCACACCTTCCTCATAGTCGTCTTCCTGCTTAAAAATCAGTTCATCCTCTCCATCCCGCCGTTCAACCCTGACAACCTTGTCATCTTCATAAAAATACTTCTCCGAAAACTCCACTTCATCTTCATCATCTTTTACCTGTAAGCCGGTCAGGTTTCCTTTTTCATCATAAAAAAAGTCATGAATATCTTCCGAACCATCCAGGTAATGGATGATCTCCTGCCTCACGCGGTGATCATCGGTCCAGAATAGCTCCTTGCGTTCGAGCACTTCATCATCATCGCCATAGATGGAAGATTCCACAAGTCTTCCTTTTTCGTCATATGTATAGGCTACCTTGTCGGCAATTTCGCCATCGCGGTTATAGGCGATTTCAAGTAGCAAATGACCTTCCCGGTCATATTCATGGAAGGACTGGATCCCTTCCGCATTGTCATCCAGTTCAACCTCTTCGCCCGGCATATGGTCGATGCGGTATATCGTTTCACTTTTGATCATGTTACTCATCGTCTGAAAACTTCAATCGGTAAACTCATTCCGTGATTTCGGCCAAAATTGGTTATTTTTGCCCAAATCACCAAGAAATTTGTGCTTTTTCCGTTATTCACCCAAATTATTTCAATATGAAAAAACTATTTGTCATTGCATTAAGCTTAACAGCAGTCTTTATGATTTCATGCACGCAGCAAAAATTCACCTACCCGGTCACGGAGAAAGTAGACCAGGTCGATGAATATTTCGGGACAAAAGTAGCCGATCCATACCGTTGGCTAGAAGATGATACCTCAGCGCAAACGGCTGAATGGGTTAAAGCCCAGAATGATGTCACATTCGGATATCTCGGACAAATTCCTTACCGGCAGAAGATCCGGGAACGGCTCACCAAAATCTGGGATTATCCTAAAGTTTCAGCACCGTATAAAGAAGGAGGCAGGTATTATTATTCGAAAAACAGCGGGATACAGAACCAATTTGTTCAGTATTCAAAAGAAACACTTGATGGTGAAGAACGAATGGTGCTGGACCCGAATACTTTTTCTGAAGATGGTACCGTGTCTTTATCTTCATTTTCTCCTTCGGAAGATGGGAAATACATTGGATATGGAATTTCGCGCGGAGGTTCCGACTGGAGCGAATTTTTCGTGATGAATGCCGGTGATCTAACCAAACTGGAAGATCACCTGATGTGGATCAAATTTTCAGGCATGTCGTGGTATGGCGATGGATTTTTCTACAGCCGCTACCCGGAACCGGCCAAAGGAGACGAACTGTCGGGTATGAACGAAAACAGTAAAGTATATTATCATAAGGTTGGCGACAAGCAGGCAAATGATCAGCTTATATACGAAGATCCGTCCCATCCAAACTGGGGCTTCTCAGCTTTTGTGACGGATGACAAGGAGGTGCTGATCCTTTCGACCACCGAATCGACGAAAGGGAACATGCTGGCTTTCCGTAAGGCCACAGATCCAGGTAAAGGATTCACCTCCATCGTCGATAATTTCGAGTATGATTATGTCGTGGTTCAGCATCTCAATGGGATTTTGTATGTGATGACCGATGATGGGGCGCCGAAATACCGGCTCATCGCCATCGACTTGAAAAATCCTGGACGGGAGAACTGGAAAACCGTTATACCTGAAAAAAATGAAGTACTCACCAGCATATCGATGGTCGGTGGTAAAATCATCGCCAACTATATGAAGGATGCCCATAATGTCATCCAGTTCTTTGACCTGGAAGGTAACTACCTGTATGACCTGGAAATGCCGATTCTGGGTACCATCAGCGGATTCTGGGGCAAGCCCGGCGATTCGATCACATTCTATACGGTGACGTCGTTTACAACACCCGCAACGATTTACAAATATGACATTGTGAACAATAAATCAGAGGAATACAATCGTTCGGCCATTGATTTCGATCCAAGCCTTTATGAGGTGAAACAGGTGTTTTATGCATCAAAGGACGGTACGAAAGTCCCCATGTTTATTGTGCACAAAAAAGGCCTCAAGCTTGACGGGACCAATCCGACCCTGCTTTATGGCTATGGTGGATTCAATGTCAGCCTTACGCCGACGTTCAGCATGAGCAGGCTGATCCTTCTCGAGAACGGATTTGTTTATGCGCTGGCCAATATCCGTGGTGGAGGAGAGTATGGTGAGGAATGGCATGAAGCCGGAACAAAAATGAAAAAGCAGAATGTGTTTGATGATTTCATTGCGGCAGCAGAATATTTAGTCGATAATAAATACACTTCACCGAAAAAACTTGCTGTTATGGGTGGTTCCAACGGAGGTTTGCTGATCGGCGCCGTGATCAACCAGCGCCCGGAACTTTTTGGTGCTGCTATTCCGCAGGTGGGCGTGATGGATATGCTGCGCTATCACAAATTCACGATCGGTAAATACTGGGCGGTTGATTTTGGTACGAGCGAAGACAGCAAGGAAATGTTCGAATATATCTATAAATATTCTCCGTTGCATGCGATCAGGAACGATGTGGAATACCCGGCTACGCTGGTCATGACGGCTGATCATGACGACCGCGTCGTGCCCGCTCATTCGTTCAAGTACATCGCAACTTTACAGGAAAATTACCAGGGGAAGAATCCGGTGATGATCCGCATACAGACCAAGGCCGGCCACGGAGGCGGGATGCCAACAGCCATGATCATCGAGGAATATGCCGATATGTGGGCGTTTCTGATGAAGAACCTGGAGGTGACGCCGGTTTATTGATAAATTGCTTAGAGCACCATAGCACCAGAGCACCAAAGTAAGATATTAGAAGTGAAATAATAAATCGAATATCCTGCTCTGGTGCTCTGGTGCTTTCGTCCTATCTAAGGAAGGAGAATCTAAACGACCAGCCAGTTCATCTGTAAGCCTCCCTCTTTTTCATAGCTTAAAACATCGGTTTTAAGTTAGATTATTTATTTTTTACTCTAATTTTAAATGGACGAAGTTCGGGAAGGCTTACATTGTATTTAAGCTGGTTATCTGAAGTGCCTGAGAGCGGAATCTCCAGCCCGAATGGATAATAGTCGCTTTGCCGGGTGATGAATACATAGTTGGGATCGGTGGTCAATACGGTTCTCACATTGCCCAGGTGATCAGCCCATATCCCCGGCCCTTTCCCCACCCGGGGAAAGGGTGATTATATCATTCAGCTGTCAACTGTGGTTTCCATTACACTGTTATCCTCGTAAAAATCCTTTCGGAGCTTTGTGCCTTTCGCATTATAGTTTCTACGGCATAAAATTTCAAATTACAAGTGCAATCTTATAAATTCTGACAATACTTAAAAATTTAGCTTCTCATTCCTTTATTTTGGTTTTCTTTCTCCAATGATAGGATAAAGATCATAAAAATATTCATTTTCAAGAGTTTTGCTTTTCTTTAAAACATAAAACTTTGATAAGCTACTAGAATAATGAATAAATGAGGTTTCATCCTTCCTGTATGTTCTGAATTGCACTTTTCCACTTCGAGCATAATACTGACTTTGATATACTATATTGTTTCCTTTTACAAAGATAATTCGTATGTAATTGTCAGGTACGTGTTTGCATCTGAATGTAAATCCAACTGCACTATAAATATCTTCAACTGTTGTCAAGCCAGCAAAGACATACGCACTGTCCCAGTTAAAGTCTGTTATATCATTTAAATCAATCACACAGTCATAAAGGTAATCAAATTTAAAACATTTACTTTCAATATGTTCGGTAACCTTCTTATCAAAGCTTTTTGAACAATTGCCTAAAAGAAAAGGAATAACTATCATTAGAAGCTTACCAATAATTATAATAATGGTTGAGTTATTCTTTTTCATCTTCTTTCTTTTTTAAACCATTATCTTGCAATTGTTTGAGGTTATCCTGCGCTTGATTATATTGTCCATCAGTCATTCTTGTTCTCGTTATGGCAAAACCTGTTTCTGTTTCCTGAACTGTCCACATGCCATTTTCTTTGAATTCATTTAATACCATTCCTGATAATTCTATATTAGTTGCATCTGGATTATTCTCTCCAATGTTCTGCCCAATAATATTATTGAATAAATCAGCTATACAATCAGCATCAGAAAAGAAATCAGGTCCTTTCCCTGATGTAGAATATCCATTTGGCAGTGATGTAACTTCAGGAATATTAAAACCTTCATGAGCAAAACCTGCTGATGAAGCAATGTCTTTACCAAAATCACGAGTTATAATTGCTTGCCATACTCCGTGTCGAATGGCATTTCTGTCAGAACCTTCTCCCGCCTTCGTTAAACTTGTATTATTTGTTAGATTAACTGCGAAATTCCCTGCGTATGTAGAAATATTATTTGCATTTTCATTATAAAGACCAATTGCAATTGCCTGACGAGGATAAACATATAAAAAGTTTAGTTCACTTTTCGTCTGTCGAGTACTATTAGCATTAATTCCCTGTAGCCCCCATAAATCAAGATTCGTGACAGGATTGTTACTGGCATAATTGTAGGGAGAAAGTTCAACGAAATTATCTGCCAATGGATCTAAGCTTGGAAAGCGTCCGATCACCGGATCGTAGAATCTTGCCCCGTAATCGTACCATGTCAATATACACAATGACAATGTATAATTATATTAATATATCTTAGGGCAGAATTTTGAATAATCAATATTAAGTCTCTTATCTTCTCTGAAATATGTCACACAAATATAATTTTTGGTATGTATACTTGGCAACTCTGTTGTGGGCATATTATTTATTTTTAAATAAATCTTACCTTGAATTGGCAACTTAATGATATCAGAATAGCCATATGAATAATCTGTTTGTAAGGATTTATAATAAAATATCGTATCGTTACAATAAACTGTAACTGAATCATTTCTATATTCACTTCCAAATAGTAGATAACAATTCAAGGTATCACTTTTAAAATCGTATCCCTTATACTCCCTTTCTTCATCATATGCATAATTCAAACATATATTAGAAATCACTTCCTGTGCAATAACAAAGGCAGGTACATTTAATAGTAAAAAAAATATAGAAAACTTTTTCATAATATATTTTATTTTAATTTTAGTTTAGGCTCCCCTGTTTTAATTACAGGATTGATCATCCTCATTTTCTGTCTACTTTGTGGTACTGAAATGTATGTCTTCAAAACAATTTGCACAAGTATGATATAATTTCATTTGTGTAGTTTGCTCAAAGTTAATGATTAATAAGTCAAGATAATTTCCTTGAGTTTTTTATGGTAGTAATTTCTTTTCCTTGATTTCAATGTTTCCCGTTTAATTCGCTGCCTTTCTTTCAGGATTTTCTCAGATTTTCCATGATAGACATCAGCCGGTGTCAGGTTATTCAATGATTCATGGTACCGTTGATAATTATAATATTCCACGAACTTTGCAATAGCATTCTCAAGTTGTTCAGGGAGATAATAATTTTCAAGTTTGATTTCATTTTTCATGGTCCGGTGATAGCGTTCGATCTTTCCCTGGGTTTGGGGATGACAGGGCCTTCCGTTCACTGGTTTGATTCCTTGCGCTTTAAGGAACGATTTCAACTCTGAAGAGATGTAACATGGCCCGTTATCAGAAAGCAGCCTGGGAGCGGTATTTTTCGTTAATCCGGCCACCTGGAGCGCTTTCATAATGGAAGGCTTGACATCATCAGCAGTCATGTTACTTCGCAGCTCCCAGGCCACGATATACCGGGAGTAATCGTCAAGTACAGTGGACAGATAATACCATCCCCAGCCTATGATCCTGAAGTAGGTAAAGTCGGTCTGCCACATCTCGTTGACGCGTCGGGTCTTGTCTTTGAACTCATCCGATGCGCTCAGGACAATATGAGCCGGTGCCGTGATCAGACCCCGCTCTTTCAGGATCCTGTAAACACTGCTTTCCGAGATGAACCATTGGTGATGGTCCACAATATGCACGGCCAGTTCCCGGGATGAAAGCTCAGGATGTTCCAGGGCCTGTTCCACGACTTCATTCTTTTGATGCACCGGTATCTTGTTCCAGGTCTGGCGACGGCCTTTGGCTCTGGTGGCCAGGCCGTCGTATCCACCCTCAAGATACCGTGCATACCAGTTGTAATAGGTTCGTTTATGCAATCCTATCTCCTTTAACGTCCGGTTGGCACTCAGATCAGAACCGTCAACAAGCCTGATGATCTCGTACTTTTCCTGCTGGGTGAACCGCATGTAGCGCTTGGTTTCCACGTTCTTTCTCATTCGTACCCATTCAAGCTTTTTTTTAACGACTTGTTTTCCAGGTACAACTCTGCCAGCACCTTCTTCAGGTCATCGTTCTGGGCTTTCAGATCAGATACCTCATCCCGAGTAGCTTCCCGGGTGATATCCCCGCTAAGTCTTCGTTTTCCTGCTTCCATGAATTCTTTGCTCCAGGAGTAGTACGTGTTGATGTGAAGATCATATTTTCTGCAGATAGCCGCAATGCTATCCTCCCCGCGGAGACCTTCAAGTACGATGCGGATCTTCTCTTCGGGTGAAAAAATACGTTTGGTTCTACGCTTGATCTCTTTAACCACTTCCGTGGCAGTGGGTTTTTTCTTTTTCTTTTCTTCCATTTTCGTGAGGTTATAAGTTGTTGTTTCCTTTAAAACCACACATTAAAATTATACCTTTACTGGTAAACTTTTTGCTGACGATTTACAATTAGTGGTTTTCTGCTATTGAAATAAATTTTCCCGGAAGACTCTTTCCTGATTAGTGTTACGTGCGAATATGAAAGGATAACCGGGAGCATGGACAAAGACTTACCTTATTTTTTACGTGTCAAACCGGCCACGGTGACGAGATGCCTGCCGAAATGATCATCGAGGAATATGCCGATATGTGGGCGTTTCTGATGAAGAACCTTGAAGTAACGCCGGTTTATTGAGGGAAAGAACCCGGCTTCGAAAAGGCCGGATTTTTTATGAAGCCTTCATCGGTCAGGGTCAGCAAAAAGGCCTTAAGATCTGCTTTTTCTGATAGAGTGAGCATGGTTCCTCCGTAGTTTATGTAGTGCATCAGCGGATCGACGTATAGGGAGTTGACCAGGCCGCCGGAGTAGAAATCGATCACTTCGTCGAGTGTATTAAACCGGCCGTCGTGCATATAAGGAGCCGTAAGGGCTATGTTGCGGAGGGATGGAGCTTTGTAAGCCCCGTGCATCATCGGATCGCTGGTGACCGCATACCGGTCGCGGGAATCATCAAAAACCGAATCCTTGGCATTGTTGTAAAAAAGATTCGTGGTAAACAGCGGATTCCCGCCGCCACCATGGCAATGGAAGCAATCGGCGCCTTCTTCGGTGACAAACAACACATAGCCATTTAATTCGGAAGGCGTCAGTTGGGTTTCGCCTCGTAAATACTGGTCAAATCTTGAATTGGCCGAGACAAACGTCCGGATGAACTGGGCAATGGCTTTGCTCATGCGGTCAATCGTCACAGTTTCGCTGCCAAAGGCTTTCTTAAAGAGTTCACCATAGCCGGGAACCGCCTGGATAGCTTCAACCGCACTGGCAGTATCGCTGTTCATTTCGTGCGGGGCAATGATGCTCATATAAGTCAGCGCTTCAATATTCTGAAGCATCGGGTTGGGGTTATCCTTGCTGATATATCCGTTCCAGAGGTATCCGTTTGAGTTCCAGACCTGGTTGAACAGGGGCAGCATGTAATGCGGCGTCGGGATCCCGGTGACGCCAAATGTTTTTCCCCCGGTATATTTCGGATGGTCAATCCCGCATTCAAAGGCATTTTCCTGCAGGTGGCAGGTGCCACAGCTCATCTGATTTTCCGGCTCACTGTTCCCTGAAATCCTTCCATCGTAAAATAAATAGCGGCCCAGCTCAATGCCTTCCACCGTCATCGGATTGTCTTCGGGAATATTCAGTTTTGTCGGGAATCCAAAGGGTATTTCAATTTCGTAGGGTGTGGTTTTAGTGACCGGAACCAGGGTAATGTCGTCCTGATGATTGCAGGAAGACAGAAATGTTGCTGATAAAAAGACCAGCGCAATGATTTCCGGGGATTTATTCATAATAAGGCCCGATCGAGAATGCGTCAGCACCGTTTTGGCAAGCCATTCTCATGGCCTGCTGGTTTTGCATCATCATGCCTCCCATGACATCAAAGTCCCATAAATTCGGGGTATCAAACCAGCTGTTGATGTTCATGGTCAACGTCCAGTCTGTTGTCCGGCCTTCTTCTGTGATCAGGAGAAAAGAAGAATACACCGGAAGATGAACATTGACTTTAAAGTAATTTTGGACAAATCCGGTAACTGCCCCTGTGGTGTCGTAGGTTTGCCCGATCCCCAGGTGATAATTGAACGGTGAGAGCTCAGCATTGACTGTCATCCATTTTCCATTGAGTTTCATATAGTGATAACCACCGCCCAGTTCTTCCGGCCAGAACATATTGGATTCGGGAGGATTGACAAAAAGCCCGGATTGGTTGGTTTCTTCGTCAAGCCCGAAGGTAAACACAATGGAATCGACAGTCCCGACCGGGATATCTTCTGCAAGCAACCATTGCCTGGTTTCCGGGAGGTCACTGTCTATGTAATGAATTCCCGCGTCACTGGATATTTCATGATATAAGCCATTGTGGAAATAGAGCTTAACATCGGAGATAAAGTATTGTAATTCGGTGATCATGAACTCATTACCTGCAGCATTGATATACCCTGCAGAGTCGATGATCAAAGGTGTTAAATCCACGGTTTCGTTAAAAAACAGCCTGATATTAGCTGGTTCAGGGCTGGGTTCTTTGCAAGAGAATAAGGAGAAAAGTACGAATGCAGTTAAAAGACGACAGGTTATTTTTTTCATGGTTTGGTTTTTTTCATAATTATCAAATATAGTGCCAAATAGCGAATAATAGCCCCAAGGGTATCCGAAATCGAATACCTGAGGGTGGGTTTAATTTTCTCCTGATTTTTAAAAATAAAGCAAAAAACACTATCTTTGCACCCCATTTTGAAAGGTTGTATAAAATACCGTGCCACAACCTTACATAACCGGATGTTAAACCCGTTTTGCAGACTGCCGGGGCACGGCGCCAGGAAACAAAACACAATTTGTTTTATTGAATGACTGAAAAAGAACTCGAAGTTAACAACCAGGATGAAACCCTGGAACCTTCCGAAGTTAACGAAGTCCCCGAAGCCGTAGAAGCTTCAAATCCCAGCGAAGAAACGACAGCCGAAACCATCACCGCCGAAGAACCGGCAGAAGAGCCTGCTGTTGAGCCTGCTGAAGAACCTGCTCAAGAACCTGAAACCCCTGCCGAAGTAGCTCCGATTGAAGACGAACCGGTGAAGGAAATCTTTGCAGAAGAGCCCAAGCCGTACGTTGCGCCAAAACCAAATCCTGATTTTGACTGGAACGCGATCGGTAAAAAGCAGGATAAGTATTCTGAAGACGAAAGGGTGAAACTGGAAAAAATCTATGACAAAACCCTCAGCAGCATTGCCGAACACGAAGTGATCGAAGGTACTGTCGTAGGAAAGAACAACCGTGAAATCGTGGTCAATATCGGTTACAAATCCGATGGTGTTATCCCGGTTTCAGAAGTCAGGTACCTGACCAATATTAAAAATGGCGATAAAATCGATGTTTATGTCGAAAGCCAGGAAGACCTTGGCGGTCAGCTTGTTTTATCCCACAAAAAAGCCCGTATCCTCAAATCATGGGATCGCGTCAATTCAGCATTTGAAAATGACGAGATCATCACCGGCTATGTGAAATGCCGCACCAAGGGCGGTCTTATTGTCGATGTATTTGGCATCGAGGCCTTCCTCCCGGGTTCACAGATCGACGTGAAACCGATCCGCGACTATGACATCTTTGTGGATAAAACCATGGAATTCAAAGTGGTGAAGATCAACCAGGAATACAAAAATGTGGTTGTTTCGCATAAAGCCCTGATCGAAGCCGAACTCGAGCTGCAGAAGACCGAGATCATGGCCAAACTTGAAAAAGGCCAGGTTCTCGAAGGAACGGTCAAGAATATCACCTCTTATGGTGTATTTATCGACCTGGGCGGTGTCGACGGACTTATCCACATCACCGACCTCTCCTGGGGCAGGATCAACCACCCGGAAGAAATTGTCGAACTTGACCAGAAGATCAAGGTGGTTATTCTCGACTTTGATGATGAGAAGAAACGTATTGCGCTGGGTCTGAAACAGCTTCTGCCGCATCCGTGGGAATCGCTGGATGAAAACCTGAAGATTGGCGACAAGGTGACCGGGAAAGTGGTTGTCATTGCCGATTACGGTGCATTCATCGAAATCGCTGCCGGCGTCGAAGGCCTGATCCACGTCTCTGAAATGTCGTGGTCACAGCACCTGCGTACCGCGCACGACTTCCTGAAAGTCGGCGACGAAGTGGAAGCGATCATCCTGACCCTCGACCGCGAAGAGCGTAAAATGTCACTCGGCATGAAACAGCTCGTTCCGGATCCGTGGGAAAACATCGTGCAGAAATACCCGATCAACTCCAAGCATAACGCCACGGTCCGCAACTTTACCAACTTTGGTATTTTCGTTGAACTGGAAGAAGGCGTCGATGGCCTGATCCATATCTCCGACCTGAGCTGGTCGAAGAAGATCAAGCACCCGGCTGAATTCACCAAGATCGGCGAACAGATCGAAGTAATCGTACTGGATGTGGACACCGAAAACAGGCGTCTGAGCCTCGGCCACAAGCAACTGGAAGAAAACCCGTGGGATGTGTTCGAATCCGTATTTACCCTCGGATCGATCCACCAGGGAACGGTGGTGAGCGCAAACGATAAAGGATTTATCGTTTCACTGCCTTATGGTGTTGAAGGATTTGTTCCGACGCGCCATGCCTCCAAGGCTGATAATTCCATGGCAAAGGTTGATGATGCGCTTGATTTCAAAGTCATCGAATTCTCGAAAGAAAACAAGAAGATCATTCTTTCCCACGCACGAGTGCACCAGGATGAAGCCAGGGCCGACCGCGACAAGGAAGACGGCAAGGCAAAAAGAGAACAACACTCCACGAAACAGGCCGTGAAGAAAGTCCAGGATAATGTTGAAAAGACAACCCTCGGCGATCTTGAAGCCCTTGTTTCTTTAAAAACCGATATGGAAATCCAGGAGAAGAAGGAGAAAAAGGAAAAGCTGGAAAAACTGGAAAAGAAAGCTAAAGCTGAAAAAGCTGAAAAGGAAGAGAAGAAGGCAAAGGCTAAAAAAGCTGAGGCACAACCTGAGCTCGGCCTTGATGCTGAACCGGAAGCTGAACCTGAAACCGAAGCTTAATCCGCATCTTTGTTTTAATTCTACGATACAGAGGGCGCCTCAATTGCTGAGGCCCCTCTTTTTTTGGGTGCAGAAATAAATGTAGTATCTTTGAACCTGTGACATTCACCGTGACCATACTTGGCTCCGGGGCCGCTATCCCAACCACTGACCGGAATCCGACAGCTCATGTCGTGAACGTGCGGAACAGGATGATCTTGCTGGATTGCGGGGAAGGAACACAGATGCAGATCCGCCGGTCGGGTATAAAGCTGCAGAAAATCAGCCATGTTTTTATCTCGCATCTTCACGGTGATCATTATTTCGGACTCATCGGACTGATCAATACGATGCATTTGCTGGGAAGAACGCAGGAACTGCATGTGTTTGGTATCGAGCCGCTCGGGCAACTGATCAATATGCAGCTGGAAATGAGCCGGACCACACTTTTATACCCGTTGATCTTCCATGCGATAGACAGTGAAGCAGCCAGGATCATTCTGGATGACGAACAACTGACGGTGACTTCAATTCCGCTGAACCACCGGGTGCCCACCTGTGGTTTCCTGATCAGTGAAAAGCTTTCGCTGCGTAAGATCAGGAAAGACTTTGTGAAAAATGTCAAAGTGCCCGTTCCGTTTTATGACCAGATCAGGAAAGGGGAGGACTATATCGATGAGAACGGGGCCGTATTTCCAAACGGCCTGATCACGGAAGATCCGCCACCGGCTAAATCTTACGCGTACTGCACCGATACGGCTTTCCATGAACCCATCATCCCGGTCATCCGGAACTGCGATCTTTTATACCATGAAGCTACATTTATGGAAGACAAGGCCGAGGATGCCCGGGCCAAATTTCATTCCACCGCACGCGAAGCTGCGACCATTGCGCAACGGGCTAATGCTAAAAAGCTTGTCATCGGCCATTTCTCCGCCCGTTATAATGATGCGGAAGGTCTGCTGATGGAATCAAAGGAAGTATTTCCAGAGACGATACTGGCTACAGACGGGCTGAAGATTGAGGTTTAAACGTTTAGTGATAAGGGTTAAGTCTTGCAAACAGGTTGATGGTTTCAATCTGGTATTTTTCTGATACGCTTCTCCAGCTTTCTTCTGTACTTGACAAGCAAATATTAATGATCTTAACATTTTCATCATTAAAAGTTCCGGCAAGCCGGTTCTCTTCCGGGATCTCTCTTAGGCAAGGTTTACAGCCTGTTGACCAAAAACTTATATAAATAATGTTTTCACCAAAATCCGCCAGGGAAAAATATTCATTATCAATGTTCTTGAGGTAAAATCCCGGAGCATCATCACCTTGCTTCAGAATTTCATTGTTAATATAATGAGTCTCCAGGTAATTTTTCAATGTTTCATCATGAATCGCTTCTATGAATGTTGAATATTCTCCATCATAAGTTATTGATTGATACGGATGATCTCTTTGACTAAAATCGATGTTTAATGTCAATGTATCAAGGGGTATTAAAAAGCAGGAAAAATAGAAATCTGATCTATCAGAATTAATATTCTCATCCTTATTAAGTGGATCATATTAAAAACCGGATAAATTCAGACCGACTTTCTGAGGTGTTTGTATTTTCAGATTAATGAATTCGGTTCCATTGCCATAAATTTGTTTTGAGGAGCTTCAATGTAATCCCTGGGGAAGAAATTGAGAAATTGTGATGAAAGGATTACGGTGTCGGTGAAGTTCAGATAATTCAACCGGATTGTTGCATCAGCATTAAAATTGATCTTCAGGAAATTTGTATCTTTCTTGATTTGACTGGTACAAATCGTTGTCCGGAGAAATGATAGGATGAAAAGAATATTTTTGATCATTTAAAGGTTATTGGCATAAGCCAGGCTAACATATCGCGAATTTAGAAAAATAATCGGCACAATATTTTAGTTATCGCGAATCATAACTCAAAATAATTATAATTAATTTGAGTTACGATTCATGATTTACTAACTTTGTATCTTTAAATAAACTATGCCACATGATAAACAGAGTACTGGAAAAAACAATCATCGAGAAGCTGTATCAGGGGAAAGCCATCATCATTTTGGGTCCCCGCCAGGTTGGTAAATCTACTTTGCTTAAAATGCTCGAACAGAAATCGGACAAAAAGGTGATTTTCCTGAACTGCGATAATAACGATATTAAAAAGCAATTAACAGAGCCTGGAATCAATGATCTTCGAAGGTTAACCGGAGATCATGAATTGGTACTTATCGATGAAGCTCAGCGAGTCCTTAACATCGGGCTTACCTTAAAACTTATTACAGATCAATTACTTGAAAAACAATTGATTGTGACTGGTTCATCTTCCCTGGATCTGTCAAATATGGTGAATGAGCCGCTTACGGGAAGAAAGTTCGAGTACCAGCTCTTTCCACTTTCGATTAAGGAGCTGACCAATCATTTTGGATTCATTGAAACAAACCGAAACCTCGAACAGCATTTAATTTACGGTACATATCCCGATGTGATAAACAATCAGGGAAACGAGCCTGAAATTCTGAATAACCTGGTTAGCAGTTATTTGTTTAAAGATGTTCTGATGTACCAGGATATCAGGAAACCGGAATTTATTGAACAGCTTCTTGAAGCGCTGGCTCTCCAGGTTTCTTCAGAAGTTTCATATAACGAAATGGCCCAACTCCTGAAAACTGATCCGCATACGGTTCAGCGTTACATCAGCCTGCTTGAAAAGGCATTCATCATTTTCAGGTTACGATCATTCAGCCGGAATGTGAGAAATGAACTGAAAAAAAGCAGAAAGATCTATTTTTATGATAATGGTATCCGGAATGCCATCCTGGGCAATTACAGCCCCGTGACATCCAGGACAGATATCGGTACGCTCTGGGAAAACTTCTTCATTTCAGAACGAATGAAATACCTTCATTATAATAAAATATACGCTAAACGCTTCTTTTGGCGCACTACACAGCAACAGGAAATTGACTACCTTGAGGAATGTGACGGTAAGCTGACTGCATTTGAGATAAAATGGAATCCGTTAAAAAAAGTTCGTTTTCCACTGACTTTTACAGCAAACTATCCGGAAGCTGCCATTCATCACATCACCAGGGATAATTTCTGGGAATTCCTGGGAGTTTAATGTTTTTTACCGACTGCCGACCGCCGACCGGTACATCACCTCCACCGGATGCAACGCCTCTCGCCCCGTTCCGTCCTTGATCTGGTGGCGGCAACTCGTTCCCGGAGCGGCAATGATGGTTGCTTTTTCCGCCTTGCGGACCGAAGGAAATAATACAAGTTCTCCGATTTTCATCGAAAGCTCGTAATGCTCATTCTCATAGCCGAAGGAACCGGCCATTCCGCAACAACCGGATGGGATCTCTTCAACCGTATAATTCTCCGGGAACGAAAGCATCTCTTTTGTCGGACCGGTCGTTGACAGGGCTTTCTGGTGACAGTGACCGTGTAACTTGATTTTTAAAGGGGCGGTAGTGAATTGTCCTCTTGTGATATGGCCTGCCTTGACTTCCTTCATGAAGAACTCGTCAAACATCAGGCAGTTCTTCGAAAGTTTCAATGCAGCTTCTTTTAACTCAGGCCCGACCAGGTCAGGGTATTCATCACGGAAAGAGAGAATGGCTGAGGGCTCTATCCCAACCAGTGGAACTTCATCACTAACTTTATCCTTAAAAATTACTACATTATCAATAGCACATTTCCTCGCCCTTCGCACCAGGCCTTTTGACAAATAAGTCCTGCCGCTTTCCACACCCCCAATACCCAATACCCAATACCCAAGCGCATTCAATAGTTTCACTGCCGCAATACCCACATGAGCATCATTGAAATCAGTGAATTCGTCCAAGAAGAGATAGACTTTGCGTTGGGGGAGAAGCTCCGGTAATTGTTGTTTATAGTTTTTCAGCCAGGTGGTCAGGTGGTCAGGTGATAAAGTGGGGAGGCTTCTTTGTTCGGCCATCCCCAGTGCTTTTTTCATCAGGCTGGAAATAGCGGGCTGGGTGACCATGAAATTGTAAATCCCGGGTGCTATGCTTCCCAGCCGGTTAATTCGTGTTATATTAGCGATTGCGAGCGCCCTGAGCGGTACGCCATGTTCATCGTAATAATGCTGAAGGAATTCCGCCTTGTACCTGGCCATATCCACATTCGACGGGCATTCTGACTTGCAACCCTTGCACGACAGGCACAGATCCATCACGTCGTAGATTTCTTTATGGCTGAAGGGGTTTTCCCGGTTTGAATGCGTCAGGAATTCGCGTAAAATATTGGCCCGTGCCCGGGTGGTCATATTCTCGTTCCTGCCGGCCATGTAGCTGGGGCACATGGTCCCTCCGATCAGGTGCGATTTGCGGCAATCGCCGGAACCGTTGCACTTTTCTGCAGCCCGCAGTATGCCTCCGTCGTGCGAAAAATCAAAGACCGTATTGAATTGCGGGGTGGGCTTGCCGGGTTCATAGCGCAGGCTGGTATCCATGGGCGCTGTGGCCGTGATCTTGCCCGGATTGAAAATGTTTTCAGGGTCCCAGGCCTGCTTGATCTGCTTCAGGACTTCATAATTCTTCGTCCCGATCATCATCGGGATGAACTCCCCGCGCAGCCTTCCGTCACCGTGCTCGCCGCTGAGCGAACCATTGAATTTCTTGACCAGCCGGGCTGTTTCTGTGGCTACCGCCCTGAATTTTCTGACATCTTCCGGATCCTTCAGGTTCAACACCGGCCTTAAATGTAATTCGCCGGTGGCAATATGTGCATGGTACACACATTCCAGGTTATAACCGGCCAGCAGTTCCTTGAATTCAGCTATATACTCCGGCAACTTTTCCGGGTTGACGGCTGTATCTTCAATGAGCGAGACGGGCTTGGCGTCGCCGGGGATGTTGGTCAGTACCCCAAGACCGGCTTTGCGCAGGGCCCAGACTTTCGGGATATCCGGACCTGTAACGGCAGGGTAGTGGTAGCCGAGATTTTGCGCCCTCAGGTCATGTTCGACTTTTACGGTCAGTTCCACCAGTTCATCCATCGTATCCCTGGCGAATTCGATGATCAGGATCGCTCCCGGATCACCTTCGATAAAAAAGCGGTTCTTGCGAAGTTCTATGTTGTCTTTTGTACAATCGAGGATGAACTTATCCATCAGCTCGACCGCACCGGGCTTGTGTTTCAGCGCGACCAGATTTCCCTGCAAGGCTTCTTCCAGGGTTTTAAAGTGGGCACAAAGCAGTATTTTCTGCTTCGGTGGCAACGGGACCAGGTTTAGTTTGATTTCGGTGGTAAAAGCCAGCGTCCCTTCTGATCCGGCAAGCAATTTGGAAAAGTTAAAAGTTTGGCCTTCAGCGCTGAACGGATAACAATCGAGCAATTGATCAATCGCGTACCCGGTATTTCTTCTTTTGATAACCGGATCAGGATATTCCTTCCTGATTTCTTCCTGTATTTCAGGGTCTGTCAGTAGACCACGGATGTTCCTGTAAATGTTGGCTTCCAGTGAATCACCCGAGCATTTTTGATCGAATTCATCCTGGGTCAGCGGACCGAATTCGGCATCCGTTCCATCACTAAGAATGGTTTTCAGGGATATGAGATGATCGCGGGTGCTGCCGTAAATGATCGAATGCGCGCCACAGGCATTATTGCCTACCATCCCGCCGATCATGCAACGGTTTGCCGTAGACGTTTCGGGCCCGAAAAACAGCCCGTAAGGAGCCAGTGCCATGTTCAGCTCATCCAGCACTACGCCGGGCTCCACGCTCACCCAGCGCTCTTCCTGGTTGATCTCCAGGATCTTCGTGAAATATTTAGAAACATCGACAACAATCCCTTCGCCGACAACCTGGCCGGCCAGCGAAGTGCCTGCAGTACGGGGAATGAGTGATGTTTTATTTTCTCGGGCAAAATTGATCAGCTTCCGGATATCTTCAACGGTTTTAGGACGCGCAACCGCAAGAGGTATGGCACGATAGGCAGAAGCATCCGTCGCATGCAAAATTCTGAAAGGTTCATCAGTGAAAAGATCCCCTTCCAGAGACAACCGGAGAAGTTCGAATTGATCAGATGGGTAAACAGTGCTCATATCCGCCAAAGATATGGCATTTCAGCATTATTTCCGGTAGAAATTGGTGCTTTCAAATATTTTATCGGCCGATTTGGCAATAAAACCGGAATAGATCTGTCCGATTTCATCGGGATACCGGCGGGCAAATTCGTAATAACAGCCCGGGATTTCAAATGCACCTTCTTTGAAATCAATCCTGACAATCCCTGACTTTATGGAGGATTGCTCGAGTAACTCCGCCGGAGTGCCTTTGATCTCGCCGCCTGAATCATTGATCAGGAAACCGTTGGATTTCAACAGGCTGTTCACTTTTTGAATGGAATCATGTTTCTTAAGATAATTCACACTGACGGTAAAATGATTGGCACAGAAGCCGAATACATACACCCATGCGGCATATTCCGACTCTTCCTTCAGTTTGTTGTAAACCTCAAGAGAAGGCTGTTCCCATAAGCGGCCCGAAAGGATTAGATCTTCCGAAGCAAGCCTGTCGGCAGGAATTTGGTCCACAGCTTTTTTAATGGTTTCCTGCAGGAACGGACTAAAGTTTTTTGTCAGCAATTCACTGATGAAAACCCTCGGAGCTTCCGGGTCATCCGGGTGTTCATAATGCCTGGCGAAAAGCTTTTTCTCCTCGAAGTTGTAGGAGCCTTTTTCGATATACCCGTTGGCCAGAAAAGGCCTGGCGAGTACATCGATCCCGATCCGCGGGTCATCGAAAGTACGGAATGCGATATGGTCATTCACTACGCGCTCGCCTTCATGGATAAAAAGATCATAGACCTGCTGAACGGCAGGGTTTTGGGATGTGTAAACTTCCCATAATTTGTTAAATATCTGATCTGGTTTCATGGTTAAGATTAGTTATTTTTTTCTCACAGATTTTCGCAGATATATTCACAGATTTACACGGATTTTTATCTGTGAGATCTGTGGTTGTCATCTTTGTGATCAGTGAGAAATTTTTAATCAAAACAAATTATTCAATAATTGGTTCATTAAATCTGAATCTTCAGAAGAATAAAATGGATGGTTTTCCAACAAATTCTTCAGTGATTTTCTTTCATGAAAATTCCCAGTGAGGATAGCCTCCAGTTTTTTTAAAAAAGAAAGCCGTGAGCCGGCCCCTGAAATATTCACGTTCCGGATCATTCCATTTTTCACCTGCAGCGAAACCGAATATTCATCTTCTTTAAATTTCCATGTATTATGAAATTCGTAATCAGGAGAATAACCGTAATTCCACGTAAAGCTTTTATATTTTTCTTCCGACAATTTGATGATTGATACCTGATCATCTTCATTCAATATTTTGTCATCTAATCCAATAAAATACTTAAGCATGAATTCTTTAAACGAAAGGCCAAACTCACCGATCGAAATCTTATGCTCCAGCATGGGCTGAATATTGGCCACTTTGGCCCTGACCGATCCGACCGCTTTGTCGTTAAAAAGTTTTTCCCGGCCTGAAACAGCCTGCTCCAGAACATCAAGATCGGTATTGAATAGCAGTGTGCCGTGAAAAAGTACTTTATTTTTATGAAGATGGGCTGAATTACCGGAAATCTTGAATCCGTTTACGGTAAGATTGTTTTTTCCTTCGAACGTAGCTTTGATGCCAAGGGTTTGAAGAAAAAGGATCACCGGCAGCGTGAATTCCCTGAAATCGATCAGGTTTTCCTCACGGTTTGTAAAAATAAATGAAAAATTAATGTTGCCTAAATCGTGATAAACCGCTCCACCACCCGTGATGCGTCGGATAACAGGCAATTGGTGCATTCCGGCAAATACGGCATTGATCTCTTTCGTCAAATTCTGGTGTTTGCCGATGATGACGGAAGGCTCGTTGCGCCAAATCATCATAGTGTCTTCTTGCGCTGTATTAAATATGTATTCTTCAGCAGCGAGGTTATAATAAGGATCGGTTTCCGGACGTTGGATAAAGCGAAGCATTTGCATGTAATTATTACAAATTTAGTAATTTAGAAACATGAATAAAATAAGTTCATTTATATTGTCCGGCGCAGTGATTATGCTGCTGTCTTCATCGTGCTCGGTACTTCAGCAAACTTCCGAGATGGCCAATTTTGGCAAGTGTGAGTTCAGGATCGAATCGGCCCGCAATATGAAGCTGGGTGGCGTGAATATCCAGGGGAAAGATGCTACGTCCGACCTGACCGTTACCGATATGGCCAAGATCATGGGTGTTATCGCCGGCGGAACACTGCTGCTTGTATTTGATCTGAACATCCAGGTCAAAAATCCAAATCCCACACTGGCGGCCATGAACAAGCTGGATTGGATCCTGATCATCGACGATGTGGAAATGACCCGGGGAATCCTGAATCAGCGGGTTGAAGTCCCCGCCAACTCGGTCACTGAATTTCCCGTTGCCATGAATTTCGACCTGATGAAGTCGCTGAGTGGAAAATCGGGCAGCGCGCTGATCAATTTTGCCATGAACCTCGCCGGTGCCAGCAACCGTCCGACACAGATCAAGCTGAAAGCCAAACCAACAATTTACATTGGCGAAAAACCAATTGCTTACCCAGGTTATATCACCATCAGCCAGGAATTCAGCTCAAATTAATTAAAAATTAAAAATTAAAAATTAAAAATTATACCAGCAGTCCGCCTTTCTGGTAGATTTCCATCTGGACATCATAGAATTTGCTGATATCCGCTGAAATATTGTTTTTCAGGTTCGTAATGTTTCCGTTTGCAAAATCCACCCGGATCTTATCACCACTTACCAGCCCCAGCTTTTCAATGATTTGCGGATCGTAGGTCAGGATCGGGAACGCTGCGTTGATGGCATTACGTTCGTAGATGGCGCCAAAAGATTCGGCCAGAATACACTGGATACCCAGCGATTTGAAGCAATCAACGGCTTGCTGCCTTGAGCTTCCTGCACCGAAATTCTTGGACGTCAGCACGATATCGCCTGCACTGGCTCTTTTGGCGAAATCCTCAAATCCAGGCAGGTTGTCGAAGGTATACTGGCCCATCTCCTTGATGTCCGTAATGGTCAGGTAACGGTTATGGAAGATCATATCCGTATCGATATCATCTTTCTTGATTATCCAAACTTTGCCTTCGACGACGGTCGGGAGATTTCCGGCCATGCCCGAAGCTTTTTCAGTCCCTGGTTTTCTTTGCGGTGTTCCTTTGGCAAAGACGGCCGGATTGGCTGGAATATCATCGCTGCCGGTAATGAATCCGGCCACAGCAGAAGAAGCTACCGTTGCGGGAGAGGCCAGGTAAACAAGTCCTTTGCCCTGTTTCCCGGCAAAATTCCGGTTACCTGTGCTGATGGTGACTTCGCCCGGTCCGTTCTGGCCAACCTGGCCCGCAGCGCAACCGGCACAACCGGCGTTGGAAACCAGTGCTCCGGAATCCTTAAAAATTTTGATCAGTCCTTCATCCAGGGCCTGTTGCCAGATCTCATCGGTAGAAGGAACGATCTTGAGAACGACGCCGGGTGCTACCTTGTTGTCCTTCAGGATCATGGCTGCAATCCTCAGGTCTTCGATGCGCCCGTTGGTGCAGCTTCCGATAAAGGCTGAATCGATTTTAGTGCCTTTTGCCGCTTCCAGGTCGATGTTGTCGTGCGGATGTCCCGGGTTTGCAAGCATTGGGCGGAAACCGCTCATATCAATCTCAAATTCCTGCTCATAGACAGCATCCGGATCAGCTTCAATGGATTCGTATCTCTTACCGGATAACCTTTCAAGTTCGTCCAGGATATTTTCATTTGGTGTAAAGAACAGGATAATCGCACCCATTTCGGTGGCCATGGATGAAATCGTGATCCGTTCGTCGAGCGTAAGTTTTTCTGCTTCTTTACCATAAATTTCGACCGAATATCCCAGCAGTTTGTTGGCTCCAAAAATATTGAGCAGATTGAGGACTATATCCTTGGCGGAAAGGTTGTCGTGCCTTTTACCCGTCAGTGTAATTTTTACTGAAGACGGAACTTTAAACCACACAGAACCATTGGCCCAGGCAGCCGCGATATCCTGGTCGCCCATTCCCTGGCCAAAAGCGCCGATCGCTCCCAGAATATTGGCGTGCGAATCCGTCGAAACGAAGGTCCCGCCGGGCCCGATAAGGCCTTTGTCAATCGCCAGGTGGGTACCGATACCGGAGTCGATATCGAATACCTCAATACCATTCTCACGGCTGAACTGGCGGCAATAATGCTGGTTGGCCGCATATTTCTGGTCTGATCCGCCCGGGTTGCAATCAAATGTGAAGAATGTTTTCGTCGGGTCTTCAATGGTAAGCCCGGCATCCACGATGTTCTTCACTACATTGGCCCCGCCAAAATCCCTGGCTACGCGGGCATCAATCGTAATGTCAACAATATCGCCCGGTTTAACAGACGAATACTTTGAGTGCTGCTGGATTATCTTTTCTATAATTGTGGAGGACATAATTAAAAATTAAAAATTAAGAATTAAAAATCAATATAATATATCAGATTTATATGTTAGTTATCAGTCATTTGGAAAATATATTGTGATGGACCGGGTATTTTATTTAAAAATCCGGATAAATAATAAAACATATTTATGAGCAATATCATTAAAGAAAAATCTTATCAATTTTCTGTTCAAATTGTCGAAGTTTACATTGTTCTCTCAAAAGAGAAGAAGGAATATGTACTTTCAAAACAGCTTTTGCGCTCAGGGACATCAATAGGTGCAAATGTGGAAGAGGCGATAGCTGGTTCATCGGTTAAAGATTTCATCAATAAATTAACAATTGCCAACAAAGAAGCACGGGAAACTTCTTATTGGTTGAACTTACTTATGGATACAGGATATTTAAAGAACGACCAATATAATGGATTAAAATATAGTTGTTTGGAATTAAGAAGGCTCCTTTCTTCAATCATTATTTCAACCAAGAAAAAGCACAATATAACCTAGCCCTTTACATACCTCCATAACCAATCAACACATCAAGATTAATCCATTATGGTTGATTAAATTTTTAATTTTTAATTTTTAATTTTTAA